>Ga0318525_10000295_pt1 | contig 14702 bp, 13 predicted proteins | sample GRESIP052b4f23_FD_203482 | JGI IMG/M metagenome (GOLD analysis project Ga0318525, IMG submission 203482) | Tropical soil microbial communities from Luquillo Experimental Forest, Puerto Rico - GRE.SIPMG.052b4f23 | ecosystem: Environmental > Terrestrial > Soil > Tropical forest > Bulk soil...
GCATAGATGAGTAGGTCGATTACAAACGGACGCACCTTGGACGCAGACGGCGAGAGTACAGTCGCGCACAACCTCGACGGGCCTCTACATCTGCAACGTCCTGACGTGCCGATATGCAACCTGGCTCGACGAGGAGCTACTAACCTCTACAGCCTACTGGGGACTCATAATCCGCCGGCCGTGGGTTCGAGTCCCACCCGCCCCACTTCCAGAAGTTGCCGATAAGAGGCTATGACCTGCGACGATGTCCTCTTATACGCTTCTTGTGACCCTGCGGCGGACGCGCTCTCAGGGCCCGACGGACGCAGAATGACGCACGCGGTCATAGCGCTGTCGGGGCAAGGTCACCGGCCACCGCCTGGTCATAGCCATCGGGGTACTGTGGGAAGGCTGCCGTCCGGGCTGGTGATCTGGACGTGACGGTCCCGTCCGGTCAGCCAGCCGAGCAGCTCGGCAGCTGTGGATCGCGCCATCGCGCTGTCGCCGGAGCCGAGTTGCCAGTGCCGGTTGCGGTCGGCCGGCTCCAGGAAGATGGAGGGGCAGCCGTCGCGGGCCGACAGCGTGGCGGTGACGTCGTCCAATAGGGCGTCGACTACTTCGGCGGGCAGGTCAGCCAGGCGTGCGTCGGCGTCGAGGTCGACCGCGTGCAACCAGACCTCGCGGACCCGCATCCAGGGGATCTCCGCCGCGGGGATGGTGCGGCCGAGGGCGCTGCGCACCTGGGCGTGCCATGACTGGCCGTCGAGCGCGTCCAGGGCCCGCTCTAGCTCTTCGGTGGTGCGGTCGAGGCCGCGGCGCAGCACGTCGGCAGGCAGGGCCGAGGCGGCCTGGATCTCCGCGGCCCGCTGTTCGCGATCGCGGTACATGGGGGTCTCGACGCCGGTGCGCGCCCACGCGGCCAGCCTGGTCAGCGCCTCGGCGTTGCGCGCCAAGTGTCCGATGACGTGGGCGCGGCTCCAGCCGGGGAGCAGGCTGGGGACGTATAGCTCGGCGTCGGGGATCTGGCGGAGGGTCGCGGCCGCGAACTGCTCACCGTCGCGCATCCACTCCCGGGTCCGCCCGATGTCGTGCCGCGCGCTCACCGGGCGGCCTGCAGCCGGGCCGCCACGTCCGCGCGCAGGGCCTTCTTGTCGATCTTCCCGACCTTGGTGACGGGAAGCTCGTCTACCAGGACGAGGTGCTCGGGGAGCTTGTACCTGGCGACGCCGGCGGCGTTCATCGCGGCGCGGATCTGGTCCAGGCTCACCGTCGCGTCGGCCCGGAGCACGACGTAAACGCAGACGCGTTCACCCAGCTCGGCGTCGGGCATGGCGACGGCGGCGACCTGCGAGACGGCGGGAAGCTGGTAGACGATGTTCTCCACTTCCTCGGCGGAAATCTTCTCCCCGCCGCGGTTGATCATGTCCTTGTCCCGGCCCTCGACGATGAGGTTGCCCTCGGGGGTGCGCCGGCAGATGTCGCCGGAGCGGTACCAGCCATCCGGGGTGAACGCGCGCTTGTTCTGTTCGTCGGCGCGGTAGTAACCGCGCGGAGTGTAGGGCCCGCGGGTGAGCAGCGAGCCGGGCTGGCCGTCGGGCACGTCGCAGTCGAGGGGATCGACCAGCCGCACCTCGTCGTCCGGGGACAGCGGGCGGCCCTGGGTGGTGCAGATGACCTCCTCCGGGTCATCGAGGCGGGTGTAGTTCAGCAGGCCCTCGGCCATGCCGAAGACCTGCTGAAGCTGGGCGCCGAGCACGGGCCGGACCTTACGGGCCTGCTCGTCGGCCAGCCGGGCGCCCCCCACCTGCAGCAGCCGCAGGGTCCGCAGCTGGCCCGCGCCGTGCCCGGCGGCGTGGGCCAGCCAGCGCCCGGCGACGGCAGGCACGACCGCGGTGTGCGTGACGCCTTCGGCAGCGATGGCGGCGAAGGCCCGCGACGGTTCGGGTGAGCCGAGCATGACCACCTGGCCGCCGGCCAGCAGCGTGCCGAGGATCCCCGGGCAGGCGAGTGGGAAGTTGTGCCCGGCAGGCAGGCTGACCAGGTAAACCGTGGCGGCGTCGAACCCGCACAGCTCGGCGCTGGCCCGGGCGTTGTAGGCGTAGTCGTCGTGGGTGCGGGCGATGAGCTTGGGCAGCCCGGTGGTGCCGCCGGACAGCAGGAACACCGCCACCGCCGGCGAATCCGGCTGGGGGCCGGTCCAGGCGGGGCCGGGCGCGCACAGCGCGCGCAGGTCCGCGTCCGCCGGGTCGACCTGATCGCCCGCGACCAGGACGTGCCGCAGCGGCTCCACCTCCGCGGCGAGCTGCGCGGCGAGGGCCTGGTGGTCGAAGTCGCGCAGCCGGTCCGGGACGGCGATCGCGGCCGCCTCGGCGTGCGCCGCGAGGTAGGCCAGCTCGGCGTGCCGGTGCGCGGGCAGCGCCATCACCGGGACGATCCCCGCGCGCAGGCACGCCAGGGTCAGCACCACGAACTCCCAGCCGTTCGGCAGCTGGTTGACGATCCGGTCACCGGGCCGCAGCCCCAGCCCGGCCAGCCGGGCCGCGGCGGCCCCGACCCGGCCGAGCAGCTCGGCGTAGGTCAGCCGGATCTGGCCGTCGACCAGCGCGACCGCGTCCGGGCGGAGGGCGGCGGCCTGGTGCAGCAGCACTCCCAGCGGACGGCCCTGCCAGTACCCGGCGGCGACGTAGCGGCGGACGAACTCATCCGGCCAGGGGACGGTGCCCTCAGCGATCGGCGTGGCCATCTGGCTCCTCCGGTGCGGCGATGATGATGGCGTCGAGGGCGATCAGCCCGGTCGCGGTGACCCGCAGCGGGTTGATCTCGACGTCTTGCAGGTGCGGGTGCGCGAGTAGCAGGTCACCGAGGCCGGCGACGAGGCGGCCGAACGCGACCCGGTCCAGTACCGGGCCGCCGCGCCAGCCGTCGAGCAGGGCCCGGCCGGCCAGCTCGCCGGCCATGCCCGCGGCCTGGTCCGGGTGCACCGGCGCGACGCGCACGGCGACGTCGGCGAGCGCCTCGGCGACCGTGCCGCCCAGCCCGGCCAGCAGGACCGGGCCGAACACCGGGTCGCGGCGGGCGCCGACGACCAGGTCGACCCCGTCCGGCGCCATGGCCTCCACGAGCACCCGGTCGGCACCGATCGCGTCCAGCGCGGCGTCCATGTCCGCGGCGGTCCGCACGCCGAGCCGGACCCCGCCGACCTCGGTCTTGTGCAGCACGGCGGCGTCGAGCAGCTTCACGGCGACCGGGGCGCCCAGCTCCGCGAGCGCCCGCTGCGCCGCATCGCGCCCGGCGCAGACGCGGCGCGGCGGGGTAGGGATCCCCAGCGCGTCGACGATGTCCTTGGCCGCGGCCTCGTCCCACGGGCCGCGGCCGATCCGCAAGTGCGGGGGCGGCGTGGCGGCGGCGCTTTCCTGCCGCCGTCCAGCGGAATCGGCAAGCAAGGCGGCGATGGCGGCGGCGACACCCGTTGGATCGGCCAGGGCAGGCACCCCGCGCTCGAGCAGCGCACACCGGGCCGCGGCGACGCCGGGTCCGGTCCCTCCCACGCCGGCGACCACCGGAACGGCCGGAGCTGCGGCCTTGACCGCGGTGACCAGGTCGAGCGCATCGGGCTCATGCAGTGCGTAGGCGGCGACGACGTCGACGCCGGGATCGGCGGCGACCGCGGACAGCACCGAGGCGAACTCCGGGCCGGGCCGCCCGGTGTCGACCGGATTACGCTGATAAGTCAGCGGAGGCAATAGCTCCGCGAGCCGCGCCTGCGTTCCGCCGGCCAAGTCGGGGACTGAGACGCCGCGGCCGCGCAGGTCATCCAGCAGCAGCAGCCCAGGGCCGGCCTGCCCGGTCAGCACGCCCACGCCGGACACGCCGGGCCGCAGCCGGACCAGCGACAACGCGCTGACGGCATCGACCAGTTCGCGTTCGGAGTCCACCAGGACCGCCCCGGCCTGGCGCAGCGCGGCCCGGGTGGTGCGCCATGAGGTGGCCAGTGCGCCGGTGTGCGATTGCGCGAACGCGGCGACGTCATGCCGGCCGACGACCAGCGCGGCCACCGGCTTGGCCGCCGCGAGCCGGGAAACTGCGACGACCAGCCGCGGGCCGTCGGCGACCGACTCGACGTGCAGCGCGACCGCCGCGGTGTGCGGGTCGGCGGCGAGGTAGTCCAGCACGTCCGGCGCCGTGACGTCGGCGCCGTTACCGAGCCCGACCGCGACGCTGACCCCGTGCCCGGCCTCGGCGAGCAGGAAGGCCACCGCGTGGTTCACCCCGCCGCTGGCAGCCACCACGGCGACCCGGCCGGCGGGCACGTCGGCGGCGCCGGGCACGAAGCTGGCGGTCAGCCGCCGCGTCGGCACGACGAACCCCGAGGTGTTCGGGCCGAGCACCCGGATCCCCGTCTCAGTGGCAATGGCAGCGAGCGCGGCCTGGTGCCGCGCTCCCTCCGGCCCGGCCTCGGCGAAACCCCCGCCGCACACCACGACCGCGCCCGCGTCGGCCGCGGCCGCGTCGGCAAGCGCCGCCGCGGAGACGGCGGCAGGCAGGCACAGCACGGCCAGGTCGACCGGCCCGTCGGCCGCTGCCGCGGCGCATGACGAATACATCCCCGGGTCGCGGGGATTGACCAGGGCCACCCGTCCGCCGAAGCCAGCGAGCGAACGGGCCATGACCGCGCCGAGCTTGCCCGGGTCGCGCGACGCGCCGATCACCGCGACGCCGCGCGGCGCGAACAACGGCTCGAGTGCGGCCATCGTCGCGGTCACGGTGCCGCCCCGGTGACCAGGTCGGCGCGGCCGGACAGCACCGCGGTGATCGCGCCGTCGCGGTCCAGCGCCGGGTCGGCGAGCAGGGCGGACACGCCCAGTTTCAGCCGTGCCTCCTCGCACAGCAGGGTGCGGGTGAACCCGGCCCCGCCGTGCACCGCGACCAGCGGCGCACCGGCTGCTACTACCTCGCGCAGCCGCGCCAGCGCGGCAGGCAGCACGGCCTCGTCCGCTGGCGCCTCGACGCGAGCGGCCTCAGGGGGAATCTCGCCCAGCAGCCGCCCGGCGAAGACCGATCCGCCGGCCGTCAGCGGCGTTTCCAGCGGTTCGGCGGCGTGCCGCGCTACCCAGGCCTGGTGGGTGGCGGCGGCGAACGCGGGGTCGCGCCGGGCCAGCCGGCCGTCGGTGATACTGCGGGACAGGAAATGGTAGGCGAACTGCCAGGGCTCGAACGCGTCGTAGTAGCGGCCGAAGTGCTCCCACCACGACAGGCTGGGCCGCGCCGCGGCCTGGATCGCGTCTACCGACGGGCGGGCCGCAGCCTCGTACGCCGCCAGCGCCGCGCCGAGGTCGACAGGATGCGCCATCAGCGCCCCGGCGAGCGCGATGGCGTCCTCCATGGCCATTTTCGTGCCCGAGCCGACCGAGAAGTGCGCGGTGTGAGCGGCGTCGCCGAGCAACACCACCGGCCGCGGGTCGAGGGTGAACCAGCGCGCGGTGCGCCGGGTGCGGAAGCTGGCCCAGCGGGAGTTGTTGACCAGCAGCTTGTGCCCGTCGATCTGGTCGGCGAACAGGTCCTCCAGGTAGCCGCGGGTCTTCTCGTCGCTCGGCCCGGGCGGCGCGGTGACGTCGAACTCATCCAGCCCGGCCGCGCGCCAGGACGGCTCGTTGGTCTCCACGATGAATGTGCTGACACCGGCGGAAATCGGGTAGCCGTGCACAGCGAACACGCCGTGCGGGCCGCGCTCGTGCACGAAGGTCAGCCCGCCGAACAGGTAGTCGGTGCCGAACCAGATGAACTTCGCGGCCGCGGCCTCCACCGCCGAGCCGAACGCGGGCTCCAGCGCCTGGCGGATCTGCGAGCCGGTGCCGTCCGCGGCCACCACCAGGTCGAACCTGTCCAGGTCGGCCAGCCGGACCTCGGTGGCGAACCGCAGGTCCGCGCCGGCGTCGCGGGCGCTGTCCTGGAGCAGCGTCAGCAGCGTGCGGCGCACGATGGCGGCCATGCCGTTCCCGCCGCAGCGAATCCGCTCGCCCTTGAGCCGCACCTCGATGGCGTCCCAGTGTCGGCCGTGCGCGGCCAGCGCTTCCCTCAGCACCGGGTCGGCCGCATGGATGCCCGCCAGGGTACGGTCGGAGAACACCACCCCGAACCCGAACGTGTCCTCGGCCCGGTTGCGCTCGAATACCGTCACCTCATGACCGAGGCCGGCCTTCTTGAGCAGGGCGGCGAGGAACAGCCCGCCGGGCCCGCCTCCCGCGATTGCGATCCGCATCGCGTCAGCCCTCCACGCAGGTGTTGCGGCACTCGCCCAGACCTTCAACCCGGGTGATGACCTCAGAGCCGGCCCTAAGGTACCGCGGTGGCTTGCGGGCGTGCCCGACCCCGCCCGGGGTGCCGGTGGCGATGAGGTCCCCCGGGGCCAGCGTGATGATCGCAGAGACATAGGCGATCAGCGCCGCGGCGTCGAACACCAGGTCAGCGGTGTCCGCCTTCTGCATCAGCTCGCCGTCCACCGTGCAGGTGATCTCGCCGAGCGCCGGGTCGGTGTCCAGCCAGGGCCCGGTCGGCGTGCTGGCCTCGAACGTCTTGCCCTGCAGCCACTGCGGTGTGCGGTACTGGAAGTCCCGGGCGGTCACGTCGTTCACCACGGTGTACCCGGCGATGGCGGCTTGGGCCTGCTCCCGGCTCGCGTGGCGCACCTCAGCGCCGACCACGACCCCAAGCTCGGCCTCCCAGTCCACCTGCGCCGAGCCGGCCGGCAGCGTGATCTGGTCGTAGGCGCCGGTCAGCGCGCGGGCGTACTTGGCGAACAGCGTCGGGTACCCGGGCAGCTCGCGGCCCATCTCCTGGATGTGGGTGCGGTAGTTGAGCCCGACGCAGATGATCTTCTCCGGCTGCGGCACGACCGGGGCGTAGTCGAGCCCGTCCACCGGCAGCCGGGCTCCGCCGGCCGCGGCGGCCTCGGCGCGCCAGCCCGGGCGGTGCAGCAGCGCCCCCACGTCAGTGTGGCCGAGGCCGACCGCGGCGTCGTCGTCGATCCGGACCGCGCTGGTGCCGCCACCGGCGGCCCGGATGGTGGCCAGTCTCATCCGAGTTCCTCGCGGGACAGGCCGAGCGCGGCGTAGACCGGGTCATCGGAGAACCGGAACGCGTCCAGGCCGCCGCCGGTCTCGATGGTGAGCGGCGACCAGGACGGGACCGCGAACAGGTCGCCCGTGGTGACCTCGTAGCGATCCTCCCCGATGGTGACGGTCCCGGACCCGGTGAACACCTGCCACACCGACGAGCCGACCACGCGTCTGGTCAGCGACCGGGCGCCCGGGGCCAGGCGGTGCATCTCGGTGCGCATGGTGGACAGCGCGTCCCCGCCGGTGGCCGGGTTGGTGAACCGCACCACCGCGTGACCGGGTGAGACGACCCCGGGATGGCCCTCGGCCTCCAGCTCGAGCTGTGCTGTCAGCGCGGCGTCGGTGTGCTCCCACCGGTAGGCCATCAGCGGGGACTGCGGCGCGGGCGGCGCTCCGATCGGGCGCAGCCCGGGGTGCCCCCATAGCCGCTCGTTGCGCGACCGCGCCGGGGTCGCGGTGGTGGCCAGCTGGTCCGGGCCGAACTCGAAAAAGCCCGCGTCCAGCGTGCGGACCAGCGGGATGTCCAGCCCGTCGATCCACGCCATCGGGTGACCGGTGGTGTTGTGGTGCTCGTGGAACTGCCAGCCGGGGGTGAGCAGCAGGTCACCGCGGCGCATCGCCACCGGGTCGCCGTCGACGTTGGTCCACACGCCCTCGCCCTCGATGACGAACCGGAACGCGGTCTGCGTGTGGTGGTGCGACGGGGCCATCTCCCGCGGCCCGAGGTACTGGATCGCGGCCCACAGCGTCGGGGTGGCATACGGGGTGCCGGGCAGCCCCGGGTTGGCCAGCGCGATTGCCCGCCGTTCCCCGCCCCGGCCGACTGGGACCAGCTCGCCGCTGCGCGCGGCCAGCGGGTACAGCGCCGACCACCGCCACAGCATCGGGACCGCGTCGGACTGCGGCGCCATCGGCATCAGGTCATCGCGCTGGGTCCACAGCGGAGCGAGGTTTGCCGCGGCTAGGTCAGCGTACAGCTCGTCACGCTCGCGCTGGGTGACCGTCATAGGAGGCTCCGTTCTGGCTCAGGCGGCCAAGGTGTGCGTAGTCAGGTTCTTCTTGCGGTCAGGATATTGCCGATGATCGCTATCCAGAACTATCGATGGCTATAATTCTGATATGCAGAACAATCCGGCGTACCCAGTCGGCGCCGCCGACACCGTGCTCCGCGCGTTGCTGCTGCTGCACGAGACCGGCGAACTGCGGCTGTCGGATGCCGCGGCCAGGCTCGGCGTCGCCAGGTCCACCGCGCACCGGATGCTCGCGATGCTTGTATTCCACGGGCTCGCCGAGCAGGACGGCCGCAGGATCTACCGGCCCGGGCCGGCGCTGCGCGGAATCGGCGGCTCTTCCGGCCCGCCGCCTGACCTGATCACCGCCGCGCACCCGGTGCTGCGGCGGCTCGCCGCCACGCTGCGCGAGACCACGCACCTCATGGTGCTGGAGGGAAACGGCGTCCGGTTCCTCGACGGGGTCGAAGGCCCGCAGACGCTGCGGGTCGGACCCCGGACCGGCATGCTGCTGCCTGCGCACGCCACCTCCGGCGGCAAGGCGCTGCTCGCCGAGCTTCCGCCGGACGAGCTTGCCGCCCTCTACCCGCACGGGCTGCCCCGCGGCGACATCGCCGCGCTCACCGACTACGCGCAGCTGTGCCGCGAGCTGGCGGTCACCCGGCGGCGCGGGTACGGCAGCAACAGTGAGGAAAGCGAGCGCGGGGTAAGCGCGGCCGGCGCTGTGCTCCGCGACCGCGGCGGCCGCGCGGTCGCCGCCATCGCCGTGGCCGCGCCGACGTCGCGCTGCCCCCGCAGCAGGCTCCGCGAGCTCGCCACGCACGTGATCGAGGCGGCGCACGCGGTCAGCGTGGCCCTGTGACATGTCTACACTCAGTCGCGACGGGATGGACGCGGGAGAGGAGCCGGGATGCCGCGAAACCGCCAGCAGATCCCCCGCGAGGAACGGGCGGGTGACCTGCTCGACGCGGCTACTGCGCTTTTTCTCGCCCACGGGTACGCGGGGACCACGATGGCCGACATCAGCGCGGCCGCGGGCGTGGCCCGGGGCAACGTCTACTGGTACTTCAAGTCGAAGGACGACATCTTCGCCGCGGTGATGGACCGGATGCTCAGCCGCGAGATCCGGACCCTCGGCGCGGAGCTGGCGGGCTCCGACCCGCTGAACCAGCTGGTGCGAGGTTTGTCCGACATGCGCGTGTACAAGCCGCTTCACCAGGCCATGCACGACCGGCTCCCGCATTCTGACGCGGTCCGCGACGCGCACGCCACGTTCCTGGCCTGGATCGTCGGGCTCGTCGACGAGGTGATGGCCGAGGGCAGCCTGGACGGCGACCCGGGTGCCGATGCTGCGCTGGTCCGCGACGTCGCGGTGGCCGTGTTCGAGGGCGCGAACGTGCCCAACGGCCGTAACAGGCCGGCCCATGAAATGCTCCGGTTCCTGATGGAATCCATCGCTGCGGGGCGCCGGCCGGTCAAGGGGCATCACCGCTGATCGGACCTCGCTGACTCCACCTGCGGAACCATGACCGCACCTGCGGCCGGACCCCCGGCCGCTGCCCCGCGGAGCCGGTCGAGCACCGCGACGGCCTCGGCGGGAGCCCGCTCACCCCGCCACCCGACGTGCCCGTCGGGGCGGACCAGTACCAGCGGCCGCTGGTAGAGCCTGGCCGCGGCTGGCTCGGTGAGGCGCAACACTGTCAGCGGGACGCCACGACGCTGCGCGGAATCTACCAGCCCAGACGGGTCTGCCGACCCTGAGGCCACGAGCACGAACCCGCGGCCGAAGTGGTCCAGCACCGAGCTGCCGTCGGGCAGCCAGACGTGCGGTGCGCGGCAGCCTGGCCAGGTCGACGGGACATAGTCGTCCGGCTCATCGGGCGGCTCCGGGGTGCCGTCCGGAACGCAGACCGGGGAACCGCTGTAGCGGTACCCGAGCTGGACGCCGATGCTGCGGTATTCCCTGCCTCGCAACTGGCGGATCAGCCTGCCCGTCTCCCTGCGGGCCCGTTCGCCCTGCGCGTCCGTGCGGTCCAGCGCGGCATCGGGCACGAGCCGGGAATCCGACGTCCAGTTGCCCGATGCTTCGGAGACGTTGCGGACCGCGATCGGCCGCCGCTCCCGCTCGTAGCTGTCGAGCAGCGCTGGGCCTCCCCATCCCTGGAGGGTCGCGGCGAGTTTCCAGCCGAGGTCCACCGCGTCGCCGATCCCGGTGTTCGCGCCGAAGCCACCCTTGGGCCACAGCAGGTGCGCCGCGTCGCCCGCGAGGAACACCCGTCCCGCGCGGTAGCTGCGGGCCACGACGCGGTGTCCGCTCCAGGGCTGCGCGGCGAGGACCTCGACGTCGATCGGCGCCCCGACGGCTTGGCGGACCCAGGCCACCGCATCGCCGGGCCCTGGCTCCTTCTCCAGGTAGACCGACAGCCGCCACTCATCCACGCCGTTGACCACCGTGATGTACGGCCTGCGCTCCGACGAGAGGGTCTGGATCTGCACCACCGGGCCACCCAACCGCTCCCGGAGCAGGTCCAGCAGTTGCGGCGCGCGGAAATGCACCGCGAAGTTCTGGCCTTGCGCGAACACGCCCTCGAACTCGATGCCCAGCGCCCGCCGGACGCCGCTGCGGCCCCCGTCGCAGGCCGCCAGGTACGCGCCGGCCAGCGTCTCGGAAGCGCCGCTGTCCACGTCCCGTACCACGGCACGAACGCCGTCCGGGTCCTGCTCGAACGACTCCAGGCGGGTACCGAACCTGATCTGGACTGCGGCCTGGGCTCGCGCCGTCCGTTCGAGCAACGGCAGGAACGAGAACTTGGACAAGAACGCGGGACCCTCCGGCGTCAGCAGGCCATACTCGCCAGGAGACCGGTTCGTGACCCCGTAATCGAACTCGGCCAGCACGCGCCCCGTCACAGCCGTGGCGAACACGATGCGGTGCGGGTAATCCGCGGGCGGTGCCGATTCCGTGCGCGCCTGCTCCGCGCAGCCCCAGCGCCGGAGGTGCTCCATGGTCCGGGAGAAGATTGCCTCCCCCGCCGGGAACGGCACGCTGCCGTCGCCCTGATCGATCACGGTCACCGGGACCCCGCGCCAGCCCAGCTCGATCGCGAGGGAGAGCCCCACGGGCCCGGCCCCGACGATCAGGACGCGCCCGGATCCGGCTCCCTCATTCTGGTCGGACATGGGACCTGCCTTCCTATGTGCGACGTCGGAGTCACAGCGTGACCCTCGTTCTCTTGAACATAAGTCAGAATCGCATGCACGCATCGCTTTGGGAAAATCTGCAGTTAGATACCGCTTATCGGTTGGCTATTGACATCGTTTGACGGAGAGCTACCCTTGACTCTAGTTCAAGAGATGGGAAGCGTCCATGGCGACTCTGGCCGAGCGAGGCGATGCCGTGAGCCGGTGCTGGGCGCTGCTGGCCGGCTATCACCGCGACATCGATACCGGCCGGGCCACCGCCGGGATCGGCGCGTTCGCTGACAACGCCGAGTTCGAGGCACACGGCCGGGTCTTCCGCGGGCGGGCGGAGATCCTCGGCTTCCTCAGCGCCCGCCAAGCCGACACCGGACGGCAGACTGTCCACGTGATCGCCAACGAGGTCGTCACCGGCCAGGACGACGAAGGCGACGGCGACCGGGTCGAGTTGCGGGCGATGGTCCTGCTGCACGTCCGACAGCCTGACGGCAGCTACCTCCTGGACCGCGTCCTCGACACCGTCCACCAGTTCCGTTACTCCGGCGGGGAGTGGCGGATCACGCGCCGCACCTCCAGACCGCTGCACCCCGCCGCCTGACGGGCAAGGAGGCCCTCACGATGACGACCACCCACAGCGCGGACGCCCCCGCCGCCACCGGGGCCGAAGCCGCTGCGCTGCAGCTCTCCGAGCTGGTTCTCAAGACCGGGCGGTACGACGAGATGTCCGCCTTCTACACGCACGTCCTGGGACACGGCCCGTTCTTCGAACGGACCCCCGATCGCGGGGCCCCGCCGCGCCCCGCTGGGATGCCCGAACGAGCGGTCGACGTCCGGCTGGGCTTCTTCCGCATCCACGACGCCCCGCACAGCCAGGTCCTCGCCTTGTTCGGCATCGACGGCCTGGCCGGGGCTGAGGCGTCCGGGCCGGGCCTGCACCACTTCCAGTTCGGTGTCGCCTCGCTGGGCGACCTCGTCGCCCAGCACGAGCACATGGCCTCGATCGGCGCGCGCCCGCACCGTGCGGCCAACCACGGCCAGGCCACCAGCTTCTACTACCGCGACCCGGACGGGAACATCGTCGAGTTCTCCTGCCCGAACTTCGCCACCACAGCGGAGGAGGAGGCCTTCATGTCCGGACCGGTGTTCGCGGCGAACCCTTCCGGCCTGGAACTGGACCCCGACCGGTTTGTCGCCCATTACCGTGCCGGTGACCCCCCCGCCGAGCTGCTGCGCCTCGACAACGAGGCGGTGGCCTTGTGACCCGGCTCGTCAGCACGGCCAAGGGAATCGGCAAGCTCGAAGACAACGGTGAGACCGTCGCCTTCCTGGACCTCGACGCGGCGGACCTCGGTGCCGCCCTGCAGGCCGGCCTCGACATCGCAGCCATCGCCACGGCCACGGTCCGCGAACGCGTGCCCGCGGCGCAGGCGCAGCTGGCCGCTCCCGTCCCCCGGCCCTCGAAGATCTGGGCGGTGGGTTTCGCCTATTCCGATCACCGCACCGAGGTGGGCTACACCGGCGCGGCGGAGGAGCCGGTCATCTTCTTCAAGGCCCCGTCCTCGGTGATCGGCACGGGGTGGCAGATCCGCTTCCCGAAGGTGGCCCCGGAGGAGGTCGACTACGAAGGCGAGCTCGCCGTCGTCATCGGCAGGCGGGCCACCGAGGTGCCGGAGGCGGACGCCTACTCGTTCGTCGCCGGCTTCACGATCTGCAACGACGTCAGCGCGCGCGACGTCCAGAAGGGGCGGATCCCCGGCCGGGCCGCCGACGTCTCCGCCGCCAAGAGCTTCGACACGTTCACGCCCATGGGCCCCGCCCTGGCCACGCTCGACGAGTTCGCCGATCCTGACGATCTGCACCTGCGCACCTGGGTCAACGGCGAGCTCCGCCAGGACGCCCGGACCTCCCAGCTGATCCACCCGGTTCCCGCGCTGGTTTCCTACCTGTCGCGGCAGACGACCCTCGAGCCCGGGGACGTGATCGCCACCGGGACTCCGTCCGGGGTCGGCCACAAGCAAGGCCTGTTCTTGCGGTCCGGCGACGAGATCCGGATCCAGATCGAGGGCATCGGCACCCTGGTGAACACCTGCGCCTGACGCGCAGAGGCGGCCCTGCCGAAGGAGGCGATCACATGAGTGGCGAAATCAGGAGCAGTTTCGGCGGCGGGAACCCGTGGGACTACATCCAGCCGTGGGACGAGGAGCTTTTCGGGAAGGACGTTTACGATAGCGGCCAGCGAGCCAAATGGGAGCTCGCCCTGTCAATTGCCGGCGGACTGCCGTACATCTGGAGAGAGCTGGCCCGGCCGATCTCCGAAATCGTCTACGGCCTCCTCGAGCTCCGGGCCGGAGACCGGGTGCTGCTCATCGGCGAAGGCATTGAGCCTTCAGGGTGGCTCGAAGACATGCGAGACCTCGTGGGACCAGGCGGTGCCGTGGACCCGGTGGAGATCATCCACGACGGGCGGAAGGCCGTCATGGGCCGGGTTCCGGGACGGAACGGCCAGACCGGCTGCTGGCGCTGGTCATACGCGGACTCGCTGGCCGACGAATCATACGACTGCGTCGCCGTGCTACAGGCGACCCAGCATTGCGATGACTGGGGCGAGACGGCCACGGACCTGCTGCGCGTGATGAAATCAGGCCGCCGCATCGTGCTGGCCGAGTCGGTCTTGAAAGGGCCGTCGTTCACTGCGCGCATCAACGCCGATGTCCATCTCCGGCAATGGTTCGACAAGATGTTTGAGCACATCCGCGTGGAAGACATTCCCTACTGGTCCGGGGAGGAAATCCGCGACGCATTCGGGGACAAAGTCGCCAGCCCGCAGCTGCTGGAGTGGCGCGGCATTGAGATGTTCTGGGGACGAAAGAAATGATCGCTGACAGCACCAGACCCGATCTCGCCGCGCCCCGGGCCGCGGGATCACCTGACTACCTGATCCGCATTACGCGACGTCACCCCGGGACAAGGAGATTGCCGTGAACGTCATCGAAGACCTCATGGTCATGGGATCGGACCAGCCGCTGCAAAGCGTCGTCCGCGACGAGCACCTGCTGCTGTCGCCGCCGCATCCGCTGAACGTCCCTTTCAAGCTGCCGGACCAGCCGCCGCTGGCCGTGGTGCATTTCCCGCAGGAATACAGCGCGGTGCCGTATGCCCCGCCGCGCGGCGTTTACGAGAACGACGAGATCCGCGTCGAGTGGCAGACCCTCGAGGGCCGGCAGCCGTTCTACCACCGCAACTGCGACGTGGACGAGATCTCCTACCAGATCGCCGGCGAGCGCACCCTGATGACCGAGCTCGGCGTGATCGAGCACCGGCCCGGCGAGTTCTCCCGCATCCCCCGGGGCGTGGCCCACGATAACTACTGCCGCGCCGAAAGCCACCTGCTGTTCTACAT
>Ga0318525_10000303_pt1 | contig 14535 bp, 15 predicted proteins | sample GRESIP052b4f23_FD_203482 | JGI IMG/M metagenome (GOLD analysis project Ga0318525, IMG submission 203482) | Tropical soil microbial communities from Luquillo Experimental Forest, Puerto Rico - GRE.SIPMG.052b4f23 | ecosystem: Environmental > Terrestrial > Soil > Tropical forest > Bulk soil...
GTGCCACGTCGAGGACGGCCCGGCCATCAGCGTCTCCACGGCCCAGATGCTCGGCTGCACCGCCGCGCTGTCCTGGATGCGGCACGACCGCGCCGGCCGCGTGCTCGCCCTGGGGCGAAGGCGCAGGCGGCCGAGCGCGGCGCAGCGCCGCGCCGCCCGGGAACGAGACCAGGGCCGGTGCCGGTTCCCCGGCTGCGAGTCCCGCCGGACCGACCTGCACCACATCGTGTACTGGAGCCACGGCGGGCCGACCGACCTGGACAACCTGATCAACCTGTGTCCCTGGCACCACATGCTGGTCCACGAGCGGGGCTACCTCATCGCCATCACGCCTACCGCTGGGTTCGCGTTCTTCCGCCCCGACGGCACTGCCTTGCCGTCGTGTCCGCCCCTGCCCGAGCCTGAGGGCGGCATCGGGGACCGCCACGACGCCGAGATCACCCAGGACACGATCGTCCCGCCCTGGTACGGCGAGCGGCTCGATCTGGACCACGCCATCTACGTCTGCTTCGCCAACGCCCGGACCGAGCAGGAACGCCGGGAACGGCGCGACCAGGGCGGCGAGCCCACGGCCAGGAAGGGCGTCCAGGTCTTCGAGCCGGAAGGCTGGGAAGAACGGATCAGCCGGTACTACGAGCTGACGCCCAGATCGTATGGCCCGGTACAAGTCCCAATACCGGCGTGACCGGCCGGCGCGGCAGGCCGGCGGCGAGGGCCGGTCTCCGTTAAGGTGGTGAGCACCGGTTGATAACTAAACGCGCAGGCCCCGCGGGGTCACGCGCGGTGCGCAGCGTGCCTTGAGGAGGCGGGTCGTCATGGCAGAGTCCGGTGCGCCGTTCGCTCACCTGCACGTGCACACCGAGTACTCGATGCTGGACGGCGCCGCCCGGCTGAAGGACCTGTTCGCGGAGGTCAAGAGCCAGGGCATGACGCACGTGGCGATGACCGACCACGGCAACATGTTCGGCGCCGCGGAGTTCCACCGGCAGGCCGAGGCCGCGGGCATCACCCCGGTGATCGGGATCGAGGCCTATGTGGCCCCCGAGGCCAGGAGCAACCTCACCCGGATCCTGTGGGGCCAGCCGCACCAGAAGAAGGACGACGTCTCCGCGGGCGGCGCCTACCTGCACAAGACCATCTGGGCCAGGAACAACGAGGGCCTGCACAACCTGTTCCGGCTGTCCTCCCGCTCCTACGCCGAGGGCATGCTGGCCAAGTGGCCGCGGATGGACAAGGAGATCATCGCGGCGCACTCCGGCGGGCTGATGGCCTCGACCGGCTGCCCGTCGGGCGAGCTGCAGACCAGGCTGCGCCTGGGCCAGTTCGACGAGGCATTGGCGTCGGCCGCCGAATGGCAGGACATCTTCGGCCAGGAGAACTACTTCCTCGAGCTGATGGAACACGGCCTTGACCTCGAGCGCCGGGTCCGCGACGGCCTGACCGAGATCGGCAAGAAGCTCGGCATTCCGCCGGTCGCCACCAACGACTCGCACTACACCCGCGAGGGCGACGCCCAGGCGCACGACATGCTGCTGTGCATCCAGACCGGCAAGAGCCTGGCCGACGCGGACAGGTTCCGGTTCGAGGGCACCGGCTACTACATCAAGCCCGCCGCCGAGATGTACGCGCTGGACCGCAGCGATATCTGGCAGGAGGGCTGCCGCAACAGCCAGCTGCTGATCGCCGACCGGGTCGACACCACCGGCATGTTCGACTTCGTCAACCTGATGCCCAGGTTCCCCATCCCGGACGGCTTCGAGTCCGAGGCCGAACTGTTCCGTGCCGAGGTGTGGCGGGGCATGGACCGCCGCTACCCGGCCGGATACGACGAGCAGCGGCGCAAGCAGGCCGAATACGAGATCAAGATCATCTCCCAGATGGGCTTCCCGGCCTACTTCCTGGTGGTCGCGGACTTCATCATGTGGGCCAAGAACAACGGCGTCGCGGTGGGCCCGGGCCGGGGATCCGCGGCAGGCTCGATCGTCGCCTACGCCATGGGCATCACGGACCTGGACCCGCTGGTCCATGGCCTGATCTTCGAGCGCTTCCTCAACCCCGAGCGCAAGTCCATGCCAGACATCGACATCGACTTCGACGAGCGCGGGCGGGCCGACGTGATCAGGTACGTGACCCAGAAGTGGGGTTCGGACCGGGTCGCGCAGATCGTCACCTACGGCACCATCAAGGCCAAGGCGGCGATCAAGGACTCCTGCCGGGTGCTCGGCCATCCCTACGCGCTGGGCGACCGGATCACCAAGGCCTTCCCCCCGGCCGTGATGGGCAAGGACATCCCGCTGTCCGCGATCTTCGACGACAGCCATCCCCGGCACAAGGAGGCTGGCGAGCTCCGCTCGCTGTACGAGGCCGAAGCCGAGATCAAGCAGGTCATCGACACGGCCCGCGGCATCGAGGGGCTGATCCGCCAGCCCGGCGTGCACGCGGCCGGGGTGATCATGTCGGCGGAGCCGCTGACCGATCACATCCCGGTCTGGACGAGGCCCGCCGACGGGGCGGTCATCACGCAGTTCGACTACCCGACCTGCGAAGGCCTGGGCCTGCTGAAGATGGACTTCCTCGGCCTGCGCAACCTCACCATCATGGCCGACGCAATCGCCGCGGTCGAGAAGAACCGGAACATCAAGATCGACCTGCTGAGCCTGCCGCTCGACGACAAGCCGACCTATGACCTGCTATCCCGGGGCGACACGCTGGGCGTGTTCCAGTTCGACGGCGGGCCGATGCGCACGCTGCTGCGGATGATGAAGCCGGACAACTTCGAGGACATCTCCGCCGTCGGCGCGCTGTACCGGCCGGGCCCGATGGGCGTGAACTCGCACACGAACTACGCGCTGCGCAAGAACGGGCAGCAGGAGATCACGCCCATCCACCCCGAGCTCGAGGAGCCGCTGCGCGAGGTGCTCGAGCCGACCTACGGCCTGATCGTCTACCAGGAGCAGGTGCAGAAGGCCGCCCAGATCCTGGCCGGCTACACGCTCGGCCAGGCCGACCTGCTCCGCCGGGCCATGGGCAAGAAGAAGAAGGAGATCCTGGACAACGAGTTCGTCCCGTTCCACAAAGGCTGCCGGGAGCGCGGCTACTCCGACAAGGCGATTCAGGCGGTCTGGGACGTGCTGGTCCCGTTCGCGGGCTACGCGTTCAACAAGGCGCACTCCGCCGCCTACGGCCTGGTGTCGTACTGGACCGCCTACCTGAAGGCGAACTACCCGGCCGAGTACATGGCCGCGTTGCTCACGTCCGTCGCCGACGACAAGGACAAGTCGGCGCTCTACCTGAGCGAGTGCCGCCGGATGGGCATCAAGGTGCTGCCGCCCGACGTCAACGAGTCGGTGGCGACGTTCGCGCCGGTCGGGCGGGACATCAGGTTCGGCCTGGCGGCGATCCGCAACGTGGGTGGCAACGTGGTGGAGGCGATCATCGCCGCCCGCAGGTCCAAGGGGGAGTTCACCGGCTTCTCCGACTTCCTGCGCAAGGTCCCGCTGGTGGTGTGCAACAAGCGGGTGATCGAGTCGCTGATCAAGGCGGGCGCCTTCGACTCGTTCCAGGACGCGCGCAAGGGCCTGGTGCTCGTACACGAGCAGGCGGTCGACGCCGTGCTCGACATCAAGCGGAACGAGGCGATCGGGCAGGACTCGCTGTTCGGCGGCGACGTCGAGGCGGAGGCGGTCTTCGACGTGCCCGTCCCGGCGGGGGAGTGGGACAAGACCACCCGGCTGAACTTCGAGCGGGAGATGCTCGGGCTCTACGTCTCCGACCATCCGCTCTTCGGCATCGAGCACATCCTCGCCCGGGAGAGCGACTGCTCGCTCGCCGACCTGATGGCGGACGAGGCCGAATCCCGGCCGCGGGCCGGCGACCGGTCAGACGCGCAGATCGTCAAGGTCGGCGGCATCTTGTCCGGGGTGCAGCGCAAGGTGACCAAACAGGGCAACCAGTGGGCCGCGGCCACGCTCGAAGACCTGGGCGGCGCGATCGAGGTGCTGTTCTTCCCGCAGACCTACCAGCTCTACGCGACCTCGATCGCCGAAGACGCGGTGGTGGTGGTGAAGGGGAAGGTGGACCGCAGGGACGATGTCCCCAAGCTGATCGCCATGGATCTGGCCATCCCGGACCTGTCCGTGAGCGACTCCGGGCCTTTCGTCGTGTCGATGCCGGTGGCCCGGTGCGTGCCGCCGGTGGTGGAGCGGCTCCGCGAGGTCCTGGTGACCCATCCCGGCCCGACCGAGGTGCATCTCAAGCTGCGCGGCCACGAGCGGACCACGGTGGTCCGGCTGGACGACAAGCTCCGGGTAGCCGCATCGCCCGCGCTGATCGGCGACCTGAAGCAGCTACTCGGCCCGGCCTGCGTCAGCTAGCGCTTTTACCCGGCCCGGGGGCCGATGAGCTGGTCGAGGAACGTCTTGTACATCCGCAGCGTCGCCCGGAGCGCTTCGGTGTCGGCGTTCGTGCCCTCGCCCCACCGGCCGCGCAGCGTGCGCTGCTGCTCGGCGATGGCGCGCTGGCGTTCCTCGATGGCCCGCTGCCGCTCCTGGATCGCCGCTTCCATCGTCGCGGTGACCCGGGCAATGAGGTCGGCCGCGTCGCCCACCGAGGCGTGCGGGTCGTCCACGAACCTGTACTGGATCTGATGCCACTGATCGGTGTACTGCACCGTATCGGGGATCAGGTTCCCGTAGGTGAGGTCGCTGAAATCACCCAGCGCCGCGGCCGCCTCGCCCGGCCGCGTCTCGGCGTCCGCCGGGTCGCTCCCGACCGGAACGCCCACAGCCGGCGCGGCGGCGGGCGCCACAGCGGGCGCGGCGGCAGGTGCCACAGCAGGCACGACACCGGGCGCCGCGGTAGCCCCATTACCCCCATGCGTAGCAGTGCCGAACATGTCGGGCTGAGTCGCCTCGTGATCCCCGGCGTGATCCCCGGCGTGATCCCCGGCATCCTCGGCCTGATCCACGGAGTCCGGGCTGGTCACCGCCACCGCCTCGGCCCGCTCGGCATCCGGCGTGGCCGGCTGGTCCCAGTAGTCGCGCCGGTCCTGTTCGTCCCGCTCCGGGCCCCCGCCCTGCAGCGCCGAAGCCACCTTCTGGAAACGGGTCACGGGCGTTTCCCGCCCGCCGGCGGAATCGTCGGGCACGACGTCGCCACGGACGACGTGGCCCGGCACCCTCGCCTGGCCGGCCTGGCTGGCCTGGCCGTAAGGGTCATGCGTCATGAGGAATCATCTCTTCCTTGTGTGCGCGCGCCTATCGATGCGCGTCTGCGGTCAGGTCGTCGCCGGTCCGGGCGGTGCGCCCGCCGAGCACCGCCACGCGCTTGACGGCGGGCTGCCGGTGCATGTTCCGCAGGCCGGTCAGCTCCTGGAACAGCGCGCGGTGCCGGATCAGCGCCTCCCTGAGCTGCTCGGTGCTCGCCGATTCGGTCCGCAGGTCCACGGCCTGCCGGTACCCCTCGAGTGAGCGGCCGTGGTAGACGGACAGGGCGTCCATGCTGACCTTCTTGTCGTCCGCGGGATAGCCGCGGTCCCGCATGACCCGCCAGATCAGCGTGTGCGCGGCCGCCACCGCCTCGGCCGGCGCGTCCACGAACCGCTCCTGGACCGCGGTCCAGTTGCCGCCGTAGCTCGCCTGCTGCCCGGGCGAGAGCTCGTGAATTCCGAGCGCCTCCACGCGCCGCTGCCGCTCGGCCAGCTCGGCGTCGGCCTTCTTCCTGCTGCCCAGCTGCTTGGCCAGGCGCTCGTACTCGGGGCCGAACTGACGGCGCAGCCGCGCCCGCCGCAGCTCGCCCGAGGCCACCACCGCGGCCGCCAGCACGACGAGGACGACGATGACGATGCCTATGATTGCTCCGGTCGACATAATGACCCTCCGTGAGGTGTCGGAAACCGCCGGAAACCCGCCGGAACCCGCATTCCGACTCCCCCGGATCAACCGGGCTAAACAGGCCGGCCGGCTCCCTCAGTCCTCGGCGAGATTGCGCCTGATGGCGGCCAGCGCCCGGATGACCGTCTCGCGCTCGGCGGGCCCGAACCCGCCCAGCGCCCGCTCGGTGACCTTGTAACGGCCTTCCTGAAACTCTGCGGCCTTCCTGAAACTCTGCGGCTTCCTCGAAACCCCGAAGGCAGTCATGAAGCTCGGCATCGGCGTCACCACGTTCCCCTGGCCGGCCGAGGAGATCGGCCCCTGCCCGAGATACGCGCCATCGAGCCGGCCCGGGCCTGACGGGTACGATCGTGCCGGAGCCATCACCCGGACCGGGGAGGACGAACGAAGGGGCGACTGGCCGCGTTCACGGCGGCCCTGGCGGGCAGCGCGGTGCTCGGCGTGGTGGCCGGGATCATCTGGGCCGCGGTCGCGCCGCGCGCCCTGCTGCAGGAGGTCGGGCCGGGCGAGGCCCAGCTGGTGAACGCGGAGAGCACCGCGTTCATCCTCGCCGACCTCTGGTTCTGCCTGATCGCGGTGCTCGGCGGGGCGGCCACCGGCATCGCGGGCTACCGCCTGCTGGTCCGCCGGGCCGGCTGGACCGCGACGGCCGGCCTGGTCCTCGGCGCGGTGGCGGCCGCCCTGCTCGCGCTCTGGGCCGGTGAGAACATCGGCCTCGGCAGCTACAACCACCTGCTCGCCGCCAGCGCGGCCGGCACCTTCTTCCACGCGTCCCTGGCCCTCGGGGCCAAGAGCGCGCTGGCCCTCTGGCCGGGGCTCACCTCGCTCATCATCCTGCTGGCCGAGTACGGCGGCCGCAGGCCCACCGAGGAGGCACTCTCCGTAGACTAGGCGGGTGATTTCCCGTATCGACCTGCGCGGGCGCGGCCCGGCCATCCTTACCCGGACCGAACTAGCCGGCGTCCTGCCCCGCGCCGCCACCGACGTCGAGTCGGCCGTCGCGCAGATCCGCCCCCTCTGCGAGGACGTAAGACGCCGCGGCGCCGCGGCGGTCCGCGAGTACACCGCCCGCTTCGACGGCGTCGACCTGGCCACCACCGTGGTGCCGCAGGAGGCCCTCGACGCGGCCCTGGCGGGCCTCGGCCAGCACGTAAGAGACGCCCTCGAGGAGGCCGTCAGGCGCACCAGGCGGGTGCACGCCGCGCAGCTGCCGCCCGAGACGACGACCCAGGTCACCGCCGGGCTCACCGTCACCGGGCGGTTCTCACCGGTCGGCCGGGCCGGCGTGTACGCCCCGGGCGGCCTGGTCGCGTACCCGAGCTCGGTCGTCATGAACATCGTCCCGGCCCAGGTCGCGGGCGTGGCCTCGATCGCGGTGGCCTCACCGCCGCGGAAAGACCACGACGGCCTGCCGCACCCGTCCGTGCTGGCCGCGTGCGCGCTGCTCGGCGTGCGCGAGGTGCACGCGGCCGGCGGCGCGCAGGCGCTGGCCATGTTCGCCTACGGCACCGGGGACTGCGCGCCGGCCGACGTCATCACCGGGCCGGGCAACGTCTACGTGGCCGCGGCCAAGCGGGTGCTGCGCGGCGTGGCCGGCACCGACGGCGAGGCCGGCCCCACCGAGGTCGCGATCATCGCCGACGACACCGCGGACCCCCGCCACGTCGCCGCCGACCTGGTCGCGCAGGCCGAGCACGACGAGCTCGCCGCCTGCCTGCTCATCACCACCGACGCGGCCCTGGCCGGCAAAGTAGACGAAGAGCTCGCCCGCCAGGTGCCCAGTGCCCGGCACCGCGAGCGGATCCAGGCCGCCCTCGCCGGCCAGTCCGCCTGCGTGCTCGTCGACGACGAGGACGCGGCCCTCGCGGTGAGCGACGCCTGGGCGCCGGAGCACCTGGAGATCCAGGCCAGGGACGCGGCCAAGCTGGCCGCGCGGGTGACCAACGCGGGCGCGGTCTTCGCCGGCCCGTACTCGCCGGTATCGCTCGGGGACTACCTGGCCGGCTCGAACCACGTGCTGCCCACCGGGGGCACCGCGCGGCACACCAGCGGCCTGTCCGTGTTCCCGTTCCTGCGCCTGGTGAACGTGGTGGAGTGCGACCGCGAGGCGCTGACCGCCACCGCGCCGCTGATCGGCGCGCTCGGCGGCGCCGAGGACCTGGACGCCCACGTCCAGGCCGTCCGGGTGCGCGTGGAATCATGACCGGGGCTCGCACCCAGCCCGTTCGGGACGACCTGAAGGACCTGACCCCGTACGGTGCGCCGCAGATCGACGTGCCGGTCCGGCTGAACACCAACGAGAACCCGTACCCGCCGAGCCCCCGCCTGGTCCGGGCCGTCGCGGACGCGGTGGCGCGGGCGGCGGGCACGCTGAACAGGTACCCGGACCGGGACGCGGTCGAGCTGCGCAAGGACCTGGCCGACTACCTCGGGCACGGCCTGACCGGTGCCCAGGTGTGGGCGGCCAACGGGTCCAACGAGGTCATCCAGCAGCTCCTGCAGGCGTTCGGCGGGCCGGGCCGGCTGGCGCTCGGGTTCGACCCCGGCTACTCCATGCACCCGCTGATCTCCCGGGTGACCTGCACCGGGTGGGTGTCGGCGGCCCGCGACGAGGACTTCGGCCTGGACCCGGGGCGGGCGGCCGCCGAGATCGAACGACACCACCCGGACCTGGTCTTCCTCACCTCGCCGAACAACCCGACCGGCACCGCCGCCCCGCCGGACCTCGTCGAGGCGGTCTGCGCCGCGGCGCCGGGCCTGGTCGTGGTGGACGAGGCGTACGCCGAGTTCGCCCGCGAGGGCACGCCCAGCGCGCTGACGCTGCTGCCCCGCTACCCGGGCCTCGTGGTCACCCGCACCATGTCCAAGGCGTTCGCGATGGCCGGCGCCAGGATCGGGTACCTGGCCGCCGCGCCCGAGGTGGTGGAGAAGCTGCTCATCGTGCGGCTCCCGTACCACCTGTCCGCCGTCACCCAGGCGGTGGCGCGGGCCGCGCTCGCGCTGGCCGCCGAGCCGCTGGCCACCGTCACGCTTCTTAGGGCCGAACGGGACGGGCTCGTCGCCTGGCTCAGGCACCGGGGCCTTTCCGTGGCGGACAGCGACGCGAACTTCGTGCTGTTCGGCGAGTTCGACGACCGGCGGGCGGTCTGGCAGGGCCTGCTCGACCGCGGCGTGCTCGTCCGCGAGGTCGGCCCGCCGCGCTGGCTGCGGGTCACGGTGGGGACGCCGGACGAGATGGCGGCGTTCCGCGCCGCCCTGGACGAGGTGCTGGCCCGGTGAAGCGGGCGGTGGTGCTGGACTACGGGTCGGGGAACCTGCGCTCGGCGCAGCGCGCGCTCGAGCGGGCCGGCGCGCGGGTCGAGGTGACCGCGGACCCCGACTCCGCGCTGGAGTGCGACGGGCTCGCGGTGCCCGGCGTGGGCGCGTTCGCCGCCTGCATGAGCGGGCTGCGCGCGGCCGGCGGCGACAAGCTGATCGCCCGGCGGCTCGAGCTCGGCCGCCCGGTCCTGGGCATCTGCGTCGGCATGCAGGTGCTGTTCGCGGCCGGGGCGGAGCACGGGATGCAGACCGAGGGCTGCGGGGCCTGGCCGGGCACGGTGGAGCGGCTCGACGCCGGCGTGCTGCCGCACATGGGCTGGAACACGGTGGCCGCGGCCCCCGGCTCGGTGCTGTTCGCCGGGATCCCGGCCGGGACGCGGTTCTACTTCGTGCACTCCTACGCGCTGCGCTCGCCCGGCGCCGAACACCTCGCCGCCTCGGGCGCCCTGATCTCCTGGGCCGAGCACGGCGAGCCGTTCGCCGCCGCGGCCGAGCAGGGGGTGCTGGCCGCGACCCAGTTCCACCCGGAGAAATCGGGCGACGCCGGCGCCGTCCTGCTCGCCAACTGGCTGGAGGCACTGTGACCGGGCTGACCTTGCTGCCCGCCGTCGACATCACCGACGGGCACGCGGTCCAGCTGGTCCAGGGCGTGGCCGGCAGCGGCGGGCAGTACGGCGACCCGATGGACGCCGCGCTGGCCTGGCAGCGGGCCGGGGCGTCCTGGATCCACCTGGTGGACCTGGACGCGGCGTTCGGCCGCGGGTCCAACGCCGGCCTGCTCGCCGACGTGGTGCGCACGGTGAATGTCCAGGTCGAGATGTCCGGCGGCATCAGGGACGACGAGACGCTCGACCGCGCGCTCGGTACCGGCTGCGCCCGGGTCAACATCGGCACCGCGGCGCTGGAGAACCCGGACTGGGTACGCTCGGTCATCGCCCGGCACGGCGACCGGGTCGCGGTCGGCCTCGACGTCCGCGGCACCCGGCTGGCCGCGCGCGGCTGGACGGCCGAGGGCGGGGAGCTGTTCGAGACGCTGGACCGGCTGAACGCCGAGGGCTGCGCCCGGTACGTGGTCACCGACGTGCTCAAGGACGGCATGCTGCGCGGCCCGAACCTGACCCTGCTCCGCGACGTCTGCGCCCGCACCCGGGCGCCGGTGGTCGCCAGCGGCGGCGTGTCCAGCCTGGCCGACCTGCGGGCCATCGCCGCGCTGGTCCCGCTCGGCGTGGAAGGCGCGATCGTCGGCACCGCGCTCTACGAGGGCGCGTTCACCCTGGAAGAGGCCCTGGCGGAGGTCGCGTCCCGATGACCGTCGCCGTCAGGGTCATCCCCTGCCTGGACGTGGACGGCGGCCGGGTGGTCAAGGGGGTCAACTTCCGGGCGCTGCGCGACGCCGGCGACCCGGTGGAGCTGGCCGCCTTCTACGACGCCGAGGGCGCCGACGAGCTGACCTTCCTGGACATCACCGCGTCGAGCGGCGGCCGGGACACCATGTACGACGTGGTGCGGCGCGCCGCCGAGCAGGTGTTCATCCCGCTGACCGTCGGCGGCGGCGTGCGCAGCGCGGCGGACGTGGACCGGCTGCTGCGGGCCGGGGCGGACAAGGTCTCGCTCAACACCGCCGCCGTCGCCCGCCCGGACCTGCTGGCCGAGGCGGCCGGCCGGTTCGGGTCACAGTGCATGGTCCTGTCGGTGGACGCGCGCCGCGCCCCCGGCCCGGCTTCCGGTTTCGAGGTGACCACGCACGGCGGGAGGGTGGGCACCGGGATCGACGCGGTGGACTGGGCCCGCCGGGCCACCGAACTCGGCGCGGGCGAGATCCTGCTGAACTCGATGGACGCGGACGGCACCACCATCGGCTTCGACCTGGAGCTGATCCGCGCGGTGCGCGCCGTGGTGATCGTCCCGGTGATCGCCAGCGGCGGCGCGGGCACCCTGGCCCACTTCGCGCCCGCCGTGGACGCGGGCGCGGACGCGGTGCTGGCGGCCAGCGTGTTCCACTTCGGCACGCTGCGCATCGGCCAGGTCAAGAGCGCCCTGCGCGGCGCGGGCCACCCGGTCCGCTAGAGCCCGCTGGGGAAGGTGATCTGCTCCGGGGCGATCAGCGGGGTGCCCACCTCCAGCTGGATCTGGGCGTGCGCGTTGAGCGGGATGTCGCGCGGGTCGCCCTGGTAGACCTGGCCGTTGTAGAGGGCCACCACGTGCCCGGCGGCCGGGCCGACCCGGTCGGTCCCGAGCGGCTGGCCCCACTCGTCGAAGAAGTTGCCCAGCGTGTAGGTCCGGTGGATGGGCGACTCGATGTGGATGATGCCGTCGGCGGCGTGCGTGTGCAGCCAGTAGAAGCACGTCCCGCTGGCGATGAACGGGCCGTTCGGGGTCGACTGGGCCTGCGCCCCGGGGATGCCGACGGCGGCCGGGATCTGCCGGGCGGCGCCGTTCACGAAGATCGTCAGGTGGGCGTGGATGTGGAACAGGCTCTGCTCGCCCGCCTGGCAGCTGATCCCGTCGACGGCCTGGCCGGTGGCGGCGGCGCTGGTGCTGGCCAGTGCGGCGCCCGCGGGCACCGGCACGCCCTCGGCCCCGGTCGATCCCGGCGACGGGGCGGACTTCAGGGTGCCCAGCGTGCTCAGCGCGGCCAGGCGCAGCTGGGGCGCTGGCCCGCCGCCGCCGGTGACGCCGAGCGTGATGCCGACCGCCGCGCCGATCACCACGACGGCCGCCCCGGCCCAGATCAGCCACTGCCGCCGCCGTCGGCGCCTGGCTTCCTGCGCCCGGATCTGCGCGATCTTCTCCCGCGCGCGCTGTTGCCGTTCCCGGCTGCCCTTGGACACGATGATGGAACGTACCGCGCTAGCCGGCGGTTCCAGCGCCGGCGGCCATCGCGGCGCCGACGATGCCGGCGTCGTTGAGCAGCGTCGCGGGCACGATGCGGGCCCGGATCCCGGTCAGCCTCGGCACCCACTTATCCGACTGCTTGCTGATGCCGCCGCCGACGATGATGAGGTGCGGCGAGAGCAGGGCCTCGATGTGCTGGAGGTACTCGTCGACCCGGCCGGCCCACTTGCCCCAGCTCAGGTCGCCCAGTTCCTTGGCCCGCTCGGACGCGCGCGTCTCGGCGTCGTGACCGCGGATCTCGATGTGCCCGAACTCGGTGTTCGGCACCAGGATGCCCTGGGTGAACAGGGCGCTGCCGATTCCCGTGCCGAACGTCAGCATCAGCACGGTGCCCTTCTCTCCGGTGCCCGCGCCGAACGTCATCTCGGCCACGCCGGCCGCGTCCGCGTCGTTCAGCACCCGGACCTGGTCGCCGGTGGCCTTGCCGAACAGCGCGCCCGCGTCCAGCCCGAGCCAGGCCGGGTCCAGGTTGGCGGCGGTCCTGGTCACGCCGTCGGTGACCACGCCGGGGAAGGTGATGCCGATCGGGCCTGACCAGCTGAACGAGGTGGTGAGCTGCTTCACCACGTCGGCGACCGCGTCCGGCAGCGCCGGGCGCGGGGTGGCGATCTTCTGCCGGTCGGCGAGCAGCTTGCCCGTGGTCACGTCGACGGGTGCCGCCTTGATCCCGGTGCCGCCGATGTCAATGCCGAGTGCGTGCATGGCCATAGCGTAACGGCCGGATCAGGTAATATCGCGAGAGGGGATAGATCCTTGTCGAGAGAGGATGCGGCGGATGCGCTGGTTCAAGGTCGCCGCCATCGGGGCCGGCATACTGATCGCGTTCCTGGTCGTCGGTACGGTGGTCCACTTCATCATTAGCGCCGTGATCACCGTGGCCATCGCCGCCGCCGTCATCGGCGCCATCGCGGTCGCGATCAAGATGGCCCGGTCCGGGCGGCAGGTTTCCGGCCGCAAGGCCGGCCGCGAGGTCCGCGAGCCCGACCGCGAGCAGTACAGCAGGCCGCTGCCGCGGGCCGACGTCGAGCCCGTCGCCACCCCGCAGCCGCCGCGGCCCGCCGCCCACGACGTGGACGACGAACTGGCCAGGCTCAAGCGCGAGATGGGCCGCTAGCCGTTACCTCCAGTTCGCCCCGGCGAGCTTGGTCACCGCCGCGTCGGTGCCGTCCATCCGGACCCGCGCCGCGCCCGTGCGGCCCATCACCCACAGGGTGAGCTCGGCCGGGCTGCCGACGACGGTGACCGCGGGCGTCGCGTTCTTCGCCGTGATGCGGTAGGCCGGGCCGTCCGCGCTTGAAAGCAAGTCGTCCCTGGCCAGCTCCACGCCGACCGGCGCCTTGCGGAGCATGAACCGGGCCAGCCGCAGCCGGTGCCAGAGCATGTCCGACTCGCCGCCGCTGAGCTCCCGCGGCTCCCAGCCGGGCGCGCCGCGCCGCACGTCCTCGTGGTGCACGAAGAACTCCACCGCGTTGACGCGCTCCTCCACGCCGGGGAGCGCCATCACCGACAGCAGCGGCGGCCCCGACCTGATGAGCCGGACCAGCTCGGGGAACGGGGTCCGCTCCTTGATCCGCTGCTGCACGCGGGCCGTGTACCCGGCCAGCGGGCCGCCGGTCACCCCGCCCGCCGCGTCCGGGCGGCGCTCGCGCAGCACCAGGTGCGCCGCCAGGTCACCGGTGGTCCAGCCTTCGCACAGCGTCGGCGCGTCCGGGCCTGTCTCCTCGAGCAGCGCGCACAGTGCCAGACGCTCGTCCCGGGAGTAGCTCACCTGCTGATCGTAGGCGCCGTTGCTACCCTGTCTAGGGTCGGCCAGAAATGAGGGAGCGATGCTTGACCCTGCCATCGCGGCACGGCTGAAGCGGGATGCGTCCGGCCTGGTCGCGGCTATCGCCCAGCAGTACGACACCGGCGAGGTGCTGATGCTCGGCTGGATGGACGACGAGGCGCTGCATCGCACCCTCACCACGGGCCGGTGCACCTACTGGTCGCGCAGCCGCCAGGAGTACTGGGTGAAGGGCGACACGTCCGGCCACTACCAGTGGGTGAAGTCGGTGGCGCTCGACTGCGACGGCGACGCCCTGGTGGTCAAGGTCGACCAGGTGGGCGTCGCCTGCCACACGGGCGACCGGACCTGCTTCGACGCCGACGTGCTGCGCAAAGATGCGTAGGGAGTTCGTCCTGGTGCTGCTGGCCGGCGCGGCCGGCTCGGGCCTGGTCGTGCTCGCCGCCCGGCAGGCCTGGGCGCACGCCCTGTTCACCCCGCCGCGGCCGCTGCCGGCGCAGGACATCCCCGTCACCGGCCAGCAGCTCGTCCCGCTCGCCGGGGCGCTCGCGCTGGCCGCGCTGGCCTGCCTCGCCGCGGTGATCGCGACCCGGTCGGTGCTGCGCCGCGCCGCCGGCGGCCTGCTGGCCGTCCTCGGCGCCGGCGGCG
>Ga0318525_10000311_pt1 | contig 14436 bp, 15 predicted proteins | sample GRESIP052b4f23_FD_203482 | JGI IMG/M metagenome (GOLD analysis project Ga0318525, IMG submission 203482) | Tropical soil microbial communities from Luquillo Experimental Forest, Puerto Rico - GRE.SIPMG.052b4f23 | ecosystem: Environmental > Terrestrial > Soil > Tropical forest > Bulk soil...
CACCAGTACCAAGCAGGGTCCGGATTTAAGACACAGAAAACAAGCGCCTGCTCAACGCATTCTTGCCGGCAAAGCCGCCGCCAATCGGCGTGCCGTTTCGCAAGCTGTAGTTGCGAAAGGAAAGTCTTAATTGCTTCTGCTTTTCGGGGTCGCCAGGTCAGCCGGAAGCAGCCACCCGGGTCCGCGCAGCAGGGCGTCTCGGTTTGATCACGGGCTGAACCGCCAGCCCGTTCGGCACGTATCCCTAGCGGACAGTTACCTTCCCGCGCCTGGAAAGCTCAGCCGTCGGCAGCGCCGCAGGTCCGCCCCCCCTGGCCTGCAGGAGGTAGCCCGGCTGACCGCCTGGCCGTGGCGCGCCCGATGCGGGTCACGGCCAGGCACCCACCGAGCGCCCGAGCACGCCCGGGACGCCCCGGACGCCCAGGACGCCCAGGAAAGAGGCAGCCATCGTGAGGCGGGTCGTGCTGGTCGGCGCCGGGGTGCTCGTCGCGCTGGCCGGCGTGGTGTTCACCCTGCAGGGCGTGGGCGTCCTCGGCGGGAGCGTCATGTCCGGCGTCACCTTCTGGGCCGTGGCCGGCCCGGTGATCGCGGTAGCGGGCCTGGCCATCGCCGCTTTCGGCCTGCGGGACCGGATGGCGCGCTAGCCGCGGCCGGGCGCAGCGGGGCCACGGCGAAGCCCAGCGGGCCACGGCGGGCGCCAGGGAACCGGACTTCGGTCACGCAGGAACCGCCAGCACCGCAGCCGGGGGCGCCCCCGGGCGCCCCCGGGGCCGCCGGAACGACATGAAACTCCAGTTCGATAGCGTTCGAACGCGCTGAAAAAGCACTTTCATGGCGTATGGCGCCAGGCCGAGCCTCATCATCAACGCAACTTACGTGATATTGGGTCCCATGCGGCCCATTGTTAACCTCGAGCCGGTTGCCTGGCGTTGAGCGGCCCGCCGCAAGGGACCCAGTCCTGGCGTCGGGGCGTGACGGAAGCGCCCATAGCGACAGCAATTGACCCATGTCCGGATCGTCGGCCAAAGCTCATCAATCAGAACACGCGGACTGAACTCCACAGACGGCCAGCCTGCGAGGCGTTTCACCGCTCGGCCGACGCTCCAGCCGCGGTCGATATCCGATCGGCGTTCTGGCTGCGGCGCGCTTATCCTTGAACCATGACTGACATGGCGGCGCGCCGATTCGGCCGCCTCCCGGCCCGCGAGGGGCCACCGGGAGGCGTTCCGCCGCGCTGAGACGGCGACTCCGAATGGTGGGCCCGAGGCCGGGAGGGATCCCAGCCGGCTCACCGAGACAAGGAGTCACCGTGTCCATTTCAGTTCCCCACCTCAGTCCTGCGCAGCTGCAGGCCGCCCTCGGCCTCCGTGACCTCTCCGACCCCGGAGAAGGCCCGCACGCCATCCAGCTCGTCGTCGACCGGGCCGTCGGGGCGCTGTCGCGCGCCTGGCCGGGCGAGGTCCGGTGGTGCCGCGGGCCGGGCGTGGTGCCCGTCGCCGACAACTACGACCGCCTGGGCTACCCGCCCGGCGCGATTACCAGGGAAGCCCGTTACACCCGCTACGTGAGCGACCGGCGGATGCTCCGCAGCCACTCCACCGCGATGGTCCCGCCCGCGCTCCGCCAACTCGCCAGGAGCCGGCTCGCCAGGGGCCGGCTGGCCGGCGACCCGCGGCCCGTCCGCGACGCGCTCCTGGTGTGCCCGGGGATGGTATACCGCAGGGACGCCATCGACTGGCAGCACAGCGGGACGCCCCATCAGCTTGACCTGTGGCGCATCACGCGGCAGGCCATGACCGGCGCGGACCTGGACGAGATGATCGCGCGCCTGCTGGAGGCGCTGGTCCCGGACCTGCCGTCCCGCCAGGAGCCCCGGACGCACCCGTACACCACCCGCGGCCGCCAGGTCGACGTCCGGCACGACGGCCGCTGGGTGGAGGTGTGGGAGTGCGGGCTCGCCGCGCCCGGCGTGCTCGCCGCGGCCGGGCTCGGCGGCCACAGCGGCCTGGCCCTGGGCATGGGCCTGGACCGCCTGCTGATGCTGATCAAGGGGATCCCGGACATCCGGCTGTTGCGTTCGGCCGATCCCAGGATCGCGAGCCAGATGGGGGACCTGGCCAGGTACCGGCCGGTCTCGTCCAGGCCGGCGATCACCCGCGACCTCTCGGTCGCGGTGGCCGCGGACGAGGACGAGGAAACACTCGGCGACCGGGTCCGCGACGCCCTGGGCGAAGACGCGGCGTGCGTCGAGGAGGTCCGCGTGCTGTCCGCGACCGCCTGCGAACAGCTGCCCGAGGCGGCGGCCCGCCGTCTCGGGGCGCGGCCTGGCCAGAAAAACCTCCTGGTCCGCGTGGTGCTCAGGGACCTGGAAAGGACGCTGACGAACGAGGCCGCCAACGCCCTGCGGGACCGCATCTACGTGGCCATCCACCGCGGTAGTAGTTTCGTGATGTCCGCATGATCACCTGGCGTCCGGCCCCCGGGACGCTCCCGAACGCGCAACGTGAGGCCCCACGACCGCCGTCCTCGACCACCTCGCCATCGGCACGCCGGCTCCGGCCGACGGCTGGGAGCTGTTCGGCGGCGTGCTGGGCAGAACCTGGGTCTACGGCATGAACTCCCCCGGCTACTGGTGGGGTCAGCTAGACTTCGCCGCCGGGCCGAAGATCGAGCTGCTGACCCAGGACGGCCTGCCCCTCGGCGGGGCGCTGCATCACGTCCGCTTCACCCGCGCCGGGGGCGGGTTCACCGCCCAGGAGCAGGAGCGCGCCGGGCTGCTGGCCAGGCGCCTGGGCCTGTCGGTAGAACTAGCCCGGTAAACCCAGGCCGGTACGTCAGGGACGAGGGAGACGCGTGAGTGACGGCGGGCACGTGTGGTGGGAGGACGCGGTCGTCTACGAAGTGTATCCGCGCAGCTTCGCCGACGAGAACAGCGACGGCGTGGGCGACCTGCCCGGGCTACGGTCGAGGCTGGACTACCTGGCCGACCTCGGCGTCGACGCCATCTGGCTGACGCCCTTCTACCCCTCGCCGCTGGCCGACGGCGGCTACGACGTCAGCGACTACTGCGCGGTGGACCCGCTCCTGGGCACCATGGCCGACTTCGACCACCTGGTCAAGGACGGGGCGGCGCTCCGGATCCGGGTCATCGTCGACCTGGTCCCGAACCACTGCTCCAGCGCGCATCCGCTGTTCCGCGCCGCGCTGGCGGCTCCGCCGGGCAGCCCGGAGCGGGCCAGGTTCATCTTCCGTGACGGGCGCGGTCCCGGCGGCGAGCTCCCGCCGAACAACTGGGAATCGCAGTTCGGCGGCTCCGCCTGGACCCGGGTGACCGAGGCAGACGGTCACCCCGGGCAGTGGTACCTGCACCTGTACGACAGCGGCCAGCCCGACTGGGACTGGCGCAACCCGGACGTGCCCGCGCTGTTCGAGGACGTGATCGGGTTCTGGCTGGACCGCGGCGTGGCCGGCCTGCGGGTGGACGTGGCCCACGGCATCTACAAGGATCCGGACCTGCCCGACATCGTGGGCACGCACCCGCTGAACGCGCCCTCCCCGTACCGGCACCGGCCCGAGCTGCACGCGCTCTTCCGGACCTGGCGGGCCATCCTGGACTCCTACCCGGCCGACGGCTTCCCCGGAGCGCGGACAGCCGTCGGCGAGGTCTGGTACGACCGGCCGGAGACGCTGATGCCTTACCTCGCGCCCGGCGGCCTGCCGCAGGTCTTCAACTTCCAGCTGCTCCTGCCGGCCTGGCGGGCGGCCGCCTTCCGCGGCGCCATCGACTCGGCCCTGGCCGTGACCAGCGGCTCGCGCGCGCCGTGGCTGATCGGCAACCACGACGTGCCCCGCCCGGCGAGCCGCTACCGCCTGGACGAGGGCTTCACCCCGCAGATGATCTCCCGGCTCGTCGCCCTCGGCGACCGGAACGCCGAGACCGGCGCCCGGCGGGCCAGGGCGGCCGCCCTGGTGCTGCTCGCGCTGCCCGGCTCGGCCTACATCTACCAGGGCGAGGAGCTCGGCCTCCCCGAGGTCACCGACATCCCGGCCGCCGCGCGCCAGGACCCCACGTTCCGCCGCACCCACGGCGAGTCTCCCGGCCGGGACGGCTGCCGCGTGCCCATCCCGTGGGCCCCGTCCGGTACCGGCTTTGGATTCAGCCGAACGGACGGGGTTTCCCGCCCGGCCGACCCCTGGCTGCCCGAGCCGGCGGACTGGGGACGCTACTGTGTCGAGTCCCAGCTCGCCGACGAGCAGTCGATCCTGAACCTGTACCGTGCGGCCCTGCGGCTGCGCCGCGCGCACCCGGCCCTGGGCCGGGGCACCCTGCGCTGGCTCGACTCCGGCCCGGGGCTGCTGTGCTTGGCGCGGGAGCCGGGCTTCGTCCTCGCCGCGAACCTCGGGACGGCTCCGGCACCGATGCCGGCTCACCGCGAGATCCTGCTCGCCAGCGGGCCCGTCACCGGCGGCGGCCTGCCGCCTGACACCGCCGCCTGGCTCGCCGCCTAACCGGCTTTCGGCTTTTATGCAGGAAATGGCACTACCCTTGGGGTCATGCCGAAGGTAAGGGTGCCACGCAAGAACGTGACGCCCGGCGAGGTGGTCACCGTGCTCAGCCGCAGGCTCGGCCCCGGCTACCAGGTCCGGGGCAACGGCGACCGGCTGGTCACCGTGCGGAAGAGCCCGCTCTTGTACGCGAGCGTCTCGATCAGCGATCAGCCGGGTGCCTCGGTGTTCGGCGTCCACGGCGGCGGCTTCCTGGCCCTCCGCGTCGTCAACACCTTCGGCACCGCCCGCCGCGTCGCCGACGCGCTGCGCCGCTCCCCCGAGTTCCGCAGCCTCTGACGCTGCGGGCCGCCGGAACGACATGAAAACCCGGTCCTGAGGAATATCGCGCCGTCCTCCGGGTAGGGGCGGTCCCAGCCCGCACAACAACTCACTCGGGGAGTGATAGGCATGGCTGGGACGCTGCAGATGCGGCGCAGTAGAGGAGCCTTCAGCGGATTCCTGCTGATCCTGCTCGGGCTGTGGGGCGCGCTCATCCCCTTCGTCGGACCGTATTTCCACTTCGCCTACACGCCGGACAAGGCGTGGGCCTACACCACGGCCCGGCTGTGGCTCGAGCTGCTGCCCGGCGCCGCGGTATTTCTCGGCGGCTTCCTCCTCATGGTCGCCCGGGGCAGGCACATCGCGCTGTTCGGCGCGCTGCTGGCCGCGGCGGCCGGCGCCTGGTTCACGCTCGGGACGGTGCTGAGCCCGCTGTGGAACAACCACGTGGCCATGGGCGGATCGCCTGCCAGTTCCACCGTCTACATGCGGATCATGGAGCAGCTCGGCTTCTTCACCGCGCTCGGCGTCGTCATCGCGTTCGTCGCGGGCGCGGCGCTCGGCCGGATCGCGTCCGTGACGTCGGGGATCAGGGCCGTCGAGGAGATCCCCGAGACCGTCCCGGCCGAGACCGTCCCGGTCGCCGCGGTGAGCGAGGAGACCCGGCCGCTGCGGACGCGGCTGCTGCCCCGGCGGATCCCGGGCGCGACCAGGACCGAGGAGACCAGGCAAACCGTCGGATAAGCCCCGCTCAGCCCGCGTGGCACTATCATCGGCACGACACATTCGTGCCAGCCGATGATAACGGTGCCTGACGAAGGGACGTTCGCGGTGCGGGCAGAGCCAGCGGTGGGGGTACCGGCCACAGCAGCCACCGGGCGGCCTCACCCGCCCCGGTGGCTGCTGCCCGCCGGGGCGCTGCTCCTGGCCGGCGTGCTGGCCGTGTACCTGGCCGACCTGGCCACCCACCTGCCCTACATGGCCGCCATGCGCGACCTGGCCGTGTACCGCGACGGCGGGCTGATCGTCCGGCACGTCCCCCCCACCTACGACGCGCACCGGGTCTCCCCGCTGTACGACTGGACCGGCCAGAACGGCGTCCAGTTCACCTATCCGCCGTTCGCCGCGGTGGTCTTCGCGGTCGCCTCGGCGCTGTCCTGGACCGCCATGCGCTGGGCCATGACCGTGGCCAGCCTGGCCGCCCTCGGGCTGACGCTGTGGCTGGTGTTCGGGGCGATGGGCTACCGGGACCGCCCGGCGACCAGGCTGGGCGCGACGCTCGGCGTCTCCGCGCTCGCCCTGGCCACCGAACCGGTCCAGCAGACCCTCGCCCTCGGCCAGGTCAACCTGCTGCTCATGCTGCTCATCGTGGCGGACCTGCTGGCTGCGCCCGACGGCGGAAGCCGCTGGTGGCACGGGCTCGGCATCGGGATCGCGGCCGGGGTGAAGCTGACCCCGCTGATCTTCATCCCGTACCTGCTGCTCATCCGCGGGTACCGGCAGGCCGCCGCGGCCACGGTGGTGTTCGCGGCCACGGTGGCGGCCGGCTACGCGGTGCTGCCGCGCGACTCGAGCACCTACTGGGCCGACGGGCTCTTCCTCAAGGCCAACCGGATCGTGTTCCTCGGCACCCGGGGGAACCAGTCGCTGCGCGGCGTGCTGACCCGGCTGGCCGGCAGCGTGAACGCCGGGACGGTGCCCTGGGTCGCGGCGGCCGTCCTGGTGGTGATCGCCGGCCTGGTCATCGCCGCCGTGCTGTACCGGGCCGGGCAGCCGGTGGCCGCGATGCTGGCCTGCGCGCTGACCGGCCTGCTGGTCTCGCCGCTGAGCTGGGATCACCACTGGGTCTGGGTGGCGCCGGGGATCGCGCTGCTGGCCCATCTGGGCGCGAGCGCCACGGCCCGGGGCCGCAGGCTGGCCCGGGCCGGGTGGTGGGCCGCCGGAGCCGCGCTCTTCGTGGTGTTCGCCGCCTGGCCGCAGTGGTGGGATCTCTCGCAGTCCGGGCTGACCCCGGCGGGCCTGGTCTGGTACGGGCCCGGCACCTACTTCGCCACCGGCAGCAAGCCCTGGTATCACGAGTTCCACTGGCACGGCCTGCAACTGCTGGCCGGCAACAGCTTCGTGCTGGCCGGCCTGGCCGGCCTGGCGGCCCTGGCCGTCGCCGCCGTCCTGGCCCGGAACCCGGCGCGTGAGTGACGGCACGTCGCTGGCGCAGCGGCGGGAACGCCTCGTCGCCGAGGTCCTGCAGACCAGCGGGATCCGGGACGAGCGCATCGCCGCGGCGCTGCGCGACGTGCCGCGGCACCTGTTCCTGCCGCATCTGCCGCCGGAGGAGGCCTACCTCGACGACGCCATCGTGACCAAGCGGGACGCCGAGGGCCAGCCGATCAGCTCCTCCTCCCAGCCCGCCATCATGGCGATCATGCTGGACCAGCTGGCCCTGGAGCCCGGCCAGCGGGTTCTCGAGATCGGCGCGGGAACCGGCTACAACGCCGCGCTGATCAGGCACATCGTCGGGCCGAAGGGCGCCGTGGTCAGCGTGGACATCGACGCCGACCTGGCCGAGGCGGCCCGCGGGCACCTGGCCGGCGCCGGGTACCCGGACGTGACCGTGGTGGCGGGGGACGGCGCGGACGGCTACCCGGACGGGGCGCCGTACGACCGGGTGATCGCCACCGTCGGGGTCAGCGATCTCGCTCCCGCCTGGCTGCAGCAGGCCGGCCCGGGAGCCCGGATCGTGGTGCCGCTCGACGTGCGCGGGTCGCAGCTGGCCGTGGAGTTCGGGCGGTCTGGATCCGGCGGCCACTGGGTGAGCCGGTCCATCGCGCCGTGCGGGTTCATGCGGATGCGCGGCTCGCTGGCCGGCCCGGAACGCACCGTGGTGCTTCAGCCCGGGCTGTCGGTCATGCTGCCGGACGGGCTCATGCTGGCCGACGGGCAGGAGATCGACGGCGCCGCGCTGGCCGCGTTCCTCGACGGGCCGCCCGCGGAGTTCGCCACCGGCGTGCTGACCAGTTCCCTGCAGGTCTTCTGGGGGCTCGGCCTGTGGCTCGCGGCCGGCGACCGCCGGTCGTGCGCGGTGGCCGAGGAGCGTTCGGCGCAGGACGGCCAGGCCCGGCTCGCCCGGGCGCCGCTGTCCAGCCACGGGATGGCCGCCACGGCCGGGATCCTGGACTCCGGCGGCATCGCGGTGCTCACCGCCGAGCCGGGCAGCCCCGGCCAGCTCACGCTGCAGGCGGCCGGGTTCGGCCCGCACGGCCCGGTGCTCGGCGCCGCTCTCGCCGCGCACGTGCGGGCCTGGGACCAGGCGGGCCAGCCCGGCTCGGCGCGGCTGCACGTGGACGCCTACCCGCGGTCCTCGCCGGACGAGCCGGGCGCGGCGTCCGCGGCCGGCGATGCCCTGCTGATCGAGCGGCAAGCCACCACATTCGTGGTGTACCACCGTTAGCCTTGGAGACGTGACGAGCCGCAAAAGCGATCACCTGGAAACCGAGCAGAAATACGACGCCGACGCCGACTTCGTCCTGCCCAGGCTGGACGGCCTGCCCGAACTAGGCGGCCGCCGGGCCGCCGGGCCGAAGCGCGTCTACCTGAGCGCCACCTACTTCGATACGGAGGATCTCCACCTCATCCAGCACAAGATCACGCTCCGGCGGCGCGTCGGCGGCGACGACGAGGGCTGGCACCTCAAGCTGCCGGTACGCAAGGACACCAGGCAGGAAATGCACGCGCCGCTCGACGAGACCGCCGAGGGGAGCGTGCCGGCCAGGCTAGCCGCGCAGGTCGAGGACGTCACGGCAGGCCACCGCCTGCGTCCGGTCGCCATCCTGGATACCGAACGGACGGTGGTGACGCTGGCCGGCCCGGCGGGAGACGCCCTGGTGGAGGTGGCCGACGACCTGGTGACGGCCATCCGGTTCGGCGATCCCGACAGCGAGCCGATGAGATGGCGCGAGATCGAGGTGGAGGCCATCTCGCCGGACGCCGCCGCGGCGGCCTTGCTCGAGACGGTCGGCACGGTGCTGCGCCAGGCCGGGGCGAGACCGTCGGCCTCGGGGTCGAAGCTGGCCCGCGTCCTGAACGCCAGCTGAGGCCGGTCGTTCCCGCGCGCTGCGCTCAGAGCTAATTCATAGCTGCCTCTGACCTGAGGCCTACACTGTTCGCATCGAATGAGAACTCCAGAAGGGGAACCTCGTCCCGGGGATGGGCATACTAGGCACAGACCGGAGATGGGCGAGCTTGACGAACATGGAGAACCACAGCCCGGCGGCGCAGAACGCGCGCAACGCGGGCATCCAGCGGGCGGACGGCACGCCGGTGCGCGTGCTCGTCGTCGACGACGAGCCCAGCCTGGCCGAACTGCTAGCCAGCGTGCTGCGCTACGAAGGCTGGAACGTCCTCACCGCGGGCAGCGGCGCCGAGGCGGTGCGCACCGCGCGTGAGTTCCGCCCCGACGCGGTCGTGCTCGACATCATGCTCCCCGACTTCAACGGCCTGGAGGTCATGCGCCGGCTCCGCGCCGAGATCCCGCAGGTGTGCGTGCTGTTCCTGACCGCGCGCGACGCGGTGGAAGACCGGGTGGCCGGCATCACGGCCGGCGGCGACGACTACGTGACCAAGCCGTTCAGCCTCGAGGAGGTGCTGGCCCGGCTGCGCGGCCTGCTGCGCCGGGCCAACCTGACCCGGGCGCAGGCCGAGGGATCGCTGGTCGTCGGCGACCTCACCATGGACGAGGACGCCCGCGAGGTCCGCCGGGACGGCGAGCTCATCGACCTGACCGCGACCGAGTTCGAGCTGCTCAGGTTCCTCATGCGCAACCCCAGGCGGGTGCTGTCCAAGGCGCAGATCCTGGACCGGGTCTGGAACTACGACTTCGGCGGCCAGGCGCACGTCGTCGAGTTGTACATCAGCTACCTGCGCAAGAAGATCGACGCCGGACGGGTCCCGCTCATCCACACCGTCCGCGGCGTCGGGTACGTGCTGAAGCCCGCTGGCTGATGTCCGGCGCACGCAGGGCCGGCCCGTGGGCGAGGTGGCTGGCGGGCCGTACGCTCGGCACGCGGCTGATCGCCGGCGTGCTGGTGCTGCTCGTCGGCGCGTGCGCCGTCATCGCCGCGGTCGCCTACGTGGCCATCCGCGGCTCGATGGTCTCCGCGCTCGACCTGCAGCTGCGCAGCTCCAGCGGCACCTACGCCGGCTGCATCGAGAACGACGGCCAGGATACCGCCGGCCAGGCGGCCGGCGGGCGCCAGCCCGGGGGGCAGCTGACCGATTACCAGCCGCCGCCCAACGGCAGTCGCTGCAGCCTGGGGCAGCCGCAGAGGATGCTGGGCGCGCGGATCAAGTACGGCCAGATCACCAAGTGCGGCATCGTCAACGGCGCGACGAACCAGGAATGCCACCTGTCGGCCGCCGACACGAAGGCCATCATGGCGCTGCCCGTGTACCAGGTGCCGCAGCACCAGCCGCCACCGTGGCCGAGCACCGCCTACACGGTGAACCTCACGTCGCTCGGCCACGACTACCGGCTGACCGCGATCACGGGACACGACGGTGACGTCCTGATCACCGGGCTCCCGCTGAACAGCGTGGAGAGCACGCTGCGACAGGTGGCGCTGGCCGAGCTGATCGTCTTCCCCTCGGTGCTCGTGCTGGCCGGCGTGCTCGGCACGGCACTGGTGCGGCTGTCGCTGCGGCCGCTGCGCCGGGTCGCGGCCACGGCGGCCCGGGTGGCCGAGCTGCCGCTCGACTCGGGCGAGGTGTCGCTGCCGGCCGGGGTGCCCGACAACGACTCGCGGACCGAGGTGGGCCGGGTCGGCGCCGCGTTCAACCGGATGCTGCACCACGTCGAGCGGGCGCTGGGCCGCCGCGCGGCCAGCGAGGCCCGGCTGCGCCGGTTCGCCGCCGACGCCTCGCACGAGCTGCGCACGCCGCTGTCGGCCATCCGCGGCTACGCCGAGCTGGGCTTGCGCCACCACGGCCCGGTGCCCGGGGACGTGACGCACGCGCTGCGCCGGATCCAGTCCGAGTCGGCCCGGATGGGCGTCCTGGTCGACGACCTGCTGCTGCTGGCCAGGCTCGACGCGGGACGGCCGCTCGAACGCGAGCCGGTGGACCTGTCCCGGCTGGTCATCGAGACGACCAGCGACGCGCGGGTGGCCCGCGGCGACCACCGCTGGCGGCTGGACCTGCCCGGCGAGCCGGTGCTGGTGGAGGGGGACCAGCACCGCCTGCATCAGGTGCTGGCCAACCTGCTGAGCAACGCGGGCAAGCACACCCCGCCGGGCTCGACGGTCAGCGTCGGCCTCACGCTCGGCGCGGCTCCCCCGGCCCCCGCCGATACCGACGCCGCCATCGTGCGGCGGGGCGCCGTGCCCGCGGGGCCGCGGGTGGAGCTGAGCATCACCGACGACGGCCCGGGCATCCCGCCCGAGCTGCTCCCCGAGCTGTTCGAGCGGTTCACCCGCGGCGAGGCCGGGCGGGCCAGGGACGCCGACGCCGCCGGGAAGAGCACCGGGCTCGGCCTGGCCATCGTGGACGCCGTGGTCGCGGCGCACGGCGGCTGCATCATCGTGACCAGCCGGCCCGGCATGACCAGGTTCGCCATACTGCTCCCCCTGCTGCCCGAACCCACCGCCCCCGACACCGGAACCGTGACGCGGGCCGGCGCGTCAAACGGGCAGTTACCGGGATGAGGGGGAAACATGCACCACACGAGGATGTCGGCATGCCTGATGGCGACGCTGATCGTGGCCGGATGCGGCGCCGCCATGGCCACCGCGCCCGCGACGGGACACGTCACAGGAAAGTGGGTCATGGAGGGAGGCCCGCTGGGTCCGGGCGGGAAGCAGCCGGCCGAGCGGCCCATGTCCGGCACGGTGACCTTCAGCGTCGCCGGGCGCCAGGTTGCCTCGGTCAAGGTCGGGACCTCGGGGACGTTCTCCGTGCCGCTGCCGCCCGGCCGCTACCAGCTGTCCGGCCGTTCGCCGGACATCGTGGAGGTGGACGGCCGGACCATCAGGGAGTCGCCGTGCTCGTCGCCGGCGTCCGCGACCGTCACCGCCGGGCAGACCGTCACCGTCACGCTGACCTGCATCGTTCCGTAGTCACGCGCCGAGGTAGGCGCGGAGGTCGCACGCTTGTGCTAGTTCTAGGGCATGGACGCGGGCGAGCAGCGGCTGGTGGCGGCGATGCCGCTGCACGCGATCACCTCGACCTACGGCGAGGAGGGCCTGCGGGCCCGGTTCGCGGCCGAGGTCGCGACGTGGCCCGAGCCGGACCAGCGCCGCCTGATCCAGGCCCTGGACCTCGCGGGACGCCTGCACGCCGCCGACCGCAGGGAGCACGAGCCGTACGTCAACCACCTGCTCCGGGTGGCGATCCGGATCATGTCGCACTACCGCGTGCGCGACGCCGACGTGGTCTGCGCCGCCCTGCTGCACGACGCGGTCGAAGATCACGCCGCCGAACTGGCCGGGGGCACCGGCCAGCCGGCCGCGGTGGCGGCGCTGGCGGCGGAGTTCGGGCCGCGGGTGGCGGGACTGGTCGCCGCGGTGACCAACCCCGAGTACGCGCCGGACCGGGACGCGCACGAGCAGTACCGGGAGCACGTCGCGGACAGCCTGCGGCGCGAGCCGTGGGCACGGGTCATCAAGGCCTCGGACTTCGCCGACAACGGCGCCGGCCTCATCCACACCACCGGGCCGCGGCTGCGCAAGCTGGCCGGGAAGTACGCGCCGCTGGTCCCGGTCCTGCGGGAGCTGATCGCGCTCCCCGACACCCCGCTCGACGCCGCGGCCCGGGGCCGCATACTGGCCCAGCTCGACCGGGCCGCGGCCAGGTTCGCGGCCCTGTTGCCTTAGCGGGCCTGAGCTTGCCGCCTACCCGAACGGGATATAGGCCAGGCAATTATTCCCCAGCGGGAAGGACAGATCGATCGAAATGTCGTTCTGCTCCTCATCCCAGCGGATCCCGTGGAGCCCGCCAAACGATCCTCCGGCCTGGTTGGTGAAGTGCACGTTGACACCGTAATTGAACCCGGAGTCGCAGAAGGGATACGTGAGACCGTCGCCGTGGTACGCCACGAAGATGGTGGCCGTGCCGCCGCCCGTTCCCGGATAGCCGGTGTGATTGCAGCCGACCAGGTCGGCCAAGCCGTCGATCACGGGGGTGTCGACACCGACGCAGAGGTTGTTGTAGGGCCCGCCGCCGACGAACTTGAGCTGGTAGATGAACAGCCCGGAAGGATTGCCCGGGATCGGACAGTTGCCGTAGGAGTAGTCGCCGTGGCCGCAGCGGTCCACGCCCTGGACGAGAAAGTTGTTGTTGGACACGTTGGGGGTGTAGGTCCTGACGGTCGGCCCGCCGCCCCAGGCGTTCAGGCAATGGATCGGCGACCCCTGGTCGCACACCTCGTTCCCCGACGAGGCGGATGCCGGAGTCATCCCGGCCACCGCCGCGATCCCGGTCATCAGCAGCATCGCCGCTGCTGCGGCCGCGATCTTCCTCCTGACAGACATCGCTGTCTCTCCTCTCCCGGTCCCCCGGAGTCCTTCGGTCCGCACAACCGTCATGATCCGACAGTTGCCGTCTCATTTCCAGCCCGCGCGCGATGGCCAGCCGCCCGATGTCGCCGGTCCGGTAGCGGGAGCGCAGGCCGAGATCGAGGCGGGCAGCTGATGGGGATCCTCACCGAGGACATGAAGCGACTGGTCGATGAGCAGTTGCTCGGGTTCCACGCGACCGTCATTGACGGGCGGCATGCGATAAAAGTTCGGTGAGGCGAATAAAACGCGAGTAAAACGAAGGAATGCCGGAACTTCCCGAGGTCGAGACCGCCCGCCGCCTGATCGCCGAGGAGGCACTGGGCCGCCGGATCGTGGACGTCGACGACACAGACTCGTTCGTCTGCCGGCCGCACTCCCCCGGTGAGATACGCGCCGCGCTGACCGGGCGGACGCTCATCGCGGCGCGCAGGCGCGGCAAGGCGATGTGGTGCGAGACCTCCGACGACGGCCCCGACCTCGGCATCCATCTGGGCATGGGCGGGCGCATCGTGGTCACGTCCCCGGACGGCCGGGTCGCGTGGGGCGGCGAGCCCTTCCGCCGCGACGCGCAGCCGGCCAAGGCCGCATGGGACAGGTTCACGCTCACCTTCGCCGACGGCGGGAGCCTGGTCCTGTTCGACAAGCGCCGCCTCGGGCGGGTCCGGCTGAACCCCGGCGTCGACGCGCTCGGGCCGGACGCCGCCACGCTCACCCCGGCGGAATTCCGCGACCTGATCACCAGGGGGTCCGTCGCGGTCAAGGCCCGCCTGCTCGACCAGTCCAAGATCGCCGGCGTGGGCAACCTGCTGGCGGACGAGATCCTCTGGATCGCGGAGGTGTCCCCGTCGGCGCGGACCGGCCGCCTGCGGCCGCAGGACGCCGACCGCCTGTACCGAGCGCTGGGCGCCGCGCTGGACTCGGCCCTCGCCAAGGGCGGCGTGCACACCGGCGACGTCATCGCGGCGCGGCACCCCGGCGGCACGTGCCCGCGCTGCGGCGCCGAGATGCGGAACGGAACCGTCGGCGGGCGGTCCACCTGGTGGTGCTCCCGCGAGCAGGCGGG
>Ga0318525_10000320_pt1 | contig 14296 bp, 11 predicted proteins | sample GRESIP052b4f23_FD_203482 | JGI IMG/M metagenome (GOLD analysis project Ga0318525, IMG submission 203482) | Tropical soil microbial communities from Luquillo Experimental Forest, Puerto Rico - GRE.SIPMG.052b4f23 | ecosystem: Environmental > Terrestrial > Soil > Tropical forest > Bulk soil...
CTCTGGGACGGTCTCGTCCGGGGTGGTGTCTCGACCCTTGCGACCGACGAATACCCGACGACCCTCGCTGAGAAGCTCCGAGGTCGGACGATCGAGGACGTGACTGGCGGAAACCTCGGCGCGGAGGCCCGGCTCGGGATCTGCTTCACCGAAGGCGTGGTGAAGCGGGGAATGACCCTCGAGCGGTTCGCCGACGTGACGGCGACCAACGCCGCGCGGATCTTCGGGCTCTACCCCCGGAAGGGGGTCATCGCCCCGGGCAGCGACGCCGACCTGGTCCTCCTCGATCCGTCGATCCGGAAGACGCTGACCCGCGACGACTTTCACGTCGCCGACTACAGCCCCTGGGAGGGCTGGGACATTGCAGGCTGGCCGGCGCTCACGCTCCTCCGGGGCCGCGTGATCGCCGACCGGGGGCGAATCCTCGGCCAGCCGGGGGACGGCCGGCTCCTAACGCGGCGGATCGACGGGGCCGTCCTGACGCGGCCCGTCTGCTGACTCCATGGCGGCACGCTCCGGTGGCCGTGGCCAGCCGCGGGGGCCGACCGGGGCGCGCGGCCTCGAGCCGACTCACGACGCCGGGCGCGCTCCCAGTACGAGGTCGGCTTCCACCTGGATGTGATCCTCGACGCTCAGGACCACCGAGACCCGGGGGATCGTCAGCCCGAAGTCGCCGAACCGGAAGGCTGTCCGCGCCCAGAGACTGAGGCGCGTCCCCTGGAACGTCGCGGCGCCGCCCCAGGTGACCCGGCGAGTCGTCTCCCGCACCGTCAGATCGCCGATGATGTCGACGGGGGCCGTCCCCTCGATCGGCGGGGGGGAAGGGAGCCGACGGATCTCGGTGGGTACAAAGGTCACCACCGGGAAGCGGTCCGTCTCCAGGGTGCGTCGCCTGATGTAGTTGTCCCGGCGCGCCTCGTCGCTCCTGAGCGTGCGGAGGTCGACGGTCACCCGGGACTCGGTCCGCAGGACGCGCCCCTGGCCGTCCAGGGTGATCGTGCCCTCGACGGCGCGGGTGGCCCCGACGGCGTCGTTGGGAAAGCTGAGCCCGACGAGTTGCTCGCGGACGCGGTACCGTACCTCGCTGGCCTCGGAGACGATCAGGTAACGGACGGCGCCCGAGGGCCCCTGCGCCTGGGCGGCCCGGGCGAGGAGCGAGGTGGCGACGACGCCGCCAGTCGGCGACGCCCCGCCCGCCGCACCGGCCAGGAGGACCGCAGCGAGGATCGCCGGGAGGCCGGGCGTCCGCGGGCGAGAAACCTGACGGAGCGGCCCCCGCTCGCTCGACGCCGTCAGCACCGCGGCCCGGACTCGGGGTCCCGCTCGAGAATCCCCGTGAGACACCCGATACCTCCGGCCGCCTTGCGGAGCTCGTCGGTCGCCACGATGCGGCACTCGAGGCCGATCCGCTCGTACCAGTCCTGGATCGCCGGGACGCCCCCGGCCAGGAGGACACGGCCCGGCCCCAGCGTGACGAAGTTCAGCGCCGCGTTCCGTTCCGCGTCCGGGCCTCGGCGAGGAACAGCACGCGATAGCCGCGGCTCCGGCGCGCCTCGACGGCGGCCACGGCCAGTCGTCCCGGCCACGCGATGGCGAGGTCGGGGCCGGCGACGCCCCCAGACCCGGCCCAGTTCCGGGGCCAGCGAGGCCGTGCGGGGCGACCAGGCGGCGCCGCCGGCGCACCCCGCCGCGCCGGTGCCGCCCGACTCCTTCTTCGGCGGCGGAGTCACGGCCGCGCCGGGGCCAGCACCGCGCGGCGTCTCACCTCGAGGACCGTGACACTGGTGAGCGCGACGAGGCCGGTGGCGACCAGGAAGACGCCGCGAGGCTCACCGCGGTCGAGAAGCCAGCCGTAGAGCGGCGGGAGCGACAGCGAGCCCACGTCGAGCCCCGAGTACACGAAGCCGAACACTTTCCCCGATGCGCCCCGCGGGGTGACCGCCCGTACGAGCGTGTCCCGCGAGGGCTGGGTCGCGCCCATGCAGACGCCCATCATGGCCATCACCGGGGCGACCCACAGGGGACCGAGGGCGCCGGCCGCGAGCAGTCCCAGGAACCCGGCGGCCGCCCACAGCCCGCTCGACGCCACCAGGTCGTGCCGCGTGGCGCGGTCGGCGAGCAGCCCGCCCACCAGGATCCCGCCGGAGTTGCCGAGCAGGAAGGCGGTGAGGGCGCTCGTCGCCGCGCTGAGCGGTACGCCGTAGAGGGCGACCAGGGTGCTCACCGAGAACGTCTGCACCGCGCTCATGGCGCCGGAGAGGAGCGCGAAGTAGGCGAACGCCATCACGATGGGCGGCGCCAGCAGGATCCTCGCCTCGGTGGACCAGCCGAAGGCGCGGGCCTGCGACCGCGCGGAGTCCTCGGCCACGCCCGTGCGCAATTCGCTTCGGGTCGCCAGGAAGCAGGCCACCAGGAGCCCGAAGGCGCCGGCGCTGACCAAGGCCACGCGCCAGCTGGTGAGGTGGGCCAGGGGCACGATGACAGCCGGGGCCGCGACCCAGCCGAGGTTCCCAGCGATGCTGTGGGCGCTGTAGGCGCGACCGAGCCATCGCCGATCCACCCGGGCGTTCAGGATCGAGTAGTCGGCCGGGTGAAACACGCTGTTGCCGATCCCCGCCAGGAGCAGGACGAGGATCAGGATCTCGAAGGACGGCGCGAGCCCCGCCAGGAGCACCGCTCCGGCCAGGAGCGAGAGCCCGCCGAGGAGGATGGGTCTGGCGCCGACCCGGTCCACGACGAACCCGGCCATGGCCTGGCCGACGCCGGAGGCCGCGTAGAAAACCGTCGCGACGACCCCGAGGGCGAGGTAGGAGATGCCGAACGCCTCGCGCAGCACAGGAAACAGGGGCGGCAGCGAGAGCTGGAAGAAGTGGCTCATGAAGTGGGCGCCGGCGACCAGGGCGATGAGGCGCGCGTTGCGCGGGGATGGCATGGGGTCCCTACTCCTCGAAGATGCCCTCTGGCAGGAAGGCGGACACGGTGACGTTGGGGAGATCGACGATGTTCGAGATCCGGAGATCGACGGCGACACTGCAGATGACGTAGGCCTGCTCGCGCGAGTAGCCCCGCTCGCCCAGGAGCTCGATCATCCGCACCAGGGCGTTGCGGGCCGCCAGGGCGAGAGCGTCCTCGCCCTCCTGGGTGCCGTCGTCCCGCACGGGCATCCCCACGGTGGCGACGAAGTTGCGCGGGGCGGCCCACTCGGGCGGGAGGAAGTAGCCCGCATGGGCGAAGCGGGGCCAGCGGATCCCGCGACGCTCGGCCTCGCCCCGGTGGACGCGAAAGCGGACGACTGCCGTGGCCCCCATCTCGATCGCCGTGATACAGGCCTCGCCGTCTCCCTGGGCGAAGTGCCCATCGCCCACCGAGTAGAGGGCGCCCGCCACCGCCACCGGCACGTAGAGCCGCGACCCTTTCGTCAGCTGCTTGACGTCGACGTTTCCGCAGTTCTCGCGGGGGGGAATGGTGCGGAGCCCCTCGCGCCCGATCGCCCCGCCGGGCACGGCGTCCTGGGGATCGGGCGGGAACACGATCCCCCCGCGGGCCCGGTACTCCTCCTCGCGGCGCCCCCAGGCCTCGAGCTGAGCGTGGGACGGCGCCACGCCCGCCGTGCCCATGAACGACCCGTCGGGCAGCCGGACCCGCGGCAGCTCGGCGGACGTGGCCCAGCCGTCCTTGATCTGCCAGTGGACCAGGTAGTCGTTGGGGAAGAGGTCGCGCAGGAACCCGAAGCCGGGGCGAAACCGGGTCCACCCGCGGGGCTGGGCCGCGATGTCGACGTACTCGACCTCGAGGAGATCGCCGGGCGCGGCGCCCTTGACGAGAACTGGCCCCGTCAACGGATGCCCCACCTTCGTGTCCATGCGGGCGAAGTCGGCCACGGTGGTCTCCGGCCGGATCTGGCCGTCGGAGGCGTCCCGGGTCTCCAGCCCGATCTCCTCCCCCGGCTCGACGTCGACGATCGGGATGATGCCGGGATGCCACCGGTTGTGGCCGGTGTGGGGCTCCTGGCGGAGGCGCTTCGCGCGGTCGATCCGGACGTGCTTCATCGGCTCCTCCTCAGCCTGCCACGTCCACCAGCGCTTCGGCCACCTGCCCGAAGCGGCGCTCGCCGAGAGTGAGGTCGGCGGAGACGTCGTGGCGCCCGGCGGCGCGCCCGGGGACGGGGACCGCGAAGCGGAGCGAGCCCCCGGGCGCTGTCAGGCACCCCCCGATAGTACATGGAAGCGCCCAGCAGCCCGAGGCTCGGGTCGCTTCGGCACTCGACCGGTCACGACGCCGAGCCCTCGCGCGATGGGCGACCATCGCCCGACGGCTCCGGCGGGACCAGGCGCTGGTGGCTCTCGGCGTCCTTCCGCACCCTTGTCCAGGCGTAGCGCATGGGACGGAGCCGCACGTCGGCCCAGTCCCGAGCCTGATCGGCGTAGTGCGGGCTCCCCGGATGGCCCGATGCGCCGAGTGGCACGATCCACCCGCTCCGCTCCCAGTTGCCGAGGTCGAACACGTACCGGGCGACCGAGGTGACCGCGTGGGCGTAGCCCGCCGCCGGAATGAACGCCCCGGCCTGCACGGTCTCTCCGTCGCCGTCCGTCGCGAGCGACGGGGGGTCGAGGGCTGAGGCCCATTGCGGAAACACCGACGAGAGCGGATGACGGGGCCGGGTGGCGTGGACGCGTCCCCACGTCCATTGCTCCGCGTCCGGGCCGAGCAGCCCGCCGAGGTCGTCGAGCGCGCCGGCCAGAGCGCAACCGAGGGCGGCCGGCCAGTCGGAGCCGGCGGGCAAGAGCGTCCGGTCGTCGGCCTGGATCCACTCGCCGAAGCGGGCCTTGAGCCGGCCCATGTGAACCACCGGCGCGCCCGGCAGCGGGCCGAAGGCGTCCGCGGCGAGAGGACCCAGGAGGGGGCTCAGGAGGTCCCGGGCTAGGCGCTCGCGGAGGGCGGCGTAGAGCGTCGGCGCGACCGCGTCGCGCTCCATCACCCCGTCCCACTCGCGGAGGCGTTTCAGGGCATCCCGGTCGATCGCCCGGTCCGGCGTGACGCGCCGCAGCGCTTCGACCATCTCCCGCGCTGGAATCGAGACGCGGTCGGCATGGACGGCGGCCATGTCGTCGGCGGTCGCCCCGTGGAGGTCCTCGAGGCGGGCCACGAGGCGCCGCGTGCGAAAGTCCGGAGCGTGATCCAGCCCGAGGTAGTGGGGATAGTCGGGCCCGGCGATCCGGCTGTTGGCCGTGACGATCCAGCCGGTGGCGGGATTCCGCACGGCCGGCATCTCGTCGAACGGGATCGGGCCGCGCCACTCGTGGGCGCCGCTCCAGCCGGGCACGGGGAGCCAGGCGTTAGCGGCCGTCCGGCGAGGGACCTGGCCGCGCGTCCGGTAGCCGATGGTGCCGGCGCGGTCGGCGAAGACCAAGTTGTTCGCGGGGTCGACCCAGGGCCGCATCGCCGTTTCCAGCTCGTCCGCCGTTCGGGCCCGGAGCATGGCCAGGATGACGTCGGCGGTGCGGTTGGGCTCGGCCGTCGCGGTGTAGCGAAAGGCGAGGGCGTGCCTCCGCCGCGGGTCGCCGAGGGCGACCGGACCGTGGTGCGTCTCGGTGACCTCGAGCTCGACGGGGGCGCCGTCCTTCACCCGGATGGTCTCCCGGTGCACCGCTGCCTCTCGCCACCCGTCGCCGAAGCGGTAGCGCCGCGGATCGGCCGGGTCGAAGCGCTCGATGAAGAGATCCTGATAATCCGCCATGGCGTGCGTCACGCACCACGCGACGGTGGCGTTGTGGCCGAAGTGCGGGAATCCGGGCACGCCCGGAAAGGCGAAGCCGATCGCGTCGAACTCGGGACAGGCCACGTGGGTCTGGTAGTAGACGTTCGGGACGTCGAGGGCCCGATGCGGGTCGCCGGCGACCAGGGGGAGGCCGGACGCGGTCCGCCGGCCGTGGAGCGCCCAGCTATTGCTCTCGCTCGCCGCGTCGCCGATCGAGGGGAGGAGGGCCTCTTCGGCGGTCAGGATGTCGAGGCCGTCGGGGAGCGGACCGTCGTAGACGCCCCCCGGCGGCACGATCAGGGTCGGGTTCGGTTGGGTGCCCGGGCACAGGAATGCGGTGAGCGGGACTCCGAGCTGGCGCAGCAGCCGGGCCCGCCAGAGCTTGGACTGCCACGCTCCCATCTCGACGTGGCGGATCTTGAAGACCGCGAGGCAATCCCATGGCGCCCACGGCTCGGCCTCGAGACCGACGAGCTGGAACTCGACCGGGCGGATGCGGGCCGTGGCGAGGAAGGCGTTGACACCCGCGGCGTAGGCGTCAAGCATCGCACGGGTCGCCGGATCGACGGCCGCGTAGTCGGCCCGCGCGCTCGCCCCGAGGCGGAGACGGCGCGCGTAGAGGTCCTGACCAACGCCCGACGGCCCGACCACCTCCGCCCATCGGCCGTGGGCCCGACGCCGGTCGTACTCCATGTGCCAGAGCCGGTCCTGGGCGGTGACGAAACCCTGAGCGAGGAAGGCGTCGTGGAGGGAGCCGGCCCGGACGTGGGGGACGCCCTCCGGGTCGCGCCAGACGTCCACTGGGCCCTCGAGGCCGACCAGTCGGAGCGGGCCGCTCACGTCGGGGAGGGCGGCTTCCAGATCCTCCCGCGTCGGCGCCGGGTACGGGGTCACGCCGGTCATACGACGTCGGCGAGGCCGCCGTCGAAGTTGACGGCCACGACCATCACGTCGCGGACCTGGTTGGAGACGAGGAAGGCGACCAGGCTGGCCAACTCGGTCGCCTCGCCGATGCGCCCGACGGGAACCCCGCGTTCCGTGGCCAGGCGGGCGTAGAACGCCTCGAGTGTCCCTTGTCCTCCGGCCGCCCGCCACCGTCGCTCCCACGGTCCGCTCTTGACGAGACCGATGCAGACCGGGTTGACCAGGATGCCGTCGGGGGCCCGCTCTTTCGACAGTGCCTTCGTGAGGGCCAGCCCCGCGGCCCGGCTCACGAAGGTCGGCATCGAGCGGGCCGGCGGCGCCTTGGCCGCGGTGTTGAGCCCATTGACGATCCGACCAGCCCCCGGGTGGCGCATGGCCGGCAGGCACGGACGGACCAGGCCGAGGGCCGCGAAGCGCTTTAGATCCGGGTCCGCCCGCCAGGCGGCGTCGTCCACGGCGTCGAAGGCGTGGGCGGCCGAGGGGCCGGCGTTGTTGACGAGGACGTCGAGCCGGCCGAAACGCTCGAGCGTCGCCTGGACGAGCCGCTCGAGGTCCGCGGTGCGGGTCACGTCGATGGCGAGGTTGAGGACGTCCCCGGCCGCCTTCCGGATCCGCTCAGCGACGGCGTGCAGGAGCCGCCGGGCGCAGATCGCCACGCGGGGACCCTCCTCTGCCAGTCGGTCGGCCGTGGCGCGGCCCAGGCCCTCGCTTCCGCCGGTGACGGTCGCTACCTTCCTGTCCGCGGTCCATCTGACCGGAGCCTCCTGTTCGGGTGATCGGATCATGACGCGCTCCGACGGACGAGGGCGTCAGGGCGACCCGGAATACCGGGGAGCAGCTCCACGCCGAGCCCGGGACGGTCGGAGCCGAGGCGGACCTGGCCTCGCTCGACGATGGGCAGTCCCGACACCAGCTCCGTGTACCAGCCGGTGAAGAACGCACGCACCGTCTCCTGGACGAGGGCGTTGGGGGCGTTGAGCGAGAGATGGACACCTGCCGTCCACACCACCGGCCCCGTGCAGTCGTGGGGAGCGACCGGAAGGCCGAACGCCTCGGCCATCGAGGCGACGGCCTTGCCCTCGGAGAGCCCACCACACCAGCCGAGGTCGAACATGACGACGCTGGCGGCGCGCGCCTCCAAGAGCTCCCGGAACGCCTGGCGCCCGCCGAGCATCTCGCTGGCCGTCGTCGGTATCGTGGTCTCCCGGGCAAAGCGGGCCAGGCTCGCGATGTCGTCGGGTCTGATCGGGTCCTCGATCCAGGAGGGCCGGAGCCCCTCCCCCTCGAAGGCCCGCGCGATCTTGAGAGCGGTGGGCAGGTTCCAGAGCCCGTGCAGCTCGACCATGAGGTCCATGCCCTCGCCCACGGTGCGGCGCACTTGACGGAAGGGCTCCAGTCCCCGGTCCAGCTCGGCCGCGGTGATGCGGAGTCCGCCGGAGGCGAAGGCGTACTCGTCGAACGGCCACATCTTCATTCCGTCGACGCCCTGCTCCAGAAGACTCTCGGCCAGCTCGCCGGCTCGGCCGTGGAGGAAGGCGTCCAGGTCCTCGTAGGGCCCGCCCGGCCGATCCGGCGGCGGGAGGCCCCAGTTGCGAACGGTGGCACCGATGGGCGCGCGCACATAGCGGTAGCCGGCGCAGGTGTTGTAGGTGCGGATGGACTCCCGCGTGGCCCCGCCCAGGAGCTGCACGACCGGTCGGCCCGTCGCCTGGCCCGCGAGGTCCCACAGCGCGATGTCGACTGCCGAGTTGCCGCGTGCCTCCACGCCCGTGCTCCGGGTGCCGACGTACTGGGGCAGAGCGATCCGGAGGCCGTCGATGGCGGCGGGGTCGCGTCCTAGGAGGCGGGGCGCCGCCGTCTCGTGGAGGTAGCTCGCGACCTCGTGGGCGCCAAAAAACGTCTCTCCTAGCCCGACCAGGCCGTCGTCGGTGAAAAGCCGGACGAAGCACAGGTTAGGGAACTCGGCGAGCTGGATGGTCTCCAGGGCCGTGATCTTCATCGTGCGTGAGGGTTCTCCGTCAGGCCGGGATGACGCCCCTGAGGATCGCGGCCGTCGAAGCAGCGCCGTCCTCCGTCGGGTGGTCGCGTGGTGAGCCCCATCATCGGGGTTCCGCTACCAAAGTCAAGCCGATGGGACAGAGACGGCGAGGCGACGCGGCGATAGTGGAAGTCACCGGTTCACCAACTCGCCAGGAGGAGCCGCATGCGATTCATTCATGATGGGCGCCGGCGCCATCGGCAGCGTGGGGTCGGCGGCCAGCTGGGGAAGGCTGGCTTCGACGTGATCCTCGTCGACGAGTGGCGAGGGCATGTCGACGCCATCAACCGCGACGGGCTCCGATTCAGGGGTGCCCACGGCCGTCACGTGCTCCGCTTCCCGGCCGTCGTGGACACGGGGAGGTGGGCTGCCGGGCCTCCGATGCCGTGATCATGTCGGTGAAGTCCTTCGACACCGACGCCGCCAGCGCGGAAACCAGGCGGGCCACCCCAGCTGGACCTTCCCGTCCTCTGCGCGCCGAACGGGGTGCGGAACGAGGAGGTCGCGGCCCGCCTATTCCGCGAGGTCAACGGGGTGATGGTCCTGATCGGGGCCAAGCGCTTGGTGCCCGGCGAGATCGTCCACACGGCGGCCGGCCCCGTGGAGATCGGCACGTGGCCGGCGGGGTTGAGCCGGGCGGCCCGCGCGGTGGCGGAGGCGGTCACGAAGACGACGTCCCCACCTACACGGACCGAGCGGATCACCCGCCTACAGGTGGAACAAGATCCTGGTAGATCTCAACAACGCGACCTTTGGGCTGATTGGCCCCTCCGGGCAGGAAGCGCGGAGCGACGCCCACGTGCGTCGATGGATGGCCGAAGTCTACGAGAAGGGCGTCCGGGTCGTCACGGCCGCCGCCGGCATCCCCTACGAGGGCGCGCCCGTCCGTGGGCGGGATCGAGGAGCGCATCCGCGGGCTGCGAGCTCCCTCGGCCCCCGTGGCCGTCCCGGCCGACGAGGAGCCGAAGCCCCGGCCGCCCCTCTGGCAGGCCCTCTACCACCGCCGTCCCCAGGTCGAGGTGGACTTACGTCAACGGGGGGATCGTGGAGCTCGGGCGGAAGCACGGGGTCCCGACGCCGCACTGAAGCCTTCCGGTCACGCTGTTGGCCGGGCAGGGGCGCCGGCGGGAAGGGCCGGGGCGGTTCACCATCGCCGAGCTCTACGATCGCCTGCCCCCCGGAGGCATGGCGGCGTGGCTCCCCTTCCGGCCCCAGCGCCACCGGCGGGCGGCGAGGCGCCTCGAGCCGGCCGCGGGGGACGTCAGCCGGAGTGGCGGATCCGGAGGCGGTCCGCCCCGGCAGCCAACGCCTTCAGCTTCCCGTACGCCTCGTCGAGGTCCATCGGGTTCTGGACCGACGGGGAAAAGCCACAGTCGGGATGGAGGACGATGCGGCTCGCCGCCACGTGGTGCAGCGCCGCTTCCACCCGGGCCACCACGTCGTCCGCAGTCTCGACGTGCCGGTCCGTGTGGTCGATGCAGCCGAGACCCAGGCGCACCCCCTCAGGGAATCGGCGAAGCGCGTCGAGCCCGCCGGCCACCGGCGTCGCCAGCTCGAGGGAGATGGTGTCGACGCGGATCCGCGCCAGCGTGGGCATGATCAGGTCGTAGGGTCCCGCGGTCTTGTGCTGACGGTTGAAGTGGGCGTGGCAGAGGTGCATCGACGTGTGGATACCGTGGACCCCGTCCAGCACCTGGTTCATGAGCTCCGCGCAAAGCGCCATCTCGGAGTCGGGATCGGTGATGCCCTCTTCGGCCCGGAATCGTGGATCGACCAGTGTAGCCAGCCACGGCTCGTCGAGTTGGACTGTGTGGGCCCCCGCCGCCCGGATGGCCTCGATCTCCCGGTGGAGGGCCTGCGCGCAGTCGGCCATGAATCGCTCGCGCTTCGGGTAGGCGCGTCGGGAGTGCTCCGGATGCCAGATGCGCCGCCCGAGGATGTACGGCGCCGGCAGGGCGACCTTGACGTGCCGTGCCGTGCGGGCGCGGACGTACGCCACCTCGCCAGCCGCGATCGGACGATGGTACTCGATCGGGGCGACCACCGCCGGGTGCGGGAGCCCGCCGCTTCGCATGAGGTCGACCTGGAAGCCGCGAACCCGCTCCGCGAACACCTTGACGTAGCTCTCGCGCCGCCACTCCCCGTCGGTGATCTCCTCCATCCCGGCACGCTCCTGGAGCCGGATCGCCGTGTCCACCGCGGAATCGAGGAGACGATCGGCCTCCTCCTCGGAGAGGCGCCCGGCCTTGCGGTCCAGGATCACGTCTCGCACCCAGGCCGGACGCGGCAGGCTGCCGATCACCGTCGTCGGGAAGAGAGCGCTCACGGAGTCGGGCTCGCCTCGCCGGCGCCGCAGGTCTCGGACAGCTCGATCACGACATCCTCCGTGGACAGGCCGCCAGGCCGGAGTCGCGGTCACGGTAACCATCGGGCTCAGTGGCTGTCAAGGCGACCGTGGGGATGCCCGGCTGCTAGAATGGAGCCTCGTGTGCCCTCGGCCGGTCCAGTTCGTGCCTCCGGTCCTCGCGGCTCGCTCCACCTCGGGAGGCCTCCATGGCCGACCGTGAGCTCTGCTTCGCCTCCGCCCGCGAGCTCGGGCGGCTCTACCACACCCGGCGGGCGTCCCCCCTGGAGGTGATGCAGGCCGTCCTGGCCCGGATCGACGCGCTCAATCCGAGGCTCAACGCCTACGTCACGATCGCCCGGGACCAAGCCCTCGACGCCGCCCGGCGCGCCACCGCGAGGCTGCGCCGCAGGACGGCGCTGCCGCCCCTCTTCGGTGTGCCCGTCTCGATCAAGGACCTCACCCCGACCAAGGGGATCCGGACGACCTGGGGGTCACGGATCTACGAGCGCCACGTGCCGTCCGAGGACGCGGTGGTCGTGGAACGACTCAAGGCCACCGGCGCCATCGTGGTGGGCAAGACCAACACGCCGGAGTTCGGCGCCGGCGGCAACACCTTCAACGCCGTATTCGGGGTGACGCGGAACCCGTGGAATCCGGACCTCACCTGCGGGGGGTCGAGTGGCGGGGCCGCGGTGGCCCTGGCCACCGGTATGGGGCCTCTGGCCGAGGGGTCGGACCTGGGCGGCTCGCTCCGTACGCCAGCGGCGTTCTGCGGCGTGGTGGGCTTCCGGACGACCCCTGGCCTCGTGCCCGTCTATCCACGCGAGCTGGGCTGGGACTCGCTCTCCGTCACCGGGCCGATGGCCCGGAGCGTGGGCGATGTGGCCCTGATGCTGTCGGTGATCGCCGGTTCGGACGATCGCGCCCCCCTCTCGTACGCGATCGACCCTCGAGCGTTTGTCCGGGCCGTCCGCACCCCGTCGATCCGCGGCTGGCGGATCGCCTGGACCCCCGACCTCGCGGGTCTGTTGCCCGTGGACGTCGATGTGGCACGGGTTGCCGAGGGCGCGACGCGTGTGTTTCGGGGGCTGGGGGCCCACGTCCGGCCGGCGTCGCCGGACTTCTCCGAGCTGAACGACATCGTGCTGGGGACGCGCGGGCTGTCGATGGTCGCCCTCCACGCGGACAAGCTTCCGACCTGGCGGGACGCGATGCAGAAGGGTCTGGTCTGGAACATCGAGCAGGGGCTGGGGCTCGGCCCCCGGGACATCGCGCGCGCCGAGAAGCTTCGCACCGTCCTCTGGCACCGCGTCCGGCTGTTTCTGAAGGACTATGACCTGCTGATCTTGCCGACGGTGGCCGTCAAGCCGTTTCCGGTCGAGCAACCATACCCCACGTCGATAAACGGGGCGCCGCTCGCGAACTACACGCAGTGGTTCTTCCTGACCTACGCGATCTCGGTGACGGGCCTCCCAGTGATCTCCGTGCCATGCGGGATGACGCCGGATGGCTTGCCGGTCGGTCTGCAGATCGTAGGGCGGCGACGGCAGGAGACGGCGGTCTTGCGGGCGGCGGCGGCATTCGAAGCCGCGGCCCCCTGGGCAGACCGGAGGCCCCCCGTCCTCGCGGAGGTCCTCGGGTGAGCGTCGGCCTGCGCGTGGTCTCGGCCAATTTGCGGAACGGTGGCGCCGACGCGGACGGCTTCGGGCAGCTGGTGGAGCGCGTGGAGCCGGACGTTGTCGCCGTCCAGGAGCTCGGATTCGCCCAGGCCAACGTGGTGGCTCGGCTCTTGCCGTTCGGCAAGCTGGACCCCGCCCGGAATCACAAGGGCATGGGCATCGCCCTCAGACACCCCGGCTCGGTCCGTTATGTTCCCCTCCGGTACCGCGGGCTGTACATCGCGGAGGTCGACCCCGGGATCGAGATCCTGAACGCGCACATCGCCGCACCCCACACGCCCCCGATCCGTCAGGCGCTGGCGCGCCGACGGGAGCAGCTCGCCGGGATCCTCTGGTACCTCGACACGTCCTCGGCGGCCCGGCGCGTCCTCGTCGGGGATCTGAACTCCACGCCGGCCTGGCCGGTCTATCGGCGACTCTGCCGCCGGTTCCGTGACGCCGCGATCGAGGTGGCCGAGCGAGGGCGCCGCCGACCGCGCGCGACCTGGGGCTGGACCGGTCGCCGGCTGCTCCGGATCGACCACGCTCTGGTCGATGGCTTGAGCGTCCGGGACTTCCAGGTCCTGCGGATCCCGGGTAGCGACCACTCGGGTCTCGTGGTCGATCTCGCCTTGTCCGGCTGACCGGCGGCGCCCCGGACCCGGCGGCGTTTCCCCCACTACCACCGACGCTCCACCGACGCTCGCCCCCAATCCCCACAGGCGACCTTCCTCCGACGGCGCGAGTCCGCTGGCTTCGGACGGGGACGCAGAAGCCGGTATCCCACAGTTGGGCTTTTGCTGGGGCTCTGTGGCCTCGGCACCGCGGGTGCGCGACGGGGGACGCCATGCTCGGCGCCGCGGCGGCCGCTGCCGCGATTGCCGGCCCCTGGTGGGACGCCTCGAGGGCGCGCTCGGGTATCCGGAACGTCCCGGAGGCGGTGGAGGTGGAACGGGTAACGCTCCACAGCCCCCCTGGAGGAACACGTCCGGCGACGGCCTCTGGGTTGGGTTCACCTTGGAGGCGCTGGACCCTCACGGCCCGGTCTCGGCCGTGCTCAATACCCCCGTGCAGGAGACCGGTCCGAGGGAGACGAAGACCCTCTCGAGCGGCGGCCCGACGGCCGGACCGAGCGAGATTCCGTGCTCGCGGGTCGCCCGGCCTCGAGTTCCAGAGCCTGCTCCCCGGGACCTCCGGAGCAGCGAGCTAAGCTCGGGCGTCGCCTCCGCGATGACGCCGGCGACGAGCGCCCAGGCGAGGGCGGTCAGGGACAACCCGTCGCGAAGGGCGTTGCGAGCACCCCACGCCGGACCTCGGCGGTCGAGAGCCTGCGGAGGGCGACGGTCTCGTTCCGATCGAGCGGCTCGTGGAGCCGTCGGAGCCGGCGCGCCATCACGACGTGGACGGTCAGGTCGCTCGATCCGTTCCAGGGATGAGAGCGACCAAGGGTCGTCCAGCGCCGCGCGGCGTGCCCGGTCTCCTCGAGGAGCTCGCATCGTCCGGCGGCGTGGACCGACTCGCCCGGCTCGTTCCCGCCGCTGGGGATCTCCCAACCGCGGGTCCCAGTGGTG
>Ga0318525_10000321_pt1 | contig 14290 bp, 14 predicted proteins | sample GRESIP052b4f23_FD_203482 | JGI IMG/M metagenome (GOLD analysis project Ga0318525, IMG submission 203482) | Tropical soil microbial communities from Luquillo Experimental Forest, Puerto Rico - GRE.SIPMG.052b4f23 | ecosystem: Environmental > Terrestrial > Soil > Tropical forest > Bulk soil...
CGTAGCCGAGGAGCCCGCGCGCGGCGGCTTCGACGAGGTCGAGTACTTCCTCGAAACCGTTGGGTCCACCGTAATAGGGGTCGGGCACTTCCTCGGGCTCGCGCTGTGGCGAGAATTCCAGAAACAGCCGCACGCGCTCACGAGCCTGCTCCGGCACTCGCCGGTGCAACACCGCGAGATTCTCGCGATCCATGGCGAGAATGAGGTCGAAGCGCTCGAAATCGCCCGGCTCGACGATACGCGCGCGCAGCGTCTCGAGGTCATAACCGCGCCGTGCGGCGGCCGCCCGCATGCGCGGGTCGGGAGGCTCGCCGACGTGATAGCCCGCGGTGCCGGCGGAATCCACTTCGAGTCCGAGCTCGGGCGCTTCGCGCGCGGCGAGCGCGCGCACCACCGCTTCAGCCGTCGGCGATCGACAGATGTTTCCGAGACAAACGAACAGGATCCGCACGGATCCTATCTTACGCTATAGCCCCGGCCCTCAAGGCAGGCCCGCATGGCGCGCCTGTAGTCTTCGCCCCTGGCGACGGTCTGGTCGGGGGCCACGCCACCGCCGGCCTGGGTCGGGTCGAAGCCGGTCTGCGACGCTGCCCACTTGTGACACTCGTACCGGTCATTCGCCTGCTGCTCCGGCGATTGGTCGCGTTGTGGGTAGACGAAGATGTCTTCGCCCTCTGGCGGCGGGCCGTTCGCGGACGGCGGCGGCGCGCCGGCGTACTCCGGCCCCTGCGGACCGTTGATCGCTGTGCCCGGATCAGCGGGTGGGTCCACCACTTCATAACCCTGCGGGCCCGCATACGTGTAGTAGGACTGGTTGGCGTAGTAGTAGGGCACACCGCCGAACCACACGGTGGTGTAGAAAGGCGGGAGCACCGGCACGAACACGCCGACTGGCGGCCCCACGACCACGAAGGTCGGACCGCGCGGTGCGTACCAGACGCCACCGGAATAGTAGTAGTGAACGCCTCCGTGGGCGACGACGTACGGCCTGCCCGGGACCGCGGCGACCTCGACGCCACGCGTTGTGTAGTAATGATTGTGATTGAATTGGGTGTCGTAGTGTGCCGAGTACGGCGCCTCGCGCCCCGCGTGGCTTCCATGGCCGTGCTCGGCCTGTTGCGCTCCCGCGCCGGCCGTCATGAGCAACAACAGCGCACCCACGGTGACGCTGACTGCCTGGCTCGTGTTCCGCATGCTCATATCGTTACTTGACGCTGTAGCCGCGCGCATCGAGACACGCACCGAGCGCACGCCGGTAGTTGGCCGCCTTCTGCTGGATCTGCGCGAGTGCGCGCTGATCGGTCACGGTGTACGTCGTTGATTGGCGGGCATTCTGCTCCGCCGCCGTGCCGATTGCACCGCCGACCACTGCACCGGCGAGCGCCGGACCCGGTCCGTGGTAGGGACCTCCGATCACTGCACCCAGGATGGCACCGGTGAACGCACCGGCGACAGTCCCCGATCCCGGCGGCGGGCCGCTCACGACGTGCACCTGCTGCTGGGGTGGTACGCCCGGCGCACTCGGGTCGAAGCCCGTCTGCTGCGTCGCCCAGATGCTGCATTCGTAATGGTCACGATCCTGCTGCTCCGGCGTCTGACCGCGCAGCGGATACGCGTAGACGTTGGCGTTGACCGGCGGCGGGGCTGGCTGCTGATAGACGACTCCTCGCGGGGGCGGCGGCGGTGGCGCCGGCCGCTGCTCGGGCGGCGGCGTCGTGGCACAGCCAACCAACACGGCACCACCCGCAAGCATCGTCGTCAGGATCGCGCTGCGAACGGTTCTCTCGACTCGAATCTTCATCGGCACAGCTCCAAGTGTCGAAACCTCGTCGGAAAACGCGCCTTGCAGCCTCGGCGTTGACAGCTGCAACTCACAGAACTTCCTCGGATTTTGACGCCGCAGCCGGGGGACAAGTTCAACGCTGCTGCCAGGGCGCGGCAAGAGAAGCGCGAGGTCACTGTGAGCAATTGTGAGCCGCACGCCCTCCCTGAACGGCACCCCACGAAATTGAGCGCTACGCGCCAGATAGCACGAGTCGCTTACCAAGATGCTCAATTTCGTGGGACCCCGCCCACGCGTTCAGTTTAACGCTTGTGTGCCGGGGGAGCGATCTGCGCCCTCACGCGCTCGAGGTCCGCGAGTGTGTTCACGTCCGGCCCCGGACGCTCGAGCGCCTCCCCGACATGGATCCGTAGACCATGCTCGAGCGCGCGCAGCTGCTCGAGCTTCTCGCGCTGCTCGAGCATTCCGTGTGGCAACTGCGCGAATCGCAGCAGCGAGGCGACGCGATAGGCATAGATACCGCGGTGGCGGCGGGCGCCGGCGAAATTGCTCTGGCTCGCCAGCCCCGAGGGCGCGCTGTCGCAATTCCAGGGAATCGGGGCGCGGCTGAAATAGAGCGCCATGCCGTGGGCATCTGTCACCACCTTGACGATGTTGGGATCGAGCAGCTCCTCGAGCGACTCGAGCGCGGTAGCGAGCGTGCCGATGTCGCCCGCCGGGTTCGCCGCCAGGAGCCGTGCAACCTGGGCTATCGCGGCCGCCGGGATGAGGGGCTCATCCCCCTGCACGTTCACCACGATCTCGTCCGCGGCCCAATTGCGTGAGCGCGCGACCTCGGCGATGCGATCGGTGCCGGAGGTGTGTGTGGGTGCGGTCATGACGACCTCTGCGCCGAAAGCGCGCGCGGCGCCGGCGATACGCTCATCGTCGGTGGCAATCAACACCTCGCTCGCACCGGCGGATGAGGCGCGCTCGTACACCCACTGCAACATCGGTCTGCCGCCGATCGGCAGCAGCGCCTTGCCCGGAAGCCGTGTCGAGGCGAAACGCGCGGGAATCACCACCCGGAACAACGTGGACCTCGCGCCTGCCGTGCCGCTCAGCGCTCGAGCAGCGGATCGTCGGCCGCGAGCTGGCGCGCCTCCTCCTCGAGCATCACCGGCACCGCGTCACGGATCGGGTAGGCGAGCCGGTCCAGGCGGCAGACCAGCGCCTGCGCCTCGCGGCGGAACTGCAGCGGTCCCTTGCACACCGGGCAGGCGAGTATCTCGAGCAGTCGCGCATCCACAGTCAGGGACCTCCGGCGGTCGCAGTGGCACGTACCCTGGCGAGCACCCGTGTGAGCAGCTCCTGCGCATCGTGCGCCGTGAGCTGCGCGCTGACCGGTACGTACCACAGTCGCGGGTTGGCGAGTGAGCGGGATTTTACGGCATCTTTCTCGGTCATGAGCACCGGGAGAGCGTCGGCGAACGCCACTTGTGCCGCGCTCAGGGGATGGTGATCCGGAAAGGCATGCTCGATCACCTCGAGGCCGTGCGCGCGCAGCTGACTGAAGAAGCGTTGCGGGTTGCCTATGCCGGCCACGGCGTGCACGCGCTGGCCGTTGAACGACTCGAGCGGCCGCCGCGAGCGCTCATCCAGGCTCACGGCCTCCGTGGCTTCGAGTTGCATGCCGAGTACTACGCCCGGCAGGAGTGGTGCGAGCGAGCCGCGCGTCACTCCGCCATTCACGACCACCGCATCCACCTGCCGCAGCCGCGATGCCGGCTCGCGCAGCGGACCGGCCGGCAGCAGGCGGCCGTTGCCGATGCCGCGCGCGCCATCGATCACCACGATCTCGCAGGCGCGCGCGAGCCGCAGGTGCTGCAGGCCATCGTCCGCGAGGATGACATCGACGCCATCGGCAGCGAGCACGCGCGCCGCCGCGACCCGGTCGATGCCGACCACCGTTGGGCAGGCGCTGCGGCGCGCGAGGATGAGTGGCTCGTCACCGACCTCCTGCCAGCGTGAGTGGGGCGCGACGCGGCGCGGCGCGCGGCCGCTGCGGCTGCCGTAACCGCGCGCGACGATTCCAACGCGCAGACCGGCGGCTTGCAGTGCGTGCGCCAGCCAGAGAGTGAGCGGCGTCTTGCCCGTGCCGCCCACCGTGAGGTTCCCGACCACCACCACCGGTCGGCCGGCGTCCGCACTCCGTGCCCAACCGCTGGCGTAGGCACGCCGGCGCAGTGCCACCAGCCCGCCGTAGAGCCAGGCGAGGGGCTGCAGGAGCGAGGGGCCCGCGTGCTCGCGATACCACAGCTCGGTGAGCGCTCGCTCCATCGGCCGCCCGCCCGTCAGTCGGAGAACTGCAGGCGGTGCAGCTGGGCGTACAGGCCATCGTGAGCCAGCAGCTGCACGTGTGTACCGCACTCGGCGATCCTGCCGCCATCGAGCACCAGAATGCGATCGGCCTGTTCGACCGTGGAGAGTCGGTGAGCAATGATGAAAGTCGTGCGGTGGAGCAGCAGCTGCGCGAACGCCGCCTGGATGTGCCGCTCGGACTCGGTGTCGAGGGCGGAAGTCGCCTCGTCCAGGATCAGGATCGGCGCGTCCTTCAGCAGCGCGCGGGCGATGGCGATGCGCTGGCGCTGCCCGCCCGAGAGCAGCATGCCGCGGTCCCCCACCAGCGCGTCGAGTCCCGCGGGCTGAGCGCGGATGAACTCGAGGCAATGCGCAGCCTCGGCGGCACGCAGGATCTCGTCATCGGGCACCTCGCGCCCGAAGGCAATGTTGTTGCGGATGGTGTCGTTGAAGAGCACCACTTCCTGGCTCACTACGGCAATCTGCTCGCGCAGGTTCCTGAGCTCGTAGTCGCGCACGTCGCGGCCGTCGATGCGCACGCTGCCGGCGGCGACGTCGTAGAAGCGCGGCAGCAGGTTGACCAGCGTCGACTTGCCGCTGCCCGAGCGGCCGACGATCGCCAGGCTCTCCCCGGGAGCGACTTCCAGCGACACGTCGGTGAGCGCGGCGGGACGCCCGGCAGGATCAGCCCCCCTGCCCTCCCCGGTCGGGTAGCTGAACGACACGTGCTGGTACTGCACCGCACCGCGGACCCGCGCGACGCGCAAGCTGCCGCCCTGAGGCTCGGACGGCTCATCGAGCACCTCGAACAGGCTCTGCCCCGCGGCGATCCCCTGCTGCAGCGGACCTGCGACCCCGACCAGGTCGCGCAACGGCTGCGCGACGCCGACCAGCGCGGCGATGAAGCCCAGCATGTCGCCCATGCTCATGCGGCCATGAATCGCATCGCCGATCGCGATCCACAACACGATCGCGGCGCCGATGGCGGTCACCTGCTGTACCACGGGGTTGGAGATGCCACGGGTCAGGATCAGCCTCATGTTGGAGCGCAGGTTGTGAGCGTCGGCCGCATCGAACTGGCGGGCGAGGTGCGCTTCCGCGTTGTACACCTTGATGAGCCGGGGCGACTCGAAACCCTCCTTGGCCACGCGCGTGACGTCACCCATGGAATCCTGGATGCGGCGGCTGTAGCGGCGGAACTTGAAGTTGATGATCGAGACCAGCCAGCCGATCAACGGAGTGAGTATCAGCGCAATGAGCGTGAGGCGCGCATTGAACCACAGCATCAGGCCGATCGAGCCGACGATGGTGAGCGTCGTGCGCACCACCAGGTTGATCGAGTCGGTGGTCGCCTGGCCGATCTGCTCACTGTTGTAGGTGAGACGCGAGAGCAGCGTCGCGGCGGAGCTGCGGTCGAAGTAGCCGACGGGCAGGTCCAGGATGTGGCGGAATACGTCGCGCCGCAGCCGGCTGACGACCTGCCGGCCGACGTAGCCCATGTTGTAAGTCTGGACGAATTCCCCGATGCCGCGCAGCAGGAACAGTCCCACCAGAGCCACGGGAATCCAGACGATGGTGCGCGGGTCCTGCTGCACCAGCGTGCCGTCGCCGAATTTCTTGGCGAACCACGCAAAGCTCGTCATGGTCGCGGCGAACACAGCGCCGCCGAGCATGCCGAGTATGAAGCGGCCGCGGTGCGGCGCCAGGTAGCCAAGCAGCCGGCGGTAAGTCGAGCGCGCACTCGCGGCGGCCAGGGGCCGCATGCTTGCCCTCCCGCTCGGCGCTCGGCTCGTGTCGTTCAAGGCTTGCTCGCCGGCTCTTCCTTGACCGTCGCGATATTAACCTCGGCGAACCCCAGGCGCCCGAGTACGTCCATGGCGGTGATGACCGACTGGTGGGTCGCATGGGCGTCGGCGCGCAATGTGATACGCATGGAACGGTTGGTGCCCGCCTCCTTGAGGAGCGCGGCGCGCAGCGTCTCGGGGCTCGAATTGATCAGCTCGCGCTGGTTTACGAGGTAGGTTCCCTGCTGGGTGACGCTCACCACCAGCGGCTCGCCGGCCGCCTTCTGCGCCGGCACCGCGCTCGCCTGCGGCAGGTGCACGCGCAGACGCCCCTCGTCGGAGAACCGGCTGGAGAGGATGAAGAACACCACCAGCAGCAGCACGACGTCGATGAGGGAGACGACGTTGATCTCAGGCTCTTCGTGGCTGCGCGGCTTCAGATTCACCTGACCGCCTCGGAGCGCACCGGCTCGAAGGGTACCGCCGCGGGCGCCGGTCGCTCCCGGCCGCGCGCTTGTGCGGCTTCAAGCGCATCCGCCATCCGGATGGCCTGCTTCTCCATCTCCACTACGATGCCGTCGACCCTGCCGCGCAGGTAGCGGTAGAAGATAAGCGCCGGGATGGCGACGCACAGACCGGCGACGGTGCAGATGAGCGCCTCGGCAATGCCACCCGACAGGGCGCGCGGATCGCCCATGCCGCCCGCCTCGATGGCGTTGAAGGAGCGGATGATGCCGGTCACGGTGCCGAGCAGTCCCAGAAGCGGCGACACCCCGGCAATCGTGCCGAGGGTGTTGATGAAGCGCTCGAGCTCGTGCACTACGTGCCGCCCGGTATCTTCGAGGCGCTCCATCAGCATCTCGCGCGGGCGTTGGCGGTTCGCGAGCCCGGTGGCGAGCAGCCGGCCGAGCGGCGAGTTCTGCTCGAGCGCCGCGATCACCTTGTCATTGACCTGGTTGGACTCGATGAGCTGCCAGACTTTCTGCGGCAGCTCCCGCGGCAGCACCCGCTTGTCCTGCAGGGTCCACAGCCGCTCGAGGATAATGGCGGCCGCAGTGATCGAGCACAGAATGATTGGCCACATCAGCGGGCCGCCCGCCCGCACTATTTCCCACATCCGCGAAGATTCCTCACACGAGCCGCAAAGGCAAAGGCGGCATCATACCGAAGCGAGGCGCGGGCTCAAGGAACTGCGTCCCGGGCGTGCCGCACGTCACGCCCGGGACCGTTCTGGTACATTTCCGGGCTCCATGCCGCGCGAGCTGCTGAAAAGGATCGTCCCGCCCCCGCATTCGCTGCAGGACCGCTGGTTCGTGCGGCTGTTCGGTGAGCGCATCTCCGACCCCCAGCTCTGGTGCCTGCACCGGCGCGGCGTGACCTACGCCTTCGGCGCCGGGCTCGCAATCTGCTTCATTCCGCTCCCGGTGCACCTGGTTACGGCCTGCACCGTCGCCATGATCTGGCGGCTGAACATCCCCGTAATCGTCGGAACGACCCTCTTCCTCAACCCCTTCACCGCGGTGCCGGTCTACTACCTCGCCTATCGGGTGGGGACGGCGTTGCTGGGCACGCCCGTCCGGCACTTCAAGTTCCACCCCAGCTGGGAGTGGTTCACGCACGGCCTGGCGCCGGTGTGGCAGCCCTTCGTGATCGGCTGCATCGCCTGCGCGGTGGTGACCGGCGTGCTCGGCTGGATCGCGCTCGAGGTGCTGTGGCGCTGGCAGGTGCGGAGCCGCTACCGGACGCGCCACGCCCGCCACGCCGCGCAGCCCGCCGGCTGAAGAGCCCGCCCGGGCGTCCCCGCAGGTGTTGCGCGTGTTTCAGGCACGCGCCGTGAGCGTACCGCCCTCGAGCTCGTAGATGCGCTCCATACGGCTTGCGAGTCTCACATCGTGAGTCACCACCACGAGGCTCGTGCCCCGCTCGCGATTGAGCTCCAGCATGAGGGCGAAAACGCTCTCGGCATTGCCGCCATCGAGGTTGCCGGTCGGCTCATCGGCGAGCACCACGCGGGGCTCGGTCACCAGAGCGCGTGCCACGGCCGCCCGCTGTCGCTCACCGCCCGAGAGCTGGTAGGGCCGATGGTTGAGCCGCTCGCCGAGACCCACGCGCTCGAGCAACGCCCGGGCCGCGCTTTTTGCCGCCGCGACCTGGGTGCGGCGCACGAGCAGCGGCATGGCGACATTCTCCAGCGCCGAGAATTCCGGCAGCAGGTGGTGAAACTGGTAGACGAAGCCGAGCGTGCGGTTACGCAGGACGCCGCGCTCGCTCTCGCGGAGCGAGTGGATGTCGCGTCCGGCCACCTGCACCACCCCGGAGCTCGGCGGATCGAGGCCGCCGAGGATCTGCAGCAGCGTCGTCTTGCCCGAGCCCGAAGCACCCACGATCGCCACACGCTCGGCGGGCGCTACCGAGAGCACGACGCCCTGCAGCACTTCGAGCACCACCGGCCCCTGGCGGAAGCTCTTGTGCACGTCGCGCGCCTCGAGCACCGGATCATTCATGGCGCAGCGCCTCGGCGGGTGCGGTGCGCGCCGCGCGCCACGCGGGGTAGAGCGTGGCGAGCACGCACAGCACCAACGCCACCGCACACACTTTGAGCACATCGACGAGCTCGACGTAGGCCGGCAGGTCGCTCATGTAGTAGACGCGCGCGTCGAGGAATTGCGTCCCGAGCAGGCGCTCGAGCCCCGCGACCAGTGTTTCGAGGTTGTCCGAGAGCAGCGTGCCGAGCGCGGCCCCGGCGACTGTGCCGGCGAGGCCGATGAGCACGCCCTGCACGGCAAAGGTGAGCAGCACGTTGCGCGGCCCGGCACCGAGGGTGCGCAGGATGGCAATGTCGGTCTGCTTCTCCTTCACGATCATGACGAGCGTCGCTACGATGTTGAAGGCCGCCACGGCGACCAGTATCAGCAGGATGAAGAACAGCATCGACTTGGTGATCTCGATGGAGCGGAAGAAGTTGGCGTGGTCCTGGGTCCAGTCCGAGACGTAGAAGCCCGGGCCCCCGAGCTGCTGTGAAACGCTCCGTGCCACCTTGCGCACCAGCGTCGGCGCGTGCAGCGGGTCGGCGAACGCCAGGCGCAGTCCGGTGACCCCGTCGCCGGTGCGGAACAGCCGCGCCGCATCCTCGAGGTGCACGAGCGCCAGGCCGCGGTCGAACTCGTACATGCCGCTCTTGAACAGTCCCACCACCCGGAAACGCCGCATGCGCGGCACGACGCCGGTGGGCGTCGCGACCCCCTCGGGCGCGATCAGCACCACGGTGTCGCCGAGGCCCGCGTGCAGCTCGTGCGCCAGCGCGCTGCCGAGGATGATGCCGTAACTGCCGCCAGCGAGGTCCTCCAGGCGGCCCGCCACCAGGTGTTGGGCGAGGCCGGTGGCGGTGCGCTCCTCCTCCGGCAGCACTCCGCGCACGTTGGCCCCCGCCATGGCCGTGCCGTGCGCAAACATCGCCTGGCTCTCGATGTAGGGCACCGCGGCCTGCACGCCGCTCTCCCGGCGCACCACGGCCTGCACCGCACGCCAGTCGGGCAGTGTGCCGTTGAGCCCCGCGATGGTGGCGTGGGATGTGACCGCGAGGATGCGGTTGCGCAGCTCGCGCTCGAAGCCGTTCATGACCGAGAGCACGACGATCAGCGTGGCGACCCCGAGCATCAGGCCGCACACCGACATGAGGGCGACGAACGAGACGAAGCCGCGCCGATGCGTCGAGCGCAGGTAGCGCGTGCCGATCAGCCACTCGTAGGCGCTCATACAGTCACTCGTACCGCAGCGCCTCGGCGGGTGCGGTACGCGCCGCGCGGATCGCCGGGTAGACGGTCGCGATGGCGGTCAGCAACAGTGCTGCCAGCGCGATCGCCGCGATGTTGCGCCAGTGCACCTCGGAGGGAATGGCGGTTATGTAGTAGACGTCCGCGTCCATGATCTGGAAGCGGAAGGTGCGCTCGAGAAAGGGCACGATGGTGTCGACGTGAAACGCGAGCAGTAGCCCGAGCACCACGCCGAGCGCGACCCCGAGCCAGCCGATCACCAGTCCCTGAGTGATGAAGATGCCCATCACACGGCGCGGCGCGGCGCCGAAGGTGCGCATGATGGCGATGTCGGTGCGCTTGTCGGTCACCACCATCACCAGCATCGCGACGATGTTGAAGGCCGCCACCGCGACGATCAGCAGCAGGATGAGCGACATCATGGTCTTCTCGATGCGGATGGCGCGAAAGTAATTGGCGTTGTCGCGCGTCCAGTCGCTCACCTCGAGCGTCGCCGGCAGCCGCGCCCGCAGCTGTGCGGCCACGGCCGGCGCGGCGAGCACGTCCTGCAACTGCACGCGCAGCCCCTCGCTCACCGTGCCCGCAGGCCCGAGTGCGCGCACGTCGGCGAGGTTGCCGAAGATCAGCGTGGCGTCGTGGTCCTGGAGGCCGGCCTCGAACACCCCGGCGACGCGCAACTCACGCAGCTTCGGAGTGGGGGTGCCGTCGGCGTCCACTGTCGGCACGAGCACGGTGAGGGCATCGCCCGGAGAGAGTCCCAGCCGCTCGGCGATCACCTCGCCCACGATCACCCTGCCTTCGCCGCGTGTGAGATCCTCGAGGCGGCCCTGCGTGATCGCGTGCGCGAGCTCCCCGGACGCGGCGGGAGATCCGGGATCGATGCCACGCAACAGCACGGGCAGCATCTCCGGCTGGCGCACCGCGAGCGCCTGGATCTCGGCGTACGGGGCCGCGTCCTTCACCCCGGGCAGGCCGCGCGCGATCTGCGCAATCCGCGGCCAGTCCGTCGCTTCCGCCGCGCGCGTTGCCGTCACCCGCACCGGGGCGCTGAGTGACAGCAGCCGGTCGCGCAGCTCACCCTCGAAGCCGTTCATCACCGAGAGGATGACGATGAGCGCCGCCACTCCTACGCACACCCCGACGAGCGAGGCCCAGGTGATGAAAGACACGAAGAACCGAGTCGAGCGCGCGCGCACGTAGCGCAGGCCGACGTAGATCGGCAGTGGATGAAACATCGTCGCGATTTAACCACAGTTGGGCCTTTATCAGACGCGCGTCACAATTCGGCGTGCTGTCGGGCCGGGTTGCTTTGACAGATTTTGCGCGGTGTTATAGTCAGCACGAGTCTCTAGGGAGAGTCGTCGCATGCAGACCCGCATTCTGGCCGCAGTGCTGTGCGGCTGTGCGCTGGCGAGCGCCGCGGTCGCCGAAACTCTCGTCGTCAACGACGAGGTACAGGTGCGCGAGTCGCAGCTCGAGCGGCCGAAACGTGGCCTCACCATGGACGAGGTCGAGAAGCAGTTCGGCACGCCGGCGGCCCGCCATCCGGCGGTCGGCGGAAGCTCGCAGGCGCAGCCGCCGATCACGCGCTGGGACTACAACGGTTTCTCGGTCGTCTTCGAGCGCGATCGCGTCATCCACTCGGTGGTCACCGGCTCTTCCGTGACCAGCACCTCAGTCGCCGGCACCTGAGCCTCAGGCTCCCCGGCCCGCCGCACCCCCCAATCGCGCCAGATTCCGTCTGGCTGCGGCGCCCTGCGCCGACTACTCACTGCTGCGATTTTTCGCAACCGGCTGCGTCGCCGACCCATATCGCCAGGATTTCCCGCCCGTCTGGCGCTACCGGCCGCAGCGCCACTATTTCCCGCCCGGCTGGGGCAAATCACCCCCCGCGATTTTTTTTGTCGCCATATGCAGACACGTCACGAATATGTGCTAGTCTCGTTTTAACAGAATAAATTCCTTGGACATCCATGACGCGGGACGAGCCCTTAAGGGCCCATATAGAGGCCTTGGTACGCGCCGGTACGGTTCGAAGAAAGACAGCAGCGGCTCAGCTGGAGGCGGAAATCCGTCGTCGCGAGGAACTCCTGAGACAGACTTTCCGCCGCTACGTCTCCCCGAAGGTCGCCGACAAGATCCTCGAGGATGCGCAGCTGCGCGACACGCTGCTCTCGACCGCCGAAGCGCGTTCCCATGTGGTGGTGCTGTTCGCCGACCTGCGCGGCTTCACCAGCATTTCCGAACAGCTCGAGCCGCCACGCGTCGTGCCGCTGCTGAATGAGTACTTCTCGCTGCTGACAGAGATCACCTTTCGCCACGAGGGCACGGTGTTTCACATGGCGGGCGACTGTCTCATGCTCGGCTTCGGTGTGCCGTTCGAGCAGGCGGACAGTCCGCAGCGTGCCGTGCGCGCCGCGTGCGAGATGCTCATGAGCTTCGGGGAGCTCGCGCGCTCGTGGGAGGAGCGGTATCAGATCGAGGCGGGCCTCGGGATCGGCATCAACGAGGGAGACGTGGTGGCCGGTAACATCGGCTCCTCCGCCTACATGAGCTACACCATCATCGGTGACACGGTGAATATCGCCGCACGTCTGTGCCAGCGGGCGCGGGCAGGCGAGATGCTGTTCTCCGGCGCGTTCAAACAGTCTCTCGACTCCCGCGGCGTGGACGTCGGCGCGACTCTCCTGCCCCCGCTCGAGCTGCGCGGCCGCTCGCACCCGATCGATATCTACTGCGTGCCGCGCGCGTCGCGTCTGCCCGTAGGCGGGGCGTCCATCGCGGCCTAGCGCCTGACGGCGCACGTCTGCACCGGCGACGCCGCACGGGCCATGCGGTGACCGGGGGCGCTTAGGTAAGCTGTGCGGCTTTCACGCCAGCTCCGATGCCGATGTCCGCACTCCTCCACCCGTCGACGCCAACCAGCGCCACGCCGCGCCTGCGGTGGCATCAGCTCTATGGCAGCGCCGCGGCGCTCGCGCTGGCCGAGGCGGCCCGTGCCGACCGCCGGCTGTACGTGCTGATCGCCGACGGTGCGCGCGAGCTCGAGCGGCTGTCGGCGGAGCTGCGATTCTTCACCTCGGGCGCGCTGCCGCTGCTGCGGCTGCCGGACTGGGAGGTGCTGCCGTACGATCTGTTCTCTCCGCACCCGGACATCATCTCCGAGCGGCTGCAGACGCTTTACGAGCTGCCGCACACGCGCCACGGTTTCCTGGTCGTCGCCGCTGACACGCTCATGCAGCGCCTGCCGCCACGCCAGTACGTGCAGGGCCGGGCGTTCGAGCTCGTGAAGGGCCAGGCGCTCGCCATCGAGCCCTTCCGGCAGCGCCTTACGGAAGCCGGCTACGCGAGCGTCAGCCAGGTGGTGAGCCCCGGCGAGTTCGCGGTGCGCGGCTCGCTCCTCGATGTCTTCCCGATGGGTGCGGCGGCGCCGCTGCGCATCGACCTGTTCGACGAGGAGATCGAGGCCATCCGTCGATTCGACCCGGACACGCAGCGCTCGCTCGACACGCTGCCGGGCGTGCGGCTGCTGCCGGCGCGCGAGGTGCCGCTCGATCCTCAGGCCGTGAAGGACTTTCGCCGCCGCTACCGCACGCGCTTCGAGGGCGACCCGAACCGCGGCAGTGTCTATCGCGGCGTGAGCGAGGGGCTGGCGCCGGCGGGCGTGGAGTTCTACCAGCCGCTGTTCTTCGATGCGATGGCGACGCTGTTCGACTACCTGCCCGCCGATGCCGTGATCGTCCACGACGCCGCTCTCCCCGCAGCCCTGATCAAGGCCTGGCAGGACATCGGCGAGCGCTACGAGGAGCGCCGCCACGACCTCGAGCGTCCATTGCTGAAACCCGCGGAGTTGTTTCTCGACCCGGCACAGCTCGACGCGCACTTCGGCGCCTTCGCCACCATTACCCTCGATCCGTTCAAAGCGGAGACCGAGCTGCACGGCGAGTCGGAAGCGGTGCGCAACTTTCCCAGCACGGCCCCGCGCGAGCTGCGCCTCGATGTGCGCGCTCCCGAGCCGTTTGGCCCTCTCGATACGTTCCTGCGCGCGTTCGAGGGGCGGGTGCTGATCGCCGCCGACTCCGCCGGCAGGCGCGAAGTGCTGCACGAGATGCTGCGCGCGCACCAGCACGAGGTGAGTATCGTCGAGAGCTGGGATGCCTTCGCCGCCGGCAGCGCCCGTCTCGCGCTCACGGTGGCGCCGGATCTGACCGGCCTCACGCTCACGGCCCCGCCGGTCGCGGTGGTTGCCGAGGCGCAGCTGTTCGGGCCACGCGCTCCGGTCGAGCGGCGCCGCAAGCGAGTGTCGGACCCGGAAGCGATCCTGCGCGACCTGCAGGACCTCAACCCGGGCTCCCCGGTGGTGCACGAGGAGTACGGCGTCGGCCGCTACCACGGTCTACAACACATGGAGATCGGCGGCCAGCCCGGGGAGTTCCTGGTGCTCGAATACCAGGACGGCGATCGCATCTACGTGCCGGTGCACGCCCTGCATCTCGTCAGCCGCTACACCGGCGCGGCACCCGAGCACGCACCGCTCCACAAGCTCGGCACCGACCAGTGGGCGCGGGCCCGCCGACGCGCCGCCGAGCAGATCCGCGATGTGGCTGCGG
>Ga0318525_10000332_pt1 | contig 14180 bp, 12 predicted proteins | sample GRESIP052b4f23_FD_203482 | JGI IMG/M metagenome (GOLD analysis project Ga0318525, IMG submission 203482) | Tropical soil microbial communities from Luquillo Experimental Forest, Puerto Rico - GRE.SIPMG.052b4f23 | ecosystem: Environmental > Terrestrial > Soil > Tropical forest > Bulk soil...
ACCTTCGCCGCCTCATGGCGGGCGTCCGCCTTGCCTGGCAGATCGCGCATCAGCCAGAGATCGCCCGCCACACCCACCACGTCGCCCTGCTGCGGGAGGAGACTGTGAGTTCGGACGACGCCCTCGCCGCCTACGTACGTGCAACCGTCTCCACCCAGTTCCACCCCTGCGGCACCGCCCGGATGGGCCCGCCCGCCGACCCCATGGCGGTGGTCGACCAGTACTGCCGTATCCCCGCCATCCCGGGCCTGCGCGTGGCCGACGCATCGGTCATGCCGGCCATTCCACGCGCGAACATCAACCTCACCTGCATCATGATCGGCGAGCACGTGTCCGACTGGATCCGCGGCGAGACCTAGCCGGCCAGGCTCCCACCCGGTGACATCAGCGGCCGGGATATGACGGCGGGGCCGGTGGCCGGATATTTTCGTCAGATGACGCCCCGCCCGCCACCACGCAATCTGCGTGCCTCCGACGCCGACCGGGAGCGGATCGTCACGATGCTGGCCGAGGCGGCCGGGGACGGCCGGCTCACCCTGGCCGAGCATGCGGACCGGGTCAGCCAGGCCTACCAGGCCAAGACGCTGGGTGAACTGGCCCGGCTGACCGCGGATCTGGCCACCCCGGCCGCCCAGCCACTGCGGCTGGACGCATCGCGGGCGGTAGCCGCCTTCTTCACCACCCAGCGGCGGGAAGGGCGCTGGGTGGTGCCGGACCGGCTGATGGTGACCGCGGTCGGCGGCCATGTCGTGCTCGACCTGCGCGACGCGCTGCTGCAGGGCCTGCACACGATCGTGCACGCCACCCTGGTCGGCGGCCAGTTGCACCTGCTGGTGCCCGATGGCGTCCAGGTGACCGTCACCCCGGCCCACCAGCCCGGCCGGTACGGCCCTGACCTGCAGCCCGGTCCGGTCCCGGTGGCCATCCCCAGCTCCCCGATGATCGAGGTCCGCGCGTTTACCGTGGCCAGCCGGATCAGGGTGCACACGCCGCGCCGCCCAACGGGCCGCGGCTGGTGGCGTAGATGAGCACCGAGGGGTTCGCGAAGGCCAGGTGGTAGCGGGCCTGGTCGGCGGCGAACGCGGGCAGGTCGGCACCGGCGCCGAACCGGTACAGCACCACGTACCGGACGTCTTGGCGGGCCAGGATGGCACCAGCCTGGCAGCTGGCCGGGTGCAGCAGCACCTTGTCGGAGTCGAGCAGCGGCTGGCGGCCAGCCGGGGGCAGTGAGCGGGGGTGGGCGATCCGGTAGGCGCCGTAGGACTGCAGGCCGGTGTAGCCGCCCAGGGCCAGCACCGCGCGGTTGCCGATGCCGGGGTTCAGGTAGGGCGTGGAGATGATGTTGCCGCCGGTGTTGTGCTGTCGCAGCCAGCGCCCGGCGGCGGCGACCGGCTGCGTGAGGAGTTCGCCGCCTGGCCGGGCGCCGGTCTGCAAGCTCCGGGCCGTCTGCACGATCGCGAGAACCGCGATCACGGCCGCGGCGGCGGCCGCCGACACCGTCAGCACGGTCCTGCTCCCTTGCCAGTGGGCCAGCAGCGCCCGCACCACCAGCACCACACCCAGCGCGGCCAGCACTGACAGCGGCGCCCCGAGATCGCGCTCGAACCGCTGCGGGAAACCGTTCACCGCGGTCCGGCTGCCCAGGTACATCACGGCCGCCCACAGCAGCACGGTCACGGTGGCGAGTACCTGCCCGGGCTGGGTCAGCCGCCGGATTCCCGCTGCGGCCGCACCCGCACCGAACAGGCCGAGCCAGACGATGGCTGGCCCGAGCGCCGTCAGCAGGTGCCCTGCGGCCGGGACCGGCTGGCTGCCCAGCGCGATCGAGACCGCGGTCGAGGTGGACGAGCGCCCGGTGATCAGCCCGGCCAGGTTGTAGGTGAGGGCGGCATAGCAGACCCCGAGCACGGCCGCTGCCGCCAGCGCCAGCAGCAGCATCCGCGCCGCCTGGCGCTCGCGCCGGTAGAGCAGGTACGGCAGGCCGGTCACCGCCGCCAGGGCCAGCAGCACCACCACGTACAAGGTGACCACCGAGTGATACAGCACCACCGAGGCAGCCGTCACGGCCAGCAGGGCAGCGGACCGGACGCTGGCGGAGTGATACAGCGTGACCAGGGCGGCCACCACCATCACGATCAGGAAGTAGCCAGCCACCAGGTCGGGATAGCGGCCCTCGGCGAAACCGTTGTAGGCACCATCCAGCACCAGCCCGTTCAGTGCGGCCGCGGCGAGGCCGTACGGCCAGCCCCACAGCCCGGTGGCGAGCGCATACCCGGCCAGCGCGCAGAGCGCGAGGAAGGCGGGCGCCAGCACCGGGAACAGCTGCAGCGGGGCCAGCCCGCTGAACCGGCAGATCACAGCGGTCAGCGCCGGGAAGCCGGGCGGGTAGACGAGGTAGGCGCCATAGGAGCCGTGAGCGAGCATCTGCTCGGCCATCACGGCATGGGAGAACTGGTCGCCGCCGCGGAGGAACGGCCAGTCGTGGCTGATCACCCCGGAGTAGGCCCGGTAGGCGGTCAGGCCCAGGATGAGCAGCAGCGCTCCGGCCCGCAGCCCGCGGATGGGCGGCCGGCCGGGGCTGGCTGGCCGGGCGAGGCCAGCCGGCTCGGCCGGCGCGGCGGATCCGTCGGCCGCCACCAGCGTGCCGGCGGCGGCCAGCCCGGACGGGCCAGCTGGCCCCCCGGGCCCCGGTCCGTCTCCCGGCCCGGAGGCAGGGCCGCCGCCAGCGGCGCCACCGCCGGGCCCCTCACCAGGCCCGTCGCCGGCTCCCCCGCCCGGCGGGCCGGCCGCGCTACTGCTGCCGGAGGCCAGCGCGGGCCCGGCGATCAGCACGCCGGCCAGGATCACCAGCACCGTGATGAGGGCCACCAGCCACGCCGGCGGATGCGTGCGGAGCATGCTGGCCAGCACGACCACGAAGGTGCCGGCCACCAGGGTCAGCACGCGCGGGTCAGCGGTCACGGCGGGGGAGGGCAGCGCCGGGGCGGCTGGGCCGCGCGCGGCCCCCCGGACGCGGTAGGCCAGCACGCCGGTGCCGAGCACGATGGCCACTGCCAGCAGCGCGATCCAGAGGGTCACCCCACCGCCGGAGGCCCGGGCGAGCAGGATCGCCACCACCGGCACCCCGGCCAGCGACAGGGCGGCCGAGTACGCCAGGCGTTCGGCAAGCCCACTGGCCGGGCGGAGCGTCACCGCCCAGAAATAACCGGGCAGCACCCCCGCGGCCACTGCGGCCAGCAACCCGCGGATCAGGTCCGCAGCCACAACCCATCACCGCCCGCGCCAGGCCCGGCCGGCCCGGCGAACGAGAACGCTACAACCGCCAACGGACCGTACCCTATGCGCGCAGCCAGGGGACCGGCGGCGATAGCTGCCAGTTGCCGGGCGGCGGGCCTGCGCCTGGGGCCGGCGAGTGGTTATCGCTGCCCGGGCCGGTCGAAGTTGATCGAACTGTAAGCACGCAGTTTCCAGAGCTGGTGCTCGCTGGTGATGGTCCGGGTGGTGCCCGACCTGGCCCGCATGACCAGCGACTGGGTGGTCGCGCCGCCCGCCCAGTAGCGCACCCCGGCCAGCAGCTCCCCGTCGGTGATCCCGGTGGCGGCGAAGAAGGCGTCTTCGGAGGCGACCAGGTCGCCGGTGGTCAGTACCCGGCTGAGGTCGTGGCCGGCGGCGATGGCCCGGTCGCGCTCGGCGTCATCGCGGGGAGCCAGCTTGCCCTGGATGACCCCGCCCAGGCACTTGATCGCGCAGGCGGCGATGATTCCCTCCGGGGTGCCGCCGATGCCAACCAGCAGGTCGACCCCGGTGCCCTCGCGGGCGGCCATGATTGCCCCGGCCACGTCGCCGTCGGTGATCAGCTTGATCCGGGCGCCGGTCGCCCGGACATCGGCGATCAGCTGCTGGTGCCGGGGCCGGTCGAGGATGACCACCGTCACGTCCTGCGGGTGGCAGCCCTTGGCCCGGGCCACTGCGCTGATGTTGTGGGCGACCGGCGCCTCGATATCCACCTGGTCGGCCGCGGCGGGGCCAGTCACCAGCTTGGACATGTAGAAGACGGCCGACGGGTCATACATCGAGCCGCGGGCGCTGACGGCCAGCACGGAGATCGCGTTCGGCATGCCGTTGGCGGTCAGCCGGGTGCCGTCGATCGGGTCGACCGCCACATCGCACTCCGGCCCGGTCCCGTCGCCGACTTGCTCGCCGTTGTAGAGCATGGGGGCGCGGTCCTTCTCGCCCTCTCCGATGACCACCACCCCGCCCATGGACACGGTGCTGATGAGCGCCCGCATCGCCTCCACGGCAGCGGCGTCGGCGCCGATCTTGTCGCCGCGCCCGACCCAGCGGGCCGCGGCCATCGCGCCCGCCTCGGTGACCCGCGCCAGTTCTAGGGCCAGGTTCCGGTCGGGCGCCTGGGCTTCCGGCTCGGCGGTGATGGGCGGGCCCGGCTGGCTTGCCACGGGGGCGATCGGGTCGTTAGGCATGGCTGATGCCTCTCGTTCAGTGGCCGTGACACGATCCTACGTACCAGGCCAGCCAGCGTGGCATGACCCGGGACGGGTGGGAATCCCCCGGGCCGGCGGGCGGCCCGCCGGTGCTAAAACGGCGCGCCTGGGTCGGCGGGCTCGTCCTGCTCGGGCAGCGCGGCGGCGAGCCGGGCCCGCGCCCCTTCCAGCCACTGGGTGCAGATGTCGGCGAGTTGCTCGCCCCGCTCCCACAGTTCGAGTGACTCCGCCAGCGCCAGCCCGCCGCTCTCCAGCCGCTTGACCACCTCGACCAGCTCATCCCGCGCCTGCTCGTAGCTCAGCGCTCCGGCGGGCTGGTCCTGCGATGCGGTCACGGCGTCAACATACCGGCTACTGGCGCAGCCTGCCGGCGCCTGCCGGGACGGCCGGGCCAGGCAAGGGGGCCGGCTGGCCGGGCATGGTGGCATGGGTCAGCGCGGTGATCAGCCGGGTGGCCTGGACCGCCGCCGCCACCACCCGCGCGTAGAGCCGGGCGCCGGCTGGCCGGGGGTGGACGCCGTCGGGCCAGAGCAGCCCGGTGCGATGCTCGATCGCGTGGTGCCAGTCCGCCATCACCACGTCGGGATAGCGGCGGGCGGCCGCGATGGCCGCGTTCACCTCGTGCTCCCAGGGCCGGGCCTCGTAGGTGTTGATCAGCACGAGCCTGCGCCCGGGCCCGAGCACGGCCCGCAGCTGGCGGAGCTGGCCGCTGGTCACGGTGCCATTGGTGCCCAGGCCCACGACCACCACCCGGCGCAGCCGGCCGCGGGCGGCGAGCCGCCGGACGAGGGCCAATCCGGTCTGCATCTGGCGGCTGACCTGCGCGTCGATGTAGACGCCGGGCAGAGCGGCCTGCAGCTGCGCAGCGGCGGCGAGCATGACCGAGTCGCCGATCGCGGTCACCTGCCAGCCGCGGACCGGCCGGGCATCCTGGCCGCCCGGGCCGGGCGCGGCGGTCGTGCCGGCGGGGAACTGGCCCCGGGCAGCGGTCACCTGCGGGCTGCCCGCCGGCGGCTGCACAGCCTGGGCGCGGCTGGCTGCGCTGACCCGCTCCCCCTGCGCGACCTGGCGCATCATGGCGGAAGAGGTGCTGGCTGGTGGATGCAGCACGCCGTATCCCGCCGTGCAGGCGACTGTCGCCGCCGCCACCACGGCCAGCAGCGGCAGTGCCCGGACCGGGGAGCGGCGGACGGCGGTGAGGGATTCGGCCAGCCCGGCACGCCAGCTGCGGAGGGTGGCACCGAACCCGGCCCGCAGGATGGGCGACTCGATCCACTGCCAGGAGGCGGCCGCCAGGCCGATCGCGATCGCCGCCTCCACCGGCCACAGCCAGGCCGGGGCCCGGCCGGGGCCAGCGATCGCGGCGGCGAGCGCGATGACCGGCCAATGCCACAGGTAAATGCCGTAGGAACGGACGCCGAGCCAGCGCAGCGGCCGCAGGCTGAGCAGCGCGCTGAGGCCCCCCGGCGCCGCAGCGGCCAGCACCAGGCCGCCGGCCGCGAGGGTGGCGATGACCAGCCCGGCCGGATAGACCACCGGGTCGGCGCCGGACAGGTGACCGGCCGCCCAGGCCAGCACGGCCAGCCCGGCCACCCCGGCGAAGTCGAGCCGCCGGGTGAGGCCCGGCGACCCGGCAGCGACAGCAGCCAGCGGCCAGGTCAGCGCGAGGGCCGCGCCCACCAGCAAAGCCGTCGCATGGGTGTCGGTGCCGTAGTACACCCGGGACGGGTCACTGCCGGGGGTGTACAGCAACGCCATCAGCACTGCCGACGCGGCGGCTCCGGCCCAGGCGACCGCGGCCCGGGCGTGACGGCTGCTCAGACCGGCCAGCAACAGTCCCAGGATCAGCGGCCAGATGAGGTAGAACTGCTCCTCGATGGCCAGCGACCACAGGTGCTGCAGCGGCGGTGGCGGCCCGAACGACGCGAAATAGGAGACGTGGTGGGTCGCCTGGTACCAGTTGCTCACGTAGGCGGCCGCCGCGGCCAGATCCGGCCGGAGCGCGGCCAGCTGGCCCGGCTCGGCCAGTGCCACCGCCGCCGTCACCGTGACCAGGACCACAGCCAGCGCGGGCAGCAGCCGCCGTGCCCGGCGGGCCCAGAACTGGCCCAGACTCAGCTGCCCGAGCCTGTCCCGCCTGGCCGCCAGCAGGTCGGTGATCAGGTACCCGCTGAGCACGAAGAAGACGTCCACGCCGAGGAAGCCACCCGGGGCCCCGGGGATTCCCAGGTGGAAGGCCAGCACCGCAAGCACGGCGAGAGCACGGACCCCATCCAGGCCGGGTGCCCGCTGCCGCTGGCCGCCGGTCACGGCTGGCCGGTCTGCCGCCTTCAACGCCAACTCGGTGGTCACCTCCCCGGATCAACGCCATCATCGGAGACATCACCGTGCGGGTTAGCGGAGAAACGCCGTCGCGGGTGGCGAGAAGTTAACGTTACGCGTCGGGGGCGTGCCGCGTGCTGTCTTCGGCCGCCACCGTCAGCTGATCGTCGGCGAATCTGACAACCAGCCGCTCGCCAGGCGTTACGTCGGCTGCTCGCCGGATGACCTCACCGTCCCGCTGCACGATCGCGTAGCCCCGGCGCAAGGTGGCGGCCGGCGACAGCGCCAGCAAGCGGCCGCGGATATGCCCGACGTCGTCCGCGGCACGGTCCAGCCCGGTGGCGAAGCTCCGCCTCGCCCGGCCAGCCAGCGCCACCACCAGCTCGGTGCGGCGGTCGATCTCCCGCAGCGGGTCGGCCAGCGCGGGCCGCGACCGCGCGGCCGCCAGCCAGGCGGCTTCCCGGTCCAGCCGGCCCAGCAGCGTCCGCCGGGCGCGGGAGCGCAGCTGACTGACGAGGGCGAGCTGCTCAGCCACGTCCGGCACCACCCGCCGGGCCGCGTCGGTGGGTGTCGAGGCACGCACATCCGCGACCAGGTCGAGCAGCGGGGTGTCCTGCTCGTGCCCGATCGCGCTCACCACCGGCGTCTGGCAGCCGGCCACGGCCCGGATGAGGCTCTCGTCGGAGAATGGCAGCAGATCTTCAACCGAACCGCCGCCCCGGGCGATGATGATCACCTGTACGTCCCGGTCGGCGTCGAGGCGGTGCAGCGCGTCGGTCAGCTCGGTGACCGCGTAGGGACCTTGCACCGCAACCTGCTCCACCCGGAACCGGACGGCTGGCCAGCGGGCCGCCGCATGGCGCTGCACGTCCCGCTGTGCCGCCGAGTCGCGCCCGCAGATCAGGCCGATCACACCGGGCAGGAACGGCAGCGGGCGCTTGCGTTCGGCCGCGAACAGGCCCTCCGCGGCCAGCGACCGGCGGAGCCGGTCCAGCCTGGCCAGCAGTTCGCCGATGCCGACCGCGCGGATCTCGAACCCGGTCAGCGAGAATGAGCCGCGGGCCGTGTTGAGGTCAGGCTTGCCCCAGACCACCACCCGGGCACCCTCGGCCGGTGGCGGGTCGGACGCGTCCAGTACCGTCCGGGCGCAGATCACCCGGACCGAGACGGCCGCCACCGGATCGCGCAGGGTGAGGAACACCGTCCCGCCGCGTCTGGTCAGCTCCGCGATCTGCCCCTCCACCCAGACCCGGCCCAGCCGGCCGATCCATTCCCCGGCAAGCCGCAGCACGGTGCGGACCGGAACCGGCGAGTCGGCCGTTGTTTCCAGGGCCATGGCGGCGCGGTCGCTGGTCAGCCGGTCTCGCCGGCGAGCCTGGCCAGCCGGCGCTCATACATGGTGATCACGTCGTCCCGGTGGGCGGTGGCCCGTTCGTAGGCGAGCATGGCCTGGACGCCGTCCGGGCCCTGCCCACGTAGCCGGGCCCGGAGCGAGGCGACCGAGAGACCGTCGTAACCCGCGAACGGGAGCGCCGGCGCCGGGCTGGCAGCCGGAGTGGTGGCGGACTTGGTGGCGGCTGGCTTGGCCGGGGCGGGTTTGGTAGCGGCTGGCTTGGCGGCGGTTCGCCGGGCTGGCGGGGGCTTGGCAGCGGTTCCCTTGGCTGGCGCAGGCTTGGCCGGGGCGGGCTCGGCGGGAGCTTGACCGGCTGGCACGGGCTCGGCGGCGGCCGGCTTGGCTGGCGCAGGCTTGGCGGTTCCCCTGGCTGGCACGGGCTTCGCAGCGGTTCGCCTGGCTGGTGCGGGCTGGGCAGTGGCCGGCCTGGCGGGCTCGCGTTTGGTGGCGGCCTGCCTTGCTGTGCGGGCCGCTGGTTTTGCTGCGGTCGCGGCCGGCGGCGGGGCCGCCGCGCTGCCCGGTGCCCGGCCGGCGGCCGGCGTGGCCGGGCTGGCGGGGCGGGTGTGCGCCCGCTGGCCACCGGGCCCCTGCCGGTCGGACAGCAGCGTGACGTTGCCGGCAACCTCCGGCTGCGGGCGCCCGGATTCGGCCTGGCCCGCGGGCGAATGGTGCGGCTCCGGGGCAAGCTGCTCCTGCAACTGGGCCCGGACCTTGTCGGCGGCCATCAGCAGCTGGCCAATCCCGGCGAAGACCGTGCGCAGCACCATCGCGGGAGCCTCCTTGAGGCGATCAGTGACCTTCGGGACAAGCATCATGATCTCCTGCATGTGTCTGAGGGCGCCGGGCCGCGGCAGCCACGCCGGTTTTCATTCTCGCCCCGCCTGGTCCGCTGTGCGCGGCGGCGGCCGAAGTTCCCGCGCTGGCTGTGCCAGTGACTGGTGGTGGGCCGGAACCCGGTACATTGGGGATCGTGATCAGCCTAGACGGTCAGGGGCCAGCCGGCCCGGAGCGGCCGGCCCGGCGGGTGCTGCTGGCCCGGCCGCGGGGCTACTGCGCCGGGGTGGACCGGGCTGTGCAAACCGTCGAACTCGCCCTGGAGCGCTTCGGCGCCCCCGTCTATGTGCGCAAGCAGATCGTGCACAACAAGCACGTCGTGGCCTCGCTGGAAGAGCGGGGAGCGGTGTTCGTCGACGAGACCGCGGACGTGCCGCCGGGGGCGGTCGTGGTGTTCTCGGCGCACGGGGTCGCGCCGGAGGTCCGGGCCGAAGCCCAGGCCCGGGATCTGCGCACCATCGACGCGACCTGCCCGCTGGTCACCAAGGTGCACAACGAGGCGCGGCGGTTCGCCGCCCAGGGCTACGACATCCTGCTCATCGGCCATGAGGGTCACGAGGAGGTCATCGGCACCACGGGTGAGGCACCGGCGCACATCCAGCTGGTGGACGGTCCAGCCGCCAGCGCCAGTGTGCAGGTGCGGGATCCGGCCAAGGTCGCCTGGCTGTCGCAGACCACGCTGTCGGTGGACGAGACCAGCCAGACCGTGGCCGCGCTGCGCGAGCGGTTCCCGCTGCTGATCGACCCGCCCAGCGACGACATCTGCTACGCCACCCAGAACCGGCAGGTGGCCGTCAAGGCCATTGCCGACGAGTCCGATCTGGTGATCGTGGTCGGGTCGAAGAACTCGTCCAACTCGGTGCGGCTGGTCGAGGTGGCCAGGGAGGCCGGCGCGGGTGCCGCCTACCTGGTGGATGATGCCGGGTCGGTCGATCCGGCCTGGCTGGCGGAGGCCACCACGGTCGGCCTGACCAGCGGCGCGTCCGCGCCCGAGGAACTGGTCACCGGCGTGCTTGAGCGCCTCGCCGCGCTTGGCTTCGGCGACGTGCAGGAGGTCGAGGCGGTCCCGGAGCGGATGGCCTTCGCGCTGCCCCGCGACCTCAGACGCGGGTAGCGCCGACAGCCTTGCGGTCCGGCCTGGCCGGGCCGCCAGCGGCATCCCGGCGACGGGCGGCCACTGGCCCAGCGGGACGGGCCGGGGGCTGCCGCAGCGGCAGGGCCGCCGACCCGAACAGCCCCCGGACGGCCGCGATGATCAGCGCCAGTGCCGTCCCGGCGAACAGCCACGGCGCGGCACCGGCCAGCGTGAGGGCGGCTCCCTCTGCGACCGACACCGCCAGGCCACCGCTGCCGGTGACGGCGCTGATGACCACGACCACGATGCACAGCACGGTGGGCGGGCTGACCGCGACCAGCAGCAGGTCGGCCCTGCGCGCCCACCAGACCGCGGCGACACTGCCGGCCACGAAGAACATGCCTGCCAGGGCCGGCTGGCCGACCCAGCCGGTCAGCAGCACGCCCAGGGTGAAAACGGCCACTGTCAGCGCCACCGCGCCGCGGCCGGTCAGCCGGATCATGGCTCTTCTCCCTCCTCGGGTGACATCGTCCGGCGCAGGACGACACCCATCACGATGATCGTGAGCCATAGATAGGAAGCGGTCTGTGGGCTGACCAGGGCGACCGGAATGGTGAGCGCGAACACCAGCGGCGGTGGCAGCAGCCGGGCCAGATAGTAGCGGCGCACCCGCGGGTCGATCCGGCCGCGCATCAGGTTACGAGCCGTGATCGCGTATATCCAGATCGCGGCCTCGGCCAGGCCCGCGGCGGCGACACAGCTGGCATAGAACACGGTGGCGGTGACCTGGTCGGACGCGGCACTGAACAGCGCGGTCGGGTAGGGCAGGAACGCGACGGTGGCCAAGAACAGCAGGTTGAGCAGCATCAGGTTGCGATTCAGCACGGTGATGTGGCCGAACATGCCGTGATGGCCCAGCCAGAACAGGCCGATCACGGCGAAGCTGATCGCGAAGCTGCGGATTTCTGGCACAGCCGCGTGGAGTTTGCTGGCGGAGTCGATGGTCCCGCCCGCCACGATTGGCACCCGGATATCCACCACCAGCAAGGTGATGGCGATGGCGAACACGGCGTCGCTGAAGAACAGCACCCGGTCGTACGCCAGGTTCCCGTACCAGGCCAGCACCCCATGCCGGAGGTGAGCCTGCTCCGTGCCCGCTGCCGCCTGACCCGGAGCCGGGCTGCGCGGCGTGGGCTGTGAGGGCGCGGCATCGGCGGGTGGTGGGCCGGCCGGCGGATGGCCCCCGTCCGCATTGGCCGGGGGCTCCGCGACATCATCCGCCATGACGGGCAGGCTCTGCATCCGCTACCCGGCGGCCCGGCTGGGCGGCACCCGGGTCAGTTCGACCCGGCTGGACTCGGCGGCGCCGCCCGGACGGGTGCCAGCATCGCCGACCGCGATCTCAGCGACCAGTTCTGGGGCGGACAGGGCCCGGGTGGTTTCCTCCACCGGGGCCGGCGGCTCGAGCTCGGCATCGACCAGCCCGAGCTGGCTGAACCGGCGCGCACTTACCAGCACCCGGCTCTCCAGCGAGCCGACCGTCTGGTTGTACATGGTCACCGCGTTGCCGAGCGCTTTGCCCAGCTTGTCGACGTGCCGGGCCAGCCCGGCCAGCCGGTCGTGCAGCTCACGGCCGACGTCGAACACCTGCCGGGCGTTCTCCGACAGGGCGGCCTGCTGCCAGGCGTACTGTGCCGTCCGCAGCATCGTGACCAGCGTGGTCGGGGTGGCGATGTGCACCTTCCTGGCCATCGCGTAGTCCAGCAGGTCGGGCTCGCGTTCCAGGGCCGGGGCGAGGAAGGCCTCGCCCGGGATGAACAGCACCACGAACTCGGGGGCCGGGCTGAGCGCCGTCCAGTAGGACTTGGCCGCCAGCCGGTCGATGTGGTCGCGCAGGTGGCGGGCATGTGCACTGAGCCGGTCCAGCCGGGCTGAGTCGTCGCTGGTCTCGGCCGCCTCCAGGTAGGCGGCCAGCGATACCTTGGAGTCCACCACGATGTTCTTGCCGCCGGCCAGCCGCACCACCATGTCCGGCCGTTGCGCGCCGTCGTCGGTAGCCACCCCCACCTGCTCGTCGAAGTCACAGCGGGCGCTCATGCCGGCCAGTTCCACCACCCGGCGCAGCTGCATCTCCCCCCAGCGGCCGCGGGCCTCGGGCCGGCGCAGCGCCGTGACCAGCGCCTGGGTCTCGATCCTGAGCTGCTCCGAACTCTGCCGGGCGATCGCGACCTGCTCGGCCAGCGCGGCGTGTGACCGCTCCCGGGCCGCGTCCGCGTCCCGGAGCTGGGACTCCACCCGGGCCAGGGTTTCCTTCAGCGGCCCGACCAGGTTCTCCACCGCTACCCGGCGGGTGTCCAGTTCACCGGCCGCCCGCGCGTTGGCCGCCGCCAGCCGGCCCTCGGCCATTTCCAGGAACCGGCGGGTACTGGTATCCAGCGCCTGCGCCGACAGCGACTGGAAGCGCTCTGCGAGCTGACCGTCGACCAGCTCAGCCCGTTCACTGGCCGCGCGGGCCCGCTCCTCGGCCGCGCTGGCCCGCGCGGCCAGGGCCGTGGCGGCGCCCGCTTGCCGGCTGCGGGCATAAAGGAACCCGAGCGCCGCCCCGACGACAATGCCGATGAGAAGGGCGAGCAGCGACATGGTGGTCATACGCGGCATCCTCGCAGCCGGCTGCGACAGTCGCGGGGAGGCCACGCGGTCAGCGGGTGCATTTGGGAAGTGCGTGGCCCGCGGGCCAGCAGTCGCGGCAGCTACCCAGCGGCGCCGGCCGCCACCAGGTCGGTGACCGCCTGGCGTAGCGGGCCCAGCCGCCGAGCCGCGGCCGCCCGGGCCGCAGCCAGTGGCCGCCCGGACAATGGCTCGGTCACCTCCAGGTAGGCCTTGAGCTTCGGCTCGGTCCCGCTCGGGCGGATCACCACCCGGCCCCCGGGCAGGTGATAGCGGAGCACGTCGGAGGGTGGCAGGCCGGCCGTCCCGGCCGACAGGTCGCCGATGCCGGTCACCGGCCACCCCGCCAACGCGGCCGGTGGGGCGGCCCGCAGCCGGGCCATGATCTGGCCGGGAGCAGCCGCGGGCAGGGTGACCTGCGCGGTCAGGTGGACGCCGTAGGCGGCTTCCAGGGCATCCCAGCGGTCCAGCAGCGTCTGGCCATCCCGGTGCGCCTCGGTGGCCAGAGACAGCAGCGCCAGGGCGGCGCTGATGCCGTCCTTGTCCCGCACCACATCCCCGACCGAGTAGCCGAGCGCCTCCTCATAGCCGAAGACGAAACGGCTGCCGGGGGTGCTCTCGCCCGCCCGCACGATCCATTTGAATCCGGTGAGGGTCTCCGCGTAACGGGCCCCCGCCGTGGCCGCGATCGCGGCCAGCATGGTTGAGGAGACCACGGTGGTGGCCACCAGACGGCGCCCGGGTTCCGGCCCGCTCGCCGTCCGGTCCAGCAGGTAGGCGCCGAGCAGTGCGCCTACCTGGTCGCCGGTGAGCGCCCGCCAGCCGCCCGGGACGGCGGGATCGGGCACCGCCACCGCCAGCCGGTCACCGTCGGGGTCGTTGGCGATGACCAGATCCGCGCCCAGCCGGCGGGCGTCGGCCAGGGCCAGGTCCAGCGCGCCGGGCTCCTCCGGGTTGGGGAAGGCAACGGTCGGGAAATCCGGGTCGGGATCGGCCTGCGCGGCGACCACCTGCGGTGGCGGGAAGCCGGCCTGACCGAACGCCCGCAGGGCGAGGCCCGCGGCGACCCCGTGCAGCGCCGTGTACACCACGCCCAGCGGGCGGGGTCCGGCGGCGGCGGGCAGCCCGGGGGAGGCGGCCACGATCGCGGCCAGGTACGCCTGCGCCACCTCGTCCCCGTGCTGGGTTATCAGCGGGCTGGCCAGGGCGGCGGCCGGGACGGCGGCCAGTGGGCCCAGCCCGCCGATGGCCGCCTCGATCTGCGCGTCCACCGGCGGGATGATCTGCGCGCCGTCGCCCAGGTAGAGCTTGTAGCCGTTGTCGGCGGGCGGGTTGTGGCTGGCCGTGACCATGACGCCGGCCGCCGACAACGGCTACAAGCTCTACC
>Ga0318525_10000333_pt1 | contig 14160 bp, 9 predicted proteins | sample GRESIP052b4f23_FD_203482 | JGI IMG/M metagenome (GOLD analysis project Ga0318525, IMG submission 203482) | Tropical soil microbial communities from Luquillo Experimental Forest, Puerto Rico - GRE.SIPMG.052b4f23 | ecosystem: Environmental > Terrestrial > Soil > Tropical forest > Bulk soil...
ACGAAGTACCGGTCGTGGTGTTGTTGTGGTCACCGCGCAGTGACGCGTGCGTCGAGCTGCTCGAAACGCTGTCCGGCCTGGCCGCGGAAGACAATGGCGCGTGGTCGCTGGCGGCGGTCAACGTCGACGTGACGCCCAAGGTGGCACAGATATTCGGTATCGAGGCGGTCCCCACCGTAGTGGCCTTGGCCGCCGGCCAGCCGCTGTCCAGCTTTCAGGGTCTGCAGCCACCCGATGAGTTGCGTGCGTGGGTGGACTCGTTACTTAAGGCGACGGCTGGAAAGCTAAGGGGCCCAAGTGGTTCCGAGGAAAGCGCGAAAGTTGATCCGGAGCTGGCCCAGGCCCGCGAACAGCTTGAGTCCGGCGACTTCGGCGCCGCCAAAGGGTCGTATCAGGCCATCCTGGATGCCAATCCGAGCAGCGTCGAGGCAAAGGGCGCGATCCGGCAGATCGACTTCCTCACGCGCGCAACCGCGCAAACCCCGGACGCCGTCGCGGTCGCCGACGCCGCGCCGGGCGACATCGAAGCCGCGTTCGCGGCCGCCGATGTGCAAATCCTCAACCAGGATGTGGGCGCTGCATTTGCGCGGTTGATCGCGTTGGTGCGCAGCACATCTGGAGATGAGCGGAACCTGGTCCGCACTCGATTGATCGAGCTGTTCGAGCTCTTCGATCCCACCGATCCCGACATCGTCGTTGCCCGGCGCAACTTCGCCAACGCGCTGTACTGATTTCCCGCTACTCGGGCTAGGCCGGTTCCAGCCACAACCCCGACGTGGGCGGCAGTACCAGCACCGCCGATGCCGGGCGGCCATGCCACGGATCCTCGGTGGCGTCGACGTCACCGAGGTTGCCGATTCCCGACCCGTTGTAGATCGTCGCGTCGGTGTTGAGCACCTCGCGCCAGCGGCCCGGCGTGGGCAGTCCCAGCCGATAGCCGCGGTGCTCGGAACCCGCGAAATTGAACACGCAAGCCATCACCGAGCCGTCTTTGCCGTAACGCAGAAAGCTCAGGACGTTGTTGGCGGAGTCGTTGGCGTCGATCCAGGAATAGCCCTCGGGAATCGTGTCTTGGCTCCACAGCGCCGAGTGGCCGCGGTAGATGTGATTGATGTCGCGCACGAGACGCAAGACGCCATTGGAGAAACCTTGCTCGTCGAGCTGCCACCAATCCAAACCGTGCTGTTCGGACCACTCGGCGCGCTGGGCGAATTCCTGTCCCATGAACAACAATTGCTTGCCCGGGTGGGCCCACTGGTAGGCGAGCAGACTTCGCAGCCCGGCGGCCTTGACGTGGTTGTTGCCCGGCATTCGCCCCCACAGCGTGCCCTTACCGTGCACCACCTCGTCGTGACTGATCGGCAGGACGTAGTTCTCGCTGAACGCGTACAGCATCGAGAACGTCATCTCGTGGTGGTGGTAGCTGCGATGAATCGGATCGCGGCTGAGGTAGTCGAGCGTGTCGTGCATCCAGCCCATGTTCCACTTCATCGAAAAGCCCAGGCCGCCAAGGTTGGTCGGCCGTGTCACCCCGGGCCAAGACGTGGACTCCTCGGCGATGGTGACGATGCCCGGCGCAGCTTTATGGGCTGTCGCGTTCATCTCCTGCAGGAACTGCACCGCCTCCAGGTTCTCGCGCCCACCGTAGATGTTCGGGGTCCAGCCGCCAGCCGGCCGCGAGTAGTCCAGGTAGAGCATCGACGCGACCGCGTCCACCCGCAAGCCGTCAATGTGGAACTCTTCGAGCCAGTACAGCGCGTTGGCCACCAAAAAGTTGCGTACTTCGGCGCGGCCGAAGTTGAAGACGTAAGTGCCCCAGTCGAGTTGCTCCCCGCGCTTGGGATCGGAATGCTCGTAGAGCGCGGTGCCGTCGAATCGCCCCAGCGCCCATGCGTCCTTCGGAAAGTGCGCCGGCACCCAGTCCACGATGACAGCGATACCGGCCTGGTGCAGGGCATCGACCAGCGCCCGAAAATCGTCTGGTGTGCCGAACCGCGATGTCGGCGCGTAGTAGGACGTGACCTGGTATCCCCATGACCCGGCGAACGGGTGCTCGGCGACCGGTAGCAGCTCCACGTGGGTGAACCCTTGTTCCACAACGTAATCCGTCAGCTCGCGGGCGAGCTGACGGTAGCTGAGTCCGGGACGCCACGAGCCCAGGTGGACCTCGTAGGTGCTCATCGGCTCGAACACCGGATTGCGCTGCGGACGCCGTGCCATCCAGTCGGCGTCCTCCCAGGTGTAAGTACTGTGCGTCACCCGCGATGCGGTGTGCGGCGGCACTTCGGTGGCAAAGGCGAACGGGTCGGCCCGCTCCGTGACGACGCCGTCGGCGCCGTGCACGCGGAACTTGTATAGGCCGCCCACCGCGAAATCGGGCCAGAACAACTCCCACACTCCGGATGAGCCCAGCACCCGCATGGGGGCGTCGTCGCCGGTCCAGCCATTGAACTCGCCGATCAAGCTGACACCCTTGGCGTTGGGCGCCCACACGGCGAACGAGACCCCGTTTACGACGCCGTCGGCCGTGGTGAACGAGCGCGGGTGGGCGCCAAGGATTTCCCAGAGTCGCTCGTGGCGACCTTCGCCGAACAGATGAAGGTCGACTTCGCCCAGGGTGGGCAGGAACCGATAGGCGTCGGCGACGATGTACGGGTCGGAACCCTCATAACTCACCTGCAGCCGGTAATCGATCAGGTCGACGAATGGCAGCGCCACGGCGAACAGGCCGGATTCGATGTGCTGCAACGGGAACCGGTCCCCACCGACCAGCGCGACGACTTCCCGCGCGTGGGGGCGGAAGGCCCGGATGACGGTGTGGTCGCCGTACTCGTGGGCGCCTAGGATGCCGTGCGGGTTGTGGTGTGCGCCGGCGAGCAGACGCGCCAAGTCCGAAGGGTCTGGCGCCAGGTCTACTCCGGTGAGTTGGTCGGCTCTGCTCACAGCGACTCATCTCCTACGTAGCAGCGTGGTTCGGGATTCGTACGGTATGAGTGGCATGTTGATGATGTGAGCGACCGCGCGCCCGGGGTCGATGCGAACGTAATTTGACTGCCCCCACTGGTATTCCTGGCCGGTTATCTCGTCGCGCACCCAGAACCGTTCATAGGACTCCATACCCAATGCCGCCATGTCTAACCACAGCGTCGCTTCCTCGGGCCCTAACGCGTTGAGCGTCACCACCACCAACACGCAGTCCCCGGTGGCCGGGTCGAACTTGCTGTAGGCGAGCAACGCGTCATTGTCCACGCCATGGAAATGAATCGTGCGCAACTGTTGCAGAGCGGGATGCAGGCGCCGGATTGCGTTGAGCTGTTTGATGAACGGCTCGAGTGATCTGCCTTCGGCCAGCTCGCCCGCGAAGTCGCGGGGACGCAATTCGTACTTCTCGGAATTCAGGTACTCCTCGCTGCCCTCCCGCACCGCGCGATGCTCGAACAGCTCGTAGCCCGAATACACGCCCCAGGCCGGACTCATCGTGGCCGCGAGCACCGCGCGGATGGCAAACATTCCGGGTCCGTTGTGCTGCAGTACCGCGTGCAGGATGTCGGGGGTGTTGACGAACAGGTTGGGCCGGCGGAAGTCGGCGAGTGCCGCGATGTCGTTGCCGAATTCGGTGAGCTCCCACTTGGCCGTGCGCCAGGTGAAGTAGCTGTAGGACTGCGTGAAACCCAGCTTGGCCAAGCCGTACTGGCGCGCCGGCGGGGTGAAGGCCTCGGACAGGAAGAGCACGTCGGGGTCGCTGTCTTTGACCTGACCGATCAGCCAGGCCCAGAAGTCGGGCGGCTTGGTGTGCGGATTGTCGACCCGAAAGAACTTGATGCCGTGGTCGACCCAGTGGCGGACCACGCGCAGCACTTCGTCGTAGAGACCCGCAGGGTCGTTATCGAAGTTGATCGGATAGATGTCCTGATACTTCTTGGGTGGGTTCTCCGCGTAGGCGAAGGTTCCGTCCGGCAATTCGGTGAACCATTGGCGATGTTCGCGTGCCCACGGGTGGTCCGGTGCGCATTGCAGCGCAAGATCCAGGGCCACCTCCATGCCCAGATCACTTGCCGCGGCTACGAAGTCGTCGAAGTCGTCGATCGTGCCCAGCTCCGGGTGAACGGCGTCGTGGCCACCCTCGTCGCTGCCAATGGCCCACGGCGATCCCACATCCCCCGGAGCGGCGGTGGGGGAGTTGTTGCGGCCCTTGCGATGTACCTTCCCGATCGGGTGGATCGGCGGCACGTAGACGACGTCGAACCCCATGTCGGCTATTCGTGGAAGCTGCGCGGCCGCCGTCGCGAGGGTGCCGTGCACCGGCTTGCCGTCGGCGTCACACCCGCCGGTCGAGCGGGGAAACATTTCGTACCACGCGCCGAAGCGGGCCAGCGACCGGTCCACCCACACCCCGAACTGCTCGCCCCGGGTGACCAGATCGCGCAATGGATAGGTCGCGAGAATTTCTTCGGTGTCGGGACCCAGAGCCAGCGCGGTGCGAGTGACCGGATCTCCGGGGGTCCGCAACGCCGACGCGGCCGCCAGCAGCGGGTCGCGCCGCGCCCGCGGCACACCGGTGGCAGCACGTTCAAACAGTTTGGCGCCGACCAGTAGATCGTTGGACAGTTCCGTCTCACCCTGGCCGGCGTCGAGCTTGGCGACCAGCCCATGTCGCCAGGAGTGGATGGGGTCACCCCAGCCGTCGACCCGGAAGGTCCATAGCCCGACGCGGTCCGGGGTGAACTGGCCGTGGAAGACGTAAGGCTCCTGGCCCTCCGTCATGGGAAGCAGCAGGGGCTTGACCCGTTGCTGCTCGGCGGCTTTGGCGGCAACTGTCGGTGCCGGCCGTTCCGGAGCCTCGACCGCTTTGATCTGGCGGATTTCCGTCACCTGCGGATAGCGCGGCCCCAGGTAGCGCACGACCAGAGTTGCAGCGACGGCCTCGTGGCCTTCTCGCCATACCGCTGCGCTGACCGGGACGATCTCACCCACCACGGCCTTGGCGGGGTACGCGCCGCAGGAGACGACGGGCTGGACGTTATCGATCTCGACGCGACCGGGCACAACCACTCCGTTCCGACTGTGTGCGGCCAAACCGCGGTGCGCTCTGTCGCGGAATGCCTCTCGTCTGGCGAAACTTTCTGTCGTCGGGGGGCTTCGTCTCATGGGGTGTACTGGGGAAGCGTCGTTGCGGCCCCAATAAGTACCCGATACCCACCCTAGTGTCCGGTCACACCCCTGGAGGCAAACGGTCAGTTCGTCGCCCTGCGAGCGCCGAAATCCTCAGTAAGGTAGTCATGTGTGAAAGCTCTTCGTCGCTTTACCGTGCGCGCTCATTTGCCCGAGCGTCTGGCCGCGCTGGACCAGCTGTCGACGAATCTGCGGTGGTCATGGGACAGGCCGACACAGGACTTGTTTGCGACCATCGACCCGACGCTGTGGACGCGGTGCGGGTGCGATCCGTTCGCGTTGCTCGGCGCGGTAAACCCGGCGCGGCTCGATGAGTTAGCGCTCGACGAAGGATTTCTGGGCCGGCTCGACGAGTTGGCGGCCGACCTGAACGATTACCTGAGCCGTCCGCTCTGGTATCAGCAGCGGCAGCACGAAGGCTCCGACACCCAGGCGATGCCAACGGCCATCGGGTACTTCTCGATGGAGTTCGGCGTCGCCGAGGTGCTGCCCAATTACTCGGGCGGCTTGGGGATTCTCGCCGGTGACCACCTGAAGTCCGCGTCCGATCTGGGGGTTCCACTGGTCGCGGTGGGGCTCTACTACCGCTCCGGGTACTTCCGGCAGTCGCTGACCGCGGAGGGCTGGCAGAACGAAACCTACCCGTCGCTGGACCCCCAAGGGCTGCCGTTGCGGCTGCTTGCCGATGCCAACGGCGATCCCGCGCTGGTCGAGCTCACGCTTCCCGACTCCGCCCAGCTGCGCGCCCGGATCTGGGTCGCGCAGGTGGGTCGTGTGCCGCTGCTCCTGCTGGACTCCGATGTCCCGGAAAACGAGCACGAGCTGCGCGGCGTCACGGACCGCCTGTACGGCGGCGATCAGGAGCACCGGATGCGGCAGGAGATCCTGGCCGGCATTGGCGGGGTCCGTGCGATCCGCGCGTTCACCGCCAGCGAAGGGCTGCCCGCGCCCGAGGTATTCCACATGAACGAGGGGCACGCCGGGTTCCTCGGATTGGAACGCATTCGCGAGCTGATCACCGATGCGGGATTGGACTTCGACACCGCGCTGACGGTCGTGCGGTCCAGCACCGTGTTCACCACCCACACTCCGGTCGCCGCCGGCATTGACCGGTTCCCGGTCGACATGATTCGGCTCTACTTCGATGACCATCAAGACGGCGATTCCGACGAGGATGGCAAGGCTGGCAAGGATGGCAAGGATGTGCCCGCCTTGCTGCCGGGCGTACCGACCGCCCGGATCGTCGCGCTGGGTGCCGAGGATGATCCGGAAAAGTTCAACATGGCACACATGGGTCTGCGGCTGGCCCAACGCGCCAACGGTGTCTCGTTGCTGCACGGCCGGGTGAGTCGGGCCATGTTCAACGAGCTCTGGGCCGGATTCGACCCCGGCGAGGTGCCGATCGGGTCGATCACCAACGGCGTTCACGCGCGAACCTGGGCGGCCCCGCAGTGGTTGCAGCTGGGCCGCGAGCTGGCCGGATCGGGCTCGTTCAGCGACCCGGGCGTGTGGCTGCGACTGCAGGAGGTCGACCGGGGTCACCTGTGGTGGATCCGCTCGCAACTGCGGTCATTGCTGGTCGAGGATGTTCGGCTGCGGTTGCGCCGTTCGTGGTTGGAACGCGGTGCTTCGGACGCCGAACTGAGTTGGATATCAACGGCTTTCGACCCGAACGTGCTAACCATCGGGTTTGCCCGACGAGTGCCGACGTACAAGCGGCTGACACTGATGCTGCGTGATCCGGACCGGCTTGAACAGCTGCTGCTCGATGAAGAAAGGCCCATCCAGTTGATCGTTGCCGGAAAATCGCACCCGGCCGACGACGGCGGCAAAGCGCTGATCCAGCAGGTGGTGCGTTTTGCCGACCGGCCGGAGGTGCGCCACCGCATCGCCTTCTTGCCCGACTACGACATGTCAATGGCCCGGCTGCTGTATTGGGGCTGCGACGTCTGGCTGAACAACCCGCTGCGGCCCCTGGAGGCCTGCGGCACCTCGGGGATGAAGAGCGCGCTCAACGGTGGGCTGAACCTGTCCATCCGCGACGGCTGGTGGGACGAATGGTACGACGGCGAAAACGGTTGGGAGATACCGTCTGCCGACGGCGTGGCCGACGAAGCCCGTCGCGACGACCTCGAGTCCAGCGCGCTCTACAACCTGCTGGAAACGGCGGTGGCACCCAAGTTTTACGAGCGCGACGAAGACGGGGTCCCGCCCCGGTGGATCGAAATGGTGCGCCACACCTTGCAGACCCTCGGCCCGAAGGTCCTGGCTTCCCGCATGGTGCGTGACTACGTCGAGCAGTACTACGCGCCGGCCGCGCAATCGCTGCGCAGGACCATCACGCCCCCGGAGGACGACGAGGAGGCCGGCGAGTTCGGCGCTGCCCGTGAGCTCGCCGCCTACCGTCGGCGCGTCGAGGAAGCGTGGCCGAAGATCGAGATCACCGACGTCGACAGCACCGGCCTCCCGGATACTCCGGTGCTCGGCTCGAAGCTGACGTTGACCGCGACCGTCCAGCTGGCAGGTCTCGGCCCCGAGGAGGTAACGGTGCAAGCCGTGGTCGGCAGGGTCGACGCCGGCGATGAGCTGTTGGACCCGGTCACCGTCGAGATGTCGTATACCGGTACCGCCGAAGGCGGCAACCAGGTGTTCTCGACGACACTGTCGCTACCGCTGGCGGGGGCGGTCGGTTACACGGTGCGCGTGCTGCCCGACAATCCCATGCTCGCCGCCGGCAACGAGCTCGGTCTCGTCACTCTGGCTTGATCTCTGGGGCGGTGCGCAGACGTTCCAACGCCCCGCGGACCTGCGCCGCGTTGGTGGTCTGCCAAAACGGCGGGAGCGAGGCCTGCAGGTAACGGCCATAGCCGGCGGTGACCATTCTGGAGTCGAGCACCGCGACGACCCCGCGGTCGGTGACGCGGCGCAACAGCCGGCCCGACCCCTGGGCCAACAGCAGTGCTGCATGGCTGGCGGCGACCGCCATGAAGCCGTTTCCGCCGCGTGCGGCCACAGCGCGCTGCCGCGCGCCCAGCAATGGGTCGTCGGGCCGGGGGAACGGGATGCGGTCGATCAGCACCAGTGACAGTGACGGCCCCGGGACGTCGACGCCCTGCCACAGCGACAACGTGCCGAACAGCGAGGTTTCCGGGTCGGCGCTGAATTGCTCGACCAGCGCGGAGGTGCTGTCGTCGCCCTGACACAACACCGGTGTTGACAGCCGTTCTCGCATGGCGTCGGCGGCAGCCCGCGCGGCCCGCATCGATGAAAACAGTCCGAGGGTGCGCCCTCCGGCAGCGGTGATGAGCTCGGCGATTTCGGACAGCTGCTCGGCCGAGCCGGTGCCGTCGCGGCCCGGCGGAGGCAGATGGGCGGCCACGTAGAGGATGCCCGCCTTGGCGTGCTTAAACGGCGACCCGACGTCGACACCGCGCCACGGCGGATCGTCACCCGCCTCCGATCCGGTCAGGCCCCACGCCGCGGCCATCGCGTCGAAGGACCCGCCGATCGCCAGCGTCGCCGACGTCAACACCGTGGTCGAACGCGCGAACACCTGATGGCGCAGCAAGCCGGCGACCGATAGCGGCGCGACCCGCAACACGGGGCGCGGCGAACCCCGGTTGTCCTCGTGTTCGAGCCAGACCACGTCGGTGCGATCGGGGATCGCGGGGGTGAACGACGTCAGGATCCGCGACGCCGTCTCGGATATCTCGCTCAGTGCCGCAACCGCTTCGGCGCGTGCCGACGCGGCTTTGGCGTCGCTCGTGGTGTCGATCGCCGACCGTGCCGCGGTGGCCACGTCGCGCAGCGCCGTCAGGTATGTCGCCAACTCGTCGTCGAGGTGATCGATGCGGCCCGGCGTGCCGTCGTGGATCGCCGCGGCGAAGTTGGCTGTCGTCGCCTCCAGCCGTTGGGTCAGTTCCGGATCCACCAATCGGGTGATCCGCCGCGACACAACCCCGAGGGCGGCCGACGTCAGCTCCGCGGTGGCCACCGACGTCACCCGGTCAACCAACTCGTGCGCCTCGTCGACCACCAGCAGCGCGTGTTCTGGCAGCACCGCCGATTCGGACACGGCGTCGATGGCCAGCAGCGCGTGATTGGTGACGACGATATCGGCCTGGCCGGCCCGGCTGCGCGCCCGTTCGGAAAAGCACTCGGAGCCGAACGGGCAGCGCGCCACACCGAGGCATTCCCGCGCGGAAACGCTGACCTGCGACCAGGATCGGTCTGCCACACCAGGCTTCAGGTCGTCGCGGTCACCGGAATCGGTCGTCGACGCCCAGGTGGTGAGCCGTTGCACGTCGCGGCCCAAGGCGGTAACCGCCATGGCGTCGAAGAGTTCTTCCTGCGGCGCTTCGCCGTCTTCGTCATCGGCATCGGCGGCACCGCCGTTGTGGATCTTGTTCAGACACAGATAGTTTCGTCGCCCCTTCAGCAGCGCGAACTGCGGGGAGCGGGGCAGCGCCTCGGCGAGCGAATCGGCCAGCCGCGGCAGATCGCGATCGACGAGTTGGCGCTGCAGTGCGATCGTGGCCGTCGACACGACGACGGGCGAGTCGTCGTCGAGCGCGCGGACAACCGCCGGAACCAGGTATGCGAGCGACTTGCCGGTGCCGGTGCCGGCCTGCACGATGAGGTGCTCACCGGTTTCGAAGGCCTGCACGACCGCGTCGGCCATCTCCTGCTGGCCGCCGCGCTCGTGGCCGCCAATCGCGGCCACGGCGAGCGCCAGGAGCTCACGCACGGACACATCGGGCATTGCTCAGGCCCGGATGTGCTGGGTCGGGATCGCGGGCTCCCCGTGCGACAGGTTCAGACCCTCCCATGGCAGGCTGCGCAGCCCCGACGCGACCAGCTTCCGCGCTGCCGCCAGGTCGCAGTCACCGGCCACGGCTCGGCCGTCGCGCACCAGCGGGACGGTCAACACCCGCGACGGTTCCGTGGTTGCGGGGGGACGGCCCGCCGGATACACCACCTCCTCGGTGATGGTGCCGGTCGCTCGGGACAGCCGCAGCGCCTCTTTATGGCCGCCGTTCGATTCTTTGTGGCTGCTGCGCTTCTGTACCGGTATGCCGTCCACTTCGACCAGTTTGTAGACCATGTTCGCGGTCGGGGCACCCGAGCCGGTCACCAGCGAGGTGCCAAGGCCGTAAACATCCACCGGCTCGGCGCGCAGCGCCGCGATGAAGAACTCATCGAGATCGCCGGACACCACGATGCGGGTCTGGGTGGCCCCAAGCCGGTCAAGCTGCTCGCGCACCTGGCGGGCCAGCACTGCAAGCTCGCCGGAGTCGATGCGGACCCCGCCAAGCGCTGTCCCCGCGGCGGCCACCGCGTTGGCTACGCCGGTCCTCACGTCATAGGTGTCCACCAGCAGCGTGGTGCCGACACCCAGCGCGTCGACCTGGGAACGAAACGCCGCGAGCTCGGTCATTTCGCTTGGACTGTCTCGCTGGGTGTGCAGCATGGTGAAGGCGTGTGCGGCGGTGCCTTCCGCTGGTATTCCGTATCGCCGCTGGGCCTCCAGGTTGGAGGACGCGGCGAAGCCGGCGATATAGGCGGCGCGAGCCGCTGCGACCGCCGCGCGTTCGTGGGTTCGGCGCGAGCCCATCTCGATCAGTGGGCGTTCCCCGGCGGCGCTGACCATTCGTGCGGCCGCCGACGCGACAGCGGTGTCGTGATTGAAGATGGACAACGCCAGGGTTTCCAGCAGCACGCATTCGGCGAAGCTGCCACTGACGGACAGTATGGGCGACCCGGGAAAGTACAGCTCGCCCTCCGCGTAGCCGTCGATATCGCCGGCAAACCGAAAATCGCGCAAGTAACCCAACGTGTCCGGGTCGAGGAATTGCTCCAATGATTGGCAGGCGTCTTCGTCGAACCTGAACTGCGGCAACGCTTCCAATAGCCGTCCGGTTCCGCCGACCACTCCGTAACGGCGGCCGTCGGGGAGTCGGCGCGCGAACAGTTCGAACGTGGTCCGGCGATCCGCGGTGCCGTCGCGCAGCGCCGCCGCCAACATAGTCAACTCGTATTTGTCGGTCAGCAGCCCAGCCGAGGCCGGTTCGTTCATCCCGCAACGGTAACGGCTGACGGCAGCAAGGTAACGGCTGATGGCGGCCGCCCCGTGTCTGGCTATCCTGTAGGTCATGTCCGTTGCGTCGGCACCCACCCGGCCGGGTACTACTTGGCAACGCGAATCCGCGCCGGTAGAGGTCGCGGCGAGTCCATGGGTGACCATCGTGTGGGACGACCCCGTCAACCTGATGACCTACGTGACGTATGTCTTCCAGAAGTTGTTCGGTTACAGCGAGCCGCACGCCACCAAGCTGATGCTGCAGGTGCACAACGAGGGTAAGGCGGTGGTGTCGGCGGGCAGCCGGGAATCCATGGAAGTCGACGTGTCCAAGCTGCACGCCGCAGGTTTGTGGGCGACCATGCAGCAGGACCGGTGAGATTCGGGGCGCCCGGGACTCCTTGTGCGCAAGTGGAAGCGCGTCGACACCGCTAACGGGCCGCATTTTCGGTCTGCCTTGGCCTCCCATGAGGCTGCTCTGCTCAAGAACCTGGTCAGCGCGATGATCGGTTTGCTCGACGAGCGCGAATCTTCTGCGCCGCCAGACGAACTGGAGGAGATCACCGGCATAAAGACCGGAAACGCAGAACCCCCGCGGGATGCAACGCTGCGCCGACTGTTGCCGGATTTCCACAAGCCGGATGGCGAGGATCCGTCGGCCAACGACACCCCCGACAGCCTCAACGCCGCGCTGCGCAGCCTGCACGAGCCCGAGATCATCAACGCCAAACGCGTTGCGGCACAACATTTATTGGATACGATTCCGGAAGACGGCGGCCGCTTCGAGCTGACCGAACAAGAAGCGAACGCCTGGATCGCGGCCGTCAACGACGTCCGGTTGACACTGGGAGTGATGCTCGAAATCGGTCCGGAGGGGCCGGAGCGCCTGCCGGCAGACGACCCGCTGGCCGTGCACTTTGACGTTTACCAGTGGCTGACTGTGTTACAGGAATACCTGGTCCTCGCGTTGATGGGTCGGTGACCGATCTTGATGGCGGGCGGATGAACTCCATCACCGACGTCGGGGGTATCCGCGTCGGCCACCATCACCGACTGGACCCCGACGCGTCGTTAGGCGCCGGTTGGGCCTGCGGCGTGACGGTGGTGCTGAGCCCGCCCGGCACCGTCTGCGGCGTCGATTGCCGCGGTGGCGCGCCTGGCACCCGGGAGACCGATCTGCTGGACCCGGCCAACACCGTGCGGTTCGTCGACGCGGTGCTGCTCGCCGGCGGCAGCGCCTATGGTCTGGCGGCCGCGGACGGCGTCATGCGCTGGCTGGAGGAGCACGAGCGTGGCGTGGGCATGGATGGCGGCGTGGTGCCCATCGTGCCGGGCGCGGTGATCTTCGACTTGCCGGTCGGTGGCTGGAGCTGCCGGCCGACTGCTGAATTCGGCCGTGCGGCCTGCGAAGCCGGCGTCGACGGCGGAGGCGGAGTCATGGCCGTTGGGACCGTCGGCGCGGGAGTGGGGGCCCGGGCCGGGGTGCTCAAGGGCGGCGTCGGCACGGCGTCGACAGCGCTGCCGTCGGGCGTCACCGTCGGCGCGATCGTCGTGGTGAACTCCGTGGGTGACGTCGTTGACCGGGCCACCGGTCTGCCCTGGGCGGCGGACTTGACCAAAGAGTTCGCGCTGACGCCGCCGCCGGCCGAGCAGATCGACGCGTTCGCGCAACTACCGTCCCCGCTGAGCCCCCTGAATACGACGATCGCGGTGGTGGCGACCGACGCCGCGCTGAGCCCGGCCGCGTGCCGCCGTATCGCGATCGCCGCCCACGACGGCCTGGCCCGCACCATCCGGCCCGCACACACCCCGCTGGACGGCGACACAGTCTTCGCGCTGGCCACCGGGGCGGTCGAGGTGGCCCCGGGCGCCGGTTCCAACACGGTGCCCGCCGCGTTCTCGCCCGAGACGGGGCTGGTCACCGAGGTGGGTGTAGCCGCGGCCGATTGCCTGGCCCGTGCGGTGCTGGTTGGGGTGCTCGCGGCTGAATCGGTCGCCGGAATCCCGACCTACCGCGACATGTTGCCCGGAGCATTCGGCTCCTAGATAGCGCCGCGCTGCGCGCCGCCCCGGGAGCCGGCTGGACGTATCTGTCGACCGGCGCCTATGCCGGTAGCCTGGAGGATGCGGAAAACGCTTTAGAAGGGCAGCTATGGGCATGACCAGGCCGATGAGATATCAGGGCCAGCAGCCGACAAAACAAACGAAAAAGCGGCCGACGTGGATGGTGGGCGGGGCCACGATCCTCACCTTCGTGGCGCTGCTTTACCTCGTCGAGCTCATTGATCAGCTGATGGGCGGCAAGCTGGACGCCAACGGGATCAGGCCGGACACAACCGACGGCCTGTGGGGGATCATCTTTGCGCCGGTTCTGCATGCCAACTGGCAGCACCTGATGGCCAACACGATCCCGCTGCTGGTGCTGGGGTTTCTGATGACTTTGTCCGGATTGTCCCGGTTCGTCTGGGCCACCGCGATCGTGTGGATCCTGGGCGGCTTCGGCACCTGGCTCATCGGCAACGTGGGCAGCAGCTGCGGCCCTACCGACCACATCGGGGCCTCCGGCCTGATCTTCGGCTGGCTGGCCTTTCTACTGGTGTTCGGGATATTCGTGCGCAAGTTTTGGGACATCGTGATCGGGCTGGTCGTGTTGGTCGTTTACGGCGGAGTCCTGCTCGAAGCCATGCCGGTGCTCCACCAATGCGGTGGCGTGTCCTGGCAGGGCCATCTGTGTGGCGCGATTGCCGGCGTCGTGGCGGCGTACATGTTGTCCGCGCCGGAACGCAAGGCCCGCGCGGCGGGGAAAGCCGGCCCACGGCGCGCCAAGACATGAGCTCGCCACTAGCGCCCGTCGGGGTCTTCGACTCCGGCGTCGGGGGCCTGACCGTCGCGCGGGCAATCATCGACCA
>Ga0318525_10000352_pt1 | contig 13895 bp, 9 predicted proteins | sample GRESIP052b4f23_FD_203482 | JGI IMG/M metagenome (GOLD analysis project Ga0318525, IMG submission 203482) | Tropical soil microbial communities from Luquillo Experimental Forest, Puerto Rico - GRE.SIPMG.052b4f23 | ecosystem: Environmental > Terrestrial > Soil > Tropical forest > Bulk soil...
CCCTCGTCCACTGCTGTGCCGCTCAGGTTCCGTTTGGCATCATCCGCGGCGCCGGGGCCGGTGGCGTCGGCTGTGACCTGAGCCAGCTGGGGCGGGCGGCGGAGGACGAACTGGCCGAAGAGGTGGAGGCGGGGCTGGGCATCTTCGCCGGGGTGGCCCCGCCGGCCGGGGCCGCCCCGCCGCCCGCGCGCGAGCTGGCTGGGCGGGTGACCGCGCTCTGGCAGCGGCTGGGCTGGCCGGTGGCCAGGGAGGGCCCGGCGGCGGGCCGGGGCGTGGTAGATCAGGTGGTGCTGACGCCTGGCTGCGGGCTGGCCGGGGCTACCGCCGGGTATGCGCGGGCGGTGCTTGCCCGCTGCCGGGAGGCGGCGGCGCTGCTGCCCGAGCTGATCGAGGAGGGGCCATGACAGACGTGCCGGTGGACGTCGCCGCCACGCAGCGGCATGCGCAGCTCAGTGCCGAAATCAGCGAGCACGACTACCGGTACTACATCCTGGATTCGCCGCTGGTCTCCGACGCCGAGTACGACCTGCTCATGCACGAGCTGCGGGGTCTGGAGGAACGACACCCCGAGCTGCGCACCCCGGATTCGCCCACGCAGCACCCGGGCGGCGGGGTGTCCACCCTGTTCACCCCGGTCCAGCACCTGGAGCGGATGCTCAGCCTCGACAACGCGTTCTCGGCCGGCGAACTCGACGCCTGGGCGGCGCGGGCCGCCCGGCTGGGCGGTACCGGGCCGTACCTGTGCGAGGTGAAGATCGACGGGCTGGCGATCGCGCTGGTCTACCGGAACGGGCTGCTGGTCCGTGGCGCCACCCGGGGCGACGGCAGCACCGGCGAGGATGTCACCCCCAACCTGCGGACCATCGCCGCGGTGCCGTCCCGGCTGTCCGGTGCTGACCTGCCCGCAGAGCTGGAAGTCAGGGGCGAGGTCTTCTTCCCGGTGGCCGGATTCCATGAGCTCAACGAGCGGCTTGCCGATGCCGGCAAGCCGCTGTTCGCCAACCCGCGCAGCGCGGCCGCCGGGTCGTTGCGGCAGAAAGACCCGAAGATCACCGCCAGCCGCCCGCTCGGGCTGATCGTGCACGGGCTGGCGGTTCCCGGCACCGGCGCGGGAGCCGCAATGCCGGCACCCGGCGAGGCGGCCGTTCCCGCCAGCGCCCCGGCCACCCAATCGGGCTGGTACGAGCGGCTACGCGGCTGGGGCCTGCCGGTCAGCGACCTGGTGCAGGTGGTGCCGGACCTGGACGATGTGCGTGGCTACGTCGCTTACTACGGTGAGCACCGGCATGACCCGTCCTACGACATCGACGGGGTGGTGATCAAGCTCGATCTGCTTGAGCAGCAGCGCGCGCTGGGTGCCACCAGCCGGGCGCCGCGGTGGGCGATCGCCTACAAGTACCCGCCGGAAGAGGTCACCACCCGGCTGCTGGCCATCGAGGTCAACGTCGGCCGGACCGGCCGGGTCACCCCGTTCGCGGTGATGGAACCGGTGAAGGTGAGCGGTTCCACGGTGGCGAACGCTACCTTGCACAACGCCGACGAGATCAGGCGCAAAGGCGTCCTGATCGGCGACATGGTGGTGCTGCGCAAGGCGGGAGACGTGATCCCGGAGATCGTCGGCCCGGTAGCCGACCTGCGGACCGGGGACGAGCACGGATTCGAGTTCCCCACGGCCTGCCCGGCGTGCCGGACCACACTGGAGCGGGACGAGGGCGAGGTCGACTGGCGCTGCCCGAACACCCGGGGCTGCCCGGCCCAGCTCCGGGAGCGGCTGTTCCACCTGGCCAGCAGGTCCGCGCTGGACATCGAGGTACTCGGCTACGAATCGCTGGTCGCCCTGCTCGACAGCAAGCTGATCACCGACGAGGGCGGCCTGTTCTCGCTGACCGCCGAGAAGCTCGCCACCAGCCCGTTCTTTGTCAACAAGCAGGGCGGCCTGACGGTGAACGCGGGCAAGCTGCTGCGTAACCTGGAGGACGCCCGGCACCGCCCGCTCTGGCGGATCCTGGTGGCGCTGTCGATCCGGCACGTCGGCCCGACCGCGGCCAGGGCGCTGGCGGCCGAGTTCGGCTCGCTGGATGCGATCGCGGCTGCCCCGGCCGACCGGCTGGCGGCGGTGGACGGGGTAGGGCCGACCATCGCCGCGTCGGTGATTGACTGGTTCGGCGTGGACTGGCACCAGGCGATCGTGGACAAGTGGCGGGCCGCCGGTGTTGACTTCGGGACGGCCCGGGAGCCGGCCGCCGGGGATGCGGCCGGCCTGCCACTGGCCGGGATCACGGTGGTGATCACCGGCACGCTGGCCGGCCTCACCCGGGACGAGGCCGCGGAGGCGGTGGTGGCGCAGGGCGGGAAGGCCGCGTCATCGGTGTCGAAGAAGACCAGCTTCGTGGTGGCCGGAGACAACCCGGGCTCGAAGTACGACCGGGCCCTCGCGCTGGGGGTGCCGGTGCTGGACGAGGCAGGTTTCGGTGTGCTGCTGGCCGACGGCCCGGGCGCAGCCCGCGCCCGGCAGCAGCCGGCTGCCGGTTAACCGGCCGGCCGCCACCGGGCCCACGACCTAGGATGGCAACCATGCCCATCGCCCGTGACGACGTCGCCCATCTGGCCCGGCTTTCCCGGCTGGCACTGGCCGATGAGGAGCTGGACCATCTCGCCGCCCAGCTCGACGTGATCATCTCGGCGGTGGCGCGGGTGCAGGAGGTCGCGGCCGAGGGTATCCCGCCGACCTCACACGCGGTGCCGCTAGTCAACGTGTTCCGCGAGGACACCGAGGTGCTGTGCCTGACTGCGGCGGAGGCGCTGGCAGCCGCACCCGCGGTGGAGCAGCAGCGGTTCCGGGTCCCGCGGATCCTGGCGGAGGACTGACCCGTGGCCGGCGAACTGACAATGATGACGGCGGCCGGGCTCGCGGCGGCGATGGCCGCGGGCGAGGTGTCGGCGCTGGAGGTGACCGACGCCCACCTGGCCAGGATCGGTGACGCCGACGACCGGGTGCGGGCCTTCCTGCACGTCGCCACAGAGCAGGCGCGCCAGGCCGCCCGGGCGGTGGACCAGCGGCGGGCGGCCGGTGAGCCGCTCGGCGCGCTGGCCGGGGTACCGCTGGCGCTGAAGGATGTGTTCACCACCACCGACATGCCGACCACCTGCGGGTCGGCCATCCTGGACGGCTGGCGCCCGCCGTACGACGCCACCATCACCCGGCGGCTGCGGGCGGGCGGGGTGGTGATCCTGGGCAAGACCAACATGGACGAGTTCGCGATGGGCTCCTCCACCGAGAACTCGGCGTTCGGCCCCAGCCACAACCCGTGGGACCTGAGCCGGGTACCCGGCGGATCCTCGGGCGGGTCGGCGGCAGCGGTGGCAGCCTTCGAGGCGCCGCTCGGGATCGGCACCGACACCGGCGGATCCATCCGCCAGCCCGCCGCCGTCTGCGGGGTGGTCGGGGTCAAGCCGACCTACGGCGGATCGTCCCGGTACGGGGTGGTCGCGTTCGCTTCCTCGCTGGACAGCCCGGGCCCGCTGGCCCGCACCGTGCTGGACGCCGCGCTGCTGCACGAGGTGATGTCGGGGCACGACCCGTGCGACGCCACCTCGGTGGACGCGCCGGTGCCGCCGGTGGTGGCCGCCGCCCGGCAAGCCGACGTGAGCGGGCTGCGGATCGGTGTTGTCCCGGAACTTTCCGGCGAAGGCTGCCAGCCGGGGGTGCTGGCCCGGTTCAGCGAGGCGGTGGAACTGCTCGAGTCGCTGGGGGCCAAGGTAGCCGAGGTCTCCTGCCCGCACTTCAGCTACGCGCTGCCTGCCTATTACCTGATCGCGCCTAGCGAGTGCTCGTCCAACCTGGCCAGGTTCGACGCGATGCGGTACGGGCTGCGGGTGGGTGATGACGGGACCGCCAGCGCGGAAGAGGTGATGTCGCTGACCCGGGCGCAGGGATTCGGCGCCGAGGTCAAGCGCCGGATCATGCTGGGCACCTACGCCCTGTCCAGCGGCTACTACGACGCCTACTACGGCAAGGCGCAGCAGGTCCGGACGCTCATCATCCGTGACTTCGAGGCCGCGTTCGAGCAGGTGGATGTGCTGGTGTCACCCACCACGCCGACCACCGCGTTCCCGCTCGGGGAGCGGGTGGACGACCCGCTCGCGATGTATGTCGCCGACCTGTGCACGATCCCTTCTGACCTGGCGGGCAACGCGGCGCTGTCAGTGCCGTGCGGGCTCGCCCCCGATGGGCTGCCGGTCGGTTTGCAGATCATGGCACCGGTGCTGGCCGACGACCGGATTTACCGGGTCGGCGCCGCGGTGGAGGCTGCCCTGGACAGCCGCCGCGGCCATCGGTTGCTCGATCAGGCGAAGGGGCTGAGCTAGGCCATGCCGACTGCCGCGCTGATGCCGTTCGCCGACGCCGTGACCCGCTATGAACCGTTGATCGGCCTGGAGACACACGTCGAGCTGGGCACCGTGACCAAGATGTTCTGCGGCTGCCCGGCCCGGTTCGGTGGTGACCCGAACACCCTGGTCTGCCCGGTATGCCTGGGCCTGCCCGGCTCGCTGCCGGTGCCCAACCGGGCCGCAATCGAGTACACGATCCGGATCGGGCTCGCGCTGAACTGCACCATCGCGGACTGGTGCCGGTTTGCCCGGAAGAACTACTTCTACCCGGACATGCCGAAAAACTTCCAGATCTCGCAATACGACGAGCCGCTCTGCACCGGCGGCTGGCTGGACATCTGGGTGGACGACCCAGCCGCGGACGGCGGCTCCCGGCCGGTGCGGGTCGGTATCGAGCGGGTCCACCTGGAGGAGGACACCGGAAAGTCGCTGCATGTCGGCGGCAGCACCGGCCGCATCCACGGCGCGGACTACTCGCTGGTGGACTACAACCGGGCCGGCATCCCACTGGTGGAGATCGTCACCAAGCCGGTCCCAGGCACCGGGGCCCTGGCCCCCGAGGTGGCCAGGGTCTACGTAACCGAGCTCCGCGATCTGCTCCGGGCGCTGGCAGTGTCCGACGTCCGGATGGAGGAGGGCTCGCTGCGCTGCGACGTCAACACCTCGCTCGCGCCGGATGCGGTGCAGTGGGGGACCAGGACCGAAACCAAGAACGTCAACTCGCTGCGTTCGGTGGAGCGGGCGGTGCGGTTCGAGATCCAGCGGCAGGCGGCCGTGCTTGACGCCGGGCACCGGGTCATCCTGGAGACCCGCCACTTCCACGAGGACACCGGTGAGACCACGGCGGGCCGGAGCAAGGAAGAGGCGCAGGACTACCGCTACTTTCCCGAGCCTGACCTGGTGCCGGTGGCGCCATCGCGGGAATGGGTGGCGCAGATCCGGGCGGCACTGCCGGAACTGCCCGCGGCCCGGCGCGCCCGGCTGACCGCCGAGTGGGGCCTGTCCCACCGCGAATTCTCGATGATCCACAACGCCGGTGGCGTGGACCTGGTCGAAGCCACAGTGGCGGCAGGCGCGGCCCCGGCCGACGCCCGCAAGTGGTGGCTGGGCGAACTGGCCCGCCGGGCCAACGAATCCGGTGCCGAGCTGGCCGCCCTGCCGATCACGCCCGCGCAGGTGGCCCGGGTGGCGGCGCTGGTGGCCGCGGGCACGCTCAACGACCAGCTGGCCCGCCAGGTGATCGACGCGGTGCTGGCCGGGGAGGGATCGCCGGACGACGTGGTGGCGGCCCGCGGCCTGGCGGTGGTCAGCGACGAAGGTGCCCTGCTGGCCGCTGTGGACGAGGCGATCGCCGCGAACCCGGATGTGGCCGCGAAGGTGCGCGGCGGCAAGACCGCCGCGGCTGGGGCCCTGGTAGGTGCGGTGATGAAGGCCACCCGCGGCCAGGCCGACGCGGCCCGGGTGCGGCAGCTCATCCTCGACCGCCTGGCACCGGGCTGACCCTGCCCACCTTGACCAAGGATTCCCGGGCGGTCGTTCACAGCGCCCGGGCCGCTCAAAAAGGGGCAAGCCGGGCACGAAACGGGCCCTAAGCCGTGATGGTCGCGGGTGGAGGTGGCTGATGTTGTTTTGGGTGCCGGTACCCGAGGTAGCAGACGCCCTGGCGGGGGTGCCGGGCGCCGAGGTGAGCGTGGTGGCGCCGGATGGCGGGCCGCTCCCGGCCGGCGCGGGTCAGGTGGAGTTCTACGTGCCGCCGTTCTTCCCCCGGCAGCCAGCGGTCGAGGTGGTCACGCGGCTGCCAGCTCTCCGGGTGGTGCAGACGCTGACCGCCGGCATTGACCGGTTCCTGCCGTACCTGCGGCCCGGGGTGACCCTGTGCAACGCCCGTGGCGTGCACGATGCCAGCACCGCCGAGTGGGTGGTCGCCGCCATCCTGGCCGCCGAGCGCGACCTGCCCTCCTTCGCGCGTGAGCAGGCGGGGCAGCGGTGGAGCTACCGGTTCACCGGCAACCTGGCCACCAAGACCGTGCTGATCGTGGGATACGGGTCGATCGGGGCGGCGGTGGAGCGGCGGCTGGCCGGGTTCGAGGTGGGAGTGCGCCGGGTGGCCAGGCGGCCGCGTGACGGCGTGGCCGGCCTCGGCGACCTGCCCGGCCTGCTACCGGAGGCGGACGTGGTGGTCGTCCTCGCCCCGGTCACCCCGGACACGATCGGGATGGTGGACGCGGCCTTCCTGGCCCGGATGAAGGACGGGGCGCTGCTGGTCAATGCGGCCCGGGGTGCGCTGCTGGTCACCGGCGCACTGGTTGCCGAACTGCGGGCCGGCCGGCTGCGGGCGGCGCTCGACGTGACCGACCCGGAGCCGCTGCCGCCCGGGCACCCGCTGTGGACCGCGCCCGGTGTGTTCATCACACCGCACGTGGCCGCCTCGACCGCCGTGTCGCAGGCGCGCGCGCTGGCCTTCGTGCGGGTGCAGGCCGAGCGTTATTGCGCCGGGCAGCCCCTGCAGAACGTGATCACCGGGCGCTACTGACCGGGCCGGCGGGGCGCACCGGCCCGCAATCGCGGCCTGCCTGGTTAGCTGCTCCCTTACTGCTCCGCACCTGCAATCGAAGTGTGACCTACGGCAATTACAGTGAGTCTCACCGTGACCTATGACGTTGCCTGGCCGATCCGACAGCGCTCTGGACCAGGCGGTGCACGGTCCATACTTGGGTTACCGCGGGCTACGGATCGGCTACTGAGCGGCGGGGCCAACGCCCACAAGGCAGGTCGCGCCAGCCAGCCCCGCGGGTCTTGCGCCAGATCCGGCGAGAGGAGAAATCGGTGCGCCCGGAATCTTCGGGTGGATCGCGATGAGCCTGGCTTCGCAGGCGGGGACAGCGGCCGGGACAGTGGCGGCGGCCGGGGCGGCGGTCAGTCTCTGGTGGGGCGCGGCCCGCTACACCGGGCCGTTGCGGCGTGCCTACCGCTGGTTCGCCATCGCTGCCGCGCTCTGGGGTGCGGGTGTGATCACCGCACAGCTGCTGGCCGCCCCCGCGGCGGATGCGGCGGTACCGCTGTCGTTCGGTGACCTGCCGTCGCTGCTGGCGGTCCCGGTGATGGCGGCTGGCATGGTCCGGCTTGCGGCCGCTGGCTCCCGGGCGGCCGCCGGCTCCCCGGCGGCGGCCGGATCCGGGGCTGCCGCGGATGAGCCCGGGGCCGCCGGGCATCGTCCCCTTGCCGATCCGGACCCGGGTGTGCAGGCGCGAGCGCCGGGTGCCCCGCGCCCGTTCGCCAGGCCGCCCCGCTGGATGCGCGGCCAGGGCGGCACCGGTACCAGCATCGCCGACGGCTACCTGCTCGCTTCCGCGCTGTTCATGATCGGCTGGGTGGCCATCTACCGGCTGGTGTTCCTGCGGGCCGGGCTGGGCCCGGCCACTTTCGCGGTGGAACTGGTCCACCCGCTCGCCGAGCTGGTCCTGCTCGGCGCCGGCCTGCCGCTCGCGGTGGCGGCCGGGCGCCGTGGGGTGCTGCCCTATCTGGCCGTGCTGCTCATCGCCGCCGGCGACTCGATGGCGGTCGGGGCGCGCATCCTGGGCCAGCCACCCGGGCTGGCGGGGCTGCTGGTGCAGGCGGCCGGGCTGGTACTGCTCGGGTGCGCGCCCTGGCTCGGGGAAGGCCGATGGGCTGGTGCGCTGCCCGGCCGCCTCATCCCGGGCGCCCAGCGGCCGGACGGATGGGGCCGGCCGGTACCCGCCGCGGCTGCCGTGGCCACTGCGGCGGCCGGGCTGGCGGCGGTGGTGCTGGTGGTCTGGGCGCTGGCGGGCGAGAGCGCCGACCGGCCGGTGCTGGGCGTGGTCGCTGGTGGCATGCTGGCGGTGCTGGCGCTGCGGCTGGCCGGGCTGCTGCGGCAGGCGAATTCGGCCGCGGGGGCCTGGCAGGAATCCCGCCAGCGGTTCCGTGACCTGGCCGACCGCACCAGCGACGTGGTCCTGCTCTGCGACCTGGGCGGCGTGATCAGGTACGCCAGCCGGGCCACGACCGGCTATGGCTACCAGCCGGACAGCCTGTCCGGCACATCCCTGTCTGGCCTGCTGCATCCGGAGGACAGGGCGGGTGCTACCAGGGCGGCCCGGCGCGTGGTGACGGACGCGGGCGACCGGGTCATCCGGTACTCCTGCCGGGTCCGCGCCGCGGACGGCACCTGGCGGCACGTCGAGTCCACGGTCTCGCGTTACGCCGAATCCGGCGGCCAGACCTACCTGCTGGTCACCGCGAGGGATGTGAGTGCGCAGGTGGCGCTGCGCCGCCAGGTCACCCACCTGACCTTCTATGACGGCCTGACCGGCCTGCCGAACCGGGCCTATGCCGAGCAGCGGGCGCGGGCCGAGACGGGGACGGCCCTGGCGCAGCCTGCCCTGCACGGTGTGATCCTGATCGATCTGGACCACTTCACCGCTATCAACGCGCAATACGGCCACAGCGCCGGGGATGTGCTGCTGGCCCAGGTCGCCCGGCGACTGCGGGCCGCGGTGCCGCCGCAGGACACGGTGGCGCGCTGGGGCGGGGACGAGTTCGCCGTCCTCATCGAGAGCAGCGGCAGCCCGGACGAGATGGTAGATATGGCCGGGCGGCTCGCCCGCGGTATCACCACCCCGGCATTCCGGGCCGCTGACCGGGACGTCAGCCTGACCGCCAGCCTCGGCGTCGCCTTCGCCGGCCACAGCCAGGCCGGCCAGGTGTGGCGGCGGGCCGACATGGCGATGTCGAAAGCGAAGGAACGGGGCGGCGGGGGGCGGGTCGAGATCTTCCAGGCACCGGCCGGCCAGGAGCCCACCGGTGACGGCGGTGCCCCGCCCGGCGGTCCGGGTGCGGCCGGGCCCGCTGGCAGCGACGCCGGCCCCACGGCTGGCAGCGAGGCCAAGACCAGCACGGCCAGCGGGGTACCGGGTGCGGCGAAGGCCGCCGCCTCCTGACCGCATCCTGGCATCTCACCTGCCGAGACAGAAATGCTCTCAAGTTGACGCGCCGGGCACGGTAGGCCACAGTGGGTACGTGCCTTGTGGCCGCGTTATCGTACTTCGCCGGCGCGTGGGTGGCTGACCAGCAGCCCACGCGCTCCCCTCGACTGCCCGCTGGGCACGAGGGGTTTTTTATTGCCAGCGCACCAGTGACAGCAGATGAGGAACCGTCCCGATGACTGACCAGAGCACGACGACAGCCGGCCCACCGGCCGGGCTGCCGGAGCCGGCGCGCCAGGGTCACGGGCCATCCCCGCGTGATCTTGCCGCCCGGGCGCCCGGCCGCCGCCAGGACCGGCCTGGCCCCACCGCCGCGCCCGCCGCCGTCACGCCGGCCACGGCGGCCACGGCGCAGGCCCGGCCGATGACCGGTGCGCAGGCCCTGGTCGCCGCGCTGGAGCGGCTCGGGGTGGATGTCGTTTTCGGCATCCCGGGCGGGGCGATCCTGCCCGCCTACGACCCGCTGTTCGACTCCCCCAGCGTGCGGCACATCCTGGTCCGGCACGAGCAGGGCGCCGGTCATGCGGCCGCCGGCTATGCCCAGGTCACCGGCCGTCCGGGGGTCTGCATGGCGACCTCGGGCCCGGGTGCCACCAACCTGGTGACCCCGCTCGCCGACGCTTACATGGATTCGGTCCCGGTAGTGGCCATCACCGGCCAGGTCCCGTCCGGGCTGATCGGCACCGACGGGTTCCAGGAAGCCGACATCGCCGGCATCACCCTGCCAATCACCAAGCACAACTTCCTGGTCACCCACGCCGACGACATCGCCCGGACGGTCGCCGAGGCGTTCCATCTGGCCAGCACCGGCCGGCCTGGGCCGGTGCTGGTGGACATCGCCAAGGACGCGCTGCAGGCGACCACCAGCTTCCGCTGGCCGGTCCCCTTCGACCTCCCCGGCTACCACCCGGTGACCCGCCCGCACTCGCGGCAGGTGCGGGAAGCGGCCCGGCTGATGATGACCGCCCAGCGGCCGGTGCTGTACGTCGGCGGCGGGGTGATCAAGGCGGGTGCCAGCGCCGAACTGATCGCGCTGGCCGAGCTCACCGGCATGCCGGTGGTCACCACCCTGATGGCCCGCGGCGGCTTCCCCAGCAGTCACCCGCAGAACGTCGGCATGCCCGGCATGCACGGCTCGGTAGCGGCGGTCGGGGCACTGCAGAAGGCGGATCTGCTGGTGGCACTCGGTGCGAGGTTCGACGACCGGGTGACGGGCAGGCTGGACAGCTTCGCCCCCGGTGCGGCGGTCGTGCATGCTGACATCGACCCGGCCGAGATCTCCAAGAACCGGCGGGCGGACGTGCCCATCGTCGGCGACTGCAAGGAGGTCATCACCGAGCTGGTGGCCGCGGTTCAGGCCGAGCAGGAAGCGGGCCAGGGCGCCGACCTGACGGCCTGGTGGTCGCAGCTGGACGCCTGGCGGAACACCTACCCGCTGGGCTACACCGAGCCGGACGACGGCTCGCTGGCGCCGCAGTTCGTGATCGAGCGGATCGGCAGCCTGGTCGGCCCGGACGCGGTCTATGTAGCCGGGGTCGGCCAGCACCAGATGTGGGCCGCCCAGTTCATCAGCCACGAGCATCCCGGGCACTGGCTGAACTCCGGTGGCCTGGGCACCATGGGCTACGCCGTGCCGGCCGCGATGGGCGCCAAGGTGGGCCGCCCGGACGCGGTGGTGTGGGCGATCGACGGCGACGGCTGCTTCCAGATGACCAACCAGGAACTGGCCACCTGCACGGTGGACGGGATCCCCATCAAGGTCGCCATCATCAACAACGGCAATCTCGGCATGGTCCGGCAGTGGCAGACGCTGTTCTACAACGAGCGGTACTCCAACACCGATCTGGACCGGGCGGCGTCCGCCGCACCGCCCGCGCCGGCCGACACCGGGCCGGGCCAGCTCGGCACCCGGGTGCCCGACTTCGTCAAGCTCGCCGAGGCGTACGGCTGTGCCGGCCTGCGGTGTGAAAAGGCAGCTGATGTGGACGCCACCATCGAGCGGGCCATGCAGATCAACGACCGGCCGGTGGTGATCGACTTCATCGTGCACCGGGACGCCATGGTGTGGCCGATGGTGGCGGCCGGGACCAGTAACGACGACATCAAGCTGGCCCGCGACATGGCCCCGGACTGGGATGTGACCGAATGAACAGCCTTCAGCCGCGGCTGCGGGAACAGGATCCGGCCGCCAGCAGGCACACGCTGTCGGTGCTGGTCGAGAACAAGCCGGGGGTGCTGGTCCGGGCGGCCGGCTTGTTCTCCCGGCGGGGGTTCAACATCGACTCGCTCGCGGTCGGGCCAACCGAGCACGAGGAAGTCTCCCGGATGACCATCGTGGTCAACTGCGCTGATCACCCGCTGGAGCAGGTCACCAAGCAGCTCAACAAGCTGATCAACGTGATCAAGATCGTGGAACTGGACCCGGCGGTCTCGGTCCAGCGGGAACTGCTGCTGGTCAAGGTGAGGGCGGACGCCGAGAGCAGGTCGCGGGTGCTGGAGACGGTCGCGCTGTTCCGCGCCAAGGTGGTGGACGTGGCCCAGGACGCGGTCACGGTCGAGGCCACCGGCAACCGCGAGAAGCTGGACGCCCTGATCCGGGTGCTGGAGCCGTTCGGCATCAAGGAACTGGTGCAGTCCGGGATGGTCGCACTGGGCCGGGGCAGCAAATCGATCACCGACCGGGCGCTGCGGCCGCTGGACCGCCCCGCGGCCGGCCAGGCCCAGTAACCACCCCCAGATGTCAAGAACGAGGGAGCGAAGAGCGAGCGATGGCAGAGATCTACTACGACGACCACGCCGATCTCGGCATCATCCAGGGCCGCCACGTGGCGGTGCTCGGGTACGGCAGCCAGGGCCATGCGCACGCGCTGTCGCTGCGGGACTCCGGCGTGGACGTCCGGGTCGGGCTGCCGGAGGGGTCGGCCAGCCGGGAGAGTGCCGCCAACGAAGGGCTGCGGGTCACCACCCCCGAACGGGCGTGCGAGGAAGCCGGCCTGATCATGGTGCTGGCGCCCGACCACGTCCAGCGGGCGCTGTACGCCAGCGCGATCGCGCCCAGCCTGGACGACGGGGACGCACTGTTCTTCGCGCATGGGCTGAACATCCGGTACGGGCTGATCGACCCGCCGCCCGGGGTGGACGTGTGCATGGTCGCCCCGAAGGGGCCCGGCCACCTGGTCCGCCGGCAGTTCGCCGAGGGGCGTGGGGTGCCGGTGCTGGTGGCGGTGGAGCGGAATGCCTCCGGGCAGGCCTGGCCGCTCACCCTCGCCTACGCCAAGGCGATCGGCGGCACCCGGGCCGGCGCGCTGGCCACCACCTTCGCCGAGGAGACCGAGACCGACCTGTTCGGCGAGCAGACCGTGCTCTGCGGCGGCGTGTCCGAGCTGATCAAGGCCGGGTTCGACACCCTGGTCGAAGCCGGCTACCAGCCGGAGGTCGCCTACTTCGAGTGCCTGCACGAGATGAAGCTGATCGTCGACCTCATGTATGAGGGCGGCCTGTCCAAGATGTACTGGTCGGTCTCGGACACGGCCGAGTACGGCGGCTACACCCGCGGGCCGCGGCTCATCGACGAGCGGAGCAAGGAGGAGATGCGGCGCATCCTGGCCGAGATCCGGGACGGCACCTTCACCGCTGAACTGGTCGAGGAGTTCGACAACGGGCGGCCAAACTTCCTCAAGCGCCGTGAGGCCCTGCACGCCGAGCAGATCGAGCAGGTGGGCGCCCGGCTGCGGCCGCTGATGAGCTGGCTGGCAGCGGACGACGAGGGGCCAGCCATTTCGTGAATGCATTCACAAGCCGGGCTAGACTCTGCGACGTCCCACGTCAGCGCCCGGAGGGTTAGCACCATGCCGAAGCGTGTTGTGCTGGTTGCCGAGGAACTCTCACCTGCCGCCATCGCCCAGCTGGAAGCCGATTTCGAGGTCCGCCACACCGACGGCGCGGACCGGTCGGCGCTGCTGCTCGCGCTGGCGGGCGTGGACGCGGTGGTCATCCGCAGCGCGACCAGAATGGACGCGGAAGCCCTGGCGCACGCGCCGGACCTGCGGGTGGTCGCCCGGGCCGGGGTGGGCCTGGACAACGTGGACGTCGAGGCCGCCACCGCAGCGGGCGTGATGGTGGTGAACGCGCCCAGCTCGAACGTTGTCAGTGCGGCCGAGCACGCGGTCGGGCTGCTGCTCGCGGTGGCGCGCAACGTGCCGCAGGCGATGGCCTCGCTGAAGGCCGGGGAGTGGAAGCGGTCGGCGTTCACCGGGTCCGAGCTGGACCAGAAGGTGGCCGGCATCCTCGGCCTGGGCCGGATCGGGGAACTGGTGGCCCAGCGGCTGGCGGCGTTCGGCATGCAGGTGATCGCCTATGACCCGTACGTGACGACCGCCCGGGCGGCGCAGCTCGGGGTCGCTCTGGTCAGCCTGGAGGAGCTGCTGGCCGAGGCCGACTTCATCAGCGTGCACCTGCCGAAGAACGCCGAGACAGCCGGGCTGATCGGCGAGCGGGAAC
>Ga0318525_10000365_pt1 | contig 13690 bp, 11 predicted proteins | sample GRESIP052b4f23_FD_203482 | JGI IMG/M metagenome (GOLD analysis project Ga0318525, IMG submission 203482) | Tropical soil microbial communities from Luquillo Experimental Forest, Puerto Rico - GRE.SIPMG.052b4f23 | ecosystem: Environmental > Terrestrial > Soil > Tropical forest > Bulk soil...
AACGTATGTTCGATGTTACCGGACCCCGGTGACAGCGCGCAAGTGTCCTCTTGCACGACATCCGTAACGCCCGGGTGTCGCGAGACATAGGCGACAGCGCACGGGGAATCCCGCCGCCGAGCCAAGCCGCGCTACGTCGTGGCGTCGAGCAGGTGACCTTCGGTCACGAGACCGAGGTCCAGCCGCTTGTAGCCGGCCCGGTCGAACGCGACGAGGATGGACGAGCCGACGTAGCCGAGCACCTCACCGTCGCCGAACACGTGGTGCCGTACACGGCTGCCGCGCTCGAACGGGCGCCCGGGATGGCTCTCGTCGCTGTTGGCTTCGGCCCGCTCGTCGTTGTCGCAGTGGCCGCACCGGTCGGCGGCGGGCTCCCCGAAGTACTCGAGCATGAACTTCCACCGGCAACCGCGGTGCTCGGCGTACGCCTCCATCGTGTCGACGCGGGTCCGCTCCATCGCTCGACGGGCGACAACCAGTTCCGACGCCTCCTCGGCGGCCCTACTGGTCGACCCGGTGACGTGGAGCGTCCCGTCCGGCTCGAGCGCGACCCCGCCGGCGTCGGCGAGCGCCATCGCCGCTGCCTCGGTCCGGTTCCGCGACAGCCCGAGCTGCTCTGCCATGTCCGCCAGCCGCACCGGGCCCCCGGCGCCGGCCAACGCCTGCGCCAGCGCGACGAGGTCCTCCCGGCTGGGACCTCCTCCGGCTGCGTACATGCGGGGCAGGGCGAGGTCCTCCCTCCGGAAGTACAACACCGCTTCCGCCGGAGCCCCGTCGCGCCCGGCGCGCCCGAGCTCCTGGTAGTACTCGTCCAGGGAACCCGACACGTCGGCGTGGAACACCCACCGGACGTCGGCCTTGTCGATCCCCATGCCGAACGCGATGGTGGCGACCACGACGTCGAGCTCGTCGTCGTGAAAGCGCTGCTCGACGTCGGCTCGGACGGCCTTCGGAAGGCCGGCGTGGTAGGCCGCGACCCGGAGGTGGCGGGACGCGATGGTCGCCGCCAGCCTTTCCACCCGGTGATGGGTGGCTGCGTACACGATGCCGCGGCCCCGACCTCCGACCGCCTCGGCGATGTCCCGCGTCAGAACCTCCTGCTTGTGGTCCTCGTCCGTGAAGTACGAGTGCACGGCGAGGCGGATGTTGGCACGGGCGAACCCGCGCACGAGCACGGCCGGGTCGCGCATCTGCAGCCGCTGGAGGATCTCGTCGCGGACCGGAGGAGCTGCGGTCGCGGTCAGTGCGACGAGAACGGGACGGCCGAGCGACTCGACGGCGGGGCCGATGCGGAGGTAGTCGGGACGGAAGTCAGGCCCCCAACGGCTCACCAGATGGGCCTCGTCGACGGCCAGCAGCACGGGTCGCAGCTCCGCCACGCGCGCGAGCACGTCGCCGTTGGCGAGTTGCTCGGGCGCGAGGAACACGAAGTCGGGCCGGTCACCGCCGGCGAGGTGGCCGAGGATCTGCTGCCGCTGGCGGCTCGTCTCGGATGAGTTGAGGGCCACGGCGACGGCGTGGCCCCGCGCCTCGAGCGCCGCCGTCTGGTCCCGCTGGAGGGCGAGGAGCGGGGACACGACCACCGTGGGACCGCCCAGCAACGGCCCTGCCAGCTCGTAGATGGCGGACTTGCCCGCACCCGTGGCCAGCACGGCGAGCGTGTCGCGGCCGTCGAGCAGGCTCTGGATGGCTTCGCGTTGGCCCGGCCGGAGTGACTCGTACCCCAGCAGGCGCTGCGCAGCCTCCAGGATCGGGTCATCCGTCGGCACGGGGCCAGGCTAGATGTGCCCCGCAACGGGCCGGCGCGGTGACGCGATGCGACGGCGGGTGGGGCCGGATCGCGCTAGACACGGGACAGCGCGACCAGATCGGCCGGGCGCTCGAGGGGAGGGGCCATGAGCGCGTTCCTGCAGCGCAGCGAGCACGTCGTCATCGACGCCGATGGCCACGTGTGTGAGCCCGTCGACCTGTGGGAGCGCAGCCTCCCGGCGTCCATGCGCGAGCGCGGGCCGAGGGTCAGGTTCGACGACGCCGCCGGCGTCCAGCAGGTGCTCGTCGAGGACCACGTGGGGATCCCGCAGGGGCTGGCCGGCCTCGGCAACGCGGGCATGCACAGGAACCAGGACTTCGGCAACGCCCTTCGCTACCCGGAGGACCTGCACCGCGGCGGGTGGGACGCGGCCGAGCGCCTCGAGGTGATGGACGCCGAGGGCATCGACATGGCCGTCCTCTACGGGGGCCTGGCCCAGTCACTGGGCGGGTTCAGCGACGTCGAGTTGGCGGTGGCGTGCCATCAGGTGTGGAACGACTGGATGGCCGACTGGTGCGCCCTGTCACCCGACCGCCTCGTGGGCACGGCGGTTCTGCCCCTGCACGACCCCCACGCCGCCGCCCGCGAGGTCGAGCGCGCCCATGGCATGGGTCTCGTCGCCGGCGTGATCCGGCCCAACCCCGTGCTCGGTCTTCCGTTGTGGTCGGCCCGGTTCGACCCGATGTACGAAGCGCTCGCCGGCGTCGGCATGCCCCTCGGCCTCCACGGTGCCGGGCTCTACGACATCGACGGGGTGAGCAAGCGCATGATCGACATCATGGGCCCGGGCACCCAGCACGCGCTGATCCTCTTCATGGACCAGTACATGACCTTGGCCGGCCTCGTGTACGGCGGCGTACTCGAGCGGCACCCGGACCTGCGCGTGCTGGTGCTCGAATGCGGCGGCGGCTGGATCGCCCATTGGATGGACCGCTTCGACGAGTTCCTGGAGGCCTACGACTGGGCTCTTCCGGCCAAGCTGAGCCTGGCCCCGAGCGAGTACTTCCGCCGGCAGTGTGTCATCAGCTTCGATCCCGGTGAGCGCACGATGGGCGCCATGGCCGAGCTGGCCGGGGAGGACAACCTCATCTGGGCCAGCGACTTCCCGCACTCGGACGCCAAGTATCCGGGCGTGGTCGACGAGCTGATCGAGCATGTTGAGCACATGACATCTCCGCGCCAACGGAAGATCCTGGGACTCAACGCCGCCCGCGCGTACGGTGTCGAAGACCGCTACGACAAGCGGGCCGCCGCCCATGCTTGACCTCGTGCTCCGCGGTGGCACGGTCGTCGACGGCAGTGGTCTGCCCGCGTACACAGCCGACGTCGGGGTCGACGGTGACCGCATCGTTGCGGTCGGCCGGCTCCTCTCCACCGAGGCGACGCGGACCATCGACGCCGACGGTTGCGTCGTCGCTCCGGGCTTCATCGACATCCACACCCACTACGACGCCCAACTGCACTTCGAGCCCACGGCCTCGCCCTCGTCGTGGCACGGGATCACGACGGTCATCACCGGTAACTGCGGGTTCTCCCTGTTCCCGGCCCGGCCCACGGACGTCGGGTGGCTGTGCGAGATGCTGAGCCGCGTGGAGGGCATGTCGAGCACCACGCTGCACGCCGGGGTCCCGTTCGCGGGAGGTGGATTCGAGGAGTTCGCCGCGGGCATCGACGGCACCATCGGGGTCAACGCCGGTCTTCAGGTCGGCCACTCGGCCCTTCGACGTCACGTCATGGGGGACGATGCCAGTGTCCGGGAGGCCGAACCCGACGAAGTCGAGGCGATGCAGCAGCTGCTGCGTGCTGCCCTTGCGGCCGGCGCCGTCGGATTTTCGTCGAGCCAGCTCGACATGCACGTCGACCAGCACGGGGGGCCGGTGCCGTCCAACCTCTCGGCGCCCGAGGAGCTGGTGGCGTTGGCGTCCGTCCTGGGGGAGTTCCCCTACGGAGTGATCGAGTTCATCAGCCGGACCAATCTCGAGGGCCACGACCGGGCCGACCGTGACCTGATGCTGGCGATGTGCGCCGCGTCGGGCAAGCCCATGAACGTCAACCCGCTCGTGCAGCTGCCGAAGATCCCGGACGGGTGGCGCCGGGGGCTCGAGTTCGCCGACGAGGCGGCTCGCCGGGGCCATCGCGTGCTGCCGCAGTCGTCCCTCCAGCAGCTACAGGTGTTCTTCGCCCTTCACGACACGTTCCTCTTCGACGAGATGCCGGCGTTCCGGTCGGTGCTCACCGCACCGGACCGGTTGGCGCAACTGGCCGATCCAACGGTGCGGGACCGGCTGCGAGCAGCCCTCGCCGACACCGAAGGGCGCGTGTTCGTGTTCAGCTGGGACGGGGTCAGGGTGGCGCGCGCCGACTCCAACCCCGGCTGGGTGGGCCGGTCGGTCACCGATCTGGCCCGGCAGTGGGAGAGCGACCCGCTGGATGCCTTCCTCGATGCCTCTCTCGCCGACGACCTGCGGACCACCTTCACCCTCGGGGGCTCGCTGCGCAGCCCGGCGTCGCGCGCGGCGACGGAGGAAGTGCTGCGCCACCCGGCCAGCCTGCCCGGCAGCAGCGACGCCGGTGCCCACCTCACCAGCTACTGCGGGGCCGACTTCTCGACGCGTCTCCTGACCGACTATGTGCCGACCGTGGTGCCCCTGGAGGAGGCCGTCCGCCGGCTGGCCACCGTTCCGGCGCACCTGTACGGGTTCGCCGACCGGGGGGTCATCCGGCCGGGTGCCGCCGCCGACCTGGTCGTGTGGGATCCGGCGCGGCTCGGGGTGGGACCGACCCGTTGGTGCGAGGACTTCCCGGCCGGTGGAGGGCGGTTCGTGGTGGAGTCCACCGGCTACCGCGCCACGGTCGTCAACGGGGCCGTTCTGTACGACGACGGCTCCGACACCGGCGCCCGGGCCGGACGCGTTCTCACCCCGGGATAGCGGCCGGTCGGGCCCGCCGGTCAGCGCGTGAGGACGGGCAGCTTCTCCCAGCCTCGCACCGTGGGCGTGTGTGCCTGCTCGACGTTGTCCCAGTCGACCTCCCAGTCGGGCCAGCGCCGCAGGACCTCGTCCAACGCGACCCGTCCCTCGAGCCGGGCCAGGGCGGCGCCGAGGCAGAAGTGCAGCCCGTAGCCGAAGCTCAGATGGTGGTCGATCGTGCGCCGGACGTCGAAGCGGTCAGCGGCGGGGAAGTGCCGCTCGTCGCGGTTGGCCGAGCCGTTGAGCAGCAGCATGATGGAGTTCTCGGGCACGGTCTGCCCGTAGTACCGGGCGTCCCGCGCCACGGTGCGGGCCTGGACCGGTGAGGGGGCCTCGTAGCGGAGGATCTCCTCGATCGCGCCTGGGATGAGCGACGGGTTTCCGACCAGCTCCCGGCGTTGGTCGGGGTGCTCGGCCAGCAGCTTGCCCGTCCACCCGACCAGCCTGGTCGTGGTCTCGTTGCCGGCCCCGGCGATGAGCCCGACGTAGGTCAGCAGCTCCTCGCGGGTCAGGCGCCGAACGGTGCCCGTCTCGTCGGTGAACTCGGCCACGAGCAGCTCGGTCATCAGGTCGTCGGAGGGGTGCTCGGCCCGCCACTCGATGTAGTCGGCGAACAGCTCGCCGCCGCTCTTGATGTACTCGTTGTCGGGCAGCTCGCCGTCGTCCGTGATCCGGAGGCCTTCGTCGAGGCGGTCCCGGATCGCCTCCTGGTCCTGTTCCGGGATACCGAGCAGGTAGCCGATCGTCCGCATGGGCATCACCGCGCCGAGGTCGGCGACGAAGTCGAAGCGCCCGGCTCCCACCAGCGGATCCAGCGTCCTGTTGCAGAACTCACGCACCTTCGGCTCGATCGCGTTCATCTTCCTGGGTGTGAACACGCGGGACATGAGGGCGCGGTGGACGTCGTGGCGGGGCGGGTCCTCCATCAGGATCATCCCGGGCGGGACGTCGAATCCGGCGAGGATGATCTCGAGCGTCGAACCTTTGCCGGAGCGGTACGTCTCCCAGTCGACGAGGCCCTTCTCCACGTCGTCGAAGCGGCTCAGGGCGAAGAAGCCGAACTTGTCGTTGTGGTAGAGCGGCTCCTCGTCCCGCATCCGCTTCCAGACGGGGTGCGGGTCCTTGTCGATGGTGATGTCGAACGGGTCGTAGTAGATGCCGCTCCCACCGACTGTCGTCACCACTGCCGCACCCCGCCGGTCACGACTTCGACCAGGCGACGGCCTTGGTCTCCAGGTACTGCTCGAACCCGGCGATGCCGTTCTGGCGTCCGATGCCGCTGTGCTTATACCCACCGAAGGGCACGTCGGGGCCGAACGGCGCACCGCCGTTGACCGCCATCCCGCCCGTGCGGACCCGGTGGGCCACCGTCAGCGACCGCTCGAGTGAGCCGGAGAAGACTCCTCCCGAGAGCCCGTACACGCTCTCGTTGGCGATCCGCACGGCGTCGTCATCGTCGTCGAACGGGATCACGACGAGGACCGGCCCGAAGATCTCCTCCTGGGCGATCGTCATCGAGTTGTCCACGTCGCTGAAGAGCGTCGGTTCGACGTAGAAGCCCTTGTCGTACTCCTCGGGGCGGGCACCGCCGAGGGCGAGCGTGGCGCCTTCGTCGACGCCCTTCCGGATGTAGCCGAGCACCCGCTCCCGCTGCTTGGCCGAGATCAGCGGTCCCATCATGACGTCCGGCCGCTGCGGGTCGCCCCACGGCACGCTGGCCAGGGCCCCCTTGACCAGCTCGACCCCTTCGTCGTAGCGGCTGCGGGCGATGAGCATGCGGGTCTGGATGGCGCAGCCCTGCCCGGCGTGGAAGCACACGCCCAACCCGGCCAGCACCGAGGTCGGAAGGTCGGCGTCCTCCAGCACGACGGTGGCCGACTTACCGCCGAGCTCGAGGAACGTCCGCTTGAGCGTCGCCGCCCCCTTCTCCATGATGCGCTTGCCGACCGCGGTCGACCCCGTGAAGGAGATCATGTCGACCTTGGGCGACAGCGTCAGCTCCTCGCCGACGAGGTGGTCCGACGACGTCACCACGTTGAGGACCCCGGCCGGCATGTCGGTCCGCTCGGCGACCAGGCGGCCGATCCGGGTCGCGTTCCATGGGGTGTCGGGCGCCGGCTTGAGCACCGTGGTGTTGCCCGTCGCCAGCGCCTGGGCGATCTTGTTGATCGTCACCTCGAAGGGGTAGTTCCACGGCACGATGGCGCCGACCACGCCCACGGGTTCCTTCCAGATCCGCCGGACGTTGGGATCTCCCATCGGGCCCGGGGCGTCGGGGAGGTCGGTCTCCCAGGCGAACTCGTCGATGAGCTTGGTCGGATACCGCAGGGCACCGTCCATCGGACCGTCGAGCTGGGGGCCGTAGGTGATCAGGCGCGGGCAGCCGACCTCGAGGATGAGCTCCTCCCGGAACGCCTCGCGTTCGCCTTCCAGCGCCTCCTGGAGCTGCTCGAGGCACCGCTTGCGCAACCCGCGGTCGGTCGACCAGTCCGTGTCGTCGAAGGCGCGGCGCGCCGCGTCGATCGCTCTCCGCATCTCGGAGGCCGACGCATCGGCGACCGGGCCCAGGACCTCCTCGGTGGCCGGGTTGATGTTGTCGAAGGTCTTGCCGGAGTCGGCCGCCACGAGCTGGCCGTCGATCAGCATCCGCGGTTCACCCTGCGACGCCATGTTCCCCTCCTGTGTACGTTGCCGGCCAGCCTAACGAGGGCTGAGGGACGGGACGAACGACGTAGGATCGCCGCGATGGACGACGACCTCGGCGCGGCCGGCCTGCGCTTCGAGCGCGACGGCTCGCTCGGTTGGTGCATCATCGACCGGCCGGCCGCCCGCAACGCACTCACGCCCTCCATGTACTTCGGGGTCAGGCGGGCCGTGCACCTCGTCAACACCGATCCCGAGCTCTCGGCGCTGATCATCACGGGCACGGGGGACGTGTTCGCGCCCGGCGGTGACCTCGGCGGCCGCTCCGAGCCCGGCGACGTCCCGCCGCCGGCTGCACTCGGCCACGAGATCCTTCCGTTCCTGGCCGTGCGCGACAGCCCGGCCCCCGTGATCTCGGCCGTGAACGGGATCTGTCAGGGGGGCGGTCTCCTGATCGCGCTGATGTCGGATATCTGCGTGGCCAGCGACCGCTCGACGTTCCGAGCGCCCGAGCTGCTTCGGGGCATCACGGACGCGACCTACGCCGCCGTGCTCCCGGCCCACGTCGGCATCGCCGTGGCCCGTGACCTGCTGCTGTCGGCCCGCAGGGTCGACGCCGCCGAGGCGCTGCGCATCGGACTCATCTCGCGTGTCGTGCCCCACGACGAGCTGCGGGAGGCCGCCACGCGGGCGGCCCACGAGGTGCTGCAGACGGGACCGGAGGCGCGCATGCACGTGAAGCGCATGCTCAACGAGCGCTACGGCCTGATCGACTACCAGACGATGTTCTGGACGCTCCAGCACTCGGACGAGCCCCGCGAGGGCATGCGGGCCTTCATGGAGAAACGGTCTCCGAGCTGGGTCCCGGCCGACCCCCCCGGCGACCGGTAGCGGTGGAAGCCGGGGGCACCCGCGACGTTCCGGCTCAGCCGACGACGCTCGCAGGACCCTTCGTGCGGTCCTCGTGCCGCACCCGCCGGTCCCCGAAGAAGGAGATGACGAGGGGGTTGAAGACGTCGGCCCGCTCCCACTGGAGGAAGTGCCCGGCCCCGGGGATCACGACGGGGCCGGTGCGGTCGGCGAAGGCGATCTCGCAGCAGTGGACGAAGTCCGGGCCCACGACCTGGTCGTCCATCCCGTAGAGGATCAGGGTGGGCGTGTGCACGCGCTGGCTCATGAGCGGAGGCTCGCTCATGGCGCGGCCGTGGGCGAGCTGATAGACGGCCCAACCGGCACGGAGCCGCGCTTCGGTCCCGAACGGCTCGGTCATGAACGCCACCGCCTCGGCATCGAACGTCCCCGGCGACGCCCACAGCCGATGGCCGTACATGTCACCGACGTAGCGCCGGCGCTTGTCCGGAGTGTCGAGCTCGGCGGCCAGCTCGTCGGGGGTCACGCCCTGGCGGCGGCGGTAGTCGCCGGTCGGGCCGTCGCCGATGGCGACGATCGCGGCGACGTCGATCCCCGCCGCCGCGTAGTCCTCGAGGAGGAACGGCGGGGCGGTGTCGAAGTACACCAGCTTGTCCACGAACCCCGGGTAGCGGTGGAGGAGATCGACCGCGGTCGCCCCGCCGACGTCGCCCCCGACGACGCCGCACGTCCGGTGGCCCAGCCCGTCGTGCACGAGCAGGTACAGGTCGCGGCTGTAGGCGGCCAGGTCGTAGACGTCGTCGGCGGACAGGTCGGAGTCGCCGTAGCCCCTCAGGTCCGGGGCGATGACCTCGTAGCCGGCGGCGGCCAGCGCGCCGATGTTGCGCCACCAGATCCGTTTGGTCTCGGGGTACCCGTGCACGAGCAGCAGCGGGTAGCCCCCGATCCCCTCCCGCACGTAGGCGATGGACAGCCCGTCGCGCCCGGGAGTCGCCGGGACGGCGGCGCGGTGGATCGCGAAGGCGCCTGGTGCCGGCGCCGGCGGTTGCGCCGGACGCAGCCTGCGGTCGTAGTGCACGGAAGCCTCCTCACGGTCGGAGTCGGCCGGATCGGGGCACGGGCTCCGGGACGAGGTCTAGTCGCGGTCAACGGCAACGACCCCGGGCGTGCGGTCCCTCCCATCCGGCCGGTCCGGTGCGCCCAGTGCGGACCTCAGCCGGGGGAGGAGCTCGGGTCGTTCCTTGAGGCCGGTCCGGGTGGCCCCGCTGAGGTAGGCGGGGTCCAGGCGCGTCAGCGCGCTGGCGGCTGCGTCGGCTCCCAGTTCGTCCACCACCTGTTGCGCGGCCCGGTCGGCCCCGATCTTCAGCGACAGTGAGGCGACCGTCTCGGCGAGGTCGGTGGCCAGCAGGAGGTCGGAGGCGGCCAGCTCGGCGAACCCGAAGTCGATGATCCACACCTGGCGGTCGTCGTCGAGGAACAGGTTGGCCAGGCGCAGGTCGCGATGGGCGATGCGGTGGGCCCGGAGGACGCGGATCTGGCTCCAGAGCTGGGCGGTGATCGCGTCGCTCAGCTCCTCCGGGGCGACGCGGTCGAGCGAGCGACCGGGGATGCCCCCGTAGACCAGAACGAAGCTCTCCGGCTGGGCGGTGGCGAACCCGAGCAGGGCCGGGGTGCGCACGCCCTCCTGTCCGGCCATCAACGCCACGAGCGCTTCGTGCTCGACCTCCCGGCGCAGCGAGCTGAAGGGACGCTCGTCACCGAGCCGACGCGGGAGCACGGCCCGGTAGAGGCGGAACAGCAGGTCGGCGCTGCGTTCGTCGCGCCCCAGGACCTTGACGAACACCGCCTGCCCGCCGCGGTCGGTGCCGAAGTAGGGCGTCGACCCCCGCGCGTCGACCGCCGCCGGGTGGAGGTCGACCACGTCCACGCCCGCCTGGCGGAGACCGGCGACGACCGACGCGGCGGTGGCACGGCGCAGCGGGCTGCCCAGCGCGACGAGGGCGGCTGCCCCCGCCAGCCACCCGAGCAGGACCGCCAGCAGGCTGGCGCCGGAGACCGGTTGCGTGACGAACAGCGCCAGCGCGACCGCGTCGACGACCGCCCACGAGGCCCGCCGCTGCCAGCGCACGAGCCACGGGGAGGCGGCGGTCGCCGTCGCGGCCAGGGCGGCCGTCCCCTCGCCCGTGGGGAAGCCGCGGTTGGTGAGCGGGCCGGCCGTCGGGCTGGGAATGACCAGCGCGGCGTGGTACGCGTGCACCCACCCGTGGACGAGGGCGTACACGAGCGCGGCCGCGACCGCCGCCACGCCGACGGTGAGGAGGAGCCGCCAGCGCCCGCGCCGTACCACCATGATCACGCCGGCCACCACGAGGCAGGTGGCGGCGAAGCGGACGGCGGCGATGAGCGCGCTGGGGACGCTCTGCCCCAGGGCGTCCACCCCGTGGAACAGCTGCTCGAAGAAGGCGGCGATGGACGAGCCGAACAGGGCCTCCACGACGAGGTAGACCACCAGTGCCACGGTGGCGACGACCAGCCGCAGGACGTCCGCAGGGGACCGGCCGATGGTCACGAGCCGGGAGCATACGGGTTGGGAGGAAGCCGGCCGCGGCCGGCGGCCGCACTGACGGTACGGTTCGTGGGCGTGGCGACGCCGCGGCAGCCGGGAGATGCCCGCGCCGCCGAGCGCGAACCGTCCGGGACGTCACGGAAGTCGATCATCCGCCGCGTCGTCACCTACGCCCTCGCCGGTGTCTCGTTCTACATCGTGCTGCCCAGCCTGCTCGCCACCTTCGGCGAGTTGCCCGGCCTCCGCGGGATCGGGTGGTGGTTCTTCCCGCTCCTGTTCGCCTTCGAGGCGGCCAGCTTCTGGTGCCTCTGGGTGGTGCAGCGGCTGGCGCTCGGTGTGCGACGGGTGTTCGACGTCGCCTGTTCCCAGCTGGCGGGGAACGCCGTGAGCCGGGCGCTGCCCGGCGGTGCGGCCGCCGGCGGGGTGTTGCAGTACCGCATGCTCGTCCAGGTGGGCCTCGACCCGGCCACCGTGACGACGGCGCTGACAGCCGTCGGGCTCCTGGACATGGCCACGCTCTTCTCCCTGCCCGTGCTCGCCCTGCCCTCGATCGTCACCGGGCAGCTGTCGCAGCCTCCTCTGGTGCTCGGCGCCATCATCGGCGCCGTGCTGTTCGTGCTGCTGGGCGCCGTCGGCGCCGTCGCCCTGGGCTCCGACGGCGCCGTGCGCTGGGTGGCACGCACCGCGGCCACGGTGCTGAAGCGCATCCGCAAGCGCCGCCACATCGAGCCCGACGTCGTGGCCGAGCGCACCCTCGCCTCGCGCAACCTGGTGCGGCGGACGCTGGGCAGCTCGTGGCGTCGCGCCGTCCCCGCCGCCTACGGGAACGCGTTGTTCGACGTGGCCGCGCTCCAGGCGGCGATCTTCGCCACCGGCGCCGGCTTCCATCCGTCACTGACGCTGCTCGCCTACGTGGCCGCCAACGTGCTCGCCATGATCCCGCTGACGCCGGGCGGGGTCGGCTTCGTGGAAGCGGGGTTGACGGGCATGCTGACGCTCATCGGCGCGACGGGTGCCCAGGCCGTGCTCGCCACGCTCCTGTACCGGCTCTTCTCGTACTGGCTCCCGATGCTGGCCGGGGCGGTGGCGTGGGCGCTCTTCAAACGTCGCCACCCCGGCGTCGCCGACGCCACCACCGCCAAGGGGCTCGGCATCAGCTGACGGAGCACGGCCGGGCTCAGCCGGGGCTCGGGTCGGCGCGGTCGGTTCCGCCCCTGCGGGCTTCGACCCCGATGCGCACCGCACCCACGAAGACGCGCACTCCGAACCCGAGGAGCACGAGGTCGAGGAGCATCTGCCCCGTCACGACCAGGCGTGCTCCTTCGCTCTTGGCCGCGATGTCCCCGAACCCGGTAGTCGTGAAGGTGGTCACGGTGAAGTACAGCGCGTCGGTCCGCGTCATCCGCTGCGTGAAGTCCGCGGGCACGTAATGGCCCAGCAGGTAGTAGGTCGACGCGAACAACAGCAGGAACAGCGGCGTGGTGACGGCCAGCGACTCGACGGCCTGGATGGCGGGGTGGGACGCGTGTGTGATCGCCCGCACCTGCCAGGCGATCAACACGGCCACCGCCGCCAGGCCGACCACCAGGATGGCCACCTGCGTCGCGCCGTGGATACGGTCGAACGGCAGCAGGTAGTACGCGGTCACCAGCAAGGCCGATGTCACCAGGGCCCGTACCAGGGCTCGAGCCAGCAGTCGGCGTCTCGTTCGTCGCGGCAGCTGGCCGTACGGCTCTGGGTTCACGACGCCCCCAAGGGAAGTGTGGTGCGCTCCGCGCCACGCCGATTCTAGGAGTCCGACCTCCTCCGGCGGCGGTGCGCGTGGACCCGGACCGGTCCATCGCCGTCACGCCTACACTCGGCCCGGTGGTGAGCGTGCTGTTCGCCTTTGGCGCTGCCTTCGCGAACGCACTCAATGTCGTCACCCAGCACGTGGCCAGCATCGCCGCGCCGGCCAGGGAGAAGGGTTGGCGGCTGGCGATCTACCTCGTCCGCAATCCGCTGTGGCTCCTGGGGGTCGGTGCCATGGTGGCCGGCTTTGCCTTCCAGGCCGTCGCCCTGTACGACGGGCAGCTGTCGGTGGTGCAGACGATCCTCGTCACGGAGCTGGTGTTCTCGCTGGTGATCGGCCGGGTGTGGCTCCGCCGCGACGTGGTGCCCGCCGCCTGGGTGTCGGCTGCGGTCACGTCGGCCGGCCTGGCCCTGTTCCTGGTCATGGCCGAACCGAAGGGCGGTCATGACAGCGCCACCGCCGGCGCATGGTTGCCGGCGCTGCTGACCTTCGGCGGCCTGGCCGCCGCGTGCGCGGTGCTCGGAGGAACAGGATCCCCTGTGCGCCGGGCCGCGCTGTACGCCACCGCGTCGGGCATCGTGTGGGCCACGCTGGCGACCCTCCTCAAGTCCGCCAGTGACATCGTCGCGACGAACGGGGCGCTTGCGCTGTTCGAGCACGGCGCGGTCTACGGCGTCGTGGTCACCGGCATCATCGGCACCGTGCTGACGCAGGCCGCCTTGCACGTGGGACCGCTCTCGGTCTCCCAGTCGCTGATGGTGATCGTGGATCCGTTCGTCAGCATCATCCTGGGTGTGTGGCTGTTCGGCGAGCATTTCACCGGTACCCCGCTCCACGTCGCTCTCGGTGCCGTCGGCTTCGCCGTCATGGTCGTCGGCGTGGTGTTCCTGGTGAGGACGGCGCCGTCGTTCGAAGGGGCCGCGACACCGGCCCCCTCGCCGGCCTGACACGGGACAGCACCGTGTCCGGCCCGCCTCGTGGCGGGGAGCTAACCCGATCCGGGGGGGCGGGGCGACCCGAGCCACCCCAGCCACTTCATC
>Ga0318525_10000367_pt1 | contig 13635 bp, 9 predicted proteins | sample GRESIP052b4f23_FD_203482 | JGI IMG/M metagenome (GOLD analysis project Ga0318525, IMG submission 203482) | Tropical soil microbial communities from Luquillo Experimental Forest, Puerto Rico - GRE.SIPMG.052b4f23 | ecosystem: Environmental > Terrestrial > Soil > Tropical forest > Bulk soil...
GTGCCCAGCGCCTCCTGACGCTGGCCGCCGACGGCTCGTTCAGCAGCGCGACGACGTGGAAACCCGCCTCGACGAAGGCGTCCAGCGTCAGGAGGCGCTGGGCACTGGAGGCATTGGCCGGCACGCTGACGGCGGCCTCGATGGTCTCGCCCGGCGCAAGGCCGGCGTTCGAGCGACGCCGCAGGTCGTTTCTCAGCTGGGCCAGAAAGCCCGTGAGGAGGTCGGCCAGTCGATGGTTACGGCCGGCCAGGTTGATTTCGGTCTGGGGTCCGGCCTCGGTGAGAAGGCGCTTGAACGATCGCAGCGCCGACCACCCCGGTTCGTGGCGGACGGCGGCGGCGTCCACACCGAATCGCAGTTCTCCGGCCGCGTTGGCGGCGACGATCGAAGGCCACGCATCGGCTCCGTCCAGGGAGACGACCGGATAATTGCCTCTGTCGACGGCGGCAACGACGGTGTGGGTGGTGCCGAAGTCGATGCCGACTCTCATCGCGCAATCTTATGACCGCGCCACGGATTTCGGCACAAACTATTTGCGTGGCGCGCCGCCCGCCCTCGTTCTCAGCGAAGGGCGGGGCAGTCAATCCTCGAAGTGGCGCTCATAGTCGCTGCGCTCAAGCCACCACTGTAGGTTGTAGGTCCCCGCTGCGATCAACACCATGACGACAGCGGTGCCGACGGCGACGACCAGGCTCACAACCTCTCCATTTCGCGTCCCATGCGGGCGCGCTCGAGGTACTCGTAACGCCTCGGCTCGTCGTCTGGCTGGGGGCGTGACCCATCCGTTGAGGTCGCGAACATTCGCCGCATGATGGCGACGAAGCGGTCGCCGATGCTCTCGCGACCCACCCCCACGGCGGTTGCGGTGCCGAACAGCACCTCCTGCGTGGTGATCAGAACCTCGGTGGATGACGCCTCGGCAGAGGGTACGGCCGACGGCGCAGCCGAGGATGGTTGAGGCATGGGCTCGTCGACGCGATCGACTGTGCTGGAGGGTTCCGTTGGTGAAAGCGACATTTCGTTTGCCTCCTGTGCGGTATGGCATCCTTGGCCGGCCAGTCGGCCGTTGGTGCAATTACGGTAAGGACCACGACCACCTGTTGGGATGCGTAGTCGACTACTCGTTTCTGCGCCTCACCTACGCCAGGAGCGGCGCCGCACTACTCATCGCGGAGTTGATACCGGCAACGATCAGGGATGCCGCGCCGATGCGGCGTGCGCATCCCATCGCTTCTGCAAGCTCCGCTCACCCGTCGTGGGGATCAGACCCGCGGGTGCGAACCGTTTCGACGACACCGGCTCGTCCTCGGTCAGCGGTCGGCCCCTACCGCGAATTACGTTGAACGCGACGATGATGCCGGCGGCGAACACGATGACCACAACCAGCGCGAAGAGGATCGATAGGGTGCCCTGGATGAAGGTGTTCCTGATGACCTCGTCGAGCTGATGGGCGTTCTTCGCCGCGCCAAATGTCGTCTTACCCGCGTTCTTCGCGGCCAAATACTGCGAGTGCTGGGTCCAGTACCCGAGTGCGGGATCGGCGGAGAAGATCTTCTGCCAGGATGCGGTCAGCGTGACGACGAGATCCCACAGGAGCGGAACTCCGGGAATCCACGCCCACTTGATCAGGCCCTTCTTGATGACGACCACGGTGACGACGGTCAGCGCGATTGCCGCGAGGAGCTGGTTGGCGATACCGAACAGCGGGAACAGCGTGTTGATACCACCCAGAGGATCGGTCACGCCCATCAGCAGGATGCTGCCCCAGGCCGCGACCACGGCGAGGCTGCAGATCCATACGCCGGGGCGCCAACTCGGGTTTCGCAGTTTGGCCAGCGGGCCACCGAAGTTGCCCAGAGTATCGGACAGCATGAAACGGTTAACCCGGGTGCCCGCGTCGAGGGTGGTCAGGATGAACAGTGCCTCGAACATGATCGCGAAGTGGTACCAGAAGGACTTGAGCCCGGCGCCGCCGAACACCCGCAGCACCTCGGCCATACCGAACGCCAGGGTGGGTGCTCCGCCGGTACGTGACACGATGGACTTCTCGCCGACGCTACCGGCGGCCTGGCTGATCTGCTCGGCGGTGGCGGGCGTGCCGGACAGGCCGAGCTTGTTGACATATTCCGCGGCGGTAGCCGCCGTGCCGCCGGTCTTCGCGGCGGGCGCGTTGAGGGCGAAGTACAGATGCTGGTTGATGATCGACGCCGTAATCAGCGCCATGATGGCGACGAACGACTCGGTGATCATGCCGCCGTAGCCGATCAGCCTCATCTGGCTTTCCTTCTCCAGCATCTTCGGCGTCGTCCCGGAAGAGATCAGCGAGTGAAATCCGGAGAGGGCACCGCACGCGATGGTGATGAACAGGAACGGGAACAGCGAGCCGGCGAACACCGGACCGTGGCCGTTTGTGGCGAACTGCGAGATTGCGGGTGCCTGCATGACCGGCCTTGCGATGCAGATACCGATCGCGAGCAGCGTGATGGAGCCGACTTTCATGAACGTCGAAAGATAGTCGCGCGGCGCAAGCAGCAACCACACCGGCAGCACCGACGCGGCGAAACCATAGATGATGAGGCACCAGCACAGCGTGACCGGGGACAGGGTGAACCAGGATGCGCCCCAGGATGTTTCGGCGACCCAGTTGCCGGACGCCACAGCGATCATTAGCAACACGAAGCCGATGAGCGATACTTCGCCCACCCGCCCGGGGCGCAGGAACCGCAGGTAGCAGCCCATGAACAGGGCGATGGGGATGGTCATTGCGATAGAGAACACGCCCCACGGGCTATGGGCCAATGCCTGCACCACGATCAGCGCCAGAACCGCGATCAGGATCACCATGATTACCAGGACCCCTAGGAGAGCGGCCGCGCCGCCGGTCGCACCGAGCTCGTCGCGCGCCATCTGGCCCAGGGAACGGCCCCGGCGCCGGGTGGAGATCCACAACACCAGGTAGTCCTGCACGCAGCCGCCGAACACCGCGCCGATGACGATCCAGATGCTGCCCGGCAGGTAGCCCATCTGAGTGGCCAGCACCGGACCGACGAGTGGTCCGGCTCCGGCGATGGCCGCGAAGTGATGACCGAACAGCACCCGCCGGTCGGTCGGCACGTAGTCGGTGCCGTCGTCGAGAACCTCGGCCGGCGTGGCGTGGTCGTCGCGTGGGCGAACGATCTTCATTTCGATCAACCGGGCATAGAACCGGTAACCAATGATGTAGGTGCAGATCGCTGCGACCACTAACCAGACCGCGTTCACCGTCTCGCCGCGCGCGAACGCGATGATCGCCCAGGCGAGGGCGCCGATCACCGCGATGATCCCGAAGATAATCCGGTGCCGAACGGTGATGGGGGAGCGGTCGATGATCGCGACGGGCGGCATGCCTTCATCGGTGTGGATGTAGCTGACGTCTTTGTCGTGCTGCTTAATTGCCACGGCGAAAACCCTACGCGCGCGAATCCGACACTGCTCGTTTCAACATGTTTTAAAACCGCGCTTCCATCATTACCGTGAGCTGATGCCGTTATGGCGCCTTCGTGACTACGACGACGGCGATCTGGATCACGCCATTCAGATCTGGGACCAAAGCCGGGCTCCGGGATCGGCGGAGCCGGTGTTCGCGGTCGCCGAGGTGATGGCGGCGGCCCGGGCCGGCCAGCCGGCGGTGGTCGCGGAGGTCGGCGACGAGGTCGTCGGCATGGCCGTCGCACGGACCGACGGCGAGCGGGCGTGGGTGCTGCTGGTCGCCCTGGCGTCACGGTGGCGTCATCGCGGTATCGGCAGCGCGCTGTTGGCCGATCTGGAACGACGGTTGCGGTCGGTCGGGGTGCGGAAAATCTGCGCGATCCTTCCGGAGGGCGCGACCGGCTCGGCGGCGCTGGAAAACTCGGGCTACACCCGCCGTGACGGGCTGGTGTACTACGAGATGATCGAACACCTGCGGCCCGATCAGGCCAATCTGCTCGCGGAACTGGGTGGGCGGATGCTGCCGCCGGGGCTGTGGCAGGAACTGGCCGGGATGGAGCAGGAAAAACAGATCATCGAACAGCGCATCATCGCCCCGCTGGCCCACCCAGACGTCGCCGACCGCTATGGAGTCCGTCCCCCCAAGGCGGTCATCTTGTTCGGGCCGCCGGGGACCGGGAAAACCAGCTTCGCCAAAGGTATTTCGTCGCGGCTTGGCTGGCCCTTCGTAGAGCTGTTTCCGTCCCGGCTGGCCGCGGCGGCAGACGGCGGGCTGGCGGCGTCGCTTCGGGAGGTGTTCGGAGAGCTGGCCGAACTCGATGAGCTGGTGCTGTTCATCGACGAGGTCGAGGAGATCGCGGTCGCGCGCACCGGTGCCAGCACCACCGAAACCGGCGTCACCAATGAGTTGTTGAAACTCATCCCGTCGTTTCGTGAGCACGACGGCCGTCTGCTGGTGTGCGCGACCAATTCGGTCCACTCGCTGGACTCGGCATTCTTGCGGCCCGGCCGCTTCGACTACGTCATTCCGGTCGGTCCTCCCGACCAGCCCGCCCGCATGGCAGTGTGGAAACGCTATCTCGGCGAGGCCAATCCGGGGATCGATGTTGACCGGCTGGTCGCGGCGACCGAGCTGTTCACACCTGCCGACATCGAATTTGCTGCCCGCAAGGGGGCACAGGTGGCGTTCGACCGCGAGATGGAGCGTGGCCGCGGAGACCCCGCGACCACCGAGGACTATCTGCTCGCAATCGGCGATGTCCGCCCTACGTTGACGGCCGGGATCCTGGACGAATTCAGCCAGGACAAAGCGCAATTCGCCAGACTGTAGTCCACCGCTTCGCGCGAGGGGATCAGTACAGCGAGCGCACCGCGTCGATGGTGTCGGCTTCGGCCGGGCTTTTGTCATCGCGGTAGCGCACCACCCGGGCGAAACGCAGCGCCAGCCCGCCGGGGTAGCGCGACGATTTCTGTACGCCGTCCAAGGCCACCTCGACCACCTGCTCGGGTCGCAGTTGCACCACGTAACCGTCCGTGCCGCCCACGGCGAGCTCAGTGAACCGGGCGGTCTGCCAGTCCAGCATGGCATCGGTCATGCCCTTGAAAGTCTTTCCCACCATGACGAATTCACCGGTGGCCGGGTCTCGCGCGCCGAGATGGATGTTGGAGAGCTTTCCGCGACGGCGCCCGGATCCCCACTCGACGGCGAGCACCACCAAGTCCAGCGTGTGTACCGGTTTGACCTTCAGCCAGCCCGCTCCGCGGCGGCCCGCCTGATATGGCGCTTCCGGGGCCTTGGCCATCACTCCTTCGTGGCCGGCGGCCAGGGTGGCGTCCAGGAAGTCGGCGGCCCGCGAAGGGTCCGACGTAATCAGCCGATCGACCCGGTGCACGGGCGGTACCAGCGCGTCCAGGGCGGCCAGCCGGTCGGTGGTCGGCGCGTCGAGCAGGTCGAGGCCGTCGCGGTGCAAGATGTCGAAGAAGAACACCGAAAGTGGCTGTGCGGCAAGTGCTGACGCCACGTCGACGGATCGGCCGAATCGCGACGCGGTGACCTGGAAGCGATGCGGCCGGTTGTCGGGCCGCAGCGCGATCGCCTCACCGTCGGCGATCAGGTCGGTTACCGGCAGCGCCAGCGTCGCCTCCACCACCTCCGGCAGCCGGGCGGTGACGTCGTCAAGGCTTCGGGTGTAGACCGTGACGTCATCACCGGCGCGGTGGATCTGTACCCGTGCGCCGTCCAGCTTTGCCTCGAAAATAGCTGTGCCGCCGTGCTTTTCGATCGCCTCGGCCACGCCGGCCGCGGTCTGTGCCAGCATCGGGCCGACCGGCCGGCCCACCCGCAGGGTGAACGCGTCCAGCGCCACCGCTCCACCGGATAGGCCGGCAGCCGCGACCGCGGGCAGGTCCCCGCCCAACATTGCGGCGCGTTGTACGGCGGCGGCCGGAATCCCGGTGGCCTTGGCCACCGCGTCGGCCATGATCCCGGCCAGCGCACCCTGGCGCAGCTCGCCGCTGAGCAGCCGCAGCAGAAAGGCCTGCTCGGTTTCGGTCGCGGCGGCAAACAACCCCGCAACGAGTTCGGCGCGCCTCGCCTGCGCCCCTTTGCCGGACACGGCCCCAATCTCCGAGATGGTGGCATCGACACCGACGACGGTCAGCGCCGGATCCGACGCCGGCGGCGGACGCGAGCGCAGCGACGCCCAGCCGACGCCGATCTGGCGTTGGCGCAGCTCACCCGAGAGCCACGACACGATGATCGCGACCGCTTCCGGGTGGGCGGCGGCGCGGCGCAGCAGGTCGGCGATGTGGGCTACCTTGGTCAGCCGCGACGAGGTGCCGCCGACCTCAACAGACGTGGCCGCCACATCGAGAAGTAGCACGATTGTCAGCTTGGCATGGCTCGGTGACAAGTCCTCGAAGCGCACACGCTAGCGTGCTACGTAACGTTACAAATTGCAGGGATTCTGACAAGCCAAAAAAGGGAAGGTCCGGATGGAGATCAACGGGAAGAAGGTCGTCGTCATCGGCGGCGCGTCGGGGATGGGTCGTGCCTCCGCGGAGTTGCTGGCCGAACGCGGGGCGGAGGTCGCGATTTTCGACCGCGAGGGTTCGGACGGGAAGGAGGTAGCCGAGGGCCTCAGTGGGGGGCGCGGTGCGTTCTACCCGGTCGACGTCACGGACTACAAGGGAACCGAGGAAACATTGCAAACCGCCGTGGACAAGCTGGGCGGCCTGCACGTCACCGTCACCACCGCCGGCGGCGGCATCGCCAAGCGGACGCTGACCAAGTCCGGTCCCCACGACCTCGAATCCTTCCAATCCGTGATCGACCTCAACCTCATCGCCACCTTCAACATCAGCCGGCTGGCCGCGGCGCACATGGCCAAGAATGAGCCCGAGGACGAGGAACGCGGCGTCATCATCAACACCGCATCGATCGCGGCCTTCGAGGGCCAGATCGGGCAGGTCGCCTACACCGCCGCCAAGGCCGCGATCGCCGGCATGTGCCTGACGATGGCCCGTGACCTGGGGTCGATGGGGATCCGGGTGCTGGCCATCGCCCCGAGCCTGTTTTTGACTGGGCTGACTTCGATGGTTCCCGACGAGATGGCGGCCACCCTGACCCGCGACGCCGCCTTCCCCAAGCGGATGGGCCGGCCCATCGAGTACGCCAAGCTGGTGGCGGCCATCGTGGACAACCCGATGCTCAACGGCCAGTGCCTGCGGCTGGACGCAGGACAGCGATTCGCGCCTAAGTAAAGAGCCGCGCCGCCTTCTCCCGTCGGCAATAAGTACACTCTTTAGGCAGCAATCCCGGCGCGAGGAGGGCCCTCATGGGTATCGCACTGACCGACGACCATCGCGAACTCGAAGAGGTGGCCCGCGCGTTCCTGACCTCACAAAAGGCGCGCTGGGCGGCGCGATCGCTGCTCGACGCGGCCGACGAATCCCGGCCGCCGTTCTGGCACAACCTGGTGGAGCTCGGCTGGCTGGGACTGCACATCGACGAAGAGCACGGCGGCTCGGGCTACGGGTTGCCCGAACTCGTGGTCGTGATCGAAGAGCTCGGCCGGGCGGTGGCCCCGGGACCGTTCGTGCCCACCGTGATCGCGTCGGCGGTGATCGCCAAAGACGGCACCGCCGATCAAAAGTCGCGCCTGCTGCCCGGGCTGATCGACGGAACCGTCACCGCGGGAATCGGTTTGGACAGCCAGGCGCGGGTCTCCGACGGCATCGCCGACGGCGACGCCGGAATCGTGCTGGGTGCCGGGCTCGCCGAGCTGCTGCTGATCGCCGCCGGTGACGACGTGCTGGTGCTGGAACGGGATCGCGACGGCGTGTCCGTGGACGTGCCCACCAACCTCGATCCGACCCGGCGCTCCGGACGCGTCCGGCTGCAAAACGTGAGCGTCACCGCCGACGACATCTTGCCCGGAGCGCGGGAATCGGCGCTGGCCCGTGCGCGGACATTGCTGGCCGCGGAGGCGGTGGGCGGGGCGTCGGACTGCGTCGACGCCGCCGTCGCATACGCCAAGGTGCGCGAGCAATTCGGCCGTACAATCGCCACTTTCCAAGCCGTCAAGCATCATTGCGCGAACATGCTGGTGGCCGCCGAGTCGGCGACCGCCGCGGTGTGGGACGCCTCCCGCGCGGCATCCGAGGACGAGCGGCAATTCCGGCTGAGCGCCGCCGCGGCGGCGGCGCTGGCGTTCCCGGCCTACGCGCGCAATGCCGAACTCAACATTCAAGTGCACGGCGGCATCGGCTTCACGTGGGAGCACGACGCGCATCTGCATTTGCGGCGGGCGCTGGTGATTGCGGCATTGCTCGGCGGTGACGCACCGGCCCGGGAGGTCTTCGACCGCACGGCGACCGGCGCTGTCCGCGAAAACAGCCTGGACCTGCCGGACGAGGCCGAGGAACTGCGCACCCGCATCCGCGCCGACGCCGCCGAGATAGCCGCCCTGGACAAGGCGGCGCAGCGCGACAAGCTGATCGCGACCGGATACGTGATGCCGCACTGGCCCAAGCCATGGGGCCGAGCGGCCGATGCGGTAGAGCAGCTGGTGATCGAGGAAGAGTTTCGGGCGGCGGGCATCAAGCGCCCCGACTACTCGATCACCGGATGGGTGATCCTGACGCTGATCCAGCACGGAACTCCTTGGCAAATCGAGAGATTCGTGGAGAAGGCGCTGCGGCAAGACGAGATCTGGTGCCAGCTGTTCTCCGAACCCGAAGCCGGGTCGGATGCGGCATCCGTCAAGACCCGCGCGACCCGGGTCGACGGCGGCTGGAAGATCAACGGGCAGAAGGTGTGGACCAGCGGGGCACAGTACTGCAGCCGCGGCCTGGCCACCGTGCGTACCGACCCCGACGCCCCCAAGCATGCCGGCATCACCACGGTCATCATCGACATGAAGGGCCCGGGCGTCGAGGTGCGGCCGCTGCGTCAGATCACCGGCGGCTCGGAATTCAACGAGGTGTTCTTCAACGACGTATTCGTTCCCGATGAGGACGTCGTCGGGGCGCCCAACTCCGGATGGACGGTAGCGCGGGCCACGCTGGGCAACGAGCGGGTCAGCATCGGCGGCAGCGGTTCGTTCTACGAGGGTTTGGCGGCCAAACTGGTGCAGCTGGCTCAGCAGCACGCAGATCGGTTGGCGGGCGCCGAAGTCCGGGTCGGGTACTACCTTGCCGAGGATCACGCGCTTCGGCTGCTCAACCTGCGTCGTGCTGCCCGCAGTGTTGAAGGGGCGGGCCCCGGCCCGGAGGGCAACGTCACCAAGCTGAAGCTGGCCGAGCACATGGTTGAAGGTGGCGCGATCTCGGCGGCGCTGCTCGGGCCCGAGGTTGCGCTGACCGATGGCCCCGGCGCGGTGGTCGGCCGGATGATCATGGGCTCCCGGGGAATGGCGATCGCCGGGGGCACCTCCGAGGTGACCCGGAATCAGATCGCCGAGCGCATTCTCGGCATGCCGCGCGACCCGCTGATCAACTAGGTCCCGTTCACAGGGCGAGCAGACGCAGAATCGCACGAAAATGTTGGATTTTGTGCGATTCTGCGTCTGCTCGCGAGCGGGAGGTGCCCCCAGCTCGCGCCAATCAGGCCGGCGCGAAGAAAGGCGCGCCGCCGCTGCCCTTATCGGGCTGGATCATGACGGCCATCCCGCACCTCACCGAATCCGGTTCGCAGTCAACGATATTGGCGGCCACGCGCAGCCCGCTCTGCTCGGCAAGCTCGACGAGGGCGATCACGTATGGGGTCGGGATATCCGGGTTATACGGGTGGTGGTTGACCGTATAGGTGAACACCGTGCCGCGCCCGGATACCGGCCGCGCCACCAGTGGGCCACCGCAATCTCGGCATTCGCCGGTCGCCGGATGCACCCAGCGCGCGCAACCGTCGCAGTGTTCGATCAGCACGTCCAATACAGTACACTCTATTATTTCGGCGTGGGGAAGGGGCGGTGCATATGACGTACTTCGAAAAAGACGCGATCTTGTCCGGAATCGGCATCTCGCGAATCGGGCGTCGTACCGGCATTCCGGGCTCGGAGCTGACCATGGAGGCGGTGCGGGCCGCCATCGAGGACGCCGGCCTGGTGCCCGCCGACATCGACGGGATCGCGACCCTGGGCGACACGCCAGCCGAAGAGGTCAACGCGACACTGAAGATTGAGGCGGCCGACTGCGGGGCCGGATTCGGCACCGGCGGCCTGCTGAGTCCGGTGATGTCGGCGTGCCGCGCGGTCGCCGAGCGACGCGTCCGCCATGCGGTGGTCTACCGGACGATCCAGATGCTCGGCGGCACGGTCCCGGTAAAAGGGGAAGCGAACTCCCCAGCCCCGCCGCTGGCGCGCATGTTCGATGCGCCCGAGGGTGCACCGCGGCCGGCCGTGGGCGCGATGGACGATATCAACGATCTGGTTGCGGCCCATGCTTATTCGGCCGCGAACTGGCTGGCGCTGAACTGCCGTCGCCACATGGAGCTGTACGGAACTACCAAGGAACAGTTGGGCTGGGTGGCGCTCAACGGCAGACGCAACGCCGCCTTGAATCCCCTTGCGGTCTACCGCGAACCGATGACAATGGCCGACTACCTGGGTGCGCGGCCCGTGTCGACGCCCTTCGGGCTGCTGGACTGCGATGTCCCCATCGACGGCTCCATCGCGGTGGTGGTCTCGCACGCGGAGTACGCTTGCGACTGCCCGCACCGCGTGGTGGCAGTGGAGGCGATCGGCGGATCCGACGGTGCCGGAGGCTGGTTCCATCGCGACGACTACCCGAAGATGGCGATGTCCGATGCGGCGGCACAGATGTGGTCGCGCACGCAGTTGACGCCCGCCGACCTCGACCTCGCCGAGTTGTACGACGGTTTCACGTTTCTCACCCTCGCATGGCTGGAAGCCCTCGGAATCTGCGGCGACGGCGAGGCCGGACCGTTCGTCGAGGGCGGCGCGCGGATCGCCCGCGACGGCGAACTGCCGCTCAACACCTACGGCGGCCAACTCTCGGCCGGTCGCATGCACGGCTACTGGGCGCTGCATGAAGGGTGCTTGCAACTGCGGGGCGAGGCGGGGGAGCGCCAGGTGGCCGAACGCCCAGAGGTCGGCGTGGTTTCCGTGGGCGGTGGGCCCGTTGCCGGATGCATGTTGCTCACGTGTTGAGATAGCTTGTGGCAGAGCCTAGTCCGCCGGAGATCGGCGGAACGGAAAAGCTGGCTTCGAAGGTTGCCCGCCAGATTGAGGCGGACATCGTCCGCCGCGGCTGGACCATCGGCGAATCGCTGGGCTCCGAACAGGCTCTGCAACAACGCTTTCGCGTGAGTCGATCGGTGCTGCGGGAGGCCGTCCGCCTCGTCGAGCACCACCAGGTCGCCCGGATGCGCCGCGGACCGAACGGCGGGCTGCTGATCTGTCAGCCCGACGCCGGTCCCGCGACCCGCGCCGTCGTCATCTATCTCGAGTACCTGGGCACGACCCTGGACGACCTGCTCAACGCGCGCCTGGTACTCGAGCCCCTGGCGGCCTCTCTTGCCGCGGAACGGATCGACGAAGCCGGCATCGACCGGCTGCGAGCGGTGTTGCACGCGGAGGAGCATTGGAAGCCGGGATCGCCGCCGCCGCGCGACGAGTTCCACGTCGCGCTCGCGGAGCAATCAAAAAGCCCGGTCCTACAACTGTTCATCGACATCTTGATGAGGCTCACGACGCGATACGCCCTACAGTCACGAGCCGACTCGGCAATCGAGGCCATCGAGGCGGTCGACCAGATGCATCACGACCACTCGCAAATCGTTGCGGCGGTCACCGCGGGTGATGCCGCGCGGGCGAAGACGCTCAGCGAACGACACGTCGAGGCGGTGACCGCCTGGCTGCAGGAACACCACCCCGGCGACAGGGGTCGGCCGCGCACGCCGCGCCGCCTGCGCCTCAACGGTGACGCACCCCGCGGCAAACTCGGCGAGATGCTGGCGGCCACCATCGGCGACGACATCGCCGCCAGCGGCTGGCGGGTCGGCTCCGTCTTCGGAACCGAGACGGCGTTGCTGGAGCGCTACCAGGTTAGCCGCGCGGTGTTCCGGGAAGCGGTGCGGCTGCTCGAATATCACTCGGTCGCGCAAATGCGCCGGGGGCCTGGCGGCGGCCTGATCGTCACCAGGCCTCAGGCTCAGGCCAGCATCGACACCATCGCGCTGTACCTGCAGTACCGCAAGCCGCGTCGTGAAGACTTGCGCTGCGTCCGGGATGCCATCGAGATCGACAACGTCGCCAAAGTCGTCAAGCGGCGCGCCGAGCCCGAGGTGGCGGCGTTCTTGGAAACCCATGCTTCCGTGCTCGGCGGAAACCCTGCAGAAACCGGCGGGGACGTGCGTACGGCCGCCGTCGAGGAGTTTCGGTTCCATCTAGGACTGGCGCAATTGGCCGGCAATGCGCTGCTCGACCTGTTCCTCCGGATCATCATCGAGTTGTTTCGCCGGCACTGGTCCAGCACCGGGCAGGCACTCCCGACGTGGGCCGACGTCGTGGCCGTCGAGCATGCGCATGTGCGGATTCTTCAGGCTATCGAGGCCGGCGACGACAGCCTCGCCCGCTATCGCATCCGTCGTCACCTGGACGCCGCAGCTTCCTGGTGGCTCTAAGCCGAGTGGTCTGCGTCGCATTCGCGTGGATGTAACTTTCTCGCGCGCGTAACGAAGGTGCTTATTGGGTATGGCAATGGGGAAAGACGACGGCCGGTCCAGCAGGGGGTTGGCGATAGTGATCGAGAGCGAGAGCGCTGGAATGCCGGGGGGATTAGGTGGGACCGCCACCGACCATCCGGGTTTCGTGCATTCCGCGCTCCTTTACCACTCGCAGCAGGAGTGCCTGGACCATGTGGTGCGCTTCGTGGGCGACGGTTTGGCGAGGGACGAGGCGGTGCTCGTCGCCGTGCCGGGCGACCAGCACGCCTTGCTGCACGATGCGTTGAGCGGCGCGGGTGGCGGGTTCCCGGCCGAATTGCGAATGGCCGACATCGCCGAGGTGGGCCGCAACCCGAGCCGGTTCATGGCAATGGAGGGTTCCTTCGTCGAAGAACACCACGATCGACGGGTACGGATCGTAAGCCAGCTCGCCTGGCCGGGGCGCACCGAGGACGAGTTCGTCGCCTGCATGGAGCACGAAGCGCTGCTCAACGAAGCCCTCGAGGGATACCGGGTGACAGGGTTGTGCCTGTACGACGCGAGCCGGCTGGATGAGAATCTGCTCGCGGACGCCCGCGCGACCCACCCCTTGCTGTGGAGATGCGGTGCGCTGCACCCCAGCGCCGAATACGCGCCGGATGAGGTCGTGGAGCGCTGCAACCAGCCACTACGGGCTAAGCCGGGGGCCGTCACGTACATGGTCAGGAAGTCCGCGGACCTTCGCCCGGCCCGGTCGTTCGCCGTCAACTACGCCGGCTGGGTGGGACTGTCCCGGGATGGCATCGAGGATCTGCAACTGGTCGCCACCGAGCTGGCCACCAACAGCTTGATGTATACCGATGGGGCGTGCCAACTGGCCTTCTGGCGGCAAAACGACCATCTGGTCTGCGAGGCGCGCGACACCGGACGCCTCGGTGACCCGCTGGTCGGGCGCCTGGACCCCGGCCCGAGCGGGCCCGCCAGCCGCGGGCTGTTTCTGG
>Ga0318525_10000373_pt1 | contig 13568 bp, 18 predicted proteins | sample GRESIP052b4f23_FD_203482 | JGI IMG/M metagenome (GOLD analysis project Ga0318525, IMG submission 203482) | Tropical soil microbial communities from Luquillo Experimental Forest, Puerto Rico - GRE.SIPMG.052b4f23 | ecosystem: Environmental > Terrestrial > Soil > Tropical forest > Bulk soil...
CGCCGGCGTCAAAGCCCGGCGCCGCACCAAAAAATTAAGCCACCGCCAGAATTCTGTCGGTATAAGACCGGCAGTTCTGTCGGTGACCCCTCGGTGGAGCTGAGGGGATTTGAACCCCTGACCCCCTCGATGCGAACGAGGTGCGCTACCGGACTGCGCTACAGCCCCGAGAACCTGAGCTAGCGTAGCAAACCCTCAGGCGTGCTGTGACGTTGTGCCGCCCGCGCCGCCGCCCGCGCCGCCGCCCGCGCCGGCGTACAGCCCAGCGAACAGCCATCGCAGTCCCTGGACGAACAGGTCGCCGGGCACGCGGTCCGGATCGATCCGCCGCTGCCGCAGCAGGCCCTGGAACATGGCCAGGACGACGGTGGCCACCTCCGCGGCCGGGACGCCGGGGGGAGCGCCCCGGCGTTCCGCCGCCGCGCCGATGACGCCGATGAGCGCCTCGACCTGCTGGCGCCGCTGGACCGCGAGCGCGCCCATCGCATCGGGCTTGCGCACCGCGTACAACCAGAACTCCGCGCGCAGCGCCATGAGATCGGGATCGCGGCCGGCCGATCGCTCCAGCAGCCCGGCGAGGGCCTCGACAGGGTCGCGGGCGTCGAGCATCTCGGCCACCGCGGCGACGCGGCGCTCGCCCCGGGCCGCCATCAGCTCCAGGAACAACCGCTCCTTGCTGGCGAAATTGGAGTACAGGGCGCCGGTCGAGTAGCCCGCTGACTCGGCGATCTCCTCGACCGAAGCGCCGGCGTATCCCTTCCGCGCGAAGATCCGCGCGGCCGCGTCGAGCAACTGCTCCCGGGTCCTGGCCTTGGCCTCGGCCCTGGTCAGCCGCTGCTGCGGAGCGAAGGCGTCACCCTCGTTCACATTGCGACTCCTATTTGAATAGCAATCACTATGTTAACGTGGGAAACCCCAGCAAGCTACCGGAGGGCGGAGACGTGCGATCCTCGGGCCTGGCCGCGGCGGCAGCCGCCTTCACCCTCGCCGCGCCAGGCCTGGCCGCCTGCACCAGCCAGGCGCCGGCGCCCCCCGGCCAGAGCCAGCCGGCGACGCTCAGCCCCACAGCCAGCGGCAGCGGCATCGGCAAGATCAAGCACGTGGTCGTCATCATGCAGGAGAACCGGTCGTTCGATTCGTACTTCGGCACCTACCCCGGCGCCGACGGCCTTCCCGCCAAGAACGGCCAGTTCACCGTGTGCGTGCCCGACCCGCGCCGCCACGCCTGCGACCAGCCCTACCACGATCCGAGCCTGGTGAACGGCGGCGCCGGGCACAATCTCGGCGACGCCGTCACCGACGTCGACGGCGGCAAGATGGACGGGTTCGTCAAGAGCGCCGAGGAGGCGCCCAGCCGCGGCTGCGGCGCGGCCAACCTCCCGACGCCGGTATGCCTGCCGAGCGGCCCGCCCGACGTCATGGGCTACCACGACGCCCGCGAGATCCCCAACTACTGGACGTACGCCCGGGACTTCGTGCTCCAGGATCACATGTTCGAGCCGGTCGTCTCGTGGTCCCTGCCGGCTCACCTGTACCTGGTCAGCGGCTGGTCGGCCACGTGCACCAGCACGAACCCGAACAGCTGCGTCAACGATCCGGGCCAGGGCGTGGCCGCGGCGGGCGGGGTGAACCTCAAGGACCTGCCGGCGGCGTTCCGGACGTGCATGGCCGCGCACGGTGTCGCCACCCTCACCAGGGCCAGCATCACCGACCCGAAGGTGATCGCGGCGGGGGAGGCGTGCCTGCGCTACCTCACGCCCGCCGACCTCCGGCGACTGCTGGCGGGGGCGAACGGCGGTGAAGCAGCGCGGCTCGGCCTGTACTCGTGGACCGACCTGACCTACCTGCTGCACAAGCACGGCGTGTCCTGGGCCTACTACGTGCAGAGCGGCATCCAGCCCGACTGCGACGACAACCCCGACGAGACCGCCGCGGGCTGCGCCCCGGTGGCCCAGGGCGCGGGCACCCCGTCGATCTGGAACCCGCTGCCCGAGTTCACCGACGTCGCGCAGGACGGCCAGCTCGGTGACGTCAAGAACCTGTCGTCGTTCTACGCCGCGGCCGAACAGGGCACGCTCCCCGCGGTGTCCTGGATCGCCCCGACCCAGGCCAACAGCGACCACCCGCCGGCGAACATCGCCACCGGCCAGGCCTACGTCACCAACCTGGTCAACACGATCATGCGCGGCCCCGACTGGGACTCCACCGCGATCTTCCTGACCTGGGACGACTGGGGCGGCTTCTACGACCACGTGGTCCCGCCCGCGGTCGACCAGAACGGCTTCGGGCTCCGGGTGCCCGCCCTGGTCATCAGCCCGTACGCCAAGCGGGGCTACGTCGACCACCAGACCCTGTCCTTCGACGCCTACAACAAGTTCATCGAGGACGACTTCCTGGGCGGGGCCGCCCTGAACCCCAAGACGGACGGCCGCCCCGACCCGCGCCCCGACGTCCGCGAGGACGAAAGCATCCTCGGCAACCTGGCCGCCGACTTCGACTTCAGCCAGCCACCACGGCCCGCGCTGCTGCTGCTCACCCACCCCTCGCCCGGACCAGCCTCGACGCCATCGTGACCGCGGGGCATCATGGGCATCATGCGCCCGGATCCCCCCATGACCACGGCCGCCGCCGTGCCCGGCTGCCCGGTCGAGGAGTCGTTCGACCCGCTCACACCCGAATTCCTCGCCGACCCCTACGCGGTCATGGCCACGATGCCCCCGACCATGTTCTTCGCCCCGTCGATCGGCTACTACGTGGTCACCCGCCGCTCCCGTCGCGCAGGCATGGTGCCCCCATGATCCCCACTAGTCCCAAGAGTCCCATAACTCAGGTCAATTCTGAGGGTCGGCCGTGCACCGTACGCCATGAAACTGCGCTTTCAGCGCGTTCGAACGCTATCGAACTGCGGTTTCATGTCGTTCCGGCCGGTCCGGAGCGCCCGGGCCAAGGTGCTGGCGGTGCTGGCGTGACCGAAGTCCGATTCCTGGTCCCGGTAGCGCCGGCCGAGAGCATCACGCTGACCGGGAGTACGTTACCGGTGATGCTGCCGTTGCTGATGGTTCATTTCGCGGCCGCGCGACGCCCACCAGGGACCTACGGCTAACCGGCATTGGATCGCAGGGCACCAAATCAGCCCCGCAGCCCCTCCGTCTTGCGCGCTCAGCCGATCAGGGCGCGTGTTAAGTCGCCTACCGCGCGCAGCTTGGCGTCGGCGTACTGGTCGTAGAACTCCTCGCCCGTTGTGGTCAGCGACCCGGAGATGTCGATGACCTCCGCGTCGGGCGCAGGCGGCGGGGCGGCGGCCGGCGCCCTGACCGCAGCCGGAGCCGGGGCCGAAGCCGAAGCCGAAGCCCGGGCCGCCGGAGCGGACTCGTGGGTACGGGCCAGCTCACGCCGCTCCGCGTCGGCCTTGGATGCCTCCCGGAGCAGGGCCATGTACCCGAGCAGCATCAAGGACGGCGGCACGATCACCCACCAGGCCGCGATCTCGGTGACGGCCAGCGCGCCGGACCCCATCACCAGGACCAGCAGCATGCCGAGCAGCCGCCGCCGGGCGGACAGCACGCACCTTCGCGATCGCAGGCTCCGGCCTCCGTCGCCTCCTCGGCACGGGCTCATGCCCCACGGCCGGCTTGGGCTCAGGTTCCGGCTCCGCTTCCGCGGCGGCAGGCTCGGTCGCCGTGACGTCGTCATCGGCCCGTTCGGTACTAGTAGTAGAGGAGGAGGAATCCCGCCGCAGCCAGCGCGGAATGAGCACGCCCGCCCAGATGGCGACGATGGCGACGTACAGTATCGCGCTGCTCACGGTCCTTCCTCTCGGAGCATGCTCACGTGACGCAAAGTAATAGCTGAGGACGGTTTAAACGAGCACCGCGGGGGGTGTGTCGCAACATTCGCCTCAGGCGGTCAGCCCGCGTTCGAGCCCGACGCCATCAGGATGCTCCGCCACCTGGCCATCAGGCCCTGCGGCACCTCCTCGGCGGTCAGCGCGTAGCACACGTGGTCCCGCCAGGCCCCGTTGATGTGCAGCTGGCGCACCCGGATGCCTTCCTCGCGGAACCCGAGCTTTTCCACCACCCGCCGGGAGGCGTGGTTCTCCGGCCGGATCGACGCCTCGAGACGGTGCAGCCCGATGACGCCGAAACAATGGTCCACGGCCATGGCCAGCGTCGTGGGAATGATGCCGCGCCCCGCGTAGGCCTCGTCGATCCAGTACCCGACCTGCCCCGACCTGGCCGAACCCCAGGTGATCGACCCGATGGTCAGCTGCCCCACGAACTGGTCGCCGAACGTCACCACCCACGGGACCGCCTGCCCTTGCCGGGCCTCCCGGCGCATCGCCCGCACCATCGCGATGTACGGCCCCAGGCTGGACCGGTACAGCGGCGTCTCCGGGTTGCTCGGCTCCCAGGGCCGCAGCCAGGACGCGTTCCTGACCCGGATCTCGCGCCACATGCGGGCGTCGCTCACCCGCACCGGGCGCAGGCTTACCGGCTGTTCGAGCAGATGAGGCTCGGTGAGGGTAACCGGCCAGCCTCGCATGCTTCCCACGATCCCATCATTCTCCTGTGGCGCTGCCACACGCTACGCGATCCGGAGTAAGCGTTTCGCATCGGAGTCGGATCTGACGTGGTCTCCCCCGTTGATCTGTGACACCGCGTGCCCCAGGACCGGCGCCAGCACGGCCATCCCGTCGCGCACCCCCCCGGCCGAACCCGGCAGGTTCACGATCAGCGTACGGCCCGCCACGCCGGCCACGCCACGCGACAAGATCGCCGACGGCACCCCCGCGGCGGCCCCGGCCGAGCGCAGCGCCTCGGCGATCCCCGGGATCTCCCGCTCGACCACCCGCCGGGTCATCTCCGGCGTCAGGTCGCCCGGGGTCAGCCCGGTCCCCCCGGTGGTGACCACGACGTCGTAGCCCGCGGCCAGCGCGTCCCGCAGGGCCACCGCGACCGGCTCGCCGTCCGGGACCACCAGCGGCCCGTCCACCGCGCAGCCCGCGGCGCGCAGCAACTGCGCCAGCACCGGCCCGGACCGGTCCTCGTACACCCCCGCCGCGGCCCGGTTCGACACGGTGACCGCGAGCGCCCTTATCTGCGCCACGGCCCCGTCTTCCCGCCTTCCTTCCACTCGACCCGCACGTCGCTGATGACGGCGGCCGGGTCGATCGCCTTCACCATGTCGATCAGCGCCAGCGCGGCCACCGACACCGAGGTCAGCGCCTCCATCTCCACCCCGGTCCGGTCGGCGGTGCGGGCCACGGCGGTGATGTCCACGCCCTCGTCGGTGACGGACAGGTCCACGGTGACCCCGTGCAGCCCGATCGGGTGGCACAGCGGGATCAGGTCCGGCGTCCGCTTGGCCCCGGCGATCCCCGCGATGCGGGCCACGGCGAGCGCGTCGCCCTTCGGCACGTCCCCGGCGCGCAGCGCCGCGACCGCCCGCGCCGACAGCCGCACCCGCCCGGTCGCGCAGGCCGCCCGCGCCGTGACGTCCTTGCCGGATACGTCCACCATCCGTGCGTGGCCGGCGCCGTCCACGTGCGTGAGCTCGTCACCCATGATCGTCACATTACTGCCCGAACGGGCGGTGTATTCCGCCCTCGTCACGGCAGCACGAGCACCTCGGCGGTCTCGCCCTCCGCCATCTGCACCACCCACTCCGGCACGACGATCAGCGCGTTGGCCTTGCCGAGCGTGGCCACCTGATGGGAGCCCTGGCCGGTCAGCGGCGCGATGAGCCCGCGCGAGCGGTCCAGCACGCCGCGCAGGAAGGAACGCCGGCCCGGCGGCGAGCGCAGCGGCCCGGCCAGCTCGGCCCGCACGGATTCCAGGCCGAGCCCGTCGTAGCCCTGCAGGGCGCCGAGGGCCGGGCGCGCGAAGACCTGGAACGACACGAAGGCGCTGACCGGGTTGCCGGGCAGCGTGAAGATCGGGACCCGCTCCGGCTCTGTGTTAGCTGGCAGGGGCGCGGGCACGGCCTCGTCGTAGCCGCCGGACCGGAACCAGCGGCGGCGGGGTTCCTCGCCCGGCGCCGGGGGAGCCGCCGCGATGACGCCGAACCCCTGGGGCATCCCCGGCTGCATCGCCACCTTGCGGAACCGGATGGTGCCGAGCTGCTGCAGGGCCGCCTTGACCACGTCGTGCTCGCCGCCCATGCTGACCCCGCCGGTGGTGATCATCAGGTCGGCCCGGACCAGCTGGTCCTCGATGGCGGGCAGCACCCGGTCCGGGTGGTCGGGGACGATGGCCTGCCGGTAGGCCAGGCAGCCCGCCTCGCGGGCCGCCGCGGCGATCATGAAGCTGTTGGAGTCCCAGATCCGGCCCGGGACGATCGGCGCGCCCGGCTCGGCCAGCTCGCTGCCGGTGGACAGCACCACCACCCGGGGCCTGGGCCGGACCAGGACGGCGCCGCGGCCGGCCGCCGCGATCACCGCGACGTGCATGGGGCGGAGCCTGGTGCCCGCGCTGACCAGGACCTCGCCGGCCTTGGCGTCCCCGCCGGCCAGCCGCACCGCGTGGCCGTACTCGGCCCTGGCGCGGATGGTGACCCGGGCCCGGCCGCCGTCGGTCCACTCCACCGGCACGATGGCCTCGGTGCCGTGCGGCAGCATCGCACCGGTCATGATCTTGATGCTGGTGCCGGGCTGGAGCGCGTACGCCCCGGTGTCACCCGCCGCGACCTCGGCGGTCACCGGGAGCGTGACCGGGTTCTCCTCGGTGGCGGCGGCGACGTCCTCGACCCGCACCGCGTAGCCGTCCATGGCCGAGTTGTCGAACGACGGCAGCGGGCTGGCCGCCGTCACGTCCTCGGCCAGCACCAGGCCGTGCACGTCGCCCACGCTGAGCTCGGTGGGCGCCAGCGGCGCGACGGTGCGCAGGATGTCGGCCAGGTGGGCCTCGACGGAGACCAGCCCGGTCTCCTCCGCCTGGCTCAAGACAGGCTGTCCAGGTACTTGCGCAGCCAGGGCACGATCTCCTCGGCCAGGTCGGAGCGCTCGCAGGCAAACTGGACCAGGGTGCGCAGGTAGTCCAGCTTGTTGCCGGTGTCGTAGCGGCGCCCGTGGAACAGCAGGCCGTGCACGCCGCCGCCATCGGCCGGGCTCATCTTGGCCAGCGTCATCAGCGCGTCGGTCAGCTGGATCTCGCCGCCCCGCCCCGGCGGGGTGTCGCGCAGCACGTCGAACACGGCCGGGTCGCAGACGTAGCGGCCGATCAGGATCCAGTTGCTCGGCGCCGAGCCCGGCACCGGCTTCTCCACCAGGTCGGTGACCATGACCACGTCTTCTTCCGCGGTCGGCGTGATCGCCGCGCAGCCGTACTGCGAGACCTGCTCGGGGTCGACCTCCAGCAGCGCGACCACGCTGCCGCCGTGCCGCTTGCGCACGTCGATCATCCGGGTCAGCAGCTGGTCACGGCTGTCGATGATGTCGTCGCCGAGCAGCACCGCAAACGGCTCGTCGCCGACGTGCTGGGCCGCGCAGAGCACCGCGTGCCCGAGCCCCTTGGGGTCGCCCTGGCGTACGTAGTGCACGGTGGCGAGTTCGCTGGACTCGCGCACGAGCGCCAGCCGTTCGGCCTCATCCTTGGCCGCCAGCGCCTCTTCCAGCTCGTAGGCCCGGTCGAAGTGGTCCTCGATGGACCGCTTGCTCCGGCCGGTGATCATCAGCACGTCGTCGAGCCCGGCCGCGACCGCTTCTTCCACGACATACTGGATCGCGGGCTTGTCGACCACGGGCAGCATCTCCTTGGGCGTCGCCTTGGTCGCCGGCAGGAACCTGGTGCCCAGGCCGGCGGCGGGGATGACGGCCTTGGTCACGTCCTTAACAGCCATGCTTGAACACTAGCGAACTCCCGGGGGTGATCCCGGCAGCCGGCAGTACGGTAGGTGACGTGCCCGGTATGAACGAGGAGAAGGCCGCCCTGCGGGCCCGCCTGCTCGAGGCCAGGAGGCGGCTCACCGCCGGCCAGCGGACCGCGGCCGGGCGGGCGATCAGGGACGCGCTGCTCGACCGGCCGGAGATCCAGATGGCCGGGACGGTCGCGGCCTATTACTCTGTCGGCGCCGAGCCCGATACCCGCGGCCTGGTGTACGCGCTGTGGAAGCGCGGCAGCTACGTGCTGCTGCCGCTGCTGCGGCCCGACGGCGACCTGGACTGGGCCTCCTACGAGGGCCCGGACTCGCTGGTGCCGGGCCCGCGCGGGCTGCGCGAGCCGTCCGAACCACCCCGCGGCGTGGGCGCGGTGGCCCGCGCCGACGCGGTGCTGGTCCCGGCGCTGGCCGTCGACCGGGCCGGGAACCGGCTCGGCCGCGGCGGCGGCAGCTTCGACCGCGCGCTGGCCCGGGTCGGCCCGCTGATCCCGCTTATCGCGCTGCTCTACGACGGCGAGCTGCTCGACCGGGTGCCCGCCGGGCGCCACGACGTGCCGGTGCGCGCGGCGGCCAGCCCGGCGGGCGGGATTACCCTCGTCGGGCCGGAATCGGGGGAGCGCCTGCGTAGTTAGGTATGCTTAGCAGTCGGATACCGCGAGTGCTAATCTGAGGCCCGCGCAGAGGAGGGTCCGTGCCCACATACCAGTACACCTGCACCGAGTGTGGCGAGCCGGTCGAGGCGGTGCAGAAGTTCACCGACGCCCCGCTGACCGTGTGCGCGGCCTGCGGCGGCAGGCTCAGGAAGGTGTTCTCGCCGGTCGGGATCGTCTTCAAGGGGTCGGGCTTCTACCGCACGGACAGCAGGAACGGCTCGGGCAAGCCGGCCACCGCGGTCAAGGACAAGCCGGCCGACTCGTCCTCGCCCTCCTCCCCGGGCGAGTCGTCCTCCGGCGGCAACGGCTCGGCGGGAGCGGACAAGCCGGCCGCCAAGAAGGCCGAGCCGGCCAGGTCCTCCTCGTCCGCGAGCGAGAAGGTCGCCTGACGCGTCATGGCGGGCCTGGCGGAGATCGGTGTCATCGGCGGATCCGGCTTTTACGAGTTCCTCGAGAACGCCGAGGAAGTCAAGATCGACACCCCGTTCGGGGCGCCGAGCGACCCGGTCGCGGTCGGCGAGGTGGCCGGCCGCCGGGTGGCGTTCCTGCCCCGGCACGGCCGCGACCACAGGTTCCCGCCGCACAGGATCCCGTACCGCGCCAACATGTGGGCGCTGCGCTCGCTCGGCGTCCGGCGGGTCCTCGCCCCGACCGCCGTCGGCTCGCTGACCCCCTCCTATGGCCCCGGCACGCTGGTCCTCCCCGACCAGCTCGTCGACCGGACCAGGACGCGCGAGCAGACCTACTACGACGAGGGCGCCTGCCACGTGCCGTTCGCCGACCCGTACTGCCCGTCGGTCCGCATCGTCGCCATCGCGACGGCGCGCGAGCAGGGCTGGGTCCCGGCGAGTTCGGGCACGCTGGTCGTCATCGAGGGCCCGAGGTTCTCCAGCCGCGCCGAGTCGCAGTGGTTCGCCGCCCAGGGCTGGACCCTGGTCGGCATGACCGGCCATCCCGAGGCGGTCCTGGCCCGCGAGCTGGCCCTCTGCTACGCCCCGCTGGCCCTGGTCACCGACCTCGACGCCGGCCTGGAGGAAGGTGAGGGCGTCACCCAGGCCGAGGTCTTCGAGGTCTTCGCGGCCAACGTCAAGCGCCTGCGCGACCTGGTCGCTACGGTCATCGCTGCCCTCCCCGCCGCCCGCGAGGACGACCTCTGCGCCCACGCCCTGGACGGCCTCCCCCTCCCCTTCGCCCTGCCGTAGCCGTAGGGTCAGTTCCGTGACCGATGTGAGGATCGCGCCGGGTGGTTCGGCCTCGGTGTTCGTGCTGCACGAGGGGTACGTCGGCCGGGACGGCGACGGCGAGCGGGTGGCCGGGACGGTCACGCTGATCACCGACGGCGACGCGGTGATCGTCGTCGACCCCGGCATGGTCGCCTCCCGCGAGGCCCTGCTGGCCGCGCTGGCCGCGCACGGCCCGCAGGCCGGGGACGTGACCGACGTGGTGTTCAGCCATCACCATCCCGATCACACGGTCAACGCCGCGTTGTTCCCGGCGGCCCGGATTCACGACCACTGGGCCATGTACGCCGGGGACCGCTGGGTCGACCGCGACGCCGACGGGACCCAGCTCGGCCCGTCGGTCCGGCTGCTGCGCACGCCGGGCCACACGGCCGAGGACATCTCCACGGTCGCGTCCACGCCGGGCGACGTCTTCGCCTGCACCCACGCCTGGTGGGCCGCGAACGGCCCCGCGGACGATCCCCTCGGCTCCGACGCCGGCGCCCTGCACGCCAGCCGGGAACTCCTGCTGTCCTTCGCCACGGTGATCGTGCCCGGCCACGGCGCCGCGTTCCGCCCGGACCAGAGCACGCCGCGGTAGCCCGCGGGCTGGGACCGCGCCGGCCTGGCCAGGTTCGCCGGTGGCGTGCAGGTCCCCGGAGCGGCACCGCAGGGACGCGGCTGAGCCTGCCCGCCCGATGTCCCGGCTGCCGCCGCCCACCTCACGGCGGCAGCCGTCCGCGTGTCCGGGTAGGCTATGGCGCTGGCAGGCCCCGATAGCTCAGCGGATAGAGCGACTGCCTCCTAAGCAGTAGGTCCCGCGTTCGAGTCGCGGTCGGGGCGCAGGTCAGAGGGTTGTGGGTCACCGGGTGGCGCGGCGGGGAGCCTAACGGGGAGCCTAAGTGTTACCCTCTCGGTATGTCTGAGACCACAGTCCGGCGTCGCCGTCCTCGCGGGGAGGACGCGATCTACTTCGCCGCGGACAAGAACCGGTACGTGGGTTCGGTCTCGCTCGGCTACGGTCCTGACGGGAAGCGGATCCGGCGCAAGGTCTTCGGCAAGACCAAGCAGGAGGTCCGCGACCGGCTCAAGGCGTTCCGCAAGGAAATGGACGCCGGCGTCAAGTCCTCGAAGACCTATACGGTGCGCGAGGCTGCGGAAGACTGGCTGCGCGAAGGCCTGGACGGCACGTCCGAGCGGACGCGCACGCTCTACGAGGGGCTGCTCGGGCCGCTGCTTGACGCGATAGGCGCCCGGCCGCTGCGCGACCTGAGTGCGAGCGATGTCCGGTCCGGGCTCGGCAAGCTGGCGGATCGCTATTCCACCCGGTCCTTGCAGATCACCCGGCTTTCGCTGGAGCGGGCGATCCGGCACGCCGAGGTCGATGACCTGGTCGGCCGGAACGTCGCGGCCCTGGTAAAAGCCCCGCAGGGCCGCACCGGGAGGCCATCGAAGAGCTTCACCCTGGAGCAGGCGAAGGCCCTGCTGGCCGCGGCGGCGGGGACGCGCCTGCATGCCTACGTGGTGCTGAGCCTCCTAGTCGGTATCCGCACGGAGGAGGCCCGCGCGCTGCGCTGGGATCACGTGGCGACCTGGGCAGACGACTCCGCCGGATGGCAGCCTGTAAGTACGGCCGGGTTCGATCCGGCCCGGGCGGGGGAGGACCGGTATGCGATCTACGTCTGGCGCTCAGAACGGCATGGCGGCGACACCAAGACCGAGAAGTCCCGGCGGACCCTGGCGCTGCCGCACCGGTGCGTGGAAGCGCTCCGCCAGCATATGGAGCAGCAGGAGCGGGACCGGCTGTCGGCTGGCGAGCTGTGGCAGGAGCACGGCCTGGTCTTCGCCTCCAGGGTCGGCACGCCGCTGTCCGCGAACAACGTGATCCGCGCGTTCCGCATCATCACCAGGAAAGCAGCCTCGGCGAGGACTGGGTGCCCCGCGAGATGAGGCACACCTTCGTCTCGGTCCTGTCGGCCAACGGTGTTCCCGTGGAGAGCATCGCCCTGCTCGCCGGGCACGGTCGCTCCGCCACCACAGAGTCGGTCTACCGCCACGAGATCCGCCCCGCGCTTATCCAGGGCGCCGAGGTAATGGACAAGATCTTCGGGTAGGAGTTGCGCTGACTGAGCTACTAAATCTGCGGGAAGTAGCGTGATCACCGCATTCCACACGCTCACAGCGGCGTAAACGAGATCGACGTCAACTACACAGGCATACTCATATAACGCTCAGTGATCAGACGCCGATTGACCTGCCCGGTGCGAACATGGAGTGTTTGGAATTAAGGGCGTGACTGTCGTCGCGGGGATAGGCGGTGACCTCGGCGTAGGCGCCGTAACCGGTCAGTTCAGCGGTCTGCGCGGCGCTCATGGCGGGCACCGTGTAGCTGGGGTGGGTCAGCAGCAGCCTGCTGACCTCGGCCTGCTTGGCCTCGTGGAGCAGCCAGGCCACCTCCGCGGCCGAGAGATGGCCGGTGGCCAGCACCGCGTCCGCCTCGGCGATCCGCTTGAGGATCAGCCGGACATGGTGGCTAACCGACCAGTCAACGGGCGGGATGGCGTAGGTGATATCGGAAAGCCCGGGCCGCTGGTAGCACAGGCGGGGCAGCCACGCCCGCAACGACTACGAACGCCACCAGCACGAGCGGCTCGCAGTGACGCTGGGCCTGGACGCCGCGTGGGTGCGGGCCGTCGAGCGGCTCAATCCGGACAACGGGCCGCTGACGGCCGGGCAGCGCGCCGCCCAGCGATGGGTGATCGCAGGCCTGAAGGATAACGGGCACGGCTCGCGGGCCGCGCTCACCCGCCTTGTCGAGGCCATCGGCGCCGCCCCCGCCGTCGCCGTGGTGCTGCTCGCCGGCCGGTACATCGCCCACGCCACGCTCGTCAACAGCTTCGGCGTGCGGCCCCCGGTCGCCTCCATCTTCGGGCCCGGCACACCATCCGGTACGGCACGAGGAGGACAGGAATGATACTTCGCGAGATGGACGAGCAGATCACCTACGGGCAGCAGCTGCACGAGGACGACGGCCCGGTCGTGCTCATCAACCAGCTCACCGTCCCCCCGGACGAGACCGAGCGGTTCCTCCAGGCCTGGGCCGACGACGCCGCCTACATGAAGCAGCAGCCCGGCTTCATCTCCACCCAGCTCCACCGCGGCACGGCCGGCAGCGCCACCTTCATGAACGTCGCCGTCTGGGAATCCGCGCGAGCGCTCGGCCAGGCGTTCAGCTCACCCGAATTCCAGGCCCGTATCGGAAACTACCCCGACGAGATCGTGGCCTCACCCCACGTGTTCAAGAAGACCGCCGTCCAGGGCATCTGCGTCGCCTAGCCATGCCGCGCAACGAACCGGCCCTGCCCGAGATCGAGCAGGCGGTGCGAACCCTGCCGCACGAACAGGAACTGGCGCAACTCGCGACCCTGGCCAGCGATGGCTTCCCGTCGGCCTCGGTGATGCACATTGCCGCCGACGGCTTGGTCGCCTACATGGGCGTGTTTGTCCGCTCGCGCAAGTACCAGCAGATGCAAGCCGATCCCAGGGTCAGCTATGCGGTCAGCCACCTGCCGCCGGGCGGGTACGACGACAGGTTCGCGGTGCGCACACTCCAGGTCAGAGCTCACGCGAGCCTGGTGACCGACGCCGCGGAAATCGCCCATGCGGTTGACCTGTGCCTCGAGCAGTTCCCGTGGGCGACCGCGGCGACGTTCAACTCCGCCCGCCCGCCTGAGGCCGGGGCCAGGCAGGCCTTCTTCCGCCTCGACCCGATCGAGGCCGTGTGGGCCGACCACTCGGTCGGGCTGCTATGGCGGGTGAT
>Ga0318525_10000374_pt1 | contig 13566 bp, 13 predicted proteins | sample GRESIP052b4f23_FD_203482 | JGI IMG/M metagenome (GOLD analysis project Ga0318525, IMG submission 203482) | Tropical soil microbial communities from Luquillo Experimental Forest, Puerto Rico - GRE.SIPMG.052b4f23 | ecosystem: Environmental > Terrestrial > Soil > Tropical forest > Bulk soil...
CCAGGCAGTTCGCCGAGCGCTACCGGGACGTCGGTGCTGGCTGCGGCGATCGATCATGAGACTGACCTGGTCTCCGGATGGGCGGCCAGCGCCCGGTCCGGGCGGCCGGGCTGGGACGGCCGCCCGAGGTCAGGCGCCGGGCAGGGTGAGCGTCATGGTCGTGCCGTTCCCTGGCTGGCTGGCGGTGGTCAGCTGGCCGCCGTGCGCGGGCCAGGTCGGCCGCTACCGGCAGGCCGATGCCGCTGCCGGAGGTCTGGGCCGCCTTCCGGCCGCGCCAGAACGGGTCGAAGACGTGCGGTAGCTCGTCGGCGGGGATACCCGAGCCGGTGTCGGTGACCTGGAGCACCGCGTCCGGGTCGGCCTGCCGGGTGGCGGTAGTACCTCGACGGTCCAGGGTCTTTGGGGCTGCTGGCGCAAAGGGCGAGCGCTCGGGCGACGATCGGATCGTGCAGGGAGTGCAGCCAGGACACCTCGCCGTCAGGGACGGTGGTTATCCAGGCACGAACGATCTGCACGAACAGCAGATCGATCAGGCAGGCCACCGCGGCGCGAGCCAGGTTGTTGGCTGCCCAGCTTGAGCCGGAGCAGGCGCACGGCGGCCGCAACGGCGGCGTCGTCTGAGGTTGCTCCCGCGGTGAGGTGCAGCGCGCCCGGCGGATCGGCACCCTCGACGAGGTGACCGGCGGCCTGGACGAGTCCACGGCGCCGTTCGAGGCGCGCCGCTGCATGTCCTGCGGCAACTGCTTCGGCTGCGACAACTGCTACGGCGTCTGCCCGGACAACGCCATCATCAAGCTCGCCGGCGGCCGGTACGAGATCGACTACGACTCCTGCAAGGGCTGCGGCCTGTGCGCCGCCGAGTGCCCCGCCGGCGCCATCGGAATGCGGCCCGAGCCGGCGTGAGGCGGAATGCTCACTTGTCCGCGAGAGTCAGCGAAATCGGAGCCTGACCGACGCCGGCGAGCTGCCCGCCGTCCCATTCGACCGCGAGGTCCGGCTCCAGAAGGCGCCGGGGCGATGCTGGCCAGACCCAAGGCCGGCAGCGACCACTCGTCCGGACCGGCCGTGTCGCCGGGTTCTTGCTCGTCCTGCACCGTCAGTGACCATTCACTGCGGGACCTTCGTCCCGGGCGTACGGGTCATTTGCCGGTATCTCGTGAAGCTAGCCGCGTATGGGCTGGAGTGACGCAGTCACAAGGAGACCGGCATGTACCCGAACTCGGCTCTGTCGGCGGGCCAGCTCGCCATCATCGCTGTCGTCGCGACGCTGTCGCTGGCAGTCTGGCTCACCAGCGTGTTTGTCGCGGCCCGCGAACCCCGGCACCGCGGCAGCAATGCCGGGATGACATCGCTGCCTCAGCACCCGCCAGGCACGCAAGAGCCCGGGCGTAAGGGCGCCTGACCGCGGTCAGCATGCAGGGCGGTGACCGGCATGAACGGCGAGGCTGTTCCGGGGGCGGGCCTGATCCTGGCCGATCAGGCCCGCTACCTGATCGCGACCGCCGCCCGTGCGCCCTCAGTGCACAACACCCAGCCATGGCGGTTCCGGGTCGTCCAGCCCGCGATCGAACTGCATTGCGACCCGCGCCGTAAGCTCAGGGTGGATCCGGCCGGCCGGGAGATGCTCATAAGCTGCGGCGCCGCCCTGTTCGGGCTGCGGCTCGCGATCCGCTCGCTCGGCCAGCAGCCCGTGGTCGAATTGCTCCCCGACCCGGCCCGGCTGCGGCTGCTGGCCCGGGTGACGGCAGGCCTGGCGGAGCCGATGACCGTCAGCGAGTCCGAGATGCTTAAGGCGCTACCGCACCGGCACACGCACCGCGGCGAGTTCGCTCCGGTCCCGCTGCCCGCCGGCCTGCTGGCCGGGCTCCAGCACGACGCGCTGGCCGAGGGAGCCACGCTGGAACTGGTCGACCCGGGAATCGCCTACCAGCGGCTGGCCGACGTCGTTAGCACGGCCAGCCGCAGACTGGACCTTGATCCGCGCGCCCGGGCCGAGATACGCCGGTGGAGCCGGAGCGCGGCCAGCCGGGCCCGCGACGGCATCCCGGCGCACGCGTTCCCCGCAGCGGCCGGGGGGCGGCCCGGCCGCCCGTCCGGGCGGCTGCGCCAGCGTGACTTCGACCTCGGCCGCGGCCTGGGGCAGCTGCTCAGCGGCGGGCCGGACCCTGCGGCCCCGGCCGTGACGGCCGTGCTGCTCACACCCGGTGACGGCCGCACGGACTGGCTCCGCGCGGGCCAGGCGCTGCACCGGCTTCTGCTGCACGCTGCGGGCAGATGGGTGTTCGCGAGCCTGTACAGCCAGCCGCTGGAGGCCGCGCCGATCCGCGCCCTGATCCGGGATCGCCTCGGGCTGCCAGGCGCTCCACAGATGCTGCTGCAGCTGGGTGTGGCCCAGACCGCTCACGTGACCGCCCGCCGGCCGCCCGATGAACTGATCGAGCCATGACATCGGCCAGGCCGAAGGTCGCGGAGGCCGCCGGGCAACCAGCGTCTGGCCGCCCAGGTAATGGACCGCGATGACTAATCGGACCGCGCGTCGCCCCTGGGAGCGCTTGACCTCAATGCCACCTGCGGTGCGGGCCGGAAGGCAGCTCGGTGCGGGCGGGCGCAGCCGCCGCATCCAATGTAAACGCCGACCGGGCAGCACGTCGAATCATCCATCAGCACGCACGCCTTCGGCGCTCCAGGCCCACACCGAGCTCGTCCTGGCCAGCGGCCAGACGCTGGCGCGCGGCGGCCTTCAAGACCTCCGCTCGGCCTCGTCGCGGGCCGACCCGATGTGCTCGATATCCCGCGACCCCGCCGGGGAGCCGTACACGATCCGCACCGCAGTCGCATCCGGCGCCGTCTTCACAGTCCGCACGCACGGGGGACACGGGCCCGCTCTGCGAGCCCGAATTAGTGCGCAGATCCGCTCTCCACAACCCACAAACCCACAGGTCGGCGAGCTGCACACGCTCCGGCCGCCGAAGGTGTCACGAGTTAGGTTAAGTGCGGATCACCTGACAGGCGGCGGCGCTGTACGCGGTGGGGTTCGGCGGGTTCGTGGCCTTCAGCGTGTACCTGCCCACCTACCTGAAGAACGCGTACCTGCTCAGCCAGGCCGACGCCGCGGACACGATGGCCGGCTTCGTGCTGCTGGCCGTGCTGATGCGGCCGGTGGGCGGCTGGCTGTCCGACCGGGTGGCGCCCGCCCGCGTACTGGGGCGAGCGGATCGTACGCCTGGGGCCTGCTGGCGCTGGCCATCGTGGCCGCGGCCGTCATGGCCTACAGCGCCGCCACCCGGCGCCAGCCGGTCACGGCCCGGGACGCCTCACCGGGTTCGGCGTGCGGCTGGTAGATGAACGGCGGTGATGACCAGCAGCAGGATCAGCGTCACCCAGTCGATCGGGGCCGCTGTGGCCCGGACCGGCGTCAGGGTACGTCACCGTAGAATCTGGCTGCACAACCAGTCCCGGCCTGATAGGAGTGCGGGATGGCTGACGACAACTTCCCCGTGGAATGGACGGGTCGGCGGGCGATCGTGGGGTTTCCCGGACATGTCGACGTCTCCAACGTGAGCCAGCTCCGCGACCGGCTGCTTTCCGTGATCAACCGTGGTGCCGCCGTCCTGATCGCGGACATGACCAGCACCGTCTCCTGCGATCACTCCCTGCCGGAGGCCATCGCGCGGGCCTGCCAGCGGGCCGCGGTCAGCGGCACGCAGCTCAGGCTGGTGGTCCCCGCTCCTGTCGTCAGACGCGTCCTGATCATTGAGGGGCTGGATCGCCTGGTCTCCGTCTATCCCACGCTGGAGGCGGCGACCGACGCCGACCTGCCGGCCGGCGTCACCCCTGCTCATCTGCGCGTCGCCCCGCGACCCGGCGGGGACATGCCGGAGAACCTGGCCAGCGCGCCGGGCGCGGAGGGCGTCACCCCGGCTGTGCTCTGGCAGCTGATCGACGCCCTGGGGGACGGCCTGGCCCTGACCGGTGCGGACGGGAAGATCGCGCTGGCCAACCGGCGGTGCGCGGAGATGTTCGGCTACCAGCGCGAAGAGCTGATCGGCCTGCCGGTCGACGCGCTCGTCCCGCCCGAGGTGCAGGCCGTCCACCAGGGCTTGCGGGCCGGTTACACCCGTGCCCCGCAGGCCAGGCCCATGGGAGAGCGGGCCCGGCTGGCCGGGCTGCGCAAGGACGGAGGCACGCTCCCGGTCGAGATCAGCCTGAGCCCGGTGCCGACCGCCACAGAAGACTTCGTCCTCGCGGTCATCCGCGACGCGACCGAGGCCAGGCGGCGGGACGATCTCGCGGACCTGGCCCGGGGCGCGGTTGCCGACCAGTCGCGTCTCACCGCGGACCTGTTCGACCGGGTCGTCGACCGCTTGTTCCGAGTTGGGCTGAGCCTGCAGGCCGCGGTCGGCCTGCCCGGCGACGTGGCCCGCGAGCGCCTCGCCGAAGCCGTGGACCAGCTCGACGAGACGATCCACGAGATACGCGACTACGCTTTCGCCTCCGGCGAGGGGGGACCGCGAGCGTAGACCCGGAACCGCCCGGTAGCCTCGCCCTGCCGCTTAGGGCACGCCTTGGTCGTCCGGAGGAGGCGAAACCCCGGCGCCATCGGGGGCAGCCGGCTCCGCCGCGCCAGGCCGGCCCATTATCCGGGCGGCCACCTGGGCCAGGAAGCCGCGGATGGTCGCGGCGGCCACCCGGTGCAGGATCGCCCGGTCCAGAACCTCACCCAGCGGGCCGAGCGGCGGCCGGTACGCGCCCGCCATGGTCAGCTGGGTAGTGTCCGGGCCGGCGGGAGCCAGCCTGATGTCGGCGTCCAGAACGGGGAACAGGCCGTCCCCCGGCCCGGTAGCCTCCCAGCGGATGGCCAGCCCGGCCGATCGGTCCGTCCAGGACAGCTCGCGGGCCTGCACCCGGACCAGCTTCGAAACGCCCGCACCGCCTACCCGGGCCAGGTCGCCGGTCTCGCGGTCGTACGTGTCCTGCGCGGGGTCGGCCAGCATCCCGCCCGCGGCAAGCTGCGTCAGCCTCTCCCGGGCGACGGCGAAGCTGACATCCAGCACGACCTCATCGCCGACGAACATCCTCGCATTGTCACACCCTCCGTGACCTCGGCGCGCAGGACATAAGTCCCGGATCCCGGGGCCGGCCGGCCCTGGGATCCGGAGCGGCCTGATGATCAGCTCGACGTCATGACCTGCAGCCTGCACGTGGCGTGGGACGAGCGGCTGGTCGGCTACGACTTCGGCCCCGGCCACCCGCTGGCGCCGCTGCGGCTCAAGCTGACCATCGAGCTGGCCCGTGCCTTCGGCCTCTTCCACCTGGACGAGGTCTCGGTCGAGATCCCGGCCGCGGCCACCCGAGCCGAACTCGAGCTCATCCACGCCCCCGCCTACATCGACATGGTGCGGCTGGCCGGAAGTCCCGAGCGGCTGGCCCGGGTCGCGCCGGACAAGCAGGACCTCACTGAGCGCGTGCTGCTCAGGCACGGGCTCGGCACCGAGGACGACCCGGTCTTCCCCGGCATGCACGAGGCGGCCGCGATGGTGGCCGGCGCCACGCTGGCCGCGGCCCGGGCGGTCTGGACGTCGGCGGCGCGGCACGGCGCGAGCATCGCCGGCGGGCTGCACCATGCGATGGCCGGGAACGCCAGCGGGTTCTGCGTCTACAACGACCCGGCCATCGCCATCGCCTGGCTGCTGCGCCAGGGCGCGGAGCGGGTCGCCTACCTCGACGTGGACGCCCACCACGGCGACGGCGTGGAGCGGGCGTTCTGGAACGATCCGCGGGTCCTGACGATAGGGCTGCACGAGCACCCCGAATCGCTGTTCCCCGGCACCGGGTACCCGGCCGACACCGGCGGGCCGGACGCGGAGGGTTCGGCGGTCAACGTGGCGCTGCCCGCCCTCACCGGCGACGCCGGCTGGCTGCGGGCCTTCCACGCGGTGGTGCCGCCGCTGCTGCGCGAGTTCCGCCCCCAGATCCTGGTCAGCCAGCACGGCTGCGACTCGCACCGGGACGACCCGCTGACCAACCTGGAGCTGACCGTCGACGCGCAGCGCGTTACGCACGCCGCGATCCACCGGCTCGCCCACGAACACGCGGGCGGCCGCTGGCTGGCCACCGGGGGCGGCGGCTACGAGCACGTGCACGTGGTACCGCGGAGCTGGACCCACTTGCTGTTCGAGGCCGCGGGGCACCCGCTGGACCCGGCGTCGCCGACACCGGGGCTGTGGCGGGAGTACGTGGCCGAGGTGACCAGCCAGGCCGCCCCGATGACGATGACCGAGGGCGCCCCGGCGACGTTCACCGACTATGACCGGGGCCACGACCCGGCCGATCCGGTCGACCAGGCCATCATGGCCACCAGGAAGGCGGTCTTCCCCCTGCACGGGCTGATGCCCTGAGGTCTACGCTGTGCTTCGCGACGTCGCTGCGGACGTCCACGCGAAGGAGGCGGCAGATGGCGGAGGTCGAAGGAACCCGGAGCTTCGGCGTCACGGGTGACGCGCTGTGGGCCGTGGTGGCGGACCCGGCCCGGCTGGCGGACTGGGTGCCGACGATGCGGCGGGCCGCGCCGGCCGGCGTGTCCGAGGTCCACCTGGAGGGCGAGTCCCACGGCCACGCCTACTCGCTGGACAGCATGCTGCGCGCGGACCAGGGCCGCCGGCGCCTGCACTGGGGCGGCGACGGCGACGACGGCTACCGCGGCTGGCTGGAGGTGACCGACCAGCCGCCGGGATCGCAGGTGCGGATACACGTCGCGATCCCGGACGGCCGGCTGGGCCCGCACCCGGACGCCGCGGCGGAGGAGATCGGCCGGGGCCTGGAGGAGGCCTTCGACCGGCTGGCCGGCCTGGTCGAGACCTGACCCTCGTGCCCCCGGGGCAGTCAGCTCCGGTTCTCCGGCGGGACGATGAGGACAGGACAGGAGGCGTGCTGGGCGACCTGGCCGGCCACGGAACCCATCATCAGCCGGGTGAATCCGCCCGCGCCCCGCGAGCCCAGGACGATCATGTCGGCGTCCTGGCCCGCGTTGATGAGCTCCTCGACCGGGAAACCGTGGACCGCCCTGACCGTGACCGATTCCGGGTGAGGGCCTTCCAGCGCGCCCAGCACCTTGTCGGACTCCGCCTGAGCCGCCTGCCGGGCCTCCTCGGTCCGCATCGGGTCATCCGCGTACACGGCCACGCCGCCGTAGTATCCCTTGACGGCCTCGTGCACGGTGAGCACGGTGAGCGGCACGTGACGGATCGCCGCCTCCTTCATGGCCCATTCCAGGGCCCGCTGGGAATGACCGGAACCGTCCACGCCGACGATAATTCCCGACATCTCGATTCTCCTTCTGCCGTACGGGGCGCTCCTGCCCCTGCACTATCGACGGTAGGCACGCAGGACCCGCCGGATAAGGGTCGTCTGGGCGCGCCGCCAGGGACCTTGGTCCTTAACCTGGCGCGGGCGGACTGCCTAGAGTTGACGTGACACACGGCCCGCGGGGCCGTTGGCGACCATCGGGAGTTACGGTGACAAGTCCGGTGAGCGGTGCGGGATCAGGCGACGAAGTCAGGCCGCCGATCGCGGTGTTCCTCCTCGACGACCATGAGATCGTCCGCCGGGGCGTCCGCGACCTGCTGGAGGCCGAGCCGGACATCACGGTGGTCGGCGAGGCCGGTACCGCCTCCTCGGCGCTGGCCCGCATCCCCGCGCTGAAGCCGGACGTGGCCGTCCTCGACGTGCGGCTGCCGGACGGCGACGGGGTGTCGGTGTGCCGGGAGATCCGCTCCCGGATGCCCGAGGTGGCCTGCCTGATGCTGACCTCGTTCGGCGACGATGAGGCGCTGTTCGACGCGATCATGGCGGGCGCGGCCGGGTACGTGCTCAAGCAGATCCGCGGCACCGACCTGGTCGGCGCGGTCCGGACCGTGGCCTCGGGCCAGTCGATGCTCGACCCGCGCGCGGCCAGCCAGCTGATGGCCAGGCTGCGGGACCAGTCCGCCCGGCACGATCCGCTGGCCGGGCTGTCCGCGCAGGAGCGCCGCATCCTGGAGCTGATCGGGGAGGGGCTGACCAACCGGCAGATCGGCGAGCGGATGTTCCTGGCCGAGAAGACCGTGAAGAACTACGTGTCCGCGCTGTTCGCCAAGCTGGGCATGGAGCGCCGCACCCAGGCGGCCGCCTACGCGGTCCGCGTGTTCGGCGACCAGCACGACGCGGACGGCGGTGAAACCTACCACGGTCCCGTCGGCTAAGGACCTTTTCCCCTGCCCTGGGCCAGCCGCGTCACGGCATTCTCGCTGACATGTACTCCGACGGCTCGGCACTCAGGGAGTTGTCCAAGGATGAGTGCCTCACGCTGATGGCATCCGTGCTCGTGGGCCGGGTCATCTATACCCGGCGCGCCCTGCCTGCGGTGGATCTGGTCAGCTTCGCGTTCCACGACGGCGACATCGTGATCAGGACCGACTGCGGCGGCAAGCTCGCCGTCGGCGCCCGCGGAGCCGTGGTCGCGTTCGAGGCCGATCGCCTGGACCCGGCGGACCAGGCCGGGTGGAGCGTGACCGCCATCGGGCCGTCCCGGGAGGTGACCGATCCCGCCGAGGTCGCCCGGCTGCAGGCGATCGGCCTGCGGTCCTGGGCCCCCGGGGCGCGGGACCACTTCATCAGGATCTCGCCGGTCATCCTGACCGGCCGGCACCTGTGCCCGGGCGGCGCGCAGACGGGGGCGGGACGATGACCGAGCCGGTGACCGGCGAGGAGGTTGCCAGGTACGTGGTGGCGAGGGCCGTATGGGCACCCTCGGTGCACAACACCCAGCCATGGCGGTTCACGGCCGGCGAGCAGCGGATCAGCCTGTACGCCGACACCGGGCGCCGGCTGACGGTGGCCGACCCGGACGGCCGGGAGATGATGATCAGCTGCGGCGCGGCGCTGTTCAGCGTCCGGCTGGCTCTGCGGTCCCTAGGGTACGTCCCGCGGACCCGGGTGCTGCCCGATCCGGCCCAGCCCGAGTTGGTCGCCCAGGTGTCCTGGCCCGAACGCGCCGACGCCGACGAGTTCGAGCGGCGGCTTTCCGGGCACCTGCTCACCCGGCGGACGCACCGTGGCGCGTTCTACCCGGAGCCGCTGCCGTCGGGGCTGCTCGCCGCGCTGCGCGCGGCCGCCGTGCGAGAAGGGTCGGCGCTGCGCATCGTGGCCGACGACGGACGGCGGGCCGCGCTCGCGGCCGCGGTCGAGAACGCCGAAGACGAGCTGCGGCACAATGCCGAGCGCCTTCGCGAGCTCGCCCGGTGGACTCCCGCGCCGGGCAGCGCGTGCCGCGACGGAGTGCCCGCCACCGCCTACCCGGCCCGGCCGGAGCGCACCGAGCCGCACTTCCCCGGGCGGGACTTCGCCCGCGGCCACGGCTGGGGGATGCCGCCGCTGAGTTCGGCCGTGGCGCGCCGGGCCGCCGGGGTGGCCGCGCTGCTCACCACCACCGCCGACCGGCCCACTGACTGGGTGAGCGCCGGGCAGGCACTGCAGCGGATCCTGCTCACCGCCAGCACCTGCGGGGCAGCGGTGGCGCTCCACAGCCAGCCGCTCGAGCTGCCCTGGCTGCGCGAGTTCGTCAGGACCCAGCTCGGCGACGACGCCTACCCGCACCTGGTGCTCCGGATCGGGCTGGTCACCCAGGTGGCGGTCAGCGTGCGGCGCGATCCGGAGGATGTCCTGTTCCCGGCCGCAGCCGATCAGGTCGGCCGAACACCGACATCATGACCAGGAGCCTGCTGGTCGCGCCGGCCACCGAGGACGCGGGCCTGGCCAGGACGTGCCTCGGCCTGCTCCGCGCGCTGGACCGGGCCGGCGCCCGGGTGGCTTACGTCAAGCCGGTGGCCCAGCCCCGGGCCGACGGCGGCCCCGACCGCTCCGCCGCGCTGGTGGCGGCGGTCACCGCGCTGCGCCCGCCCGACCCCCTCGGCCTCGCCGAGCTCGAACGGCAGCTCGGCGACGGCGAGCTGGACGTGGTCCTGGAGAAGATCGCCGCGGCCTGGGCGCCGGTCTACGACGGTTCCGATGTCGTCGTGGTGGAGGGGCTCAGCCCAGAGCGGTCCAGGCTGTACGCCACCGCCCTCAACCAGGCGCTGGCCCGCACCCTCGACGCCGACGTCCTGGTCGTCGGCGGCTGGCCGCCGGACGGCGGCGTCGACGGCCTGGCCGAGAAGCTCGCCATCGCGGCCAGCGGATACACCTCTGGCGAGCAGGGACGCGTGACCGGCTGTGTAGTCCACGGCCTGCCGCCCCCTGAGCTGGCCAGCACGGTGTCCGCCAGCACGGCGCCGGCCAGCGTGCTGCGGGCCGCGCTGGAGCGGCACGGGCTGCGGCTGATCGCCGGCGTTCCCCACCGGCCGGAGCTGACCTGGCTGCGGGTCGCCGACCTGGTCCGCGAGCTCAAGCCGGAGATCGTGCACGAGGGGGACCTGTCCCGCCGGATCAGGGACGTCGCGGTCATGGCCCAGGGCATCCCGGGCGGCATCCGGGTCCTGGATGACGGGCGGCTCATCGTGGTGCCCGGCGACCGGCACGAGGTGGTCATGGCCGCCTGCCTGGCCGCGATGAACGGGACCCGGCTGGCCGCCCTGCTGCTGAGCGCGGGTATCCGGCCCGATCCGCGGGTCTGGGACCTCGTCCGGGCCGCCGCCGACGGCCTGCCCGTCCTGCTCGTCGACACCGACAGCTACCAGACCGCCGCCCGCGTCCGCGACCTCGACCCAGGACTGCCACCCGACGACGTGGACCGGGTCGAGGCCGTAACTGACACCATCGCCGACGCGCTGAATGCGTCCTGGCTGCGATCCCTGCTCAGCCCCTCCCGGCCGCGCCGGCTCACCCCCGCCGCGTTCCGCTACCAGCTGGTGGAGCAGGCTCGCGCCGCCCACGCGCTCATCGTCCTGCCCGAGGGCACCGAACCCCGCACGCTCCGCGCCGCGGCCGAGTGCGCCCGCCGCGGCATCGCCCGCTGTCTGCTGCTCGGTGCCCCGGACGACGTGACCGCGCAGGCCAGGCGCCTGGGCTTGCGGCTGCCCGAGGGCGTCAGCGCGCTGGACCCGCCGACCGCCGCCGAGCCGTTGGTCGCCCCGCTGGCCGAACTGCGGCGGCACAAGGGCTGGACCGAGGAGATCGCCCGCGAGCATCTCGCCGACCCGGTCACGGTCGGCACCATGATGCTCAGGCAGGGCGAGGTCGACGGCCTGGTATCCGGCGCAGAGCACACCACCGCGGCCACCGTCCGCCCCGCGCTGCAGATCCTGGGCACCAAACCCGGCAGCCGCCTGGTGTCCTCGGTGTTCTTCATGTGCCTGCCCGACGAAGTCGTCATCTACGGCGACTGTGCCATCAACCCCCAGCCCGACGCCGAGGACCTGGCCGACATCGCCATCTCCAGCGCGGCGTCGGCGCGGGCGTTCGGCATCGAGCCGAGGGTCGCGATGATCAGCTTCAGCACCGGGACCTCCGGCGCGGGCACCGACGTGGACAAGGTCGCCGAAGCCACCCGGATCGTGCGCGAGCGCGAACCCGGCCTGGCCGTGGACGGCCCGCTGCAGTACGACGCGGCCGCCATCGCCTCGGTCGGCCAGGCCAAGCGGCCGGGCAGCCCCGTGGCCGGCCGGGCCAGCGTCTTCATCTTCCCCGACCTGGACACCGGGAACACCACCTATAAGGCGGTGCAGCGCAGCGCCCACGTGATCAGCATCGGGCCGATGCTCCAGGGCCTGGCCAAGCCGGTCAACGACCTGAGCCGTGGCGCCCTGGTGGAGGACATCGTCTACACGATCGCGCTGACCGCCATCCAGGCCCGCACCGGCTGAGCCGTGTCACCGGTCAGCCGCGGGAACGCGCCACTCCAGCCTGGTTCCCGGCCTGGCCGCGCCAGGGTCTGCCGCCGCGATCCTGAGTTCACCGCCCAGCTTCTCGGCCCGGCTGGCCAGGTTGTGCAGCCCGCTGCGCCTCCCGCCGTCCGGGATACCGGCCCCGTCGTCGGTGACCTGAACGGTGAGCATGCCGTCGGGATCCACGTCCACCGTCACGTCGACCTGGCTGGCGTTCGCGTGCCTGGCCGCGTTGGACAGCGCCTCGCGCAGCGTAGCGAGCATCTGCCCGGCCGCCTCCGGGCTGATGTCGCCGCCGAGGCCGGTGCCCAGCCGCAGCGACGGGGCGAAGCCGAGCATGTCGGTCATCTCCTCGACCAGGTCGACAATGTCGCCGCGTAGGTCGGGTCCGTCCGCGCTGTCTCGGGACTGCAGCGCGAAGATGGTGGCCCGGATCTCCTTGATGGTCTCGTCCATCGCGTCGACCGCGCTGGTGACGCGGCTGGCGACCTCCGGCCTGGCGATCATCGGCATGGTCCCCTCCAGCGACATGCCGGTGGCGTAGAGCCGCTGGATGACCAGGTCGTGCAGGTCGCGGGCGATCCGGTCCCTGTCCTCGTACAGGGACAGGCGGGCGGCGTCGTCGCGCCGGGCCGCGAGCTCGAGCGCTACGCCCGCCTGCGCGGCGAATGAGGCCACCACGTCCGCCAGAGCCTGGGGGAACGGCGCCGCGCCGTGGCGGCGTCCGATCGTGAGCACCCCGCGGACGTTGCCCGGCCCGCCGAGCGGGAACCTGATCGCGGGCCCGATGTGGCTTATCGCTTTGCGGACGACCGGAGAGACCCGCTCGTCGGCGGCGAAGTCGGCCGACAGCATCGGTTCGCCCGTGGCCATCACCCGGCCGGACAGGGGCGCCTGGTCGGTCGGAAGCACCAGCCCGAGGGCGGCGTCCGCGCCGTCGCCCTCGGCGCAGACGATCGTCAGCCGCCTTCCTTCCTCGTCGGGCAGCGCGAGCACGGCGAGGTCGGCGCCGGACAGTTCGCGCGCCTGCCGGGTGATGCCGGCCTGCACGTCAGCGGGCGCGGAACCGGACAGCAGCCGGGTCGTCACCTCGGCGCTGGCCTGGATCCAGCGCTGCTGGCGGCGGGCCGCGTCGTACAGCCGGGCGTTCTCCACCGCCACGCCGGCCGCGGCGCCCAGCGCGACCAGCACCGCCTCGTCGTCCTCGGTGAACTCGCCGCCGCCGCGCTTGCCGGTCAGGTACAGGTTGCCGAACACCTCGTCACGCACCCGCACCGGCACGCCGAGGAAACCTCGCATCGGCGGGTGTCCCTCAGGGAACCCGCACGAGGCCGGGTGCGCGGCGATATCGGCCAGCCGCAGCGGCCGGGGATCGTCGATCAGCAGACCGAGCAGGCCGCGGCCCTCGGGCCAGTGGTGGACCCGGGCGATCTCGTCCTGGCTCAGCCCGACCGGGATGAACTCGGCCAGCCGCTTGCCCTCGTCGCCCTCGCCGATGACACCCAGCGCCCCGTACGTCGCGTCCACCAGCCCGACCGCGGACTCGACGATCTGCCTGAGGGTGGACTCCAGGTCCAGGCCCGAGCCGATGGCGACGACGGCCTCGAGCAGGCCGCGCATCCGGTCCCTGGTCGCCAGCACGGCCCGCAGCCGTCCCGGGCGCGCGGGGGGCAGCGCGGGGGGCTGGCGGGGCGGTAGGGGCCCCCGG
>Ga0318525_10000378_pt1 | contig 13540 bp, 10 predicted proteins | sample GRESIP052b4f23_FD_203482 | JGI IMG/M metagenome (GOLD analysis project Ga0318525, IMG submission 203482) | Tropical soil microbial communities from Luquillo Experimental Forest, Puerto Rico - GRE.SIPMG.052b4f23 | ecosystem: Environmental > Terrestrial > Soil > Tropical forest > Bulk soil...
CCTCGCAGCCGGCCGAGTGCCCGAGCACCCTGTCCCGCAGCTCGGGTGTCATCGGGCCGGCCCAGCCGCCCAGCATCTCGGCACGGTCCGGGCACGCGTGGCGCCGGCTCAGGAGGATCTGCGCGCCGAGCGCGCGCTCCAGGCTGTGCCGGGCCCGGTCCAGGAGGGCCTGCGCGTCCCGGGCCGGCAGGCGCAGGACCAGCGCCGGGTCTACGTCGTGACGGCAGGCGAGGTCGAGCGCCTCGAACTCGTCCGGGTCCATGCTCATGACCGTGTTCCAGGCCGTCAGCCGGGAATCGGCGTCGCCGCCGGGGCGGCCGGGTGCCTCGTCGGCATCGGCGGCCGCGGCGGCCCGGTGCCGGCCGCATTCCGCGCGGGCCAGCGAGTAAAGCCACGGGCGAAGCGCCGCCGGATCCTGCGACCCGGCGATGCGCGCGATATGGGCCTGCGCCGCGACAAATGCATCGCGCAGCGCGATTTGCGCTATTTCACGATTCCACAGCCTGCTCCAGCAGTAAAGGAAGAGCCGGTCAGTGTGGGCATCGAAGAGTCCGGCCATCGCTTCAGGCGAGCCCGCGTGGCGGGAAGCTGCGATCTCGTGGTCATTCATGGCGGAAAAACTAGAGCAAGACAAGTGCGCTCAGCCACCCATTCAATGTAACGAGCGCTTAAACCCGCACTATTTCCTTAGTGCGCGGAAAGGAATAATTGACTGCTGCGGTGAAACAGGCTCAGGTTTGGCCGTGTACGGCGCATTTGGCCGGGTCGTAGGGCGCCGGCGCGAGGCGGGCGGCCAGGGGACCGCCCAGCCGGTCGGCCGGGTCGACGTGGCGGCCGAGCACCACGACCGCGACGCGGCGCGCCCCGGCCCGCTTGAGCGCCGTGGCCGCGGACTGGGCGCTGGCGCCCGACACCCAGGTGTCGTCGAGCAGCAGCACATTGGCTCCCGGCCCGGTCCGTTCGGCTATAAATCTGCTCGCGTTCGGGTCGCGGCCCTGCTGCCCCGGCCGGATGATCAGCCCGGTCACCGGCAGCCGCAGGTAGGCGGCGGCCAGCTCGAGCAGCGGGTGCGGCCCGGGACGGCCGCACCCGGTCGGGACCACGGCCAGGCGGCTGGGCGGGGGCATGCCCGCGTGCCGCCACACGCAGGCCCCGTGATCGTGCAGGAAGACGAGCAGCAGCGCCAGCAGCGTGGTCCGGGCCGCGGCGCTCGGCGCCCGCCAGGCCTTGTAACGCCACAGATCGGCGGCGAACGCGGTGCCCTTGACCGCGTAGGAGACGGGCACCACGGCGTCGGCGAGCAGGCCGCGGCCGAGCAGGTCATGACGGCCGCACTGGTAACAGCGCGCGAATCCGGGCCGGGCCGGCCCGCGGCACACACGGCAGATACCCGGGCCGCCGCCCGGGCGGGGCCGCGGCTCGAGCGGGTAGAGGGAGGGCGGCCGCCGCCGCAGGATCTCCCACACGTCGGACATGGGCCGATGCTACGGAATGGCACCGACAAAATACTCAGGGCTGACGCCGTCGCGCATTTCGGTTCGGCTGTGACTCACCTCACACGGTCACCCGCGCTCGTAATCTGGTCGCAATTAGTGACGACACCAGGCAAATCTCGCTCATAGACCCGCCTGTCATTCCCCGATGCGGCAGAATGAGGCCTGCCAGGAAGGCGGCCGGGCACTAGCGCGGCATCTCTCCCGCTGCCTGATGCGACTCATGACAAGGATGCTGTGTGATCGACAGGAGCGAAGCCGTAGCGCCTGCCGCCAGCCAGGACGCCGTGGCCCCGGGTTCGGTCCCGGCGAGCTCGCGTCTGGACCGCGTCATCTGGGCCCTCACCGGTCTGGCCCGCCGGCACTGGCTGCTCGGGCTCCTGCTGGCCGCCGGGCTCGTCCTGCGCCTGCTCGCCCAGGTCGGCTACGAGCCCGCGCTGCTGTACATCGACTCGATGAAGTACCTGTTCGGTACGCACCTCGGCACCCAGTTCAACCAGTCCGACCTGGGCTCGTACGACCCGATCGGCTACTCGCTGCTCGTGCTGCATCCGGTACTGATCTTCGAGAACCTGAGCTTCGTCGCGGTGCTGCAGCACCTGGGCGGGCTCGCCATGACGGTCGCGCTCTACGCGCTGATGGTGCGCCGCGGCCTTACGCGCTGGCTCGCCGCCCTGGCGGTGGCGCCGGTGCTACTCGACTCCTACCAGCTCAACGCCGAGCAGACGATCATGCCGGACGTGCTGTTCGAGGTGCTCCTGGTGGCGGGGATCGTCCTGCTGCTCTGGCCGCCCAGGCCCGCGCTCGCCCTGGTCATTCTGGGCGGGCTCGCGTTCGGCGCGTCCGCGCCGGTGCGCCAGGTGGGCGAGGCGCTGATCGTGCCCGGCCTGATCTACGTGGTGGCCGCCGCGCGGGGCTGGCGCACCCGGCTGCTGCACGGCGCGGTCATGACGTTCTGCTTCGCCCTGCCGATCGTGGGCTACATGACCTACTCCGCAGTGACCCTGCACTACGGGTTCGAGTTGTCGAACATGGGCGACGCCTACCTCTACGGGCGGACGGCCCACGCGGCCGACTGCGCCACGCTGAAGATCCCCGCCATCGAGCGGCCGCTGTGCCCGGACCCCGCGGTCGCCGCCACCCTGGGCGTCGACGGCACGGTCAACTCCATAGACTCGCCGCGCTCGACGTACCACCCGGTGGACGTCCAGGCGGGGCAGCTGATCAACACCATGCCGCTGCAGGTCCAGCTGGCCTACAGCGTGCTCAGGCAGCAGCCGATGCGCGTGGTCGGCGACATCGCCAGGGACTCGGTGAAGATCTTCGCCCTGACCAGGAACGGCGAGGAAGGCGACACCCCGATCTCGCGCTGGCAGTTCCAGACCAGCTACCCGTACTACCCCTACTACCGGTCCGCCACCGCCCACTACGGCCGGAACAGCGCCAGCCGCGTCTTCGCGGCGACCGGGGGCGGCGGCAAGGCGCGCGTCTTCCGCCCGGCCGCCATTCTGCTCCGGGACTACCAGCTGCACGGCGGGTACACGCCGGGGCCGGTGTACCTGGCCGGGCTGCTGGCCGGGATCGCCGGGATCTTCACCTGGCGGCGGCGGCGCGACTCCGGGCTCGCGCTGGCCAGCGTGCTGATCACCGGCTCGGCGTTCGCCGTGCTGCTCGGCGCCGACCTGTACGAGTTCACCTGGCGCTATCAGCTGCCCGCCCTGGTGACGCTGCCCATCGCCGGGGCCTTCGGCGCCACCGCGGTGGCCCGGTACATCCGGGCACGGCGGTCCGGGGTGCCCGCAGCCGTGCCCGCCGGCCACGCCCACGCCGACGGGGTCGAGGAGCTGGCGGTGGCCGTCTCCGAGCAGGCGTCCTAACCGATGCCGGCCCCCGACGAGGGCGTCGATATCCGCATGCTCACGTCCGGCGTGGTTTACGAGGACCGCTGGATGCGGCTGCGCCGGGACGAGATCGAACGGCGCGACGGGTCCCGCGGCACCTACGCGTTCGTCGAGAAGTCCGACTTCGCGCTGGTCATTCCCGCCGAGCGTGACGGCTTCCACCTGGTCGAGGAGTTCCGCTACCCGGTCGGGCGGCGCACCTGGTCCTTCCCCCAGGGCGGGTTCCCGCACGGGCAGTCGGGCAGCCCGGAGGAGCTCGCCCGGCTCGAGCTCGAGCAGGAAACCGGCCTGCGCGCCCGCGAGCTGGTCAGGCTCGGCTACCTGAACTGCGCGCACGGCATAAGCAGCCAGGCCGGCCACTTCTACCTGGCCACCGGGCTCGAACCCGGACCGCCCGAGCGGGAGACCGAGGAGCAGGACATGGCCCAGGCCTGGGTGTCCCGGCCCGGGTTCGAGCAGATGATCGGCGAGGGCCTGATCACCGACGACTCCACCGTCGCCGCGTACGCGCTGCTGCTGCTGGCCGAACGGACCGGGCAGGCCAGGCCCCGGACGGCTCGCCGCGCGGCCGCCGGTAGCTGCCGGTAAGGCGGGCGCCCTGGTATACAGCCGGGTCGTGTATCAGGCGCCGGGAGCGTCCGCTCCATACCGGCAGAGGGTGAAGTGCCACAGGCTGCGGTCCCGGCCTGGCGTATCCGCCCGCCGGTGATGCGGACGGCGCCGTGGCCAGATCGCGATGCCCACTCCATCCGGGGGGACGGGAGCAACGCGATGAACCAGCGCACGGGGGACGCTCCGGCTGTGAGCTCAGGCGGCGATCACGAGGTGGCCGCGGCGATGAGATTCGGGCGGCTGGCCGTCCGCGAGCGCCTGCGCCTCGCGTCCGCCGCATCCGCCGCCGCCGCGTCCGCCGCCGCCGTGCGCGTCGACCCGGGCTACCGGCTCCGGCTGTGCCTGCTCGGGCCCCTGGAACTGTACCGGGACGACCAGCCGGTGAGCCACCCGGACCTGCGCCGCGAGCGGGTCCGCCAGATGCTCGGCTACCTCGCCATGCACCCGCGCACCACCCGGCAGCGGGTGGCGGCCGAACTGTGGCCCGACTTCGACGACGAGGCGGCCGGCCGTAACCTGCGGGTGACGCTGACCTACCTGCAGCGGGTGCTCGAACCCGGCCGGCCGGGCAGCGACCCGCCCTTCTTCCTGCGCGCCGAAGGTCCCGCCCTGGACCTGTCCGTCGGCCCCTGGCTCACCATCGACGTGCACGAGTTCGACCGCTGCCTGGACGAGGCCGAGGAGGCGGACGGCCGCGCCAGCGCCTCCCGGGCGCTGCCCGCCTACCAGCGCGCCCTGGCCCTCTACCGGGACGACTTCTGCCCCAGCCAGCCGGACGCCGACTGGGCCGGACTGGAGCGCGACCGGCTGCGGCTACGCTACCTGGCCGCCGCGGTCCGGGTCGGCGAACTGCTGCTCGCCGACGGGGACGAGCACACCCCGCTGCGGCTCGGGCACGAGGCGCTGCACGCCGAGCCGTGGTCGGAAGCCGCCTACCGGCTGCTCGTCCGCACGCACCTGGCGCGCGGCGAGCACGCCCAGGCCCGCCGGACCCTGGCGCGCTGCCACGCCATGCTGGCCGACCTGCAGGTCGATCCGGAGCCGCAGACCCTGATGCTCGCCCTCCGCCTCCGCTAACGCCTCGCTAGCGCGGGCCCGCGATGGTGGCCTCACGAACCCATCGAGAGCAGCGATACGCAAGGAGAAACGCGATGGCGATCGGTAGTGATCACGTTATTGTCACGGGCAGCGAGCGCCCGGCCCGCGGCGACGCCAAGCTGGTCGGCCCGGCCGACGCGAGCGAGCAGGTCATGGTGAGCGTCGAGGTGCGTCAGCGTACGGACGGCCCGCCGCTGCCGGACCTGGCGGCCCTCGGCGCCCAGCCGCCCCGCCAGCGGCAGCGGATCGACCGTGCCGCGCTCGCGGCGCGGTACGGCGCGGACCCCGCGGACCTGGCCCGGGTGGCCGAGTTCGCGCACGAAAACGGCCTCACGGTGGAGGGGTCGTTCGCCGACCGGCGCACGATCCAGCTGTCCGGCAGCGTCGAGCGGATGAACAAGGCGTTCGGGGTCCAGCTCAACAACTACCAGTTCCCCGGCGGCACGTACCGCAGCCGGGAGGGCCACGTCATGGTCCCGCGCGCCCTGTCCGACGTCGTCAAGCGGGTCTCCGGCCTCACCAACCGGCCGCTGGCCCGGCCGCACCTGCAGGTCCGGCCGTCCGCCGTCTCGGAGTTCGACGCCACCCAGATCGCGCAGATGTACGACTTCCCGGCCGACGTCGACGGGACGGGAACCTGCGTCGGGATCGTCGAGCTCGGCGGCGGGTACACCCAGGCGGACCTGGACACGTACTTCGCCTTCCTCCAGGTCAACACCCCGAACGTCGTCGCGGTCGGCGTCGACGGCGGGGCGAACAGCCCGGGCGACCCGGCCGACGGCGAGGTCGAGATGGACATCGAGGTGGTCGGGTCGGTCGCCCCGGGCGCGAACATCGCGGTGTACTTCGCGCCGAACACGGAGGGGGGCTTCATCGACGCCATCTTCGCGGCGGTCTTCGACACGGCGAACAGCCCCTCGGTCCTGTCCATCAGCTGGGGAGCGCCGGAGGACGCCGGCTGGACCGCGGGCGGCCTGAGCGGGATGGACCTCGCGTTCGTCTACTGCGCGATCTTCGGGATCACGGTGCTCGCGGCGGCCGGCGACAACGGCAGCAACGACAACGTCTACGACGGCAAGGCGCACTGCGACTTCCCGGCCAGCAACCCGTACGTCATCGCCTGCGGCGGGACGACGCTGGAGGTCAACGGCGACGACACCATCGACGAGATCGTGTGGGACAACCCGGGCTTCGGCTGGGCCACCGGCGGCGGCGTCAGCGACCTGTTCGGCCTGCCCAGCTGGCAGGCGGGCAAGGGGGTGCCCGCCAACATCAACGACGGCGTCAGCATCGGGCGCGGCGTCCCCGACGTGGCCGGCAACGCCGACCCGCACACCGGCTACAAGGTGGTCGTCGACGGGCACTGGACGGTGGAAGGCGGGACGAGCGCCGTCGCCCCGCTGTACGCCGGCCTGATGGCCCTGCTGAACCAGAGCTTCGGGTTCCCGCTCGGCTTCATCACGCCGTTCATCTACAGCCTCTACGAGACGGGCGCGTTCGTCGACGTCACCAAGGGCACCAACCAGATCTATCCCGCTCCCGGCTACAGCGCGGGCGCCGGCTGGGACGCCTGCAGCGGCCTCGGGCGGATCGACGGCAAGAACCTGCTCGCCGAACTGAGCTAGCCGCTCACCAGTCAGCCGGCGTTTCCGCGGGAACGCCGGCTGACGCATGTCGCCGTGGGCTACTAGCCAGGGGCGCGGCCGGCCTGGTATCGCTACCAGAGAAGGGAGTGGCGTTCATGAGCCGATATGCGCAGGAGTTCGAGCGGAGCCTGGCCGATCCCGAAGGTTTCTGGGCCGACGCGGCGAAGGACATCGACTGGTACCAGGCGCCGGCCGTGGTGCTCGACCGGTCGAACCCGCCGTTCTACCGGTGGTTCGCCGACGGGGTGCTGAACACCTGCTTCAACGCGCTGGACCGGCACGTGCGCGACGGCCGGGGCGGGCAGGCCGCGCTGATCTACGACAGCCCGGTGACCGGGACCCAGCGGACGTACAGCTACGCCGAGCTAAAGGACGAGGTCGCGCGGTTCGCCGGGGTGCTGCGCGGGCTCGGGGTGGACCAGGGCGACCGGGTGATCGTCTACCTGCCGATGATCCCCGAGGCACCGATCGCCATGCTGGCCTGCGCCCGGATCGGCGCGGTGCACTCGGTGGTGTTCGGCGGGTTCGCGGCGCCCGAACTGGCCACCCGGATCGACGACGCCGCGCCCAAGGTGATCGTCTCGGCGTCGTGCGGCCTCGAGGCCAGCCGCGTGGTCGAGTACAAGCCGATCCTGGACCGGGCCATCGACCTGGCCGGCCACAGGCCGGAGCACTGCGTGATCCTGCAGCGCCCGCAGGCGGCCGCGGTCCTGGCCGAAGGCCGCGACCTGGACTGGGCGGAGGCGCTGGCCAGCGCCGAGCCGGCCGAGTGCGTGCCGGTCGCGGCGACCGACCCGCTGTACATCCTGTACACCTCGGGCACCACGGCCAGGCCCAAGGGCGTGGTCCGGGACAACGGCGGCCACGCGGTCGCGCTGCGCTGGAGCATGCGGGCCATCTACGACACCCGGCCGGGCGAGGTGTTCTGGGCCGCCTCCGACGTGGGCTGGGTGGTCGGGCACTCCTACATCGTCTACGCGCCGCTGCTGGCCGGGTGCACCACGGTGCTGTACGAGGGCAAGCCGGTCGGCACGCCCGACGCGGGCGCGTTCTGGCGGGTCGTGGCCGAGCACGGCGTGAAGACCCTGTTCACCGCGCCGACCGCGTTCCGGGCGATCAAGAAGGAGGACCCGGGCGGCGAGCTCACCAAGCCGTACGACCTGTCCGGGTTCCGGTACCTGTTCCTGGCGGGCGAGCGGCTCGACCCGGAAACCTACCGGTGGGCGGGCGAGCTGCTCGGCATCCCGGTCGTCGACCACTGGTGGCAGACCGAGACCGGCTGGCCGATCGTGGCCGACCCGGTGGGCCTGGAGCCGATGCCGACCAGGGCCGGGTCGCCGACCATGCCGGTGCCCGGCTACGACGTGCGCATCCTCGGCGCCGACGGGACGGAGGCCAAGCCCGGCGAGACCGGGGAGATCGTGGTGCGGCTGCCGCTGCCGCCGGGCTGCCTGCCCACCCTGTGGCACGACGACGAGCGGTTCGTGGCGTCCTACCTGTCGGCCCACCCGGGCTGCTACACCACGGGCGACGGCGGGTACCGCGACGAGGACGGCTACGTGTACGTGATGGGCCGCATCGACGACGTGATCAACGTGGCCGGGCACCGGCTGTCCACCGGGCAGATGGAGGAGGTGCTCGCCAGCCACCCGGCCGTGGCGGAGTGCGCGGTGATCGGCGTGCACGACGACACCAAGGGCCAGGTGCCGCGCGGCTTCGTGGTGCTCAAGGCGGGCGTGGCCACCGAGCCTGCCGTGCTGTCCGCCGAACTCGTCCAGCTGATCCGCGACCGCATCGGGCCGGTGGCCGCGCTGCGCCGGGTCGACGTGGTGGCCGCCCTGCCCAAGACCCGTTCGGGCAAGATCCTGCGCAAGACCATGCGCGGGATCGCCGACGGCGCGGACGAGCCGGTGCCCTCGACGATCGAGGACCAGGCGGTCCTGGACGCGCTGCGATCCGTGCTCAGCGGCTGAACCTCCGGCGTGTTCGACGGCATCGGACTGCGACGCCCGCTGTGGCCGCATCAGGCCCGGGCGCTCGCCGCGCTTGACCGGGACCTGGCCCGCCGCGACCGGGCGACCTACCTCGTGGTGCCGCCCGGCGGCGGCAAGACCCTGATCGGCCTGGAGGCGGCGCGGCGGCTGGGCCGGCCGACGGTGGTGCTCTGCCCCAACACGGCGATCCAGGCCCAGTGGATGGCGCAGTGGCAGGACGCGTTCTCCCCGGCCCCGGTGCCCGCCACGGCCAGCCGCGGGCTGCCGACCCCGCTGACCGTGCTGACCTACCAGGCCCTGTGCACGCTGGGCGCGGCCGGGAACGGGGACGAGGAGGCCGGCCGGCCCTCCGGACCAGGCTGGCAGGCGACGGGTTGCTGTCTGTCTTGCATCCGAACGGGCGGGCTTTGATCGCCCGGCTACGGGCCGGGGGCCCGTGGACCCTGGTGCTCGACGAGTGCCACCACCTGCTCGAACTGTGGGGCAGGCTGCTGCAGGTCGTCGTCGGGCAGCTCGACGCGCCCCACGTCATCGGGCTGACCGCGACCCCGCCGCACATGATGACCACCGAGCAGGCGCAGCTGCATCAGGCCCTGTTCGGCGGGGTGGACCTGGAGGTGTCGGCGCCCGCGCTGGTGCGCGAGGGGCTGCTCGCGCCGTACCAGGAGCTGGCCTACCTGACCCGGCCGTCCCCGGCCGAGGCCGACTACATCCACGGCGAGGCGCTCCGCTTCGCCGAACTACGCGCCGGGCTGCTCGATCCCGGCTTCGCCAGCATCCCGTTCCTGGGCTGGATGCAGGCCCGGGTGGTGGAGCGCCGCGGGCCGGAGGGCGCCCAGGTGTCCTGGGCCAGGTTCGAGAGGGACGAGCCCGCGCTGGCCGGCGCGGCCGTCCGGCTGCACGTGGCCGGGCTGCTCGACCTGCCCGAGGGGGCCAGCATCAGGGAGCAGCACCGGCACCCGCCGGGCGCGGCGGACTGGGTGGCGCTCATCGGCGACTACACCCAGCGGTGCCTGCTGGCCAGCGAGGACCCGCGGGACGAACGGGCGCTGGAGGCCATCCGCCGGGCGCTGCCCGCGGTGGGGTACCGGCTGACCCGGGCCGGGATGCGGGCCGGCGAGTCTCCGGTCGACCGGGTGCTGGCCCGCTCGGAGAGCAAGGCGCGGGCCGCGATCGACATCCTCGCCGCCGAATCCGCCGAGCTCGGTCCCGGGCTGCGGGCGCTGGTGCTGTGCGACTTCGAGGACACCGGCGGCATGCTGGCTGCCGACCTGGCCGGCGTGCTGCAAGCCGGCAGCGGCGGGGCCCGCCTGGTGCTGGAGACCCTGCTGGCCGACCCGCAGGCGGCCGCGCTCGACCCGGTGCTGATGACCGGGCGGCACGTGGCCTGCGGGCCGGACACCGCGGAGCGCCTGCTCGCCTGGCTGGGCGAGGCCGGGCCCGGGTTCGCGCTGGGTGCCGTCGCCTGGGGCGAGCAGGGGGACCTGACCGAGATCACCGGGCCGCCGGCCTGGGAGCCCCGCCGCTACGTCCCGCGCTGGTCACCCGGTTCCACGCCGAGGGCGGCTCGCGCTGCCTGATCGGCACCCGGGCGCTGCTCGGCGAAGGCTGGGGCGCCCCGGCCGTCAACGTGGTGATCGACCTGACCGCGGCCACCACCCCGACGTCCGTGGTCCAGGCCCGCGGCCGCGCGCTCCGGCTGGACGCCGGCTGGCCGGGCAAGGTGGCGGACAACTGGGGCGTGGTCTGCGTCACCGCCGACCACCCCAAGGGGGCCGCCGACTTCGACCGGTTCGCCCGCAAGCACGACCGCTACTTCGCCCTGGCCCAGGCCGGCGACATCGTCTCCGGGGTGGCCCACGTCGACCCGCGGCTCTCGCCCTACGCGCCGCCGCCGGACGAGCAGTTCGACGCGCTGAACGCCACCATGCTGCGGCGGGCGGGCGAACGGGACGGCGCCAGGGAACGCTGGGCCATCGGCACCCCCTTCCAGGACGAGCCGGTCGCCACGGTCATCGTCGCCACCCGGCGCCCGCTCGGCCTGCCCGCCAGAGCGGCCGGCTCGCTGACCCGCCCGCCGCGGCGGCGCCGCTGGGGCGCCTGGGCGCTGGCCGTGGCACTCGCCGCGGCCATCATGCTGACCGCGGCGACGGCCGCCACGCTCGCCGCGGGCGTCGCGGTGGCCGTCATCGTGCTGGCCGGCGCCGACGCCGTGGGGCGGACCGCCGCCCGGCTGGCCGCGGCGCCGGCCAGCGGGAGCCTGGACGACCTGGCCAAGGCCACCGCCGACGCCTTGCACGCCGCGGGCCTGACCAGCCGCGGCGCCGACGCGGTGCTCGTCGAGGCGCAGGCCGATGGCAGCTACCGGGCCCGCCTGCAGGTCCCCGCGGCCGAGTCGGCCCTGTTCGCCGAGGCCCTGGAGGAGGTGGCATCCCCGCTCAGCCAGCCGCGCTACGTGATCCCGCGGCTGATCCTGGCCCCGCCGGCCGGGCGGGCCGCGGCCGCCCGGCTGACCGTCCGCCGCCTGCTCACCGGGCACGTGCCGGCCACGGTCGTCTACCACGCCGTACCGTCCGCGCTGAGCGGCCACAAGAAGCTGGCCCTGCTCTTCGAGCAGGCCTGGAACGCCCACGTCGGCCCGGGCGCCGCCGTCTACGCCGGGTCGCCCGAGGGAACCGGCATCCTGGCCGCCCAGCGCGGCGACGACCCGTTCGCCCTCACCACCCAGATCCGCACCCTGTGGCGGTGAGGCTCAGCCCAGCAGCGGGGCGAACAGGTCGCCGTGCTCGGCCACCCGCCCGACGACGTCTGCGGCGGTGAAGAACAGGTCCTGGGGCTGGCGGCAGGCTTCCACCTCGTCCCAGCTGACCGGGGTGGAGACGGTGGGGAACTGGCGGGCGCGCAGCGAGTAGGGGGCGACGGTGGTCTTGGCGCCGTTGTTCTGGCTCCAGTCGATCAGCACCTTGCCGGTGCGCAGCGCCTTGGTCATCCGGGACACCGCGCGGCGGGGCTGGTCGCGTTCGAGCCGTTCGGCGTACGCCTTGGCCTGCTCGCTGGCCTGCTCCGACGTCATCCCGGAGACCGCCGCGTACAGCTGCAGGCCCTTGCCGCCCGAGGTTTTGGCCAGCGGCGCGAGGCCGTCCGCCTCGAGCAGCGGCCGCAGGTCCTGCGCTACCCGGCAGCAGTCGACGATGTTGGCGGGCGCGCCCGGGTCCAGGTCGAAGACCAGCAGGTCGGGCTCGCGGACGTGCGGCATCCGCCACATCGGGACGTGCAGCTCCAGGCCGGCCAGGTTGGCCGCCCAGATCAGCGCGGGCAGGTCGTCCACCACCAGGTAGGTCACCCGGGCGCCGCGCGCCCGGGAGCTGTCCGACTCCACCGTGGCGGTGCGGATCCAGTCCGGGCGGTGCGTGGTGACGTGCTTCTGGAAGAAGGCCTCGCCGGCCACGCCCTCGGGGTAGCGCTTGAGCGTCAGCGGCCGCCCCGCGACGTGCGGCAGCAGCGCCGGCGCGACCCGCTGGTAGTAGTCCAGCACCTCGGCCTTGGTGAACCCGGTGTCCGGGTACAGCACCTTGCCCAGGTTGGTCAGCGTCAGCGTCCGCCCGTCCACCTGGACGGCGACCTTCGTCTCATTCACGGATCACGTCCGCGGGGTCCACGTCGTCGCGCAGGCCCTTGTACACGGGCGCGCGCATCCGGCCCGCGCGGGTCCACCGGTCGAAGGTCACCTCGATCACCAGCGTGGGCTTTACCCAGACCGCGGTGCGGGCATGCTCGGGCGGCACCGGCCCGTCGAACGGGGAGTCCGGGCGGCGCAGCGGCTCGAGCCGCCCGCCCAGCAGGCGCAGCGTCTCGACGCTGAACCCGGTGCCGACGTGCCCGGCGTAGATCAGCCCGGAGTCGTCGTTCACCCCGATGAGCAGCGACCCGACCTGGCCGGCGCGGTTGCCCTTGCCGGGTTTGTAGCCGGCCACGATGACCTCCTGGCGCCGGTGGTTCTTGATCTTGCGCCAGTTGTCGGTCCTGGTCCCGGGCAGGTACCTCGAGTCGAGCCGCTTGGCCACCACGCCCTCCATGCCATGCTCGGCCGAGACGGCCTGCACCGCGGCGAAGTCCTCGCCGGGGAACGAGGGCGGGGTCTGCCAGTACGGCCCGGCCAGGGCCAGCTCGTCCAGCAGCGCGCGCCGGTACCGGTACTCCAGGTCGAGCAGCGGCCTGCCGTCCAGCTGCAGCAGGTCGAAGACCAGGTAGGTGACCGGGCTCTGCCCGGCCAGCAGGGCCGCCGCCGAGGCGTCGCTGACGTGCATGCGCGGCTGGAGCGCCTCGAACTCGGGCCAGCCGTCCGGGCCGAACACCACCACCTCCCCGTCCAGCAGCAGCTGCTTGTGCCTGGTCGCGTGGCCCAGGCCCGCCAGCTCCGGGTAAGCGACGGTGATGTCCCGTTCGGTCCTGGACATGAGGCGGACCCGGCCGCGCTCGACGAAGGCCAGCGCCCGGACGCCGTCCCATTTCATCTCCAGCGCCCAGCTCCCGTCCTCCGGCGGCGGCGCCGTCGTCAGCATGGCGAGCATGGGCCGCAGCCCGGCCGGGAGCGGCTGGCGCTCCCGGTGGATCATCCACTGCTTCCCCCCGGTCTGGAACAACGTGTATCCCCCCGTAACCCGTTGCCCGTGCAGCCTGACCTTGACCTCGTCTTTCGCCCACTTCAGCGTCTCGTACCGGCCCGCGTCCCAGATGGTGACCGCCCCGGCCCCGTACTCCCCCCGCGGGATCTGCCCCTCGAAGCTCCCGTACCC
>Ga0318525_10000384_pt1 | contig 13472 bp, 6 predicted proteins | sample GRESIP052b4f23_FD_203482 | JGI IMG/M metagenome (GOLD analysis project Ga0318525, IMG submission 203482) | Tropical soil microbial communities from Luquillo Experimental Forest, Puerto Rico - GRE.SIPMG.052b4f23 | ecosystem: Environmental > Terrestrial > Soil > Tropical forest > Bulk soil...
TCTGCGCGGGCTCTTGGGCGAGCATTTGACGCTGCCGATGATCTACGCCGATGCGAAGGACCTCGCCGCGGCGCGAGCGAGCTTTGCGGCCGGTCTGGGCGCGCTGGAACGCGAGCTGCCCGCGGCGGCTGCTGGACTCGCGCCTGAAAAACTCCTCGACGGCTTTCGCTGGACGAACTTCTTCCTGGCCTACCAAGGACAGGACGATCGCGCGCTGCAAGAAGGGTACGCGAGCCTGATGGCACGGGCGATCGACGAAGCTGTCCCCGAATGGAGGGCTGCACTCGATCCGCGGCCAGCCGCGGACAGGCGGCTGCGCGTGGGTTTCGCGTCGGCGTTCTTCCACGTCGGCACTTGCGGCCGCTACTTTCGGAGCTGGATCACGGATCTCGATCGCGAGCGTTTCGAGGTTTTCGTCTATCACCTCTACCCGGGCATGGACGAAGTCGCACGGGCGGTTGCGCAGCGTGCCGATCGCCTTCGTTGCTTCGCCGGCATGCGCTCCAGGCCGTCGATCGTGGCGCCGGCGATTCGCGCCGACGAGCTCGATGTCCTCGTCTATCCCGAGCTCGGCATGGACGCTTGCAGTTTTGCGCTCGCTGCGCTGCGGCTTGCCCCGAGACAGTACGCGGGCTGGGGTCACCCGGTGACTACCGGCCATGCCACGATCGACGCGTTCCTGACCTCGAGGGCGATGGAACCCGAAGGCGCCGAGGCGCATTACACCGAAGCACTGGTGAAGCTGCCGGGCATCGGTACGCGCTATCAGAGACTCAATGTCCCGCGCGACGCGAGCCGGGCGCGCTTTGGATTACCTGAAGAGCGCGCGCTGCTCCTCTGCCCGCAATCGCTTTGGAAGATCCATCCCGACAACGACGCGCTGTTCGCGGAGCTCCTCGCGGCCAATCCGCGAACGATGCTCGTGTTGTTCGAAGGGCGCCACGCCGCCGTGGCAACCCAGTTCCTTCGCCGGCTTGAGCGCGTATTCGCCGAGCACGGCCTCGCTCTGCGCGAACGCGTCCGCGTCTTACCGCATATGGAGCACGACGACTACCTGCGGGTCAATGTCGTTTGCGACGCAATGCTCGACACTATGCACTGGTCGGGCGGCAACACCAGCCTCGATGCGCTCGCTTGCGCGCTGCCCATCGTGACGCTGCCGGGGAGGTTCATGCGCGGACGCCAAAGCGCAGGAATGCTCGGACTTCTCGGCGTGCCTGAATTGATCGCCCACGATCGCCCAGAGTACCTCGCGCTCGCGGGGCGCCTCGCCGCCGATCCGGCATGGCGCACCGAGCTACGCGCGCGGATCGGCGCGCAGCAACAGCGCTTGTTCGAGGTTCCCGACGCCGTCGAATCGCTCCAGGCATTTCTTCAGGCCGGCACGTTGACGGCGTGAGCGCCCCACGCGCGCTCGAGCGCGTCGACAAAGTCTCGGGCGTATCGGTCCATGGCGAAAAGCGGATGCGTGTGCCGATTGGCGTCGAGTCGCTGCCGATGGCCGCGAAGCAGATCCGGTTGCGTCGCGAGCTTGAGGCCGAGCGCTTCGTACTCGCCGAGGCTGTTGGTAATCAGGTCCGGCAAGCCGATCGCGTGCAGCTGACTGCCGGCGACGCGGCTCGACATGGTGTCTCCGGCGCAGGTCAGCACCGGCACACCCATGAACAGCGCGTCGTTGGCGGTCGCACCGGCGTTGTACGGGAAGGTGTCGAGGAATAGATCCGCGTGCGTATGCCGCGCCAGGTGCTCTGAGAGTCCGACCCTTGGGGCGAATACGAGCCGATTGGGATCGACGCCGCGGGCTGCTGCTTCGCGGCGCAGATTCTCCTCTACGGCAACATTGCCTGGAGCGAGCCAGAGCAGGCTGCCGGGCACCGCAGCCAGCAGCCGCATCCACACCGCGAAGACATCAGGCAGCAGCTTGTACGCACTGTTGAAACAGCAGAAGACCAGCCCCTCCGCCGGCAGTCCACTCTCGGTACGCTTTTTCGCTGCAGCGATCTCGCGGTGTGTGTCGCCAGGACAATAGCAACCATCGAGGTAGAGGAATCGTTCGGTAAAGTCGGCTTGCGAAGATGCCGGGCATACGAAGCGATCGGTAAGCACATAGTCGTACCACGGAGCGCCCAGCGAGCCCAGATAACCGAACGCGTTGATCTGCAGCGGCGCCGGACGCGCTGCGAAGAGTCCCTCCCGCGCGCCGCGAGTGTAGCCGTTGAGATCGAACAGGAGCGCGATTCGATCCGTTCGTATGCGCTCGACGATAAGCGATGTGGGGTCCGCGCTCACATCGGCGAAGTGCTCGAATGCGTGCGCGATGCGCTGTCCGATCGGCCCCTGATCGGGTGGTTCGATGGCATAGGCAAAAGCCTCTACGCGGGTTCGGTCAAGCCGCTCCCAAAGCTCCATCAGCAGATAAGCTGTGGCATGAGGACGGAAGTCCGACGATACGAAGCCGATACGCAATCGCTCGGTGCGTAGACTTCTGAAGCCCGAGCTAAGCGACGACGCGGGCAGTTCGAAGCCGCGTGCCCAGCTCCGGGCCGCGACCAGCCGCTGCCGAGGCGAGGTCGGCATCGCGAGCAGCGGAAAAGGATTGAACGCGGAATCCTCAGCGCCTTCGCGATCGAGCAATCTGCGGATCGCATCGTGCAGCTCGCTCAAGCCTTCCCATGCGCAGCGTTGCTGACGCACGTACGCGAGCGTAGACAAAGCGTAGGCATGCTGCGGATCGAGCTCGAGCGCTCGGCGCAGCGGCTCCTCAGCCTCTTCATGCCGGCGCTGACGGATCAAGAGCGTGGCAAGATTGGCCTGGACGTGAACGTCGTTGGGGGCCAGCCGCGCGGCTTCGCGCAGACTGGCCTCGGCGCCCTCGAGATCTTGGACGCGTTCGAGGGCCAGCGCGCGCTGTACCCATATCGTTGGCGGAAGATTGCGACGCACGCTAGCTGCGCGGGCGTGCAGCGCGGCTGCTTCGGCATAGCGGGCCGCGCGATAGGAGAGGTTCGCGAGGTTGAGGAGCGCGTCGGAGTGTTGCGGCTCGCGTGCGAGCACTTCCCGATAGCAGGCGGCCGCCTGTTCGGTGGCGCCGATGGCCTCCAGTGCAAGACCGAGATTGTTCAGCAGACCACTATGCCCGGCGGCTCGGCGCAGCGCCCGCTCGTAGCAATCGATCGCCGCAGCGTGCTCGCCGCGCTCGCGCAGGCGATTCCCGACGTGGAACAGCGCCTCGGGACGGCCTGGATCAAGCTCCAGGACGCGCTGCCAGAGCGCTTCGGCAGCGGCCTGCTCGCCGCGGGCAAGCGCTTGTTCGGCCTGCTGGAGCAGCGCGGTCGCGCTGCTCGGGGACCGGCCGCCAGTCACGGCTGGTGTTCGCTCCAGATGCGCTCCATCGCGTCCGCGAAGTCGCGAGCATAACGCTCCATGTCGAACAGCGGATACGTATGGCGGTTGCGGGCCAGTCGCTCGCGCAGCTCGCGCAGTAGGTCGGGCTGTGCGGCCAGGCGCAGCGCGAGCGCCTCGTACTCGGCAACCCTCTCGGTGACGAGCTCGGGCAGACCGACGGCGTGGAGCTGGCTGCCGGCGATGCGGCTGACCATCGTATCGCCCGCATAGGTCAGCACCGGGAGGCCCGCAAGCAACGCATCATTCGCCGTAGTGTGCGCACCATACGGGTAGGTGTCGAGGAAGAGGTCCGCGGCTGCGCTGCGGGCCACGTGTTCCGTGACATCGACAAAGGGTGCGAAAACGATTCGATCAGGATCGACGCCGGCGGCGCCGGCTTCGCGGCGGAGGTTTTGCTTGGCCATTGAGTGCGTTTCAAGCAGCCACAGCAGGCTTCCCGGGACGGCGGCGAGGAGCCGCATCCATACGGCGAAGACATCCGGCAGAATCTTGTACGCATTGCTGAAACAACAGAACACGAACGCCCCATCCGGCAGGCCACACGCGGCGCGCGACGGCGGCGGTGCCGGCGACAGGCGCGTCGTATCGCTGGGGAAAGCCATGTGGGGCATGTAGAGCGGCCGCTCGGCATAGAAGGGCTGGAGATGTTCCGGCACGGTGAAGCGGTCGGTGAAGATGTAGTCGTACCAGGGTGCGCCCAGCGTTCCCGGGAAACCGATACAGTTGACCTGGAGCGGCGCCGGGCGCAAGGCGAAGACACCTTCGCGGGCGTGCGTTGTATAGCCACCGCGGTCGATGAGAATCGCGATCTCATCGCCGCGGATTCGTTGCGCGATCTGCTGTTCCGAATCCGAGCCCACATCCGCGAAGTGTTCAAAAGCCGCGCGCGCTCGCCGCAGCCACGGATTCTCCTGCACTGGGCGCAAGTTGTACGCAAACATTTCCAGTCGTGAACGATCGATCTTCTCCCAGAACTCCAACGACAAATGCATGGTCGGGTGATCGAGGAAGTTCGCCGTCGCAAATGCGACGCGCAGGCGCCGGCCGGGCCCCCGAACGAGGTGCGGCCGAGGCGCCGGCGCGGGCAATGCGAAAATCTCGGCGTTGCATCGTGCCGCCACGAGCTGTTGCTGCGGCGTAGTGGGCATCGCCAGGACCGGAAACGCGCTGAAGCGATAGCGGCGGTCGCCGCCACGGTCGAGCAGCGCGCGGATCCGGTCGTGCATTTCACCCAGGCCATCCCAGGCGCAGTGGCGCTGCCGGATATAGGCGAGGAGAACCAGCGCATACGCGTGCTCCGGATCCAGCGCAAGCGCCTTCCCGAGCGGCGCTTCGGCGTCATCGTGGCGTTGTTGCAGAATGCACAGCGTCGCGATATCAGCATGGATGCGGACGTCGTCCGGCTCGAGCTCCGCGGCTTGCCGAAAACTCGCTTCCGCAGCGGCGAAATCGCGCTTTTGCATCTGAGCCAGCGCTCGCTGCACGAGCGGCTGGACACGAGGTCTCAGCGAGCCGTGACATTCCTTGTAGCGTTTGCCGCTGCCGCACGGACAGGGCGCATTGCGCATGAGCCGCAACGACAGGGTCTCGCTCATCGAGTCCGATGCCTTGCTTCGATCCGCAGCACCACGTCGGTGAAGTCGCGAGCGTACCGATCCATGTCGAACAGCGGCGAGCTGTGCCTCTGCACAGTCAGCCGCTCGCGATAGGAATTGAGCGGCCCCGCCTGGGTCGCGAGCCGCAGCGCCAGGGCTTCGTAGTCAGCGAAACTCTCGGTGACCAACTCCGGCAGACCCACCGCATGGAGCTGGCTGCCTGCGACGCGACTTGCGAGCGTCTCGCCCGCACGCGTCAGCAACGGAAGTCCCGCCAGGAGAGCGTCGTTGGCGGTGGTGTGAGCCCCGTAGGGATAGGTGTCGATGAAAAGGTCCGCCGCGGCGTTGCGCGAGACGTGTTCCTCGAGACCGAGCAATCGTGCGAAGACGAGCCGGCTCGGATCGATGCCCGCAAGCGTTGCTTCGTGGCGCAGATTCTCCTTCGCTGCCTGGTGGGTTTCGAGCAACCAGAGCACACTACCGGGCACTGCCGCGAGCAGCCGCATCCAGATCGCGAACACCTCCGGCAGGATCTTGTAGGCGTTGTTGAAGCAACAGAACACGAACGCGTGCTCGGGCAACCCGCACGCCGCGCGCGATGGCGGCGGCCCCGGCGCGAGGCGCGTCGTGTCGCTTGGGTAGAGCGCATGCGGCATGAACAGCGGCGCTTCGGTAAAGAAAGGAGCGAGCCGCTCGGGCATGCTGAAGTCGTCCGTGAGGATGTAGTCGTACCACTTGGCGCCCAGCGTCCCCTGAAAGCCGATGGCGTTGACCTGCACCGGCGCGGGGCGCAGCGCAAAGATCTGCGGCTGCGCGCTCCGCGTGTATCCGTTAAGGTCAAACAACACATCAATTCGGTCGTTGCGGATGCGCCGCGCGATCCCATCGACAGACTCGTTGCTGAGGTCGTCGAAGTGCTCGAAGGCACGCTCGATTCGCTGGCCGGCGCGTCCTTTGTCCCGCGCGAAGATCCCGTAGGCGAAGACTTCGAGCCGGCTGCGATCTATGCGCTCCCAGAATTCCGTCATGAGGGCCGCGGTGGCATGGCGGCGAAAGTCTGCCGACACGAATCCGATCCGCATCCGGCCCCCGGACGCGACCGCGAACGCGGAAGGACCGGTCGGTTTGAGCGGCCCAAGGCTACGCGCATAGCGCTGAGCCGCAACGAGCTGCTGTGGCGCTGTCAAGGGCATCGAGAGGAGGGCGAAGGGATCGCATGCCGACCCGGCATCGCCGCGATCGAGAGTGTCGGCGATACGGCCGTGGAGCGAGCTCAAGCCATGCCACGCGCACTGGCACTGGCGTGTATGCGCGAGCAGCGCAAGCACGTATGGCTCGTCGGGCGCGAGGCTCAAAGCAGTGGCAAGCGATTCCTCCGCATCGGCGTAGCGCTGCCAGTGAACATACAGCGTGCCGAAATTGGCATGGACGCGCGCATCATTTGGAGCGAGATGCTGCGCTTCGCGCAGGCTGGCTTCCGCCGCATCGAAATCGCGGGCCTTGATCTGTGCCAGGCCGCGCTCAACCCAGCCTGCGGCGGTGGATCGAAGCGCGCCATGGCAGTCCTTGTAGCGCTTGCCGCTCCCGCAGTGGCATGGCGCATTGCGCGACGGCGCGGAGACGGGCGAGCTCATGAGAGCGTGCCGCGCTCGACCCAGATTGCTTCCATCGCATCTTCGAAATCGCGGGCATAGCGCGCCATGTCGAACAGGGCGTGGGAATGGCGATTCGCAGCAAGCCTTTGGCGCAATGAAAGCAATTGTCTGTCTTCGGTCGCCAGCCGTCGCGCGAGCGTCTCGTACTCGGCGAAGCTCGTCGTGATGAGCTCAGGCAGATCGGTGGCGCGGAGCTGGCTGCCGGCGATGCGGCTCACCATGGTTTCGCCGGCGCGGGTCAGCACCGGCAACCCGGCGAGCAAAGCATCGTTCGCCGTTGTATGCGCGCCGTACGGGAACGAATCGAGGAAGAGGTCTGCCGCTGCGTTGCGCGCTACGTGCTCGGCGATTTTCACAATCGGTGCGAATACGAGGCGACTCGGATCCACGCCGGCCCGCGCGGCCTCGCGGCGCAGATTGGAAACGACCTCGTCGCTCGTATGCAGCAGCCACAGCACGCTTCCAGAAACGGCGGCGAGCAAGCGCATCCAGATGGCGAACACATCAGGCAGTATCTTGTATGAGGTGCTGAAGCAGCAGAACACGAACGCCCGCTCGGGCAGCCCGCACGCGGCGCGCGAAGGACGCGGTCCCGGGGGCAGGCGCGTCGTGTCGCTCGGAAAGGCCATGTGCGGCATGTAAAGCGGGCGTTCGCTGTAGAAGCGCTGCAGGGACTCGGGAACGGTGTAGCGGTCGGTGAAGATGTAGTCGTACCACGCGGCACCCATTGTTCCAGGGAAACCGATGCAGTTCACCTGGATCGGCGCCGGCCTGAGCGGGAAGATGCCTTCACGCGCGTTGAGCGTGTAACCGTTGCGGTCGATAAGAATGCCGATGCGATCCTTGCGGATGCGCTCGGCGATGGATTCCACCGACTCCGGGCTCACGTCGGTGAAATGCTCGAAGGCGATCCGCGCACGACGCTGGAACGGATTGTCGTCGTCGCGGCGCAGGCTGTAGGCGAACATCTCCAGGCGGCTGCGATCGATCTTCTCCCAGAATTCGAGCGAGAGATGCATGGTCGGATGATCGCGGAAGTTCCAGGTTGCGAAGGCGACTCGCAACCGCTCGCCCGGCGCATATGAGACCGTCGGTCGCGAGGAAAGCGCCCCGTGACTCACGGTGCGCGACCAGCGCTGTGCCGCGTGCAACTGCGCGAGCGGCGAGAGCGGCATCGCGAGCGCTGCGAAGGGCATCACCGGAAAGTCGCTATCGGGATCTTCATTGTCCTCGAGCCTCGCGCGAATCTCGGCGAGGACATCGTCGAGCCCGTCCCAGGCGCAGCGCTGCTGGCGAGTGTGCGCGAGCATCGACAGCGCGTAGCGGTTGCCCGGGTCGAGCTCGAGCGCCCGTCGGAGCACGATTTCGCCGTCACTGAAAGCATGCTGCCGGATCAGGAGCGTGCCGAGATGGAGCTGTACTTGCATGTCGCCCGGATCGAGGCGCGCGGCTTCACGGTAGCTCTCGATCGCCGCGGGGATGTCCTGCGCCCGGTTTTGCGCCATCGCACGTCTGATCCATACGGCCGCGGGCAGGTCGCGGCGGATGGCGAACAGTCGGTCGTAGACGGCGACAGCTTCCCCGACCGCTTCGCGGGCGGAAAGAATGTTGCCGAGATTGCCGAGCGCGTCGATATGATTCGGATCGCCGGCGAGCACGGCACGATAGCAATCCTCGGCGCGGTCGGTCTCGCCAGCTGCTTCGAGCGCGAGACCGAGGTTGTTGGTGATCCCGACGTTTCCGGTCGCGCGCTTGAGCGCTTTCTGGTAGTTCGCGATCGCAGCGTTGCTCTCGCCGCGCTCGCGCTCGCGGTTCGCAACATGAAAAAGCCCCTCGGGATGACCCGGGTCGAGCGCGAGCGCCTCGCGCCAAAGGCTTTCGGCTTCGGCGTGCTCGCCGAGCGCGAAGCTCGCTTCGGCCCGCCGGAGGAGGGCGTCGACAGCTGCGGAGGAAGCGTCGGTCATTGCGAGACGCTTCTCTGCCTGCGCCCGGAGCGAGCTGAGCGCCGCCGGTGACTCGGTCCCGAGCGATGCGACGAGCGCGATAAGCTCGTCGTAGCGTGCGCGCTGGAATAGCAGCTGGGCGAGATTGGTCGAGGCTTCGATGTGCCGCGGCGCCGCGGCCAGCGCAGCGCGGAAGCATTCCTCGGCGCGGGGCGCCCAGCCGAGCGCTGCGTAGCTCACCCCGGCGTTGTTGAGCAGCCCCGGATGCTTCGGCGCGCCGCGCAACGCGCGCTCGTAATGGATCACCGCGGCGAGATACTCGCCCTGTTCGTGATTGCGGTTTCCGAGAAGAACCGAGGCCTCGACGTTGTAAGGATCGAGATTGATCCTTCGCCACGACGCCGCAAGCTGCGCGTTCCTCTCGCTGTCAACGGGTGGCAGGTTCGTCGCGAGGGCGCCATGACAATCCTTGTAGCGCTTCCCGCTTCCACAATGGCAGGGCGCGTTGCGTGACGAAGCTGTCATAGCCAGCATGACACAGCCTACGGCCGGTCCTCGCATGCCTGCATGAGCATGTTCTCGAAGGCGCGGGTGAAGCGGGTCATATCGAAGAGTGGAGCGCTGCTGCGCTGGGCGGCCAGCCGAGCTTTGAGCGCGGCGAGCCGCTGCGCATCGCGCCCCAGAGCGAGCACCAGCGCCTCGTACTCGGCGAGCGAGGTGGTGACGAGCTCCGGCAAGCCGAGCGCGCGCAACTGACTGCCGGCCACCCGGCTCGCCATGCTTGCTCCCGCACAAGTGACCACCGGCACCCCCATGAACAAGGCATCGTTGGCCGTGGTGCCGGCATTGTAGGGCGTGGTGTCCAGGAACAGGTCCACATGCGCATGCCGCGCCAAGTGCTCCGGCAGATCCACCCGCGGCGCAAAGACCAGCCGCGCCGGGTCCACCCCGCGCGCGCTCGCCTCACGCGCCAGATTGAGCTTCGCCGTGGCGTTGCCCGGCGCGAGCCACAACACGCTGCCCGGCAACCCCGCAAGCAGGCGCATCCACACCCCAAAGAGCTCCGGCAGAATCTTGTAGCTGTTGTTGAAGCAGGCGAGTACCAGCCCCGCCTCGGGCAGTCCGCACTCAGCGCGGCTCGGAACCACGCCGGCCACCGCGCGCTCGGTGTCGCTGGGGCAATAGCACTCCGGCAGATACAGGAAGCGTTCGCTGAAGAAGGCCTGCATCTCGGGCGGGCAGACGAAGCGGTCGGTGATGATGTAGTCGTACCAGGGCGCGCCCAGCGTACCCAGATAGCCGAGCCAGCTCGCCTGCACCGGCGCAGGCCTGAAGGCGAAGATCTCGCTGCGCGCGTGCGTGGTGTAACCGTTCAGATCGATCAACACGTCAATGCCATCGCCACGAATGCGCCGCGCGATCCTCTCACCCGTCTCCTCATAACAATCCACGTAGTGCTCGAAGGCGCGCGGCGCTCGCCGTCCAAGCGCGGTCTCCTCCGTGGGCGTCAGACTGTAGGCGAATGCCTCAATGCAGGAGCGATCGATGCGTTCCCAGCATTGGATGGCGAGCCGCGCCACTGGATGATCGCGAAAGTCGGAAGAAACGAAGCCAACCCGCAACCGTGCTCCAGGTGCCCGCTGGTTGGTGACCGGAGGCAGCGCCTCGGCACCGAACGTTAACTTGACTTGCTGCGCCCACCGTTGCGCCGCGAAAAGCTCGATTTCCGGGCCGAGCGGCATCGCCAGCAGGGGCATCGGAACGACATTGAAGCGCTCGCGCGCTGCAGGGTCCTTCAGGATGGCGGAGATGTGCGCAAAACTCGACGCAAGGTCGTCCCAGATGCAGCGCTGCATGCGGCTGTAGGCGAGCATCGTTGCGGCATAGGGATTGCCCGGGTCGAGCTCCAGCACGCGAGCGAGCGGAGCCTCGGCTTCGTCGAATTTCGATTGCGCGATGCACATCGAGGCGAGGTCGACATGCGTGCCCAGACGATCGGGTTCGAGTCTCACAGCCTCGCGAAAGCTCGCCTCTGCGTCGCCAAATGCGGTGAGCTCGCCCAGGGCGACGCCGCGGGCGCTCCAGAATCGCGCCGGAAAATCGCGCCGCAGCGTGAGCGCTTTTTCGTAGGCAAGCACGGCCTCGCGGTAGCGTTGTTGCGCCTTCATGTGATCGCCGAGATTGGCCAGCACGTCGGCGTGCTGTGGTTGCGCAGTGAGCACCTGCTGGTAGCAGCTTTCCGCGCGCTCCGTCTGCCCGCTCGCTTCCAGAGCCAGGCCGAGGTTGTTGAGTACCCCCGCGTTTCCGGGCGCGCGCTCCAGCGCGCGCTCGTAGAGACTGATCGCGGCTGCGAACTCGCCTCGCTCGCGGTGCAGATTGCCGAGATGAAAGAGTGCTTCGGGATCGCGGGCGTCGATTCGGAATGCCTCGCGCCAGGCCGCTTCCGCGGCGGACGGATCGCTCGCGTTGAGGATTTCGCCGAGAAGATTCCACGCCGCGACGTCGCGCGGAGACTTCTTCAGCGCGGCGCGACAAGTCGATTCTGCGCTAGTGTCTCCCAGGACGCGCTCGATGCGTGCCCGCTCGCGGATGAGATCGGAGTGCTCGGGCGCAAGCTCGAGCGCGTGACCGATCAGTGCCTTCGCCGCTGCAAGTTGACCGCTAACGAATGCCACCTGCGCCTGACGCACGATCTCTTCCAGGTCGACCGGCTGCTCCGGCGGCAGATCGACCGCACCGTGGCAGTCCTTGAAGCGCTTGCCGCTTCCGCATGGACAGGGTGCGTTGCGCGCGATCGCGGCGCTCATGCCTCGTTCCACATGCGCTCGACAGCGGCTTCGAAGGCTCGCGTGTAACGCTCCATGTCGAAGAGCGCCGAGGCACGAACCCCGCCGCGCAGGCGCGCTGACAATGCGCGCAGCTTCTCGCGTTCGCGCGCGAGCGTGAGCGCGATCGCCTCGTATTCGTCGGCCGATGCGGCCAGCAGCTCGGGAAGCGGTACAGCACTGATCTGACTCGCCGACGTGCGCGAAGCCATGCTGCGTCCGGCGATCGTGACGACCGGTAGGCCCATCCAGAGCGCATCATTCACGGTCGTGTGCGAGCCGAACGGGTGGGTGTCGAGGTAGAGATCGGCAAGCGGGTAGCGTGCGAGGTAGCGCTCGACGGGCTCGCTCGGCGCAAACGCGAGCCGCCCCGGGTCGACGCCGCGCCGGTCCGCCTCTGCCCGAAGATTGCGCTCGGCGATCGCATCAAGCGGGCGGAGCCACAGCACTGCGTCAGGCAGGCTTCGCAGCAGGCGCATCCAGACGTCGAACAGCGCGGGCTGCAGCTTGTATGCTGCCGCCTGGCTCATGAATACGAACGCGGCGTCGGGCAGACCGTAGTCGGCGCGGGCGCGCCGCTCTCCGGCGCTGCGCCGAGTATCGCTCGGCAAATAACACTCGCCGACATGACATACGCGCTCGGCGAAGTCGCCCCGCGCGTCCGGTGGTGTCGTGAACGGATCGGTGATCACGAAGTCGTAATAGCCTGCGCCGAGCGTTCCCGCATAGCCGAGATAGTTCACCTGCACCGGGGCCGCGCGCCACGCGAACAGATCGGGCCGCGCCTGCCCGGTATGCCCGGTGAGGTCGAAGAGCACGTCGACGCGATCAGTACGAATGCGCTCTGCCATCGCGGAAGTCTGGAGATGGCCAAACTCCGTGAGCGAGGCCGCGCGTTCGACACGCGCGCGAAGCGCGTCGGACTCGTTCCTGCCGAGAGCGTAGGCCCGGACTTCGAAGAGGTCGCGATCGAGTCGCTCCAGCAACTCGACGAGCAGCCTCGGCACCGGATGCTCGTGAAACGCGGATGACACGAAGCCGAGGCGCAATCGCCCATTGCGGGCGCGCTCGCGCAGACCTTCGAGAGCGGAGCCGGATTTGCGCTGCGGCCAGGCCCAGCGCTTCGCCGCAGCAAGTTGCAGCGCCGGGTCGTCGCAAATGGCGAGCAGCAGATACGGCGGCACCGACTGTCTCGGCTCGTCTTCCAAGCGGTCCACGACGCCGAGAATCTCGTCGCGCTTGCGCTCGAAGTCCTGCCAGTCTGCAAACTGGAGATCGACGTCGAGCGATTGCGCGGCGACCAGCGCGCGCTTCGGATCGAGCGCATGCGCCTTCCGGAAGAAGACTCCCGCCGGCTCATAGCGGCGCGAGTCGTACAGCAGAAAGCCGAGGTTCGCATTGATCTCGGCGGATTCGGGTTGGAGAGCGAGCGCGTGGCGAAAGCTGTCCTCGGCGCCCGTGCGATCGCCCAGCCGTTGCTGGCAGTTGCCGCGGTTGTTCCAGACTTCCGCGCCGGCGTGCGGCATCGCCGCAAGCAGGCGGTCGTAGCTTTCCAGCGCAGCCGCGAACTCCTCGCGCATGAAAAAGAAGTGCGCGAGATTGCCGAGCGCGCCGATGTGTCCAGGCTGGCGTTGCAAGATTTTGCGATAGCATGCCTCGGCCTTGCCCGGTTCGCCCGCCTGTCCAAATGTAATCGCGAGGTTGACCAGGAGGTCGGGGTGCGATGGCGCGAGTTCGAGAGCGCGCTCGTACGCAGCGATGGCCTTCGCATGCTGGCCGCCGACGGCGAGCGCGTTGGCGAGATGGAACCACGTCTCGGGATTGCGTGGATTCTGCTGCGCCGCGCGCTGCAACAGCTCGAGCGACCGGGCGTCGCGGTTCACTTCGATCTTCGGCATGATCGATCTAGCTGCGATTTTCCCATGCGTTGAGGAGCATGTTCTCGAAGGCGCGGGTGAAGCGGGTCATATCGAAGAGTGGAGCGCTGCTGCGCTGGGCGGCCAGCCGAGCTTTGAGCGCGGCGAGCCGCTGCGCATCGCGCCCCAGAGC
>Ga0318525_10000398_pt1 | contig 13340 bp, 15 predicted proteins | sample GRESIP052b4f23_FD_203482 | JGI IMG/M metagenome (GOLD analysis project Ga0318525, IMG submission 203482) | Tropical soil microbial communities from Luquillo Experimental Forest, Puerto Rico - GRE.SIPMG.052b4f23 | ecosystem: Environmental > Terrestrial > Soil > Tropical forest > Bulk soil...
CGGGTATTCCCGGCGCCTATGCCCAGTACGCGGCGGTCCCGGCCGCGCGGCTGGTGACGTTGCCGGCCGGACTGACGACCCGCCAGGGTGCGGCCGCGATGCTGCAGGGGCTCACCGCGCACTATCTGGCTTCTTCGACCTATCCGCTCAAGAGCGGCGATACCTGCCTCGTGCACGCGGCGGCCGGCGGCGTCGGACTGCTGCTGTGCCAGATCGCGAAGATGCGAGGAGCGCGTGTGATCGGTACCGTGTCCACCGAGGAAAAAGCCAAGCTTGCCCGTGAAGCTGGGGCCGCGGACGTGATCCTCTACACGAAGCAGGATTTCGAGGCCGAGGTGAAGCGCCTCACCGACGGCAAGGGCCTCCAAGTCGTCTACGACTCCGTCGGTCAGACGACCTTCGACAAGGGATTCAACTGCCTCGCGCCGCGCGGCACGATGGCGCTCTACGGTCAGTCGAGCGGCCCCATCGGACCATTCGATCTGGGGGTGCTCAACGCGAAGGGGTCATTGTTCGTGACCCGCCCGAGCCTCAACCACCACATCATCACGCGCGCCGAGCTCCTCGAGCGCTCGAGCGAGCTCCTGGGCTGGATCCGGGACGGCAAGCTCAAGCTCCGCACCGAGTTCGAGTTCCCTCTGAAGGACGCAGCCGACGCGCACCGCGCGCTCGAAGGACGCAAGACGACGGGCAAGGTGCTCCTGATTCCCTAGCGGACCACGCTAGAATGGCGTAGGAGGGCGCACATGCGAACAAGAGCCTTCGTGCTCATATTCGGTCTTTCGCTCGTCTCACTGCTGCTCCTCGACACGGCGTCGGTGTGGGCCCGCGCCACCAGTGGCGGAAGCCGCGGGTCTCGCTCGTACTCGTCGCCGGCCTCGCCGTCGTCGACGCCGTCGAGCCCCTCGCGGGTCACGACACCCGAGCCCAGTTCGTCTCAACCGATGTCTCAGCCCGCGCAGCGGCCGGGCATGTTCGGGGGGTTCATGGGCGGCCTCGCCGGCTTCGCGCTCGGCGGGCTCCTGGGTTCCCTGTTGTTCGGCGGCATGGGCGGCGGCTTCGGAGGCGGGATCGGTCTCCTCGAGCTGTTGCTGATCGGAGGCGGGATCTTCCTCGTATTCAGGATGCTGCGCGGACGCGACGCGCGCCCCGAGCCGGCGTACGCCGGTGCTGGAGCGTACGGCTCGTCCGATCGCGGCTGGTCGGCGGGCAGCGCCGTGATGGAGGCTCCTCCGGGCGAGTCGGATCTCGACCGTGGGATCGGTCACATCCGGAGCATGGACGCGACCTTCGATCCCGTCGGGTTCGCCGGCTGGGCGAAGGGGACCTTCATCGACGTGCAGGCGGCAATCGCCAGCCGCGACCTGAGCGCGGTGCAGGATCGCCTCACGCCGCAGGAGTTCGGCCGGCTTCAGGCGCAGTGCGATCAGCTGCGCTCAGCGCGGCGGACGAACCGGATCGAGCGTGTCCAGATCGGCCGGGCGGAGGTGTCCGAAGCCTGGCAGGAGAGCGGTCAGGACTGGGCGACGGTGTACTTCGCCGTGTCGCTCATCGACTACACCGTCGACGATTCGACCGGCGCGGTCGTGGAGGGGGCGGCCACGCCCGTGGATATCCAGGAATACTGGACCTTCACGCGCCCGGTCGGCCCGAAGCCCTGGCGCCTGTCGGCGATCCAGCCCGCATAGCCGTCGCGAGGGGTGCGCATTGAAGCGCGCCTTGAAATGGCTCGGCATCGCCGTCGGTGTCGTGGTCGTGTTGGCGATCGTGGCCGCGATCGCGCTGCCACGCTTGATCGACACGCCGCGGGTCCAGGCGTTGATTGCCAGCAGCGCGGCGCAGGCCGTCGGGCGGCCCGTGAAGTGGGAGTCGCTGTCCGTCGGCCTGTTCCCGCTACCGTCGATCGAGCTGCACAAGCTCGAGGTCGCCGAGGATCCGCACTTCGGTACGACGCCGTTCCTGACGCTCGAGACGGGCCGGGTCTATCTCCGGCTCCGTCCGCTCCTGACCGGTCGCGTCGAGTTCGGTGACATCACGCTCCAGCGCCCGCGCATCGCGCTCATCCAGAACGCCGAAGGCCGCCTGAACGTGGCCAGCCTGGCCCCTCCCGCGGATTCCAAGGCCACGCCGCGGCCAGGCCGATCCGGCGGCGGCGCGGCGGGCGGGGCGGCGGCCGCGATCGTCTCGCGAGTGAAGATCGACAAGGGGCTGATCACGTACGTGGCACAAGGGAAGGGGTCTGCGCAGACGCCGTATCGCGTCGAGGACCTGGACGTGACGATCACGGGTCAGGGCTCACAGCTCGCCTTCAAGGGCGGCCTCGTGGTACGGCCCGGCGATCTCGCCGTGAAGATCGCCGACGTCGTCGTCGCGGTGAACGGCGCCCGGACCCTGCTCGACGCGCCCGTCCGCGGCAAGGTCGGTCTCGAGGGCAAGGACATCGAGAAGCTCGTCGCGGCCGCGGCCGGCCCGACTCCCGCGATCGCCGGGCCGATCAAGGGGGATTTCGCGCTGAGCGGAACGCTCGGAGCGCCTCGGCTCTCGGGTAGCGTGGAGTTCGCAAGCCTCCGGGTGACGCAGTCCAATCAAGCCTGTCCGGAGCCGAAGCAACGGACGCTCGCGCTCGGCACCCTCAAGGTGCTCGGTGCCACGTGGGACGGCGCCCGCTTTCAGAGCCGGCCCGTCACGACCTCGGTCGGCGGCGGTCCCATCAGCACCAACCTCACCCTGACGCTCGACCACGGCGCCCGCGTACAGCTGAGCGATCTGGCCATCAAGTCCGTACCGGCCGAGAAGGTGCTCGTGGACTTCCTCTGCGAGGGCTACGCGGTCGCCGGCCCGCTCGATCTCACCGGCGCGCTCTCGACCAACACCTCGGATCTCCTCAATACCCTCGGGGGCTCGGGTCAGCTCCGGATCGGTCCGGGCAAGGTGGTCGGCCCGCAGGCGCTGGCGTTGATCACCGTGGTCATGCGGCTGGCGGGTGCCGCATCGTCGGTGCTCGCCGCCGACGTGCCGCAATCGCTGACGACCTCGCCGGTCGACTTCGAGTCGATCACCGGGACCTACCAGATCACGAACGGAGTCCTCAGCACGAAGGATCTCCTGTACAAGACCAAGGCGATCAAAGTGGGAGTCGCCGGCGACTACGGCCTCGCCACCGGACGAATGAATCTCGATCTGCGGGTCGATCACGGGCGCGGTGAGGTGCGGGCCAAGGTCACCGGCAACGCCGCGTCGCCTTCGGTCCGGGTCGATCCGTCCTCGCTCGCTGGCCAGGTCGACCGCGAGAAGGTCGAGAGCGGCCTTCAGGATCTGCTCAAGCGCTTCCGGAAGTGAGCCGTTGGGGCCGCGGCTACCCGCGCGTGGCGGTAAATCGGCCTCCGCCGAGCTTGCCGGCCTCGATCAGCTCGACGAAGAACGCGTGAAGCTGGTCGTACTCCACGTAGTGCTGGTGGCCGAGGCGAAGCTCGCGCTCAGGACGAAGCGCCCGGTGCAGCTCGATCCGCTTTCTCACGATGGCGCGCCACTCACCCGATAGATCCTCGGCCTCGACCGCCGCGAACCTGGCTCGGCCCAGCAGCTGGCGATAGCCTTCGAGCGTCTGCAGGGTCGTGGCCGCCATCCATTCCCAGAGCCGCTGCCGCTCGCGATCGCCGAGGCTCGGGAAGGCGATCCAGTCGGTAAAGGCCAGCCGGCCTCCACGCCCGAGCACGCGGTGACATTCGCGGAGGACCGCCGGCTTGTCGGCGACGTGCAGCAGCGCCTCCTGACTCAAGCACGCATCGAAAGCGCCGGCGGTGAACGGCAGCGACGCGGCGTCGGCACGGATCACGGTGACGCGCGTCTGCTTGACCAGGCGGTTGAGCCGGGCGGCTCCCGCCGCACGCCCGGCGTGCAGCTCGATCGCGACCACCGACGAGCCGCGGCGGCTCGCCAGGAAGCGCGCGGGGCCCCCGAGCCCGGCGCACACGTCGAGGACGCGGCTGGCCGGGCCGACGCCGGCCCGCCGCGCGAGGGCGTCGACCGCGGCCAGACCGCCGTAGTGATCCTGGTCGAACTCGAACAGGTCGTCCGCGGTCGGCGCGCCGGCGCGCCCCTGGCCGCCGAGGGCCGACAGCACGTGGGCCTCGCTGATCGGATGCTCGTCGTAGTATTGCCGTACGCGTCCGGGGGTGCCTTGAAGCATTTTCGGGGGTATGGTAAAAGCAAACCGGTTTCATCACACCTTTCGGCGAGGGAAGACCAATGGGTACCGGAGGCCGGGGCGGTCTCGAGGACATCGTCGTATCGACGTCGGATATCTGTTTCATCGATGGGCGCGAGGGACGGCTCGTCTATCGCGGTTACGACGTCAATGATCTCGTCGAGCACTCGTCTTTCGAGGAGGTCATCTTCCTCCTCTGGCACGGCGGCCTGCCGAGCAAGAAAGAGCTGCTCGCCCACACCAAGGCGCTCAGCTCCACCGCGAATCGCAAGCTGCCGCCGGGCATCCTCGCGCTCCTGAAGTCGCTGCCGAAGAAGACCACGCCGATGGAGGTGCTGCGCACCGGCATCTCGGCGCTCTCGGCCTACGATCCCGACGCCGCTGACAACTCCAAGGACGCCACGGCCCGCAAGGCGCTCAGGCTGACCGCGCAGATGCCCACGCTCGTGGCCGCGTGGGACCGGATCCGCAAGGGCAAGGCGCCGGTCGCGCCGAACCCGAAGGTCAATCTCGCGGCGAACTTCCTCTACATGCTGACGGGTAAGCGCGCAACCCCGCTGGCCGAGAAGACGTTCGACGTCGCGCTGATCCTGCACGCCGACCACGAGTTCAACGCCTCGACCTTCGCGGCCCGCGTGACCGCCGCCACGATGTCGGACCTGCACTCGGCAATCGTGTCGGCGATCGGCGCCCTCAAGGGACCGCTGCACGGCGGCGCCAACGAGCAGGTGATGCTGATGGTGCAGAAGATCAAGACGCCGGCGAACGCCGACGCCTGGATCCGCAAGACCCTCGCCGATCACGGGCGCGTCATGGGCTTCGGCCATCGCGTCTATCGCGTCGAGGATCCCCGCGCCAAGCATCTGCACCGGCTGGCGCAAGAGCTCGGCAAGCAAGAGGGCGACACCAGCGCGGTCCAGATCCTGGACACGGTGGTCCGCGTCGTGGGCGAGCAGAAGCGCATCTTCCCGAACGTCGACCTCTATTCCGGCGCAGCCTACTCGTCGATGGGGATCGCGACCGACCAGTTCACCCCGATCTTCGCGATGAGCCGGGTGGCCGGCTGGGCGGCGCACGTGATGGAGCAGCACGCCAACAACCGGCTGATCCGTCCGCGCGCGGAGTACACCGGCCCGACGCACGCGACGTACGTCCCAGTCGACCGCCGCTAGCGAGGCGGTGCGCGCAGCGCCGCGCGTCAGCCTCGTCATGGCCGTGTTCAATGGGCTCGCGCAGACGCGAGCCTGTCTCGAGAGCCTGCGCGCGACCACCGAGCCGTTTCGGCTGGTCGTCGCGGACAACGGCTCGAGCGACGGCACCCCCGAGCTCCTGGAGCGCTTCCCGTATCCGTACCCACTGACCGCGGTGCGGAACGAGGCCAACGGCAATATCATCGCGGCGCTCAACCGGGCGTGGCGGCTCACCGACACCGAGTTCGTCTGCCTGATCCACAACGACACCGAGATGATCGAGCCGGCGTGGCTCTCGCGGCTCCTCGCCGCGCTGGCCGAGCCCGGTGCCGGGCTCGCCGGGCTCTACGGCGCCAAGCGGCTGCGGGCCAACGGACGGCTCGTGGGCCGGACGGTCGTCCACAGTCTGCTCCCGAAGCCGACCGTCAAGGCGCCGTGGGAGGACGTGGCATTCGTCGACGCGGTCTGCCTGTGCATCTCGCGCGAGCTCCTCGACGCGATCGGCGGCCTCGACGAGGGCTACGGCTTCTACCACGGCATCGACCGCGATCTGTCGTTGTCCGTCGTCGACCGCGGCCGGCGGTGCCTGGTCGTCCACGCTCCGTTCTGGCACCACGGCGGCAAGACCCGCACGCGGGGATTCGCGGCCGATCCGGCGCTCGAGCGCGCGGACCTCGCGCGGCGCGATTCGGCCCTGGCGCGGTTCGTCGAGAAGTATCGGCATCGGCTGCCATGCGATGTGCGCGGCGCGCGGGAGCGCGTGCGCGACTGGGTGAGGACGCGCCTGGCGTGAGCGCGCTCAGGATCGGCATCGTCGGCGCGCGATTCGCGGCCGAGCTCCACGCCACGAACTACCGGCCGCTGCTCGGCGGGCGCGTCGAGCTGGCCGCCGTCTGCTCGCGCACGCGGGAGCAGGCCCAGGATTTCGCGCGGCGCCACGCGATCCCGCGGGTGTTCACCGACTACCGGGCGCTCGTCGAGTCGCCCGACGTCGACGTCGTCGACATCTGCGCGACGACCGATCGCCACCACGAGATCGCGGTCGCCGCGGCACGGGCCGGCAAGCACGTCATCGTCGAGAAACCGCTGACCGGCGCCTTCTGCGCGGCCACCGAACCTCGCGAGGCGATGCTGGCGGCCGCGCTGGCCAACGCCGATCTCGTGCTCGAGGCCGTCGCGAAGGCCGGCGTGACCCTTTGCTACGCCGAGGACTTCGTCTACGCGCCGCCGGTGGCGAAGCTCCGGCGGCTCCTCGACGCGAGCGGCGGCGCGATCCTCGAGCTGCGCGCCGAGGAGAGCCATTCGGGCTCCCACGCCGCGTACGCAACGCGGTGGCAGAGCGCGGGTGGCGGAGCGCTGTTGCGGATGGGCTCGCACCCGATCGGCGCCGTGCTCCACCTCAAGCACTGGGAGGGGCTCCAGCGCCGCGGCCGGCCCATCCGGACGCGGGCGGTGTTCGCCGAGGTCGCCAGCCTGACCAGGCTGCCGTCGGTGGCGGGGCTCAAGCGGCACATGTCGACGCGCGCCGAGGACGTCGAGGACTGGTCGGTCGCCGTGCTCACGTTCGAGGACGGCACGATGGCGACGATCCACTCGAACGACATCACGCTCGGGGGCGTGCGCAACGTGGTGACCGCCTACCTGACGAACGCGGTGATCCAGGCGAACATCAATCCGAACAACACACTGACCGTGTACGCTCCCGACGCGGCCGTCTGGGGCGACGAATACATCACCGAGAAGGTCGAAACCAAGGCGGGCTGGCAGTTCCCGAGCCCGGAAGAGGACTGGATGCGCGGATACCCTCAGGAGCTGGAAGATTTCGTCGGCGCGATCAGCGAGCGGCGCGAGCCGCTGTCGGGCGGGCTGCTGGCCCGCGAGGTGGTGGAAGTCATCTACGCCGGCTACGTCTCGGCAGCGAGCGGCCGCCGGGTCGAGCTCCCGCGGCCATGATCCCCTTCGCGAAGGGCCATGGGCTCGGCAACGACTACATCGTCATCGACGAGAAGGATCTGCGCGCGCCGCTCTCGACGAAGGCGATCGCCCGTATCTGCGACCGGAACTGGGGCGTCGGCTCGGACGGCGTTCTCCTGCTGGTGCCGACGGCGCGCGCCGACTTCGGGCTGCGTATCTTCAACCCCGACGGCAGCGAGGCGGAGAAATCCGGCAACGGGCTCCGGATCTTCGCGAAGTACCTCTGGGAGCGCGGGCGCGCCAAGAAGCCGACGTTCACGGTGGACACGAAGGGCGGCCTCGTGGAGTGCCAGTGCCGCGTCGAGGGCGGGCGCATGGGCTTCGTCACCGTCGAGATGGGCCGGGCGACGTTCCGGGCGCCGGAGATCCCGATGAACGGCCCCGATCGCGACGTCGTGGGCGTGCCGCTCCAGCTCGGCAACGGCACCACCCTGTCGGTCACCGCGGTCTCGGTCGGCAATCCGCATTGCGTCACGTTCGTCGAGCGCCTGGACGAGGCGGAGTGCCGGCGGCTCGGGCCGTTGATCGAGAACCATCCGTCGTTTCCCAATCGGACCAACGTGCAGTTCGCCCGGGCGGCGACGCGCGACACGCTCGACATCCTCATCTGGGAGCGCGGCGCGGGCTACACGCTGGCCTCCGGCACGTCGTCGTGCGGCGCCGCCTCCGCGGCCGTCAGGAACGGACTCTGCGCTCACGGACGCGTCAAGGTCCGCATGCCCGGGGGCGAGCTCACGATCGAGGTCCGGCCGGACTGGTCGCTCCGTCTCGACGGTCCGGTCGAAGAGGTCTACCAGGGCACGCTCTCCGCCGAGTTCGCCGGTTCGCTATGAAGCGGATCTGCGTCTTCTGCGGCGCGGCGGAGGGCGCGCGCCCGGCCTACGCGGACGCGGCGCGACGGTTCGGCGACGAGCTGGTCGCCCGCGGCCTCGGGCTGGTCTATGGCGGCTGCGCGGTCGGGATGATGGGCATCCTCGCGGACACGGTCCTGGCCCGCGGCGGCGAGGTGATCGGCGTCATCCCCCAGCGGCTGGTCTCCCGCGAGCTGGCCCACACGGGATTGACCGAGCTGCGCGTGGTCGAGTCGATGCACGAGCGCAAGGCGACGATGGCGTCGCTCGTCGACGGCTTCGCCGTTCTCCCCGGAGGGCTCGGCACGCTCGACGAGACGTTCGAGGCGCTGACCTGGGCTCAGCTCGGCATTCACGGTAAGCCCGTCGGCGCCCTCAACGTCGAGGGCTACTGGGACGGGCTGCGCCGCCTGATCGAGCACGCCGTGCGAGAGCGCTTCGTGAGCCCGACGTACGCCAGCCTCCTGCTCTTCGCGGACACGCCGGCCGACCTGCTCGACCGCTTCGCCGCCTGGCGCGCTCCGGAAGTCCTGCGCGCCTGATCAGCGGCGCGCGCGCGACCGGCGCGCGCCTGCCGGGGCGATCCCGGCCAGCGCGGGCATGTCGGCGAGCTGCGCGTCGGAGAGCTCACTCCAGATGATCTCGGTCGGGCGGGAGTATCGGCGCCTGGTGCGGATCACGCGCTCGGGCGTGACGACGATGTCGAGCGGGACGTCGTGGGGCGTCATCGGGATCGTCTCGTCGACGACCTGCAGCTCGTGGACCGTGGTGACGACCGGCGTATCGTCGTCGATCAGCCCGAGCGAGCGGGCCAGCGCGAACTCGAGGTCGCTGTAGCCTCCGCCTTTCCCGAGCCGCGCCCCGGTCTCGTCGACGGCGACGCTGCCGGCCACGACGAGGTCGATGCGGCCGATCTTCGTCGGCGATACGGCGACGCCGAGCGTGGAGGCACCGCGGATCGTCGCGGCCTGCGCGAGCTTGCCCCGGAGCGCTCGGGGGTCCAGCCGCAAGAAGCAGCGCGCGGCGCGCAGGCGCGGCACGGCCATCACCACTGTCTTGCCCTCGCGCAGGGCCGCCAGCCGCACGGCGCGCTGCGGTGCGTCGGGATTGCACTTGATGCGTCGAGCCGCCCGCCATTCCGGCAGCTCGGTCAAGCGTCGCGCGGCCGGCTCCGCGCCGACGAAATTCGGGATGCGGTCGTGCAGGGGGAGGGGAAACCGGCCGACGCGGCGCTTGGTCAGGAGCGCCCAGACGCGCTCGCGGATCTCCTGCTTGCCGCGCAGGGTCTAGCTCTTCGCCGTCGCGGGCTCGAGCCGCGGCAGCTCGACGGAGAGCCCGGCGGTCGCTCGCGCGAACGTCTCCGCGAGCTTCACGGCGCACCACCCAGCCGCAACCGCCGCCGTCAGCGCCAGGGCGAGCCCGAGGGCGCCGTCGGCCGCCGACGGCAGCGCGTGGCTCAGCGCCGGCAATCGTCCGAGCGCGACCGCGGACGTCGCGAGCAGGGCCGCGCCGAAGACGGTTGCGGCGAGCTTCCATCGCCGCCGCGCATCCGCCCACGTCATGAGCGCGGCGGGCAGCAGCGGAAGCCAGCGCAGGATCATCGAGCGCCCCGGCGGAATTCCGTTACGGCGCGCCATCTCGTGGGCCACGGCGACCGGCGAGGCCGGGTCGGCGGCGATCGCTTCGTCGATCGTCGGCATCGGCTCCAGCAGCGCGAAGCCGAGGTCCCCGATCAGGAGGATCGAGAACTGCACGAGGAGGGCGCCGATGGTCAGGACCAGCGGCATGCTTCGACTGGCCGCGAGATGCGCGACCAGCACGAGCGCGAACGTGAAGGCGAGCGCGCCGAGAATCGGGAAGGTGAAGAAGAAGACGGCACCGCGATGGAACGCGGTCTGGACCGACTGGTCCACGAGGATGTAGAACGTGCCGAGCAGGAAGACGCCGCTCGTGGCGAGTGCCATCCAGCGCGGCCAGCCCGGGCCGTACACCTCGAGCGCGATCAGGAGCGCGCCGAGGTTGGCGACCTGCGAGCCGGCGAGGCCCAGCAGGTGAGGCGGGCTCCAGAGCGTCACGTCGAGCCCGAAGAGTCGATGCCAGAGGTCGTCGACCGGCGCGGCGAGGATGACGATCGCCATACCCCACCAGGTCAGGTGAAAGCCGCGGGTTCCGCGGAGCCCCGCGATCGAGACGCTGTCCGGCAGCGCCACGGGTTCCCGACGCCACGTCTCGACGACGAGGACGCCGAGCGAGATCGCGCAGACGACCACGACGGACGCGTAGGTCATGACGTGCGGCGCGATCCAGAACGAATCGCGCCCGATGACGAGGTGCCAGCGGATGTCCCAGCCCACGCCCCAGCCTCCGACGAGCTTCGCCGCGAGCAACGCCCAGAGCGCGCGGCGCCGAAGGGTCATCCGCACGATGCCATGATACACTGCCCGCCGCAGTGATTGCCTCGTGGTGCTGGGACCTCGTCGAGCCGTATCTCAAGCGTAACCTCATGAATCGCGGCCTCGCGCGTCCCAGCCGCCGTGAGATCCTCGAGGAGTTCGGGCGCGTGTGGCCCGAGTTCACCGCGACCATCGGCGTGCAGGAGCCCTGGGCGGGCACGATCCGCTTCAAGTGGCTGGTCCGCCTGCCGTCGTCCGAGATGGACGCGTTCCTGGAGGATCCGACAGGCTGGATCGGCGGCCGCTACGGCGGCGGGAAGTTCAAGATGAACCTGCATCACGGGCTGCACTTCGTGAACACGCGCAACTTCAAGCCCGAGGGCGTTCCGCAGTGGCGGGACGCGCCGGCGCTCGACGTGGACGCGTGAGCGCGCGGGTCGACGCGTCCGGCATGGCGGTCGCGCTCGCCCGGCCGCCACGGCGCATCGTCTCGCTCGTCCCGAGCATCACCGAGACGCTCTGCACGCTGGGGCTGGCCGACGCGCTGGTCGGGATCACGGTCTACTGCGTCGAGCCGCGCGGGGTCGTCGGCGGCAAGACGAAGATCGGCGGCGAGAAGAATCCCGATCTCGAGAAGATCCGCGGGCTCGCCCCCGACGTGGTGATCGCGAACGCCGAGGAGAACCTGCGCGAGCACGTCGACACGCTCCGAGCGTGGTCGATCCCGGTGTGGGTGACGTATCCGCGCACCGTCGCCGAGGGCATCCAGCTGATCGCCGACCTGGGCGCAGTGACGGGCACCGAGGCGCGCGCGGCCGAGATGGTCGGAGAGATCGCGCCGCTCTACGAGCGCGTCGCCAGCGCCGCCACCCGGCGGCCTCCCGTCGCCGTGTTCTATCCGATCTGGCGCGGGCCGTACATGACGATCAACCGCGACACGTACATCCACGACATGCTCAGGGTGTGCGGGGCGCGCAACGTGTTCGCCGACCGCCCGGAGCGCTACCCGACGGTGACCCTGGACGAGGTCGCGGCCGCGCGGCCGGACGTGATCCTGCTTCCCGACGAGCCGTTCCGGTTCCGGCGCGCGCACGTCGCCGACTTCACAGGTTACGCCGACGTGCCGGCGGTGCGCGACGGACGCATCCACCTCGTGGACGGCAAGCCCTTCTCGTGGCACGGACCGCGGATCGCGGAGGCCCTGCGGCTGCTGCCGCGCTTGATCGATCCGGGGACTACGACTTCTTCTTGAGCGGCCGGATCCAGTCGAGCCACGGCGCGGCGGCGGGCATGAACAAGCCGGGGATCGCCACGCCGGCGACGAAACCGACGATCGAGAGGAAGACCAGCGAGATGAGCATCACGCAGAGATCGAGCAGGAGCGCCATGGCCTCACTCTACCTCGAGGACCATCTCGATCTCGACGGGAATGTTCACGGGTAGCCCGCCCATGCCCACCGCCGAGCGCGCGTGCTTCCCAATGGTCTCGCCGAATACCTCGACCATCAGGTCGGAGAAGCCGTTGATCACCTTGGGCTGGTCGCCGAAGCCGTCGGCCGAGTTGACCATGCCGAGCACCTTGACGACGCGGCGGACCTTGTCGAGGCTGCCCAGATTTGCGCGGACCGTCGCGAGGAGCGAGAGCCCGACCTCGCGCGCGACCTGATAGCCCTGCTCGACCGACAGATCCTTGCCGACCTTGCCCTGCGACGTCGCCTTACCGTCGCGAACCGGGCCGTGGCCCGACACGAAGAGGAGATTCCCTGTCCGCACCGCACCGACGTAATTCGCCATGGGGCTGGTCGGCTTCGGCAGCGTGATGTTCTTTCCCTTGAGTCGTGCTTCGGCGCTCATCGTGATCCGTCCTCCACGAAGTGCATGACAGCAGCCGCGTCATCGTGTCACACTACCTCGTGTCCGTCAAACCTGCGCCGGTGACGCCGGTCCCGGCCGCCACGCTCGTTCTCCTTCGCAATCGGTCCGCGGGCGCGTTCGAGGTTCTGTTGATCCGCCGGCACACGGCGAGTAAGTTCGCCGCCGGCGACTTCGTGTTTCCCGGGGGCAAGATCGAGACGAGCGACGGCCCCGACGACGGCGCCGCCTGGTGCCGGAAGATCGACACAGCGGAGGCCGCGCGCCGGCTTCGAGTGACCTCGCCGTCAGCCGCCCTCGGCCACTGGGTCGGCGTCATCCGCGAGACGTTCGAGGAGGTCGGGATCCTCCTGGCGTATGGGTCCGACGGTCGCCCGGTTGGCCTGGACGGCGAGCGATACGCGCGCTACCGCGCGGCGTGTCAGGCCGATCACCGGACCTTCTGGGACATGCTGCGCGCCGAGCGCCTCACCCTGGCGACGGACGCGCTCGTGTACTTCGCTCACTGGATCACGCCGGAGATCCAGCCGCTCCGGTTCGACACGCGCTTCTTCGCGGCCGCGATGCCGGAGGGCCAGGAGGCGGTCGCCGACGAGCGCGAGATCACCGAGGTGCGCTGGCTCGGCCCACGCGACGCGATCGACCTGAACGCGCGCGGGCAGCTCTCGCTCCGCAACCCGACCGTGCGCAACCTCGAGCTCCTCGACGGCGCGCCCACCGTCGCCGTCGCGCTCGAGCGCTTGAACGGGCGCGAGATCCGCACGATCCTGCCGCGCGTCATCGTCGAAGGCGACAAGCGCCGCGTGCTGCTCCCGGGCGAGCCCGGGTATTACTGAAATGGGGGCCTCGACGG
>Ga0318525_10000399_pt1 | contig 13331 bp, 12 predicted proteins | sample GRESIP052b4f23_FD_203482 | JGI IMG/M metagenome (GOLD analysis project Ga0318525, IMG submission 203482) | Tropical soil microbial communities from Luquillo Experimental Forest, Puerto Rico - GRE.SIPMG.052b4f23 | ecosystem: Environmental > Terrestrial > Soil > Tropical forest > Bulk soil...
GCCACATTGTCAGGATAGTGACGGCACTGCCGGCACGGCGGCGACAGGGGCCCGCCTCGCTGGCATACCAATGCCGGTGAGGACGATCGCCACTGCGTCACGAATCAGCGCCGGCCGCGCGGAGGATTCCCCGCCGCGAGACGCCGCCCGCAGCCTGCTCATTCCCCTGCTCCCTTCTGACGGGCGGCGTGATTCTAGTGCGCGGCGCGGGTCAAGTCACGGCGGCCTCCCGCGAGCGTCCCGCCGCGCAGGGTCGACGACTGCCTGATTGCAACGGAACCTCGCGGTGGGCGATGATTATCGGCGGGCCCACGGGCCCTGTCAGGCCGCCGCGGTCAGCGGAACCGCGAGCGGAAACACGCGGCCGAGATCCCCGCGCCCCGGCGGGGCGCCGCCCACACCGTTTCCGCGAAGGAAGCTCCCATGCATCCAATGCTACCTGCCCGTCGACTCCGCGACATGGCCCGAGGCTTTGCCATACCGGCGACCATGTCGCTCGGCGCGGCCGTCCTGCTCGGGCTCGGTCCCCGCGAGGCCCGAGCACAGTCGTGCGTGGCCGAGGATTGCCAGCCGCCGTCCGGCTCGGCGTACGCGGGGGCGTTTCATTTCACCTACAGCGCCGGGTTCACCGCAGATATCGGGAACCCGAACCTTCATAGCTTCACGACCTGTACCGGGCTACCTGCGAGCAGCCCGGGTGCGTTCGCCACTCATACATTCGATGCGGTCACGGATTTCACGCTGAGCATGAACGGTGGCCCCGCGGTGCCGACCACGGCACCTGCCCACGTCACCTCGTTCGACCGGTTCAACCACGTCTCGGGCCCGACGCGCTTCTTCGACACCGAGATGATCCAGCTCGACATCTCGGGCGGCTCACTGCCGGCCGGGACGCGGATCAGGGAGAGCCCGACCCTCGCTTCGACGGGCGCGACGAGCGTTCAGGACCTCGGCGGCGGGAGCTTCCGGATCGACAGCTTCTTCGATGTCTTCACGGAGCTGAGCATCGACAATGGCCTGACCTGGGTGCCCTGCGCGACATGTCCCGGCCACATGACGCTCAGTGGCCCGGGCTGTCCAACGCCGTCGCGAAGCGGGTCGTGGGGGCACGTCAAGCTGATCTATCGATAGCAGGGCTCGCCTCGAAAGCACCGCAGACTGATCTCATCCGGCCGCGTGCCGCCGCGCGCGTGCGACCCACGCCGCGTACACCACACCGTTGAGGGCGAGGACCAGCACTCCGAGCGCCATCTGGACGCCGCGCGTCAGCCCCTCGGGGTAGAGGACGCTCATGAGGTAATGGGCGATGAAGCCGCCGGTGTAGGCCGCCTCGCCACCGCGATGACGCAGGGCGATCTCGAAGGGAGTGAGCGGACAGACCCAGCCGAAGAACTCGATCAGCGCCGCCCAGATGACGGCGGGCACATGGACCCACGCCACGTTGGGCCATCGCAAGGCGATGAGGCCTCCGGCCACCACGAAGAGCATGAACGCGAAATGGACGATGACGATCAGGTCGGCGAGGAGGCGATAGGCCACCGCGGGATTCCCCGCGTATCACTTCCCGAACCAGCGCCGCAGCCGGCTCGATCCGAAGCGCGCCTTTTCCGCGACCAGGGCCGCGGAGGGTGGCTGGAACGTACCGGTCGGCTTGGGCCCGCTCAGGAAGTCCACGTCGACGCGCCCCACCTGGTCGTGGCCGAACTCCACGTAGCATGAGCCCTGGCCCTTGTACGCCTCGGGCGGGCTGCCGCCGCGGACTCGCGCGATGATCGCTTCCGCGACGACGCGCGCCGCGCCTTCGGCGAAGACACCCGCCTTGGGCGTGCCCACGCCGTTCACGTCGCCGACGGCGTAGACGCCGGGGAAGCGGGTCTCCAGCGTATGCTTGTTCACCGGCACCCAGTCGTGGGCGTGTGCCGCGAGGCCCGCGTCGACCACCACCTCCGGCACGCGGTGCACGGGGATGCCAAGGAAGAGCTGGTACGACAGCTCGATCCCGTCGCTCAGCACCGCCACCTTGCGGCCGGGATCGAGTGATTTCACGAGGTTGTCCTTGACGAACGTGATGCCACGCTCGGCAAAGGCCGCGAGGATGGCCTGGGACGTGTCGGGGGACGGCGGAACGGGAGTGCCGAACGGCATGACGAGCGTGATGGCGGTCGCCGCGCGCCGGCCCCGCTGGGTGAGATGGTCGTGGAGCAGCAGAGCGGCCTCGCTCGGCGCGGGCGGGCACTTGAACGACTTGCCGGTGACGCCCACGATCGCCGCCCCCCGATCGAAGCGCGAGAGCACCTCCGGCATCGCGAATGCCCCCGGCACCGAGTAGAACTCGCTTCCCCCCTCCACCAGCCCGGGCGTTGCCGCGAGGTCGTAATCGGCGCCGAGCGCCACCACCAGCATGTCCGCCTCGAACGTGCCGGCGTCGGTCACCGTACGCCTGGCCGCGGGGTCGATCGATCGCACCGTGGTCTGCACGAACCGGATGCCCGGCTTGACGATGTCGCGGTAGACATGCTGAACGGAAGCGGCTGACCGCCGCCCGAACATCACGTCGAGCTTCGAAAACCCGAACACGAACGCGCCGGCCTTGTCGACCAGCACGACGTCGATGGCGTCGCCGAGAGCGTCGGACAGCAGCGTCGTCAGCTCGAGTCCGCCAAACCCCGCACCCAGCACGACGACTCGGGTCTTCATCTCAGCGCCTCCGATCGATGCCTGCTCCCCTTAAGGTGGGCCCGCAGCTCGAGACCTGTGAACCATCATAGGGGCGTCGCGCGCGCCCCGGAAACGAGGTCCCTGCAGCACGGTAGTCTGCGAAGAGGCGTCATCACCGCATCGCATGCCGCGACCGCTTTTCCCACCGGCCGTCGTTCTTATCCATGAGATCCGGGGCTGCCGGGGCGATGGGGGCAGTTTCCCGGAGCCGACTCCAGCTATATTCCGCCCGCTGTCCCCCCGGGCGAGTTCTTCCATGGCGCTACGGATCGGCTGGAACACTTGGTACTCCGTTCTATCGAACGGAGGAGTGTTCCGGACATCGGGCCAGGAAGGCCAAATAGGCCCCAGGGGGGCAGGAGGCAGACCATGAGCTGCTCTTCTCGATTCCGAACGCGATCAATCCGGCGAACGATTTCACCGGGGCCAACGCCGCGCAGGGACAGTCTGGCAAGGTCTGGTTTCTCGCCGGCAGCTTCTGCCCCGAGCCGCCGACTCCATGCTCGAATTTCACCGTGACGCGCAACATCACGGTGCCGACGGGCATGGCCATCTTCTTCCCGATTCTGGACCCCGAGTGCTCGACCCTGGAGGGTAATCGCACGACCGACGCCGAGCTGAGGCTCCCGCCGTTCGGTTTTGGCATGGATATCAAGTACAACCTGACCGTTGCGGATGGATCCGGGGGCTCGGCCAGCCCAGCCAGGGCGACGAGCGAAACCCGTTCGTCGTGGGGCGGGCTGAAGCTCATCTACCGCTAGCCGCAGGTCCTCTCTGCGCCAACGCGTGGCCCGTGTCTGGGCCACGCCGTCGGCGCCGGGGTGCGGAACCGGCCCATCTCCCGGGCGCCGGCCGCGCGACGGGACCCGGCCCCACTGCTACGGCATTGAAGCGGATCGGCGCAAAGCCAGTGCAAGAGCGCCGCGAGCATTCCAGGTCGGGCCAGGACCCGCGCACTGGGGGCTCGACGGTTTGTCGGTCCTCCCGATGAGCACCACGATGACCACCGCCACCGTCACGAACAGCAGGGCCCCCAGGACCCACTGGCCGGACGGCGTGCGATAGGCCACGCTCGTCACCTGGTCCACAGGGACCTGCATGGCCCCGCTGTCCGTCTCGACTTCGATGACGCTGAAGCAGGGCACCTGCCCGCGGATCACCTCTCTTTCGAGCGCGTCGCGCGTCCAGACGTGACCGGAGGAGTCGGTCACCGCGGTGAGATCGTCGAAGCGCAGGAGCCTGGGCGGACTCGACGTCTTCCAGCGCAGCTCCAGGCTGCGGTAGCCAAATCCGTCGAGTAGCGCCGCGTCGTCGTTGGACTTTCTCTGCACCCGGACCCACGAGCCCGGAGCGGGAAGCGGCGTGGAGTCCGTCCGCGCCACGCGGAACTCCGCGACCCGGCGGGCGTAGGCATCGGGCTCCATGCGGGACACACCCTGGAACTTGCCGCTCACCAGGCTGTCGCCGCGTAGAATGACGCGCACCTGCATTCCCGGGGACACGCTGGTGAGATGCAGGTCCTCGAGCATCTCAGGTGCGGGCTCGTCAGTAGACGTGATGCCCCGACTCCCCCCGCCGCTCGCGCAGCCGTCGAGATCGACCGCGAGGACGACCAGCGCCGCCATCCCGACGCGTGCCCAGCGGGCCCAGGGTGTCATGGCTTTCATAGAGGTCGCTCCCATTGCAAGGCCCTCGGAGTAGACGTTGGCCAATGAATCACGAGCTCGGTGCCCCGGGTTCAGGGATAGACGTTCGTCCAGGGTCCGGGGCGATGCACCAGCCAGCCGAGCGTCGCGCCCCCCACCACCCCTATGACGATCGGCGCGCCACTGACACGGTGCGGGTCGAGGGAGATGGCGTACACCGCGGCCTCGATGAAAACGATCGACGCACCGATCTCCAGTCCGCGCCACGCGCCGGCCAGGGCGCCGGTGCCGTGGGAGCTCCTGCGCGCGTCGATCGATTCGATCTCTGTCCAGGGGACGAGGCGCGCTTCCGGGGGCGATGAGAAGCTCGATGAGTAGAGTCCGTCCGACGTGAGTGGAAGCTGGAGACCGTCGGGCGAAACAACCACGTGGTGAGCGAGGAGCTTCCTGGTGTCGGTGAGGACTCGGATGTCGTCGTGTGTCAGCACCGCGAGTCGTACCAGCGCTATCCGCGCGGAATCGGGCACACCGGCGGATTCGGCCCGGTTCGCGGGCACGGATGTCAGCGTGACGGTAACCGCAGCGAGGAACATCAGGGGCACATTCGCGCGGCGACGCCGCCGGCCGGTGCCCACGGCGGAGAACGCGCGCTTCGGATCGAGCCGGCTCCGGCGCTGGTTCGGGAGGTGACACATCATTTCAGGGATAGACCGTCTTCCAGGGTCCGGGGCGATCGAGCAGGCCGCCGAGCGTCGCCCCACCCGCCACCCCGATCACGATCGGCGCGGGACTGACATGGTGTGGGGTGAGGGTGAAGATGGGGCCATACTGGGCAATGTAGATCAACGAGCCGATCACCAGCCCGACGATCCCCCCCGCCACCGGGCCGATGCCGCTGGGGCCCTTCCGCACATGGATCGATTCGACTTCAGACCAGCGAACGAGACGTATTTGTGGGGACGAAGCGAAGAACGGTGTGAAGTCCGGCTCGGGATCAACGGGAAACCGGAGCCCATCGGGAGAGACGACCACATGGTGAGCGAGGAGTTTTGTGCTGTCCGTCACGACTCGGACGTCGCGGAAACTCATCAATGCGCATCGCACCAGGGCGAACTGCATGGAATCGGGCGCAGAGGCGGACTCGACCCGGGTCGCGATCAGGGACGTCAGCAGGACCCCGACCGCGGCGAGGAATGCCGGGCGCATGCGGATGATGTGCGATTCACTGCTCATGGCGAACCTCCCGCTGGGGCTGCTTGATCGCCCAGCCGGTGATCAGCGTGACGCGGACCGCGTTGATGCCGTTGCGCTGGCTCATGGCGACCGCCATGTTGACCGGGACGCGGATGCCGCCGTAGTGCAGCGTCTGGCCGCAGGCGACCACGACCGCGGTCGTGACGGCCGCGGGCCCCAAGCTGATGCTGGGGCCGATCCCGAACTCGAAACTGCCCGGCGTACGCACGCCGAAGACCAGCGTGCCGGTCGGGATGAATTCGCTCCTCTCGACGCCGCCGATCAGGAAGATCCGCTCGACGAGGAACCACGGGCCGCGGGTGCCGGGCGCGGCCTGGTTCTCGGAGTGCCATCCGAACTGGCTGCGCGCCGCGCCCTCCGACGAGAGCGTGAGACCGATCCGTGGCCCGCTGAGGTCGTACTGGATCACCGCGGGCTCGGTGTCGGCCACCGCGACTGCATGACCAGGCACCGGCTCGCCGGAATGGTTCATGACCGTGTCGGCGGTCTGCGCCATGACCGGCGACACCGCGAATCCAAGCAGCGCCAGCGCGCACGCACACACCATTTGGGGTCTCATCGTCATCTCCTCCGCGCGACGCCCGAGCCGGTCCCGAGGCCGATCCCCAGGCTCGCCGCCCCGCGGCGTCGCGTCGCCGACGTGCTTCTGCAGGCGATGTGCCACCGCGTTGGAACCGCGTAAACGCTGCGTTTTTCGCACCGCGCCCCGGCGCCGGACCGCGGTGCGCTGTCGCGTCGTGGAGTCGGACTCCACGATCGTGGAGCCGGCCCCCGAGGCGTCGTGCCGGGCTCCCGCGTATACTCCGAGCTTCGAACCGCGGGGCGACTCCCATCCGGAAGGACGATGGCCGAGCCACAACCGACGACCGAGCTGATTGCGGCGCTTCAGGGCGTGCTCCGCCAGGTGGCGGAACCGATCGACGTCCTCAAGACCGTCCTCGAGCAGGCGGTGTCGCGCACCGGCGCCGAGCGCGGGCTGTTCGTCGAGGTCGCCGAGGGCGGCCAGCTCCAGTACCGCGTGCTCCACGGCTTCACGCCCGGGCACTTCCAGGGCGATGCCGGCCGCTTCAGCCGCAGCCTGTTCGCGCGCGTGCTCGAGACCGGTGAGGACGTGCTGCTGTCGAGCATCGCCGACGATCCGTCGCTCGGCGGCGTCGAGTCGGTGCTCCAGCTGCGCAAGGCGTCCATCCTCTGCATGCCGATCCGCACCTCGGGCGCGATCGGTGCGCTGGTCCACCTCGAGCACCAGGAGGACGGCCACTTCACCGCCGACCAGCGCGAGCTGCTGCGCAGCCTGCTCGACGTGGCGGGGCCAGTGCTGGAAGCGCTGCAGGCCGGGCGCGCGGTCATCCGCGAGCGCGATCGCCTGCACGCGAACGAGACCCGACTGCGCTCGGAGGCCGAAGAGAGCCGGCGGCAGCTCGCCTCGGACTGGTCCTTCGGGCGCTTCGTGGGCCGCTCGGCACCGGTGCGCGAGCTCGAGGCGATGGTGCGCCGGGTGGCGGGGACGAGCTTCCCGGTGCTGCTGCTCGGGGAGAGCGGTACCGGCAAGGGCATCCTCGCCCGTGTCATCCACTCGATCGGACCACGCGCCCAGCAGCCGTTCGTGACCGTATTCTGCCCCTCGCTGGAGAAGGGCATGGTGGAGGCCGAGCTGTTCGGTCACCGGCGCGGCGCGTTCACCGGCGCGGTCGCGGACCGCATCGGCAAGGTCCCGGCAGCCGAGCAGGGGACGCTATTCCTCGACGAGATCGGCGAGCTGCCGCTCGACATCCAGCCCAAGCTCCTGCGCCTGCTCCAGGAGCGCACCTACGAGCCGCTCGGCGACGCGAAGGAGCGGCGCGCCGATGTGCGCGTCATCGCGGCGACCAACCGCGACCTCGAGCGCGAGGTGGCCGAGGGACGCTTTCGCCGCGACCTGTTCGAGCGCCTGAACTACGTGCCGGTCCGCGTGCCGCCGCTGCGCGAGCGGCTCGAGGACCTGCCGCTCCTGCTGCGCCATGCGCTGGACCAGAACGAGGCGGGGCGCTGGATCGAGCTCGCGCCCGAGGCGGAACGGGCGCTCGTCGCCCTCGACTTCGCGTGGCCGGGGAACATGCGCCACCTCGAGCAACTCGCGGCCCGGCTCTCGATGCGCGTCGGCGCCGGACCGGTCGAGCCGGGCGAGCTCCTCGGCCTGCTCGACCGGCCGCGCGGTACGGCGCCCGCCGGCGGCGCGTCCGACCTCTCGTCCGGGCTGCCCTCGCTCGTCGAGGAGGCGGAGCGGGGCTGGCTCGAGCAGGCGCTCCGCAGCTACCCCGACCTCACGCGCGCCGAGCTGGCGGGCCGACTCAAGATCAGCGAATCCGCGCTCTACAAGAAGCTGCGCCAGTACGGGCTCGCCAGGGGCTGAGCGACCCATGCCCGCGCCGCCCACGCCGCCCGAGGGCGAGCGATTCATCCCGGGTCACGTGCTGGCCGGGCGCTACCGCGTCGTCGAGCGGGTCGGGCGCGGCGGCATGGGCGAGGTCTACCGCGCGGTCGACCTCAAGCTCGGCCAGCCGGTCGCGCTCAAGTTCCTGCCCGCGGAGCTGAGCGATGACCCGACGCGCCTCAAGGCGCTGTTCGAGGAGGTGCGCCTCGCGCGCCAGGTGTCGCACCCCAACGTGTGCCGGGTGTACGACATCGAGGAGATGGACGGGCTCCATTTCCTGTCGATGGAGTTCGTCGACGGCGAGGACCTCGCGTCGCTGCTGCGGCGGATCGGCCGTCTCCCGACCGACAAGGCCAACGAGATCGCGCGCGCGATCGCCGCCGGCCTGGCCGCGATCCACGAGCGCGGCGTGCTCCACCGCGACCTCAAGCCGGCCAACATCATGATTGACGGGCGCGGCAACGCGCGCATCACGGACTTCGGGCTCGCCCAGCTCCAGACCGAGCCGGGTGATCCCCAGCTCCTCATCGGGACACCGGCCTACATGGCGCCCGAGTGCCTCGCCGGCGGCCAGACCCCCACGGTCCAGAGCGACCTCTACAGCCTCGGGCTCGTCCTGTACGAGCTGTTCACGGGGAAGCGAGCCTTCGAGGGCGAGACGCTGAAAGAGATCACGCGCCTGCGACGCGAGACCACGCCGGTCGCCCCCTCCCACCTCCAGCGCGACATCGACCCCGCGGCGGAGCGCGCGATCCAGCGCTGCCTGGAGCGCGATCCGGGGCGCAGGCCCCGCGGCGCGGCGGCGCTCGCCGCGGCGCTCCCCGGGGGCGATCCGCTCGCCGCCGCCATCGCGGCGGGCCGCACGCCCTCGCCCGAGCTGGTCGCGGCCCGCACCGCCGCCGACGCGGGGGTGCGGCCGGGCGTGGCGTGGGTGTGCCTGGGCGCGCTGGGCGCGGGGCTCGCCCTGCTCACCGCCGTCGCTCCTCACACCCGGCTGGTGGCGGGGCTGCCGATGCCCGAGCCGCCCGACGCGATGGCGGGCCGGGCGCACGAGCTGCTGCACGAGCTCGGGTTCCCGGCGGGGACGGCCGACGGCGCGCACGGTTTCCAGTTCGACGAGTCGGCGATCGACCGCGTGGTCGCGAGCGATCATTCTGCTTCGCGCTGGCAGACGCTGGCGCGCGCGCGGCCGGCGGTGGTGACGTTCTGGTACCGGCAGAGCCCGCACGAGCTGGTTGCCGCCGCGCCCTGGTATCGCGTCAGCTACTCGGACCCGTCGTGGATCGCCGGGATGACCGGCGTGATGCTCGACGGTCGGGGATACGTCGAGCGGCTCGACGCGCCTCCCGGCTCCGCGGCGTCGGCGGAAACGCCGTCCGCGCTCGACCTCGATGCTCTGTTCCGCGCCGCCGGTCTCGAGCGCACCGACTTCCGCGACGCCCTGCCGCGGGGATCACCGGCGGGCGCCGGCGAGCAACGCGTGGCCCTGGAGGGGCGCGACCGCGAGGACCCGCCCCACCCGCTCGAGGTGGAGCTCATCGCCCATCGGGGCCGCCCGACGGTCTTCGCCGTCCAGGAGCCGCGCGCGACCGGCGCGCCACCCCAGCCCTCGGATCCGTCGCGGCGCGCGACCTCGTTCGTGCTCAATACGATGCGCCCCGCCCTGTTCCTGGTCGCGCTGTTCCTCGGCGCATGGCTGGCGCGCCGCAACCTGCGCGCCGGGCGCGGCGACACCAAGCGCGCGCTGCGCTGGGCGACCGCGATGCTCTCGATCCGCGTGCTGGTGTGGCTGCTGGGCGGCCACCACACGGCCGGCTCGATCACCACCCAGCTCATGACGGCGGTGGCATGGGGCCTTTACGACTTTGCCTACGGCTGGGTCTTCTACATCGCGATCGAGCCCTACGTGCGGCGGCTGTGGCCGCGCCTGCTCGTCACGTGGACCCGATTCGTCGACGGCCAGCTCGGCGACGCCCGGGTCGGGCGGGACCTCCTAATCGGGTGCGTGGTCGGAACGGCGATGGCGCTGGCTGTGGCCGCGCATCAGGCCGCGCCGGCGTTGTTGGGCCTGCCGCCCGGGCGCCCGGACAACGTCGGATACGTCGAGGACCAGCTGGCCTCGCTTCTCGGGCTGCGCTATCAGCTCGCCGAGCTGCTGTGGCTCGCCCACTCGAGCGCCGCCCTCATGATGGGGTTCGTAGTGATGCTGGTCATGAGCCGCCTCGTGTTACGGCGTCCGGTCGTCGCGATCGGCGCGGTGGCCGTACTGTTCGTGCCGCTCGCGCTGCCCAAGGGCGAGCTCCTCGCCCTCAACCTTGGCTTCGCGGTGATCGTCACCGCGCTGCTTCTGGCCGTCATGTTCCGCTTCGGCCTGCTCGCCGGCGCGGTGGCGCTGCTCGTACATGCCACGCTCGAGTCGGCGCCCCTCGGCATGGGCCTGGGATCCTGGCCCACGAGCCGCACGCTGCTCGTGCTGGGCCTAGTCTTCGGGGTCGGCGTCTTCGGCTTCGCGCAGTCGCTGGGCGGTCGGACGGCGATCCGCGACCCGCTCCAGGCGTGACGCCGCGAGCCCCCTCGAGCGCCGCGACCGGTCGCCTCCCGCCGGTACCGCTACAGGGCGGGCCGCGGCCTGCCGACACATGGCTTAGATCCCGCGGCCACGACGAGCCGAAGCGCGCGGGATAGCCTGGCCGAAAAGGAGGTTTGTCCATGGGTCACCCCCTCAGGGCTCAGCAGGATCAAAGCCGCGCAGCACGCTCCCGGTCCCGTCATCCGCGCGCTCCCAAGTGGCCCAGTTACCGGGGGACGTCTCATTTCATCGGCCTCAGCCCCAGCGGCCGCGTCACGGTGTTCGTGGATGCCTCGCTCGGCAAGAAAGCGCTGCAGAATGGACGGGATCTGGTCGCCGATGCGGACCGGGTGGCGACCGCGAATGACGCCATCTTCGGGACCCGCGGCGGCCCGGTCAGCGTCATCGTGTTCGCGCTCGGCGGCGCGACCGACGGCAGTGGCGGAGCCGATCACATGGGCTGCGACTTCACCACCGGAGCGGCCATCGAGGTCTGCGCGTCGTTCGGCAACCCGGCCCGCGTCTCCGCGCTGTTCGAGGCGGAGCTGAGCGAGTGCTCGATGAATGGCAACCTGTGCGGCGAGAGCACCGGCGAAGCCCTGTCGCGCTGGTGCGCGGCCGTGGTGGGCAGCAACGCCCTGGCGGATTTCGCGACCGCGCCGCGGTGGGCCCAGGACGGAATGCCGGACTTCGTGAGCCGCACCGACGCCACCGACCAGAGCGCGGACAGCACCGGCTGCGGCGTGGCGTTCATCTCCTGGCTCATCAGCCTGGGCCATGGTCTCGAGACCATCGCCCCGGCGATGGTGAGGCTGGGCGACACCGGCACGCTGGCTCAGCTGTACGGAAACCTGACCGGCGACGACCCGAAACATGCCTGGCCCAGGTTCCAGCGCGCGATCAAGAGCCTGCCGGATGGCGTGACCGACGACGACCCATTCGGGGCCATGGCTCATGCCCGCCAGCTGTTGCAGCCATCTCCCTGGACAGCGGAGGTGACGAGCAGGGCGGTGGCGGCGATTGCGGTTGACGTGGCGGCAGGCTGCCGGCCGGAGCAGATCCTCGCCAGCGTTCGTGCGGCGATGCAGCCGCTGGCCGAGCCTGCAGGAGCGGCGGTGTGTCGGCCCCATTCCAGGAAGCTGCTGCCTCCGGGGAAGAGCAAACCCCGTCGTCCGAAGTAATTAGGACTGATGACGGCGCCAGCTGGACACAACGGTCGGACGAACCTGGCCGTGTCGCTGGCGGTGGACGGCGCAAACCTGTTCGCCGGGCCCGCAGGCAGCGCGGTGTGGCGACATCCACTGAACTAGCCGGGCACGGCGCGCGGTTGGCCGATCGCCGCTGACTTCATGTCCCCGGCCACAAACGCCACGACCACCCCGCGGCGGGGGTGGTCGTGGCGGTGGTGGCCTGATCGTTCACCGGTACAGCAACTTGAGATGCCCCCAGCTGTGCTGCTTCGTGTCCGTGATCACCTGTTTGAGCGAGGGCACGAGCAGATACTCGGGTGGGAGCTGCTGCACCAGCTGGGGACTGAAGCGGAACTGATCGCTGATCAATGGACTGAAGAGGGGCGACTGAGGCGTGATGGGATAGAGCGCCAGGTGCGTCACCCGGTCTAGGATCGGATAGGTGACCCCATTGTGCTGCTTGAGACACGGAACGCAGAGGAACTCGAGCGGCCCCGGAACCTGTGAGTCCCGGCGCCATTCGTCCCTTAGGTCGAACGGCCTGTTCGGCGACGGAAAGCCGGTCGCCCGATAGCAAAGATAGTGGTTCGCGGTCGGGAACGGCGCGGCCGCCTGGTGATTCTTGTAGGCCGGCGTGAGCAGGAATTCGACGTTGGACACGGTCACCGGGTACGAACCGAACTGGTTCGTCACGCCGACCAGCTGGTTCACCGGCAGCTTGTCCGCGATGTTCCACCACGTGTAGTGGAGAGACGTATCGACGGGAAACGATGAGATACCGGTCGTCGAATCGGTCTTGATCACCCAGTTCGCCAGACGCTCGAGACGGTCCACGTTTACCCGCGTCGGAGCTGGAAAAAACTGATCCTGAACGAGGATCGACTCCGGCTGCGGGTACGGAGCGTGAAGCTGGTAGGTCCAATAGTGCGTCGGATCGACGCCGGGGGGATTCCCTTGCGCGTGTGCGGGGACTTGCGCAAGCAACAGAAGACCGGCCGCGAGCAGCAGAAGATTCTTTGCCTTTGTCATCGTGCACCTCGGTGAAGGCGAGGGGAACAACCAGGCTTTCGCCAGGGGGACGCAACTCAGAGCGAAAGAGGTGCGCTCGACGTCGATTGGCGGGGGCCCCCGCGCGGCGCAGCAATAACCAGCCGCCGCCGGCGCTCGCTCGAGCGCGAAACGCCCGTGGCAACCGAACGACCCGCGGAAAGCGGCGAAAAGTGCACGTGAAGGCGGCACGTGCTTCCCCAGTCACACGGTCAAGGTCGGGAACCCCGGGACGGTCCGCTGCGCCATCGCGGGCGGTCAAGGGAATTGCACCCTGCGAGCCTCGGCCCTGTAGGTCATGAACCCTGCAGAGCGCGAGCGTCGCTAGACTCCTGATGGGAATCATCTAAGGCGAACCGGCATTGTGGAGCATGAACACGGGTCGAACGGTGCTCGCCGGGGCCGGACCCGGTCGGTCCCGCTCGACATAGCGCTAGGAATCCGGGCCGGATGTGCCGTCAAATAACAGCAGCGCAGGGCCGGGCCGCGGCGGC
>Ga0318525_10000400_pt1 | contig 13299 bp, 11 predicted proteins | sample GRESIP052b4f23_FD_203482 | JGI IMG/M metagenome (GOLD analysis project Ga0318525, IMG submission 203482) | Tropical soil microbial communities from Luquillo Experimental Forest, Puerto Rico - GRE.SIPMG.052b4f23 | ecosystem: Environmental > Terrestrial > Soil > Tropical forest > Bulk soil...
GCTCAGCGAGGTGTCGGCCGCGTCGCGCACCACCGGCTTGGCGTTGAACGCGACGCCGAGCCCGGCGGCGGCGATCATGTCCAGGTCGTTGGCCCCGTCGCCGACCGCCACCGCCTGGGACAGCGGCACCCCGGCGGCCGCGGCGAACCGGCGCAGCGCCCGCGCCTTCCCGGCCCGGTCGATCACCGGGCCGGCCAGCCGGCCGGTCAGCTTCCCCGCCGCGATCTCCAGCTCGTTGGCGGCCACGTAGTCGATGCCGAGCCCGGCCGCCAGCGGGCCGATCACCTGGATGAAGCCGCCGCTGACGATGCCCGACTTGTAGCCCAGGCCGGCCAGCGTCGCGATCAGGGTGCGCGCGCCCGCGGTCAGCCGCAGCCCGGCCCGTACGTCGTCCAGGACCGCGGCGTCGAGCCCGGCGAGCAGCGCCACCCGTTCGCGCAGCGACGCGGTGAAGTCGAGCTCGCCGGCCATCGCGGCCGCGGTCACCTTCGCCACCTCGGCGGCGCAGCCCGCCCGCTCGGCCAGCAGGTCGATCACCTCGTCCTGGATGAGCGTGGAGTCCACGTCCATCACGATCAGCCGCAGCGCGCGCCGGTGCAGCCCGCCGCGCTGGACCGCCACGTCGATGCCGTGTTCCACCGCCGCGCGGGCCAGGTCCTCCCGCAGCGCCGCCGGGTCCCCGCCGGAGACCTCCATCTCGATGCAGGTCACCGGCTGCCGGGCGAGCCTGCCGATCCGGTCGATGTTCGCCCCGCTGGCCGCGATCCGCCCGGCGATGGCGGTGACGGCCGCGGGTGCCAGCGGGCTGCCCAGCAGGGTGACGTGCAGCCGGCCGCGGCGGGCGGGCGGGTCGCCCGAGCCCATCGTGATCTCCGCCTCGAGCCCGAGGTCGGCGGCCAGCGCGCTGACCGCCCTGAGGATCTCGTTGACGTCCGGCTGCGCGTCGCAGCCGAGCAGCACGCCGAGCACGAGCCGTCCCCGGATCACCACCTGCTCGACGTCGAGTACGGACAGCGGGTGCCTGGCCAGGGCACCGAACAGCCTCGAGGTCACGCCCGGCCGGTCCCGGCCGGTCAGCGTGATCAGCAGAGTACTCATCGCGGGCGCCAGGCTACCCGAAAACCACCCCGCGATCAGGGCAGCAGCAGGTGAACATCACCGAACTCGTGCCACAGGTACGCCGCGCCGGCCGCGGCCTGGTAGCACCGGCTCAGCAGCCCGGGCCCGGCGAAGGCGGCCAGCATCCGCAGGTGCGAGGAGCGCGGCTCGTGCAGCCCGGTGAGCAGCCCGTCCACCGCCCTGACCCCGGTCTGCGGGGTGACCACGTGCGACGTCCAGCCCGCCGCGGCCGTGACCAGGCCGCCGGGGCGCGCCGCGGTCTCCAGCGCGCGGACCACGGTGGTGCCCGCGGCGATGACCCGCCCGCCGTGCGCCCGCACGTGGTTGACCAGCGCGGCCGTGGCCGGCGGCACGTCGTAGGGTTCGGGGTACGGGTCCTCGTCGGCCTCCAGCGAGGACACCCCGGCGTGCAGGGTGAGCGGGGCGATCAGCACGCCGCCGGCCACCAGCTCGGTGACCACGGACGGCGTGAACGGGCGGCCGGCGCTCGGCATCTCCGCGCTGCCCGGGTCCCGCGCGAACACCGTCTGGTAGGCCGGCAGCGCCCAGTCCCGCGGCACGTAGGAGTACCTGATCGGGCGCCCGTGCCGGCGCAGGTAGGGCACCACGGCGACCGACAGCCTGGCCCGCCAGAGCCGGGCGGTGGCCTTCGCCTCGAGGGTCAGGACCGCCCCGCCGGGCAGGCTGAGGCGCTGACCGGAAACACCCGGCCCGTTCGGCACTGACGTCTTGCCCATCACCCGCCGGAGTTCTACCAGCCACGATCCGTCCGGCCGCGGGCTGGAGAAGTGTACGGCCAGCTCGGTCGAGGCCCGGACCGCGGCGGGCAGCGTCGCGCTGGTGTTGACCACCAGCAGGTCACCGGGCAGCAGCAGGCCGGGCAGGTCGCGGAAGCCGTGGTGGCTGATCTCGCCGGAGAAGGTGCGGCTGACCAGCATCCGCACCCCGTCCCTGGGCACGCCGCGGGCCTCGGGCGGCTCGTGCGCCTCGAGCTCGGGCGGGAGGGTGAAGCCGGCCAGGGTGACGTCGGCCGGGGCGACGCCGGCGATCATGGCGTTACCGGCATCAGGTGCGCCGCGCGGTACCGGCCGCTCGGCAGCCGCTGGGTGACGAGCCGGACGAACGCGGGCACGACCGACTCGGGTTCGGGCCGGTCCGAGATGTCCTCGCCGGGGAAGGCCAGCTGGTGCAGGTCGGTGCGCAGGTCGCCCGGGTCGGCCCACCAGACGCGCAGCACCGGCTCCTCGGCGGCCAGCACGTTCGAGGCCTGCTCCAGCGCGGCCTTGGCCGCGCCGTAGCCGCCCCAGCCCGCGTAGGCCTCCACCGCGGCGTCCGAGGTGATGTTCAGCACCGCGCCGCCGCTCTCGCGCAGCAGCGGCAGCATCAGCTGGGTCAGCGTGACCGGCGCGATCACGTTCACCTCGAACGCGGCGCGCAGCTCGTCGGGCGGGTAGTCGGCCAGCGCGGGCAGCGGGCTGGCCCCCAGCGTGCCCGCGTTGTTCACCAGCAGGTCCAGGCGGCCCGCGGCCGCGGCGGCCTGGCGCAGCGCCGCCCGGTGCGCCGGGTCGGTGACGTCGCCGGCGATGGCGGTGACACTATAGCCCGCCGCCCTTATCTGCCCGGCCGCGGTGTCGAGCGCGGCGGCGTTCCTCGCGTCGATGATGAGGTCGTAGCCCTCGCGAGCCAGGCCGGCCGCCAGGGCGCGGCCCAGCCCGCGGGAGGCCCCCGTGATCATGGCTGTCGGGTTCTGCATGTCACCGACGCTAGGCGGCGGCGCGCCGCGGCGCATCGGCCGCGGGCCCAGCCCGTCCTGGGCCATTGGTCCTAGGACCGCCGCCCGATGCGCGCCGGCCCGGGCCCGGCTAACGTCAGTCACGTGAGTGATGGGCTGGACGAGCTCTACCAGGTGAGCCAGGCGCTGCTGTCCGTCACCCGGCAGATGTCCGTCCGCGACGTGCTGCAGGTGATCGTGCGCTCGGCGCGGTCGCTGGTCGGCGCGCGCTACGCCGCGCTCGGCGTGCCCGGCGAGGGCGACTCGTTCGCCGAGTTCGTGGTGGACGGGATCAGTTCGGCCGAGGGGCAGGCGATCGGGCCGCTGCCGCGGCGGCACGGCATGCTCGCCGTCCTGCTCAACGAGGGCAAGCCGGAACGGCTCGCCGACATCCGCCGGGACCCGCGGTTCGAAGGCTGGCCGCCGGCGCACCCCCAGATGTCGCACTTCCTCGGGGTGCCGGTGCGGGACGGGGACCGGGTCCTCGGCATCATCTTCGCGGCCAACAAGACCTCGGCCGCCGCGGCCGGCCGCGGCTTCACCGAGCGCGACGAGGAGATCCTCTCGCTGTTCGCCGCGCACGCCGCGATCGCCCTGACCAACGCCCGGCTGTACGAGCGCAGCCGCGAGCTTTCCGTCATCCAGGAGCGGGCCCGGCTGGCCAGGGACCTGCACGACGCGGTCACGCAGAAGCTGTTCAGCATCCGGGCGCACGCACGGGCCGCCGCCGTCCTGGCGGCCAGGGAGCCGATGGACCCGGACCGGGTCCGGGCCGAGATCGAGGTCGTCGGCGAGCTCGGCGCCGAAGCCCACGCCGAGCTGCGCGCGGTGATCGACGGCCTGGCCCCGCCGGACCTGCAGTCGGCGGGACTGGCCGAGTCGCTGCGCCAGTACGCGGTGCTGGCCGGGCGGGCGCACGGGGTCCCGGTCACGTTCACCGGCGGGCCGCTGCCCGCGCTCGCCCCCCAGGCGGAGGCGGCGCTGTACCGGGTGGCCCAGGAGGCGCTGCACAACGCGCTGCGCCACGCCGGCGCGTCGCGCGTCCTGGTGAGGCTGTCCAGGGCCGGGCGCCGGGTGGTCCTGGAGGTGTCGGACGACGGCCACGGGTTCGTGCCCGAGGCCCCGTCCGGCGGGCTCGGGCTGGCCTCGATGCGGGAGCGCGCGTCGGCGGCCGGCGGCGCGCTGACCGTCCGGTCGGGCCAGGGCGGCACCGTGGTGCGGATGACCGTGCCGGCCAAGGGCGGGCCGGCCCCGGCGGGAGGCGAGCGATGGCACAGCCCATCCGGGTGCTGATCGTCGACGACCACCCGGTGGTCCGGCGCGGCCTGCGGGCGCTGCTCGAGGTGCAGGACGGGATCGAGGTGGCCGGCGAGGCGGGCGACGGCGCCGCCGCGCTCGCGCTGGACGCCGAGCACGCCCCGGACGTGATCCTGCTCGACCTCAAGCTGCCCGGCCCGGACGGCATCGCGGTCCTGGGTGAGCTGAGGACCCGCGGCAGCACGGCCCGGGTGCTGGTGCTGACCAGCGCCACCGACCCCGGCTCGGCGAGCGTGGCGGTGCGCTCGGGCGCGGCCGGGGTGCTCTACAAGGACGTCGATCCCGACGCCCTGGTCCGGGCGATCCGCTCGGTGCACGACGGTCACCTGCTGCTGGCCCCCGAGGCGGCCGGCTCCCTGGTCCGCCCGGCGGGCGTCCCGGGGCCCGCGGCCGGCCTGGACGCGCTCACCGGCCGCGAGCGCGAGGTACTCGCCGAGCTCACCAAGGGCCGCTCCAACCGGGAGATCGCGCGAGCCCTGAGCGTCTCGGAAAAGACGGTGAAGGCGCACGTGAGCTCGGTGCTGGCCAAGCTCGGCGTGCAGGACCGCACCCAGGCTGCCCTGCTCGCGGTGCGGCACGAACGAGGGGCGTAGGAGGCCATTTCCCGGGTCCTCCTGGGCTGGCGGGGTGCGGTGGCATAGGTTCGGTCTCGGCGGCCGTTCGGGGCGGCCAGATCCATGGCGGCGAGAGGGGCTCGATGTCCGACGAGGTGCTGCGGCTGCGCGGCGTCGAGGTCAGGCGGGACGCGGCGGTCCTGCTGCGCAGCGTGGACTGGACGGCCCACGGGGACGAGCGGTGGATCCTGATCGGGCCGAACGGGGCGGGCAAGACGACCCTGCTCCAGGTGGTGGCCACGATGATGTTCGCCAGCGAGGGCACCGTCGAGGTGCTCGGCGAGCGGCTCGGCGAGGTCGACATCTTCGACCTGCGGCCGAGGATCGGGCTGACCAGCGCCGCGATCGCCGAGCAGGTCCCGCCCGGGGAGAAGGTCATCGACCTGGTGCTCACCGCCTCCTACGCCATCCTCGGCCGGTGGAAAGAGGAGTACGACTCGGCCGACGTCACCCGCGCGGTCGAGATGCTCGACGCGCTCGGCTGCGCCCACCTGATCAGGCGCAAGTTCTCCACCCTGTCCGAGGGCGAGCGCAAGCGGGTGCAGATCGCCCGGGCCCTGATGCCCGACCCCGAGCTGCTGCTGCTCGACGAGCCGGCCGCCGGCCTCGACCTGGGCGGGCGCGAGGACCTGCTGCGGCGGCTCACCAGGCTGGCCCGCGATCCCAAGGCGCCGATGATGGTGCTGGTCACGCACCACGTCGAAGAGGTGCCCGACGGCTTCACCCACGCGATGCTGCTGCGCCGGGGCTCGGTGCTCGCGGCCGGGCCGATCGAGGAGGTCTTCACCGCGCGGAACCTGTCCCGCTGCTTCGGCGTCCAGCTGGAAATCGAGCACCGGCAGTCCCGCTGGAGCGCCTGGGCGCGCTGAATCACCACCTGCTGGCTCAACTCGCTTGCGGTCGGTAACGTAGCAAACAAGCACGGAAACCCTTCAAACCGCCGGGAAACCCCGCCGGGCGCAGGAGTGAGGCAGCCATGAGCACACTGGTCGCGACCATCCTGCTGGTCGTCTTCGTCGTTCTCGTGGTCCTGGTGATCAGCCGGTCGATACGCATCGTGCCGCAGGCCACGGCGGGCATCGTCGAGCGGTTCGGCCGGTACCACCGGACGCTGAACGCCGGGCTGAACATGGTGATGCCGTTCGTCGACCGGCTGCGCCCCCTCATCGACCTGCGCGAGCAGGTGGTCAGCTTCCCGCCGCAGCCCGTGATCACCCGGGACAACCTGGTCGTCGGCATCGACACCGTCATCTACTTCCAGGTGACCGACGCCCGCGCCGCGACCTACGAGGTCGCCAACTACATCACCGCCGTCGAGCAGCTGACCGTGACCACGCTGCGGAACGTGGTGGGCGGCATGGAGCTCGAGCACGCGCTCACCTCGCGCGACCAGATCAACAGCGAGCTGCGCAAGGAACTCGACGAGGCGACGGGCAAGTGGGGGATCCGGGTCGGCCGGGTGGAGCTCAAGGCCATCGAGCCGCCCGGCTCCATCCAGGACTCCATGGAGAAGCAGATGCGCGCCGACCGGGACAAGCGCGCCGCCATCTTGTCCGCCGAGGGGTCCAAGCAGTCGGCCATCCTGACCGCGGAGGGCGAGCGGCAGGCGGCCGTGCTCAAGGCCCGCGGCGAGTCCGAGGCGGCCGTGCTGCGGGCCGAGGCCGAAGCCAAGGCCCAGGCGGTGCGGGCGCGCGGGCAGGCCGAGGCGATCAGCACCGTGTTCCGGGCCATCCACGAGGGCAACCCGGACCAGCGGCTGCTCGCCTACCAGTACATGCAGATGCTGCCGCAGATCGCCCAGGGCGACGCGAACAAGGTCTGGATCGTGCCGAGCGAGATCGGCAAGGCGCTCGAGGGCATCGGCGGCTTCTTCGGCGCGGCCACCGCGGCCCGCGCCGACGTGCAGCCCGTACCGCTCGCGCAGCCCGTGCCGTCAGGGCCGGGGCCTGAGCTCGACGCGCCCGTCGGCCGTCACGCGGGTCTCGAAGGATGGCTGGCGGGCGGTGGCGGGTCCGTGCATGACGGTGCCGTCGGCGATCACGAAGGTGGATCCGTGCCAGGGGCAGGCGACGCAGGCGGCGCCCCGCTCCACCACGATCCGACCCTGATGCAGGGGCCCACCGAGATGGGAGCAGCGGTCTGAGAGCACGCTGACCTCCCGTCCCTGCCGGTAGACCAGCAGGGACAGATAGCCGAGCTGGCGCCGGGCCGGGCGCCGGTCGGGCAGCTCGGCCAGCGCGCACAGGTCGTGCCAGCCGAGCCCGGACAGGTGGCTGACCTGCTCGGCGTGGCTGGTGCCCGCGCCGAGCCGCAGCGCCAGGTGCCCGCCCAGGTAGGACCCGATGGTGGCCATGGCGAGCCCGGACGCGGACAGGGCCCGGCCGTAGCCGGTCCGGCCGCCGGCCCGGGCGGCCAGCGAGCCGAGGAACAGCGTGGCCGCGCCGGCCTGGCAGACGGCGTGCACTAGGCCGACCCGCTGCTGGTCGCGGTGCAGGGCCGACCAGTCGGCCAGGCCGGTGGCCGCGGCCGGCGCGGTGCCCGCCACCCCGGCCGCGATGAGCACCCCGGCCGCGCGTTCCGTGCCGCGGAACAGGTCGAGCAGCACCGCCGAGGTCCAGCAGCCGAGCGGCAGCCGGACCAGCGCGGGATGGGCGGGCTGGCCCCACGGGACGCCGTGCAGGGCATCGGTGCGCGGGCCGGCCGGCAGGGCGCGCACGACGGTGTCGGAAAGACCGTGGACCACCGGGTCGAGGGCGTGCGCGCGCTCGATGCGCTCGGCGAGAGCCGCCGGACGGGACAGCAGCGAGGCCTTGGGTGCCTTGCGCACGCGCCGGGCCGTCGCGAGGAGGGATTGCCGCACGTCTAGTGCGTACCCGGCCCCCGCGCCGCCTACCCCCGGGATCTGCCGGCCCGGCGCGGTCACAACACCGGCCCGGCCTCCGTCTAGAGGGCGGGGGCCATTCACCACGGAGGGAAAACCATGACCACGCAGAAGCTGCCCGGCAGCGACGCCGCCAGGCACGGCACCGGCGAGGCGGACCTGGCCATCATGCTGGCGGCGCACAGCGCGTTCCGCCGCGACCTGACCAGGCTGGCCCGGGCGGCGGCCGCGGCCGACCTGTCCGACCCGGCGAAGCGCCAGTCGCTCGCGGCCGGCTGGAAGCTGTTCAAGCACGAACTGCACCTGCACCACACCGCCGAGGACGAGTTCGTCTGGCCCGCGCTGCGGCCGCGGCTGGCGCACAGCGTGCACGCCCTGTCGGTGCTGGACGCGATGGAGGAGGAGCACGAGCGCATCGCCCCGCTGCTGGCCGCGGTGGACGCCGCGTTCGCGCAGCGCGACGCGGGGACAGGCCGGGACGGCGGCCGCGCCGACGACTGGCCGGGCGAGGACCGGCTGGCCGACGTCATCGACGTCCTGGCCAGCACGCTGACCGCCCACCTGGCGCACGAGGAGCGGGACGGCCTGCCGCTGATCGGGGTGGCCCTGACCGCCGCCGAGTGGCGCGGCGTCGGCTTCAAGATGGCACGGAAGAACGGCCTGTCCGAGGGGGGCGAGATGTTCGCCTGGATCCTGGACGGCGCGGGCCGCGAGGACGCCGCCGCCACCCTGGGCTCGCTCCCGCCGCCGCTGCGCCTGCTCTACCGCGCCGTCTGGAAGCCCCGCTACCAGAAAACCCCGCGCTGGTAAACCCCCGCTCCGGCAGAGCCGTGCCGCCAAGCGGCGCGGATACTCGCCAGCTGTGGTCACACGGCCGCCGCTGCCCAGCCATGAAGGTTATGCCCGCTATGTCTTGATCTCAGATTGGGGCATTCCGGGCGCAGGTCATGAAACGTATCGTTCGGGGGTGCGCGCACGAGGTTTGGCATCGCGCCAGTCTGGCGTGAGCGTGCTGGCTGGGGCGGGCGGGACAGGCGAGGCCTAGCCTGAGCGCGGGCCGGGACGCCGTGGCGGGGGACCGCCGGTCAGGGTTCGGCCTCGGTGATGGCGGCGTCTACCTCGGCCTTGCGGGCGGCGAACTCGGCGGCGTGCTCCTGCTCGACGCGCTCGGCGACGTTCTCGTCGTCGCGCATCAGGGCCTCCAGGTCACTCGAGGCCGCGTCGAGCACGCCGAGGTCGGCGAAGGCGCGCTGGACCTTCTCGCCCCACAGGCCGATGTCCTTCACGCACGGGACGATCCGGCTGAACAGCAGGGCGCGGAAGGCCTGCTGCACCGGCGAGTGCTCGGTGAACTCCAGGCACTCCTCGACGTCGAAGCCCATCCGCTCCCAGACCTCGCGGCCGCGGAACCTGTCCCGCATGAGGTAGCAGCCCGCGACCACGAACTCCTCGCGGTCGGCGCGCTCGGCGGCCGTCAGCCCGGCGTAGTAATCCCGCAGCGCCAGCCGCCCGAACGCCACGTGCCTGGCCTCGTCCTGCATGACGTACGCGAGCACCTGCTTCACCAGGGCGTTGCCGGTCAGGTCGCGGTGCACGCCGAACGCCGCCAGGGCCAGGCCCTCGATCAGCACCTGCATGCCGAGGTAGGGCATGTCCCAGCGGGAGTCGCTCAGCGCATCGGCCAGCAGCGAAGCCAGGTCCTGGTTGATCGGGTAGTACAGGCCGATCTTGTCCCGGATGAAGCGGTGGTACAGCTCGACGTGCCTGGCCTCGTCCATGGCCTGGGTCGCGGCGTAGAACTTGGAGTCCATGTCGGGCACCGACTCGACGATCCGCGCGGCCACGGTGAGCGCGCCCTGCTCGCCGTGCAGGAACTGGCTGAACAGCCAGGATCCCAGGTGCTTGCCGAGTTCGTCGCGCTCGGCCTGCGAGAGCACCTCCCACTGCCGTGACCCGTAGATCGGGTTGAGCTCCTCGGAGGTCTCCGTCACGTTGCACGGGTCGACGGGCAGCGTCCAGTCGATCCGCTTGGTGGCATCCCACTGCTTGTCCTTGCCCCGCTGGTACAGGTCGAGCAGCCGCTGCCGGCCCTCGTCGTACTCCCAGGAGAACCGCGCGGCCCCGGTCGAGGGGACGTCCCAGGTGCCCTGGTCCACCGGCGTCGTGTACAGGTCGTAGGTGCTCACGGCGGGCCTCCTTGGCGGCGCGAGGGAGCGGGGTGCCCCTGCTCTTATTACTACGCAGTAGGCACGGGGCGCGCAATGCCCCGCCGCCGGGAAACGCGAGAAACCCCGCTACGGCTTGAAGCGGTAGCCCATGCCTGACTCGGTGAGCAGGTACCTCGGCCTGGAGGGTTCTGGTTCGAGCTTGCGGCGCAGCTGAGCCAGGTAGACCCGCAGGTAGTTGCTCTCCGTCTCGTACGAGGGGCCCCAGATCTCGCGGAGCAGCTGCTTCTGGGTGACCAGGCGGCCGCTGTTGCGGACCAGGATCTCCAGCAGCTGCCACTCGGTCGGGGTGAGCCGGACGGCCGACCCGTCCACCCGCACCACCTGCTTCGCCGCCAGGTCCACGGTGAAGTCGTCGGTCGCCACCACCGGCTCGTCCGGTGCGGGTGCCGCGCGGCGGACCGCGGCCCGCAGCCGGGCCAGCAGCTCGTCCATGCCGAACGGCTTGGTCACGTAGTCATCGGCACCCGCGTCGAGCGCATCGACCTTCTGGCTCTCCTGGCCCCACGCGCTCAGCACGATGATCGGGATCGACGTCCAGCCGCGGACGCCGTGGATCACCTCGGTGCCGTCCATGTCGGGCAGCCCGAGGTCCAGGATGATGACGTCGGGGCGGTCGCGGGCCACCGCCGCCAGCCCGGTGGTGCCGTCGACGGCCGTGCTGACGTCGTACTCGCGGGCGGTGAGGTTGATCCGCAGCGCGCGCAGGATGGACGGCTCGTCGTCGACGACGAGCACTCGCGTCATGACCCGGCCGCGCCGAGCGTGGACTTGTCCTCGCTGGCTATCGGGAGCGTGACCCGCACCGTCAGCCCTCCGCCCGGCGTGTCACAGGCGGCGATCCGCCCGCCCATGGCCTCGGCGAAGCCCTTGGCCACCGCGAGCCCCAGCCCGACCCCGCCCGGGTAGCGGTCGCCGACCCGGGTGAACGGCTCGAAGATGCGCTCCTTCTGCTCGTCGGGCACGCCCGGTCCGTGGTCCACCACCTCGAGCAGGACCGTCCCGTCCTCGAGGGAGGCGTTCAGCTCGGGCGGCCACCCGGCCGGCGAGTAGCGCAGCGCATTGGAGAACAGGTTGGCCAGGACCCGCTCGAGCAGGCCGGGGTCGGCCAGCACCAGCGGGAAGCCGTCGGGCACCGCCATCTCGAGCCGCAGGCTGTCGTCGAGCCCGCCGACTGCCACCGGCGCCACCTCGTCGATCGCCGTCGGCCGCAGGAACGGCTGCAGCGAGCCGGTGTGCAGGCGGCTCATGTCGAGCAGGTTGCCGATGAGGGCGTCGAGCCGGTCCGCGTTCTGCTCGATCGTGGCGAGCAGGTCGGCCTGGTCGGCTTCTGACCACTCCACGTCGGTCTGCCGCAGGCTGCTGACGCTGGCCTTGATGGAGGCGAGCGGCGTGCGCAGGTCGTGGCTGACCGCGGCGAGCAGGGCCGTCCGCATCCGGTTGCCTTCGGCCAGCGCCTCGGCCTGGGCGGCCTGGGTGCGCAGCCGTTCGCGGTCGAGCGCGGCGGCCGCCTGGGCGGCATAGCCGGCCAGCAGGGCGGGCGTGGCCGATTCGGCCTGCCCGGTGACCAGCAGGGTCAGGTCGGCGCGGATGTCGATGCGGGTGGCCGCGGCCAGGTGGCCCTCGACCTGGCTCGAGGCGACGCGCACCCACCGGCCGCCCGCGCGTTCGGTCAGCTCGGCCCGGCCGCCGTGGGTCCTGGTGAGGTGGTCCAGGACGGCCGCGGGGGAGTCGGCGCCACCTAGCACGGTCTGCGCCAGCTCGAGCAGCGAGGCCGCCTCCTCCCTGGCCCGCGCGGCCTGGACGGCCCGCCGGGCGGCCAGGTGAACGACGCTGCTGACGGCGACCGCGACCGTGACGAACAGCAGCAGCGCCAGCAGGTTCTTCGGCTCGGCGATGGTGAACGTGTGGATCGGCGCGGTGAAGTACCAGTTGAGCAGCAGGCTGGCCGCCACGGCGGCGAGCACCGCCGGCCAGAAGCCCCCCACCACGGTGATCGTGACCACCGCGACCAGGTAGATCAGCAGGTCGTCGGCTAGGTCCAGGTGCGGCCGCCGGGCCGCGAGGACCGCGGTGAGCAGCGGGAGCAGGGCCGCGGCCAGCAGCACGCCGGCCAGCCGCCGCCGCACGCCGATCGCGCCCGGCTCGCTCGCCGCGGCGGGCAGCCCGGCATCGGGCGCTGTCCGGCGGCGCCGGGCCGCCAAGAGCCGCACGCCCGTATTCCTACCCACGCTTACCAGTGTGAGTCGCCGGCAGTACCAGCGGAACACCAGGCTGAGGCCGGCGCCGGCCAGCGCGCTCGCGGCGACCACGACGGCCGCGTGGGCGGCGGCCGGGCCGGTGGGCCGCAGCTGGGCGTACGGCGGCCGGGAGAACCCGGTCACGGTGAGCCAGCCGACGCCGGCCAGCAGGACCGACGCGACCGGCTCGGCGGCGAACGAGGTGACCCCGGCGACGGCCGCGCAGGCGATCAGCACCCCGGCGGCGGGCAGGCGGCCGTGCAGGGCGGCCGCCGCCGTGCCCACGGCCAGGAACATGGCGAAGCCGGCCGGCAGCACGTAGGGCGCCGGCACGGCGCGTTGTCCCAGATGGTGAGTCATCGCTTGCTATTTCATCCGCAGATCCGGGCGATATCAGCGGCCCTAACGGATCCTTAACGCCCCGCGCAGAAAGCTTGACGGGCTGCATACGGCGGCGCGCACGCGGCGCTAATAGCGTCGGATCACATGATCAGCGAACCCGCACCCGGACGGAGCCTGAAGCCTAGTGGCTGTGCGTAAGGCGGCCGGCCTGCTCAGCAGCGGCCAGGGGAACGAACTCCCGGAGACCTTCGGGTACACCGTCAAGCGCCGCCTGCTCGGCCCGCCCCTGATCACCGAGCAGCTCAAAGAGGAGAGACTGTCCAAGCCGCTCGCCCTGGGCGTGCTGTCCTGCGACGGGATCTCGTCGGCGAACTACGGCTCCGAGCTGATCCTGCACGAGCTGCTGCCGTTCTTCGGCCTGGCCGCGTTCACGCTGCTGCTGCCGCTGACCGGGGTGGTCCTGCTCGGCATCGTCCTGGTCGTGCTGTCCTACCGCGAGGTGGTGACGGTCTACACCCGGGCCGGCGGCTCCTACGTGGTCGCCCGGGAGAACTTCGGCCCGCGGGTCGCCCAGATCGCGGCCGTGGCGCTGATGGTGGACTATGTGGTCACGGTCGCGGTGCAGAACTCCGCCGGCAGCGCCGCGATCTTGTCCACGTGGCCGGCGCTGGGCAAGCCGCTGGGCGAGACCGCGACCCTGCTGCTGATCACGGTCGCGGCCACACTCCTCATGTGCTACGTCAACCTTCTCGGCGTCCGGGAGAACGGCCGGACGTTCGCGCTGCCGACC
>Ga0318525_10000402_pt1 | contig 13271 bp, 9 predicted proteins | sample GRESIP052b4f23_FD_203482 | JGI IMG/M metagenome (GOLD analysis project Ga0318525, IMG submission 203482) | Tropical soil microbial communities from Luquillo Experimental Forest, Puerto Rico - GRE.SIPMG.052b4f23 | ecosystem: Environmental > Terrestrial > Soil > Tropical forest > Bulk soil...
GCGGGTCGTCTACACTTCGCTGCTCGACGAGCGCGGCGGCTTCCGCGGCGACCTGACCATCATGCGCCTGGGGCCGCAGCGGTTCCGCGTGGTCACCGGCGGCGCGACCGGGATGATGGACCTGAAGTGGTTCGCCGGGCAGTTGCCGTCCGACGGCACGGCCTCCATCGTCGACCAGACCTCGGCGTGGACCACGCTGGGGATCTGGGGCCCCCGGGCCCGGGACGTGCTGGCCTCGGTGACCTCCGACGACGTGTCGCACGCCGGCTTCAAGTTCGGGACCTGCCGCGAGATAGAGCTCGGCGGCGTCACCGTGCTGGCCTCGCGGATCTCCTACGTCGGTGAGCTCGGCTGGGAGCTGTACGCGCCGATGGAGGAGGGCCGCCGGGTGTGGGACACGATCTGGGACGCGGGCCAGCCGCACGGCCTGGTCCCAGTCGGCATCGGGGTGTACGGCACCACGGGCCGGCTGGAGAAGGGGTACCGCGCGTTCGGCGCGGAGCTGGACGGCTCCTACACCCTGGTGGAGGCGGGCATGACCCGGCCCTCGGTCAAGGAGCAGCCGTTCACCGGCAGACGGGCGTACCTGGAGCAGCGGTCCTCCCCGCCATGCGCGGTGCTCTGCACGCTGACCGTGGACGACCACCGGTCGGCGTCGGGCCAGCTGCGCTACATGCTCGGCGGCGAGCCGGTCCTGACGACCGACGGCGAGCCGCTGACCGACGCCAAGGGCCGGCCGTCGTACGTCACCAGCGCGGGCTCCGGGCCGTCGGTGGGCAAGCACCTGCTGATGGCCTACCTGCCCGCGGAGCAGGCGGAGGCCGGCCGCGCGCTGGCCGTGGAGTACCTGGGCGAGCGGTACCCGGTCACCGTGGCCGTGGCCGGCTCGACGCCGCTGTTCGATCCGGAGAACGAACGGGTCAGGAGCTGACCTGGAATGGAAATCCTGGTCTGCGTCAAGCGCGTCCCGATGGTCGGCGGCAAGATCGTGGTGACCGCCGACGGCCAGGACGTGGACACCCGGATGTCCGGGTTCACGGTGAGCCCGCACGAGGAGTGCGCGGTCGAGGAGGCCGTCCGGCTGGTGGAGCATCACGGCGGCGGCGTGACCGTGCTCACTCTCGGCCCTCCCGCCGCCGCGGACCAGCTGCGCGACATGCTGGCGCTCGGGGCCTCCCGCGCGGTGCTGCTGGAGACCGACGGCCGGGAATGGGGGCCGATCGCGACCGCCGGGGCGATCGTCGCCGCCGCCCGCGGCCGCACCGGCGACGCGGACGCGGCCGCCCATCCCCCCGCCCAGCTCCCCTACGACCTGCTGCTGTTCGGCAACGAGGCAGCCGACACCGGCGACTACCAGGTCGCCGTGCGGGTGGCGCACGCGCTGGGCCTGCCCTGCGCCACCGGCATCAAGAACCTCGAGGTCACCGACGGCCGCGCGCGGGCCCGGCGCGAGTACCGCGGCGCCGAGGAGGTCTTCGACCTCGCGCTGCCCGCGGTCATCTCCGTCAAGGAGGGCATCAACCTGCCCCGGTACCCGTCGCTGCCCGGGCGGCTGCGGGCCAAGCGGGCCACGATCGAGCAATCCGCTCCGGAGTGGCACGCCGAGGGCCTGCGCAAGGAGCGGCTGCGGGTGCCGGCCGGCGAGACCAAGCGGGCCGAGATCCTCGGCACCGGCCCGGACGCGGTACCCGCCCTGGTCGCCCTGCTCGACGAGCTGGGGGTCCTGACATGACGGTGCTGTGCCTGGTCGAGCGCGACGGCGACGGGGCCGCCGACGTCTCGCTGCGCGCCCTGACCTTTGCCCGGTCCCTGGGCCAGGTGACGGCCGTCGTGTTCGGGGCCGCCGCTTCGGTGCCGGTGGCCGACTTGTCCGCTTACGGCGTGGCCGACGCGTACGCGGCCGAGTCCGATGACCTGGATGGTTACGCGCCGCAGGCGTGGGCGCGGGCCCTGGCCGGGCTGGCCGCGGACCTGTCCGCCACCGCCGTGGTCGCGGCGGGCACCGACCGGGGCCACGAGGTCATGGCGCACCTGGGCGCCATCACCGGCCTGCCCATGGCGGCCAACTGTGCCTCGGCCGAGGCGAACGCCGACGGGACGCTGCGGCTCGTCCGGCACCGCTGGGCGGGCAGCCTGCTGGAGGACGCGGTGCTCGACGCCCCGCCCGCGCTGCTCACCGTGGCGGTCGACGCAGTACCGGCCGCCGCGGCCGACGCCCCGGCGCAGACCAGCGTGCACGGTTACCGGCCCGCGCTCGACGAGGGCGACCTGCGCGTGGTCGCCACCGAGTCGGCCGAGCGCAGCGGGGGAGTGTCGCTGGCCACGGCGCGGGTGGTGGTCGGCGGCGGGCGCGGCGTCGGCGGGCCCGACGGGTTCGGGGTGCTCGAGGAGCTGGCCGGGCTGCTCGGCGGCGTCGTGGGCGTCTCCCGCGTGGTGACCAGCGAGGGATGGCGCCCGCACAAGCAGCAGGTGGGCCAGACCGGCACCCGGATATCGCCGGAGCTCTACCTGGCCTGCGGGATCAGCGGGGCGATCCAGCACATGGCGGGCTGCCTGAGCGCGAAGCACATCGTGGCGGTCAACACCGACCCGGACGCGCCGATTATCTCGCACGCGGATTACGCGGTGATCGGCGACCTGAACCAGGTGATTCCCGCACTCGTCGCGGCGATCCGCGCCCGCGAAGCCGGCTCCTGAGCCAGCGGGGCTGTGGACCATTCTGTGGATGGTGCGGTGGAAAACAGCCATCAGCGGGGGACAACACCTAGCGTCCTGTTGATGGCCGAAGAATCTCAAAAGAGCAACGGGAAAACTCTTGTGCCGCAGCCGAGTGCGGGCGTAGAAAGGCTCTCACCACTAAAGACGCGCACCTACCGCGGGCCACCCCGGTGACGTTCGGGGGGCCGGGAAACCGGCACCTCGGGCGGGTGCCCGACGGCGGTGGCGGGCCGCGCGGGCGTGGCGCCGGGTAACCGGCACCCCACGACCGCAACGCCAGCCAAGGCCCCTCCATCTCATACATGGAGGGGCCTTGGCCTATTGTGCCGCAGGGGCCGTCGGGAGCCGGGAACGACACGCGGGGGAATGGCGCGTCCCCGCACGGCTGCCGGTCTTCCGGGCAGCTATGCTCCGCCTGTTTAAGCGGATGGGCCACCGGGCAGGACCCGCGCCGTCCGCGGAAACGGGACCGCAGTCCCGCTGATGCCGGCGGCTCGCGGGCGCGGGCCGCGGCCCGCCGCAGCGGGGAGTCAGGTGACTCGGGATCGCTGCGCGCGGTGAGATACTTGTCACAGCGCAAATATGTCCGGGCCGGCTCGGTGCGCACCCCGGTGCGGCCCGGCCGTGCGCGGACCCGCGGCGGAGGGGTACATGGCATCGCTGACCGTCGGCCGACTGCCGGTGCAGCTTGTCCCGCTCGTGGGCCGTCAGCGTGAACTCCAGGATGTGATGGACACCCTGGCGTACAGCCGGCTGGTCACTCTGACCGGGCCCGGCGGCACCGGGAAGACCCGCCTGGCCGTGGCGGTCGCCGACGCCGCGCGCGCGGCCTTTGCCGACGGTGTCTGCTGGGTGGAACTCGCGCCGATCGATGACCCTGAGGTCGTCGCGCTGGAGGTCGCCAGCTGCCTGGGCGCGGGAGAGGACCCGTCGCGCGACGTGACGGAGACGATCGCCGAGCACGTCGGCGACCATTCGATGCTGATCGTGCTGGACAATTGCGAGCACCTGGCGGCGGCCTCCGCCGAGCTGGCCCATCGGGTGCTCGGGGCCTGCCCGGCCCTGTCCATCCTGGCCACCAGCCGCGAGGCGCTCGGCGTGGCCGGTGAGCGCCAGCTGGCCGTCCCGCCGCTCGCGCTCCCGCAGGCCGGTCCCGTGCCCGCGCCGTCCGCGCTCGCCGAGTTCGACGCGGTCAGGTTCTTCGAGCAGCGCGCGCAGCTGGTCCGCCCGTCGTTCAAGCTCGGCGACGACAACGCCGGCGCGGTCTATCACGTCTGCCGGCGGCTCGACGGCCTGCCGCTGGCGATCGAGCTGGCCGCGGCCCGGCTGCGGATCCTTTCCGTCGTCCAGCTGGCCGAGCGCCTGGACGATATCTTCGCGGTGCTGGTCGGCGGGGTCCGGACCGCGCCGCGCCGTCACCAGACCTTGCGCGCGACGCTCGACTGGAGCCACGACCTGCTCGCCCCGGACGAGCGGGCCGCCTTCCGGCGGCTGGCCGTGTTCGCGGGCGGGTTTACGCTGGCCGCGGCCGAGGAGGTCACGGTCGGCGACGGCATCCGCCCGGACCAGGTGCTCGACCTGCTGACCCGGCTCGCCGACAAGTCCCTGCTGTGGGCCGACCACAACGGCGCCGACGTGCGCTACCACCTGCTCGCCACCGTCCGCGACTACGCTCGCGAGTGCCTGGCGGCGGCGTCCGAGGAGGACGCGGCCCGCCACGCTCACCTGCGGTTCTTCGCGGATTTCGTCGAGCAGATCGAGCCGCGGATCAGCCGGAGCGACGACGTCCCCGGGCCGGTCGACCTGGAGCGCGAGCTGAACCGCATCGAGGACGAGACCTCGAACCTTCGCGCGGCCCTGGAGTTCGCCCGGGCGGAAGGCGACGTGCACGCGGCCCTGCGGATCGCCGGGCCGTTGGAGCGCTACGCCTACCTGCGGGGCCAGTACAGCGAGGTCCGGCACTGGATGGACTCGGCCGTCACGATCGGGCCCGACGCGCCCGCGGTGCTGCTGGCCAAGGCGCTGCTGGGCAGCGGCCGGCTCGCGTTGCTGCAATGCGACTACGCCCCGGCCATCCGCCGGCTCGAGGCCGCGCTGCGGCTGTACCGCGAGCTGGACGACGCTCAGGGCATCGGCCGGACGCTGGTGGCGCTCGGCAACGTGGCCCGGGAGCAGGGCCGGTACGCCCGCGCGATGCAGCTACACCAGGAGGGCCTGGCCATCGCGCAGGGCGCGGGCGACCGGTGGGCGGCTGTGACCGCCCACACCCACCTGGGATTCGACTCCTGGCTGCAGCGCGACTTCGAGCGGGCCACCGCGGAGTGCACGACGGCCCTGGAGGAGTCCAGAAAACTCGGCGACGTCGAAGGAATCGCGGACGCGCTGATGAACCTGGGCACGGTCGCGCGGTATCAGGGAGCGACGGAGCGGGCGGCGGCGCTGCTGGGGGAGAGTCTGTCGCTGTCGGAGAAGATAGGGTTCCGCGAGGGCATCGCGTGGGCGCTGGAACAGCTCGGGCTGCTGGCCATCGACCGTGACGTGGACGCCGAGCCGCTACTGCGCCGCAGCCTGCAGCTGCACCGGGAACTGCGCGATCAGTGGCGCACCTGCAGCGTGCTTGAGGACCTGGCCGCGCTGGCCCTCGCCCGCGGCGGCGCGGCGGCGGCCACCCGGCTGCTGGCCGCGGCCGAGGAGATGCGCGGCGCGATCGGCACCGTGGTGGCTCCCTGCGACAGCGCCCGGCACGCCCAGACCCTGGACGGTGCGCGGGCCGCGCTGGGCGACGAGGCCTTCGAATCGGCGTGGCGGCAGGGCCTGCTGACCCCGATAGACGAGCTCCAGGCCCAGCTGCCCTCGGCCGCCCCGCCGGCCGCGGCCGAAACAGGCTCGCCGGAGGCGGATGCGGCCCAGGCCGCCCCGGTGCCGCGGAAGAAGGCCGACCCGCGGCACCCGAGCTCCGTGTTGGCCGGCCAGACCACGGAGCCGGGTACTGGTGCGGCGGCCGGCGGCGCGCTGCGCATCAGGGCGCTCGGCGCAGCCACCGTCCACCGCAAAGACACCCCGGTCACAACCGCCGACTGGGGGTATGGAAAGCCGCGCGAGCTGCTATTCCTGCTGGCCACGTCACCGCCGATGACCCGGGAGCAGCTGGGCGTCGCGCTCTGGCCCGACCAGGCCCGGGAGCGGCTGGGAAATGCGTTGCACACGGCGCTGCGCGAACTGCGCCGCGCGCTGGGCGATCCCGGGTGGGTGCTGTACGCCGAAGGCCGATATGCCTTCAACGGCACGCGGGACCACGACTGCGACGTCGAGACGTTCGAGCAGGCCCTCGCGGCCGCCCGCCGTGCCCGGCCCGCCGCCGCGGCCCTGCCCGACCTGCAGCGCGCGATCGCCGCGTACGGCGGCGACTTCCTGGCCGACATGGCGGCCGGGGAATGGGCCCAGGCCCGCCGGGACGAGCTCCGCCGCGCCTTCGAGGCGGCGCTGCTGGCCGCCGGCCGGCTGCACGCCGCGGCCGGCCGCCACCAGCCCGCCGTGACCGCCTTCCGGAGGGCGGTCGCGCACGAGCCGCTGAACGAGACCGCGCACCGGGAGCTGATGACCAGCTGGGCGCGCATGGGCGAGACCGCGCGGGCTATCCGGCACTACCGGGAACTGGAAGAACTGCTGCGCGAGCAGGTCGGCGTGCCGCCCGCGGCCGAGACCACCGCGCTGTACCGGCGCCTGCTGGACGAGCGGTAGCGTCCCGCCCCCCTGAACTTCCCCCGGTGCCGGGCCCGTTCCCCTGGTACCGGCTGCGAGGCTGGCGCTTGACCGACGGGGGCCGGCCAAACTCACCAGCGCGGACCGCGCTGGGCATGACCAGACGTCAGGAGCCAGAACGTTGTCCGACCCCATCGCCCCGCCGGCCGCGCGCCGGCCGGAGGAAGTCCTCGAGCTAGCGTCGCTCGCGCTCAGCGACGGCGACCTGGAGGCCGCGCTGGCCCAGTACGAGCCCCGAGCGCTGCTGCGGCCATGGGCCGGCGACGCGGCCCGCGACGGTGCCCACGTCGGCGACGTCCTGCTGGACCTCATGGAACTGCGGCTGCCGGTGTCGGCCCGGGTCCGCGCGGTGCTGCCCGCCCGCGGCCTCGCGCTGGTCCTCAGCGAGCGACGCATGGCCGGCCCCGGACCGGACGACCAGCGGATTGCGCTGAGCGGGCTGGGCTCCACCGTCGTCCGGCAGCAGCCCGACGGGACCTGGCGCATCGTCGCCGACGCCTGGTGCCTCCAGGAGTCAGGCCCGGCGGCTAGACGCGACTGATTGCGCGCCCGGCGCGGGCGCTTCGCAACCGATTCCCTCGTGCTTCCCCCTGACCGCCCGGCGAATCCCCCTGTGCCGGTGGCGAGCCTGGTGTGCGACCGACCACGGCGCGCGGCCACATTGCCGGCTCAGCTCGCCACCTAATGAGAGGGATCTGATCATGCGTTCCACCGACCACACCAGCCCGCGCCGCGCCCGGCGGAAGATTTCCGTCCGCACCGGGCTGCGCCTCGGCGCGGCCGCGGCCGCGACCGGGGCGCTGGCCGCCACCGCCGCTCTGGCCCTGATGGCGCCGGCCAGCGCGAGCACGCAGGCCGCCCAGGCCCCGGCCGCCAACGGCAGCAGCCGGTACCACTTCACCACCCTGGACAACGCCAAGGACCTGACGTTCAACCAGCTCCTGGGCATCAACGACAACGGCCACATCGCGGGCTACTTCGGCTCCGGCGCGGCCGGCCACCCCAACAAGGGCTACCTGCTGCGGCCGCCCTTCGGCCAGGGCAACTACCAGAACCTCAACTTCCCCGGCTCGGTGCAGACCCAGGTCACCGGGCTGAACGACGAGGGCGTGCAGGTCGGGTTCTGGTCCACGCAGAACAACGCCAACCTGACCAACAACAACTTCGGCTTCTACCTGCGGAACGGGCAGTTCCACACCGTGAACTTCCCGACCGGCGACAACGCCAGCCCGCCCGTCGACCAGCTGCTGGGGGTCAACAACCACGACGTGGCGGTCGGGTTCTACACCAACGGCCAGGGCAACAACCGGGGCTTTGAGTACAACATCATCACCCACCGGTTCAGCCGGGTGCTGAAGCCGGGCGCCCCGGCCGGCACGGCCGGCCCGAGCCTGACCGCCGCCGCGATCAACAACCGCGGCGACGTGGCCGGCTTCTACACCAACTCCCGCGGGGTGACGGTCGCGTTCCTCAAGTACGGTTACGGCCGCTTCCTGACCCTGGCCGTTCGCGGCGCCTCGATGACCCAGGCCTTCGGCGTCAACGACCGCGATGAGGTCGTGGGCTCGTACACGGTCGGCACCGGCAACAACGCGGTCATGCACGGGTTCACCTGGCGGCCCGGGCACGGGTTCACCACGGTCGACGACCCGCACGGCATCGGCACCACCATCATCAACGGCGTCAACGACCGCGGCGACCTGGTCGGCTTCTACACCGACTCGGCCGGCAACACCGACGGCATGCTCGCGGTGCCCAGCCGCTGACCAGCCGCCGTACCTGCCGCCGGCACCCCCAGCCGCCGGCACCCTCCGCAGGGGGCGGGCCGCCACGGCCCGCCCCCTGCGGCATTGGCTGGCCCGCCTGGCCGGAAATGCGCTTGCGCCCGCGGCGGGCGGCCCGTAACTTCCGTGCTTGTTTCCCTGTGATCGGCGGGTTGTCCGACATGGATGCTGTTGGCGCGCTGTCGTGGCGCTTGCTGGGGGAGCCTGACCTCCCGGCCGTGACTGACCTGGCTGGCGAGTGCCTGTCCGCCGACGGCGGGCAGCCTTTTGCCGCGAGTCCGGAGTTCCTCGGCCGGTGTTACCTGTCCGGCGCCGAGACCCATTCGGGTTTCAGCGGCACCCGGCTGGTCTGCGTTTCGTCGCTGCGCCGGGCCTCGCCGGGCCCGCGCGGCGAGGGCCAGGAGGGTGCCGCGGTCACGACCGGGCTGGTCCACCCGGCGTGGCGGCGGCGTGGCCTCGGCGGATACGCGTTCGACTGGGCGGGTGACCGGGCCGGCCCGGCCGGGCTGCGCGCGGAAACCGAGGCGCTCGGCGACGGAGCCCACGCGCTGTACCTGAGCAGGGGGCTGTCGCAGGTGTTCGCCGAGGACGTGATGCAACTGGCCGGCTCGGCGTCGCCGCCGCCCGCCCATCCGCCCCCGGGCCTGGTCCTGGCCCGGTGGGGCCAGGCCGATCCGGCCCGGTTCTACGCGGTTTACCAGGCAGCCTTCCGCGACCGTCCGGGGTTTCCCGGCTGGACGCCAGCTCGCTGGGTGGAGTGGATCAGCGACGACGAGGACTTCCGCGCGGAGTGGACGCTGCTGGCCACGCTCGGCGATACCGATGTCGGGTTCGTCGCCGGGGAAGCCACCGGCTGGATCGCGCAGATGGGCGTGGTGCCCTCGGCCCGGGGCCGCGACATCGGCGCCGCTCTGATCGGCGCGGCGGTGCGGCGCATGCGGTCCGCCGGCGAGGCGGACATCACCCTCAACGTCAACATCAACAACCCGCACGCCACGGCGCTGTACCGCCGGCTCGGATTCACCCGGATCGGCCGCCGCGCCAGGTACCAGGCCCGGGCCTAGAAGACCGAGGGCCGGCCGGCTAGTAACCCAGGGCCGGGTCCACCAGGCCGATCAGCGGCTCGCCCGCGGCGAACCTGGCCACGTTGTCCCGGATCCGGCGGGCCAGCAGCGGCCTGATCATCTCGGTCGTGTCGGCGGTGTGCGGGGTGATGATGCAGCGCTCCTGGTCCCACAGCGGATGCCCGTCCGGCAGCGGCTCGGGATCGGTCACGTCGAGCGCCGCGCCGCCGATGGCGCCCGCGTCCAGCGCCGCGACCAGCGCGTCGGTGTCCACGTGGCCGCCGCGGGCCACGTTGACCAGCCAGGCATCGGGCCGCATGGCCGCCAGCGCGGCGGGCCCGATGATGTGCTCGGTACTGGGCGTGAGCGCCAGGGCCAGGAACACGACCTGGGCACCGGCCAGCGCGCCGTGCAGGTCGGCCTGGACCGCGGTCCTGGCCGCCCCGGGGACCGGGTCGGGGCGGTGGCGTACCACGGTCGCGGTGACGCGCAACGGCGCGAGCAGGCCGAGCAGGCTCGCGGTGATCCCGCCGCCGCCGAGGATCGTGACCGGCTGGTCGTACAGGCTTATCCCGGCCGGCTCGCCCCAGGAGCGGGCCGTGATCCGCTCGCGCAGCAGGCGCAGGCCGGCCAGGGCGAGCATGAGCGCGTGCTCGGCCACCGGCTCGGCGTAGGCGCCCTTGGCCGAGGTCCAGGCCCGGCCCGGGTCGAAGATCCCGGCCTCGGCCAGCCGCTCGACGCCGGCGTAGGGAAGCTGGACCCAGCGGGCGGAGCTCGCCGTGGCCAGCGCGGCGCGCAGCCCCTCGACGTCGCCCGGGTCGAGCCAGACCAGGGCGTCGGCGCGGGCGTCGACGTCGGTCGGCTCCCCGCCGCCGTCGCGGATCGCCTTCTCGGCAAAGTCGGCGCGGGCCGGGCCGACCGCCACCAGGGGCGCTGTCACGCACAGCACCCTAGTGCACGGCCGGGTTCAGGCGGCGAGCCGCTCGAGCAGCGAGCGCCGCCACTGCTCGGTCTGGCGGACCTGGTTGAAGGTGAACACGTGCAGGCCCTCGACGGCCGAGGCGGGATCGGCCAGCGTGGCCGCGGTCCGGTCCAGGAGCCGCTGCGGGCTGTAGCCGCCGGGGGTGCCGAGGCGCAGGAACCACTCGGTGTGCCCGGACAGGAACCTGGCCGACTCGGCGACGCCGGCCTTCGCCGCCATCCGCAGCAGCCTGGCCCGGTCCACCGGCCCGGCGATGCCGACGAACAGCGGCAGCGTGACGCCGCGTGCCCGGACCCGGGTGATCCACTGCCGCAGCGTGGCCGGGTCGAAGCACAGGTTGCTGACCAGGTAGGTGGCGTGGTGCCGCTTGTCCCACATGGCCTGGATGGTGATGTCGTCGCCGATCTTCGGGTGGCTCTCCGGGTAGCCGGTCACCCCGACGCGGGAGAACGGGCTGCCCATCTCGGCGAGCCGGTCGAGCAGGGCCAGCGCGCTGTCGAACCGGCCCGCAGGCGGGTCGGCGTCGCCGGCCGGGACGAACACGTCGTCCACCCCGCATGCGGTCAGGCGCGCCACGATCTCGGCGAGATGGGCGTCGTCGCGCACCAGCCGGGCCGACAGGTGCGGGATCACGCGGTAGCCCCGCGCCGTCAGCTTCCCGGTGAGGTCCAGGGTGGGCCCGAGGCCCTTGGCCGGGGAGGCGGTCACGGTCACCGGCAGGCCGGTCGGCACCCATTCGAGCACGGCCTCCTCGGTGGATGCCGCGGGAAACACCTCGTAGCGGGGCCGCTGCAGCAGCGGCACCACCCGGGCCAGCTTGCCGCGCGTCACGGCGAGCCGGCCCCCGGGGAGGGGGCGTCCAGCAGCAGCGCCAGCTCGCGCTCCAGCCCGCCAGTGCCCACATCCATAACGGTCAGCGGCAGGCCGAACAGGGCGGCGATGGCCGACGCCTCCGCGTCCAGGGCGGCATCGCGGGACTGGGCCAGCCAGACCAGCCGCCGGTAGTGGCCGAAATAGTCCGGCCACAGCTCGGGGCGGGCGTCCAGGCCGAGCTCGGCCAGCACCGAGCGGCGGAAGCTGCGCACCAGGAAGTCGGTCAGCAGGTAGGTTCCCGGCTCCCGCTCGAACATCGCCCGCAGCCGGCCCGGGCCGGCCAGCACGTCGTAGCAGTGCAGCCCGGGGAGCCGGCGCAGGTTCAGCCGCGAGCACAGCTCGTCGAGCGCGCCGTAGCTGCCGCAGTCCGCGTAGCCGAGCGCCACCCGCAGCCCGCGGGACTGCAGCTCACGGGCCAGCCGCTCGGCGGCCGGGGCGATCCGCTCCGGGTGATTGTGCAGCAGCGAGGGCAGGTTGTGCAGCTCGACCGGCCAGCCGCGGCGAGCGGCGATCTCACGGATGTGCCCGCCGAGCGCGCCGCAGGCGATGACCGCGACCTCAGGCCGGGAACTGCAGCTGGTCGACGAACGCGTCGTTGAAGTCGTCGCGGTCGGAGAGCTCGACATACCGCACCTCCTCCTGCAGCGCCAGCGCGCCGGCCCGCTCCCGGACCGAGAGCAGCGCCATCTTGGCTCCCTCGCCGGCCACGTTGCCGGCGCTGACGATCCGCGCCACGGGCAGCCGGGGGACCAGGCCGAGCCGGATCGCGCTGGCCGGCGACAGGTAGCTGCCGAACGAGCCCGCCAGCAGCACCTGCTGGATGTCGCCCGGGGCCAGCCCGGCCTCCTGCAGCAGGATGTTCCAGCCGGTCGCGATGGCGGCCTTGGCGAACTGCAGTTCCCGCACGTCGCGCTGGGACAGGTAGACCGACCGCTCGACGTCGCCCGGCTCGCCGAGCCAGTGCAGCACGAAGACCCGCTCGGCCCCCAGCGTGGTCAGCCGGCCCGCCAGGCCGGGCGCGATCGCCGCCGCGTCCGGCTCGGGCACGAACCGGCCGGAGCGGTCGAGCAGTCCCACGCCGGTCAGGCCGGCCACGGCGTCTACCAGCCCGGAGCCGCACAGCCCGGCCGGCTCGGCGTCCCCGATGACCCGCAGGTCCAGGCCGGCGGGAGTCATCGAGACGACCTCGATCGCGCCGTCGGCGGCGCGCATCCCGCACCGGATCGCCGCGCCCTCGAACGCGGGCCCGGCCGGGGCCGCGGTGGCCAGCAGCCAGTCCCGGTTACCCAGCACGATCTCGCAGTTCGTGCCGATGTCCACGAACAGCCGGGTGCGCGAGTCCCGGTCCATGCCCGAGGCGAGCAGCCCGGCGGTGATGTCGCCGCCGACGTACGCGCCGAAGGCGGGGAACATGAACGCGCGGGCGCGGGGGTGAACGGGCAGGCCGAGGTCGGGCCCGGCGAGGACCTCCGGAAGCTGGCGCGCCGCCATGATGAACGGCGCCACGCCCAGCGGCTCGGGGTCGATGCCGAGGGCGATGTGCGTCATCGTGGCGTTGCCGGCCAGCGCCACCTCGCAGACCTCGGCGGGATCGACGCCGGCCTGGCCGCACACGTCCGCGGTCAGCTCGGCCAGGGTCTGGTGGGCCAGCCTGGTCAGGGTGTCCATCTTGGCCGGGTCCATCATGATCGCGCTGATCCGGGTGATCACGTCCGCGCCGAACGGCTGCTGCTGGTTCAGCATGGACGCCACGGCCAGCGGCGTCCCGGTGGACAGGTCGAGGAGCGTGGCCACCACCGTGGTGGTGCCGAGGTCGAAGGCGATGCCGTACAGCCGCCCGGTGGTGTCCCCGGCCTGGACGTCGATCAGCACGTCGTCGATGATCACCGCGGTGACCCGGTAGTCGGCCGCGCGCAACACCGCGCCGAGCGACCGCAGGACCCCCAGGTCGGCCCGCAGCTCCAGGTCGTCGAGCGCGGCCAGCACCCGCTCAAGGTCGGTCCGCTGGTCGGACAGGGACGGCTCGGACAGCTCGAGGTAGCGCTTCTGCGCCGCCGGGCGCAAGATCACCTGGCGGCCGACCCCGAC
>Ga0318525_10000403_pt1 | contig 13271 bp, 5 predicted proteins | sample GRESIP052b4f23_FD_203482 | JGI IMG/M metagenome (GOLD analysis project Ga0318525, IMG submission 203482) | Tropical soil microbial communities from Luquillo Experimental Forest, Puerto Rico - GRE.SIPMG.052b4f23 | ecosystem: Environmental > Terrestrial > Soil > Tropical forest > Bulk soil...
CTGCTGGAGCGGGCGCCCAAGGACGCCCGCCGGTACCGGGGCCAGACCCTGGAGACGGTGCCGCTGGACGAGGTGGCGCCCGGCGACCTGCTGCTGATCGCGCCCGGTGAGCTCGTACCGGTGGACGGCACCGTTGCTCACGGGGCAGCGGTGCTGGATGAGTCGGCGCTGACCGGCGAGGCACGCCCGGTGGAGCGGTCCGCGCACGACCCGGTGCGCAGCGGCGTGGTGAACGCCGGCGACCCGTTTGACCTGCGGGCGACCGCGACCGCTTCGGGCAGCACGTACGCGGGGGTCGTCCGCCTGGTGTCGCAGGCCGAGGCGTCGCAGGCGCCGTTCGTCCGCCTGGCCGACCGTTACGCGGTGTGGTTCCTGGCCGTGAGCCTGGCCGCGGCCGGCCTGACCTGGGCCGTGGCGGGGGCCGAGCGGGCCGTGGCGGTGCTGGTCGTGGCCACCCCCTGCCCGCTGATCCTGGCGGCCCCGGTGGCGCTGGTGGCGGGGCTGTCGGTGGCGGCCCGGCGCGGGGTGGTGGTCAAGGGCGGCGGGGCGCTGGAGCGGCTGGCCCGCTGCACCACGCTGCTGATGGACAAGACCGGGACCCTCACCACCGGGCGTCCGACGGTGACGGCCATCATCACGGCCGACTCCTACGACCCCGCCGAGGTCGCGCGGCTGGCGGCGTCGCTGGACCAGGTGTCGGGGCATGTGCTGGCCAGCGCGGTGGTCGGTGCGGCCACCGCGCGCGGCTGCGAGCTGGTTCTGCCGCAAGAGGTCGAGGAGGTTCCCGGGCGGGGCATCCGGGGGCTGGTCGCCGGGCACCAGGTCGCCGTCGGCAAGGCTAGCTGGGTGGGCGCAACCGGCCAGCCCGGCTGGGCCAAGGCGGCGCGCCGCCGGGCCCGGCTCGACGGGGCGCTCACCGTCTTCGTCGCCATCGATGGGGTCCCCGCCGCGGTCCTCGTCCTGGACGATCCGGTCCGGCCCGACGCCGCCCGGACGATCCGCGCGCTGCGCGACGGCGGGATCAACCGGATCGTCATGGTCACCGGTGACCGTCCGGAGGTCGCGGACACCGTCGGCGCGGTGATCGGCGTGGACGAGGTGCTGGCCGAGCGCAGCCCGGCCGACAAGCTCGACGCGGTCCGGCTGGAACGCGGCCGGGCGCCGGTCATCATGGTCGGCGACGGGATCAACGACGCCCCGGCGCTGGCCCTGGCCGACGTCGGGGTGGCCATGGGGGCTCGTGGATCCGGGGCCTCCTCCGAGGCGGCCGACGCGGTGCTCACGGTCGACCGTATCGACCGGCTCGGCGAGGCCCGCGCGCTCGCGCACCGCAGCGTCCGGATCGCCCGGCAGAGCGTGCTGGCCGGGATAGCGATGTCGCTGGTGGCGATGGCGGCCGCCGCGGTCGGCTGGCTGCCCGCGGTGTGGGGGGCGCTGCTGCAGGAAGCGATCGACGTCGCGGTGATCCTCAACGCCTTGCGGGCGCTGCGGCCCGGCACCTCCCAGACGCGCCTGGCGGCCACGGACACCGCGCTGACCCAGCGGTTCGCCCACGAGCACCAGGCGATCCGGGCCGATACCGAGCAGCTGCGCGCCGCCGCGGATGCTCTCGGGGTCCTCCCGCCGGCTCAGGCCATGGCCCGGGTCAGGCAGGTTTACCGGCTCCTGGTGGAGGAGGTCGGCCCGCACGAGCAAGCCGAGCAGGAAGAGCTCTACCCGGCCATGGACCGACTTCTCGGCAGTCGCTACGCCACCGCCGCCATGAGCCGGGCCCACGCCGAGATCGCCCACCAGATCAGGCGGCTTGGGCAGCTCATCGACGACATCGGGCCCGGTCAGCCCGACGAGGACGATATCGCTGATCTTCGAGCCCTGCTCTACGGGCTGCACGCCACCCTCCGGCTGCATACCACCCAGGAAGAGGAGAACTACCTCTCGCTGGGCGAGGAGGCGCAGGAATTGCTGCGGGCGCAGCCGCCGGCCTGACCAACCGGGGCAGGTGAAGCAGGGGCGGTTGCGCAGCGGCCCGGGCAGCCGGCAAGGTGGCAGCGTGAGGGAGAACTTCGCGACGGTGCTGGAGACCGTGGCGGACGTCCGCGCCGACCGTACGGCGGTCACGCACGGCGATCGCAGCCTGACCTGGCACCAGCTGGACGACCGGGCGTCGCGGCTGGCCGCGTTCCTGGCCGGCCGCGGGGTCGGCGCCGAGGACCGGGTGGCGATCGCGCTGTACAACGGCACCGCGTACCTGGAGAGCGTGTTCGCCGTGCTCAAGCTGCGGGCCATCCCGGTCAACGTCAACTACCGCTACCAGCCCGAGGAGATGCGCCACCTGTTCGACGACGCGCAGGTGGCCGCCGTCATCTTCGACGCGTCGCTCGGCGCGCGCGTGGCGCAGGCCCGGGCCGGCGCGGCCACGCTGCACACCATGGTGCAGGTGGGCGCCGCGGCCGCCGCCCCGGTGACCGGGTACGACCAGGTGATCGACGGCGCCGCTCCGCTGCCCCGTACGCCACGCGGCGTGGATCACTGGCTCATGTACACCGGCGGGACCACCGGCAAGCCCAAGGGCGTGCTGGTCAGCCATTCGTGGCTGTACCCGGTCGCCTGCGCCAACGGGTTCCGGCTCATCGGCGAGCCGGTCCCGGACTCGCTCGACGCGCTGCGGACCGCGACCCAGCGGCTGAGCGCGCGCGGCGGCGACGCCATCGTCTGCCTGCCGGCCCCCCCGCTCATGCACGCGACCGGCATGTACACCACGCTGGGCGCGCTGCTGGCCAGCGGGCGGGTCGTCTACCTGACCGCGCGCTCCTACGACCCGGACGAGCTCGCGCGCACCGTGGCCGAGCAGCGCGTGGACACGGTCTCGATCGTGGGTGACGTGTTTGCCCTGCCGCTGGCCGATGCACTGGACCGGGCGGCGCAGGCCGGCCGCCCCTACGACCTCTCCAGCCTGCGCCGCATCCTGAGCGTCGGCGTGACCTGGAGCGCGGACGTGAAGCGCCGCCTGCTGGCGCACGGCGACTTCGTCTGCCGGGACCTGGTCGCCGCGTCCGAGGGCGGGCCGTTCGCCATCAGCGAGACCAGGCGCGGGGACGACGCCATCACCGCGCGGTTCACGCTGCTGCCCGGCGCCCGCATCATCGACGACGCCGGCCGGGACGTGGTTCCCGGCTCGGGCCAGGTCGGCATGCTCGCCGCGCCCGCCGACGACGAGATCGGCTACCTCGGCGACCAGGCGAAGACCGCGCAGACGTTCCGGACCTTCGGCGGCCGGCGCTGGGTCGTCCCCGGCGACCTGGCCTCGCCCGAGGCCGACGGCTCGATCACGTTCCGCGGCCGCGGCAGCCGCGTGATCAACACCGGTGGAGAGAAGGTGTTCGCCGAAGAGGTCGAGCAGGTGCTCATCGAGCACCCCGGCGTCCGCGACGCGCTGGTGGTCGGGCTGCCAGACCCGCGCTGGGGGCAGCGGGTGACCGCGGTCGTGGCGTCGGCCAGCGGCGCCGGGCCGACCGCGGACACGCTGGTCGCTCACGTCGCGGCGCGACTCGCCGACTACAAGAAGCCGCGCGGCATCGTGTTCGTCCCCGAGGTCCGGCGCAGCCCGTCCGGCAAGGCGGACCTGCGGTGGGCGCAGGCCGTCGCCGGGGCCGCGCCCCGCGATCAATGACCGGCGGCCTGGCCGCCGTCGGTAGGCACGATCGGGCGGTTCGCCTGGCGGGCAGCCGTGATCTTGCCGTGCAGCGCCTTGAGCGCGGCGACGTAGATCTCGGAGAAGGTCGGGAAGGGCTGGATGACATCGCGCAGCACGTCGATCCCGACGCGGGCGCGGATGGCCAGCGTGGCCTGCTGCAGCCATTCGCCGGCCTCCGGGCCGAGCGCGTACGCGCCCGCGAGGTGCTCGCCGTCGGACAGCAGGGTCAGGAAGCCGTTGGACTCGGCGTAGGCGCGAGTGTAGGTGCCGGTCTTGGCCACCTCGGACACCGGAGCGGTCGCGCTGAACCGGGCCTCGGCGGCGCCGACCGAGGCCGCCTGCGGGTCGGTGTAGACGACGTCGGGGATGGCCTGGTAATCGGCCTGGCGGGGCTCGCCGAGGATGTTGGCCGCGACGATCTCGCCTTGGTACTTGCCGACGTGGGTCAGCAGCCGCACGCCGGTGACGTCGCCGATGGCCCACAGCCGTTCGCCGGCCCGCAGGTGCGCATCGACCGGTATGCCCCGCGGGCCCGGCGTGACGCCGACCGTGTCCAGGCCGTCCGGCAGGCGGGGGCGCCGGCCGGTGGCCAGCAGCAGGTGGTCGCCGCGCAGCTCGAGGCCGTTGTCGAGGACCAGGACGTAGTCCTCGCCGTCGCGCCGCGCGGCGGTGGCGTGCACGGCCAGGTGCAGTTCGACACCATCGCGGCGCAGGACCTCGCCGAGCGCCTCGCCCAGCGGAGCGGGCTCGCGGGCGAGCACGTGGGCCGCCCCCTCGGCCAGGGCCACCTCGCCGCCCAGGCGGTGCACGGCCTGTGCCATCTCGGCCCCGACCGGCCCGCCGCCGAGGATGACCAGGCGCTGCGGGACGGCCTTCATGCCGGTCACCCCGCGGTTCGTCCAGACGCCCTCGAGCTCGCTCAGGCCCGGGACGGGCGGCGCGACGGGATCCGAACCGGTCGCCACGACGACGTGGGCGGCGGTATGGCGCACGCCGTCGACCTCGACCCCGCCGGGCCCGGCGAGCCTGCCGGTGCCGCGCAGCAGGTCGATGCCCTTGCCCGCCAGCCAGCGCTGCTGGCCGGCATCGGAGTAGTCCGAGACTTGGAAGTCACGCCAGGCCAGCGCCGCGGCCACGTCGACCCGCGCGGTGACGGCCGCCTCGCGCGCGTCGTGCGCCGCCTCGCCGGGCCGCAGCAGCGTCTTCGACGGGATGCACGCCCAGTAGGAGCACTCACCCCCGACCAGGTCGCGCTCGACCAGGGCCACCCGCAGGCCGCCGTCGGCCAGCTCGCCGGCGCAGTGCTCGCCGGGCGATCCGCCGCCCACCACGATGACGTCGTAGTTGCTGCTCACACGTTCGCTCCCTCTGCGCTGCCGACGGCGCCGGTCCAGGTCACGAGATTGCCCTGCACCTTATCCTCACGGCAGGCGGGCGGCCGGTCGCGCCCGTGAACACCCTGGCCGATGCCCGGGCCCGTGCGGCCAGGCGGACCGGGGCCCTAGCCCCGGCGGGCTGCCTCCGAGCGCCGGTAACGATGCCGCAGGGCCTCGTCGAGCCCGCGACGGGAGCTGATGTCGAGCTTGGCGAATACCTTGCGCAAGTGCCACTCCACCGTGCGGGCGCCGATGAACAGCTGGGCGCCGATCTCCGGGTTGGTTCGCCCGTCCCGGGCCAGGTGGGCGATTTCTTCCTCCTGCGGGGTCAGTTCGACGCGAGCGTCATCGCCGCGCCTGCGCACCTTCTCGCCGGTGGCCTGGAGCTCCCGGCGTGCGCGTTCGGCAAAGGCCTGGACGCCCATGGACGCGAACGCGTCGAACGCGGGCCGTAGCTGGTCGCGGGCGTCCACCCGCCGGCTTTCCCGCCGCAGCCATTCGCCGTAGCTCAGCCGGGCGCGGGCCAGGTGCGTCGCCATCCGGGTCTTGCTCAGCAGGTCGATGGCCTCGCCGTACAGATCCTCGGCGGCGTGTCCGGAGGCCAGCAGCGCGCGCGACCGCGCCGCCGCACCGCGAGCCCAGCTGCTGCCGCTCGCCTCGGCGATCCCCGACAGCCGGTCGGCCGCCGCGCGGGCCCGCTCTCGCTGGTCGCCGCGCACCGCGGCTTCCACCAGCTCGTACTCGCCGCGCCACGCGGCGAGCAGGAGCGGGACGTAGGGCAGCGTGGCGGCCCTGGTGCCCGGGTCGATGCGCTCGCGCTCCAGCATCAGCGCCGCGGCCTGGGACAGCTCGCCGGCCTGGATGTGGATCTCGGCGAGGTAGTCCAGGGCAAAGGGGAGCCAGCTGAGGGTGCCGTTCGCGCGCGCCAGCCGGACCTGGTCCGCCGCGAGCTCGAACCAGGCCTCGTCGTCCCACAGGTCCATGGCGACCAGGTTGAACGACACGCACAGCCAGTCCAGCCCGGGCGGCTGCGCGCGATAGCGGTCCAGCGCCTGCTTGAGCGCCGGGGCGGCGGCCAGGTATCCATCGGTCAGGCGCAAGGCCAGGCCGCGCAGCAGCATCTGCGGGTGGCCGAGCGGCTCGGATCCGAGCGGCGCGGACCTGGCGGCGAGCGCGACCTGCCTGGCATCCGGTCCGCGGGCGAGCCGGCCAGCGTAGATCACGGCCACGAGGGCCTCGAGGTAGGTCTGGCGGGCCAGCCCGGCGTCCAGGGTCTCCAGGCGCTGCGCCGCGCGGAGCAGGAGCGGCGGCGCGTCACTGCCCCGGCTGAGGGCAAACACGATCTGGGCCCGCATCCGCTGCACCTGCGCCTGGCCGAGCTCGTCCAGCGGCCCGATCTCGGCCGCGACCAGGAGGGCCTGCGTGGCCTCGAAATCCCCGGCCGCGAACTTCGCCTCGGCCGCCGCGAGAGCCCGCGAGGCGCGCTCGGCCGGATCCGGGGTCAGCGCCACGGCTCGCTCCCGGAAGGCGGCGGCCGCGGCGACCCCGCCCCGGCGCAGGGCCCGCGTGGCGGACGTGATGAGCTCCCGGGCCACCTCCTCATCGGCCCCGGCCGTGGCGTGGGCGCGATGCCAGGCCCGGCGGTCGGGATCGGCCCGCGGATCGGTGGCCGCGGCCAGCGCGTCGTGTGCGGCTCGCCGGTCCTCGGCGGCGGCGGACCGGTAGGCGGCCGAGCGCACGAGAGGATGCCGGAAGCGCACGCTCGCGCCGATGTCCAGCAGGCCAGACTCCACGGCGAGCCTGGCGGTCCGGATGTCCAGGCCCTGTACCTGAGCCGCCCGCAGCAGCAGCGCCGAGTCGCCCACCGGATCGGCGGCCGCGAGCAGGACCAGCCGCCGGGCCTCCTCCGGCAGCTCACCCAGGCGCGCTGCGTAGCGGTCCTCGATCCGCGCGGGCAGATCCCCGGTGTCAGGGAGCGCGAACCCGCCGGCCAGCTCGGCCGGGCTCAGGCTCCGGCCCAGCTCGAGGAGGGCGAGCGGGTTGCCGCGGGTCTCCTCGATGATCCTCGCGCGGACGCTCTCGTCGAGCGGGCCCGAGGTGACCGTCGCCAGCAGCGCGCGGGCCGGCCCCTGGCCCAGTCCGTCCAGCCGCAGTTCCGGCAGTCCGGCCAGGTGATCCGGCGAGCCGGCCGGCGTCCGGGCCGCGAACACCAGCGCAATCGGCTCCGCCAGCAGGCGGCGCCCGACGAATCCGAGAATCTGGGCCGAGGCCTGGTCGAGCCACTGCGTGTCATCCACGACGCACAGCAGCGGCTGCTCCTCGGCCGTCTCGGCCAGCAGGCTGAGCGCGCCCAGGGCGACCAGGAACCGGTCCGGGCTGTCTCCCGAGGCCAGCCCGAAGGCCACGCTGAGCCCGCGCCGCTGCGGCTCGGCGAGCGAGCCGAGCCGGCCGAGCATCGGGCCGCACAGCTGGTGCAGCCCGGCGAAGGGCAGCTCCATCTCCGATTCGACGCCGACCGCACGGGCCACCCGGAAGCCGGGCGCCTCGCCGGTCAGGTAGCGCAGCAGCGCCGTCTTGCCGATCCCCGGTTCTCCCCGGAGCACGAGGACGGCGCTGCGGCCGTTCCTGGAATCCGCCAGGAGCTGTCCCAGGATTTCCGACTCGTCGGTCCGGCCGAACAGCTGAGGCGGGGGATTCATCGTGTGGCCGGGCTCTTAGGGCACGCCGATCGGGGACTTCACCGTGGACCTCACTGTCGCCGGCCGGGCAGGACGCTACTTACGCTAACCGTCCCCTCGGGGGGTGGCAACGGCCAATTACCGACAATTCCCATAGGGAACCTGGCTCAGGTCAGGGAAGCTGGGCAGCGGCATGGCCCCCGGCGGGCCGCCCTGGTCGAAGTGGAGCACGAACTGGACGGGCAGCGGCTGCGGGCACCTGACCAGCACCTGGAAGGTGACGGTGAACCAGGCGCTGGCCCCCGGACCGAGCGTCGGGGGGAGGGCATGGCCCGGTGCCCCGGCCGCGTCCGGCAGCTCACCGCAGGGTCCCCAGGCCTGCGAGATGACCCTGAGCCCGCCCAGCGGCAGCACCACCGCGACCCGGCGCAGCCTGACCGCCGCCGCTGACAGGTTCGTGACCTCCAGCCCAAGTTGCAGCTCATGATCGGTCTGCGCGGAGCACTCCGGGCCGGACTGGCTCAGCGGGAAGCCGCCCGCGGCGGAGAACGGCACGGTCGGCGAGGCGGCGGCGCGGGGCGGAGAGGACGGCTTCCCGGCGTGCCGGACGCCGACGGCATAGCCGGCGCCCAGGCCGGCCAGCAGCGCCACGCACCCCACCACCAGCGCGGCCCGCGGCAGCCGCCACCGCGGGACCTGCCTGCGCCAGCTGCCCTGTTCCAGGACATCGTCACCAGCCCGAGCCCTGTCACCGCCCGGAACGGTCATTCAATTACATTAACTGGATGCCGCCGGGTCCTCGAGGAGCTGAGCGCGTCCAGCCGGGCCGGATCCTGGCCGTGCTGTCGCTCGGTGCCCTGGTGTACTCGGTCCTAAGCTCCTCGGTGATCCCCGCGCTGCCGACCATCCAGCGCAGTCTCCAGGCCAGCGAGACGGGCATCACCTGGCTGCTGACGGGGTTCCTGCTCTCGGCCTCGGTCGGCACGGCGATCATCGGCAAGCTCGGCGACATGTACGGCAAGCAGCGGCTGCTGGTGTGGACCCTGGTGACGCTCGCCGCCGGGACGTTGCTCGCGGGCCTGGCCGGCTCGCTGCCGGTGCTGATCGCGGCCCGCGTGATCCAGGGGGTGGCCGGGGGCATCTTCCCGCTCTCGTTCGGGATCGTCCGGGACGAGTTCCCCGCCGACCGGGTGGCGGGGAGCATCGGGCTGATGTCGGCCATCCTCGGGGTCGGGGGAGGCCTCGGGCTGGTGGTCGGCGGGCTGATCGACGAGCACCTGAGCTGGCACTGGCTGTTCTGGCTCTCGCTGCCGCCGATGATCGTCGCCGCCGTCTGCACCTGGCGCTACATCCCCGAATCGCGGGTCCGCTCCCCGGGCCGGGTCAACTGGGCCGCGGCGGCGCTGATGACCGCGGGCATATCGGGCGTGCTCATCGCGATCGCGCAGACCACGGTCTGGGGCTGGACCGCCCCGGCCACGCTGGTGCTCCTGGCCTCCGGCCTGGCGGTCTGCTCGTTGTGGATCCTGGTGGAGGTGCGCAGCCGCACCCCGCTGGTCGACATGACGATGATGCGGGTCCGCGGGGTATGGACGGTCAACCTGGCGGCCTTCCTGCTGGGCGCGGGGCTGTACGCGTGGTTCCTGCTGCTGCCGCAGCTGGCTCAGCTCCCGGTCAGCACCGGGTTCGGCTACGGCGCCTCGGTGGTGGCTGCGGGCCTGTACCTGCTGCCTTGCGCGCTGGGCATGGGCGTGCTGGGCACGCTGGCGGGCCGGATCGAGCGCCGCTTCGGCTCGCGGCGCGCCCTGGTGGCCGGGGCGGCGGTGGGCGCCCCCGCCTGCGGCTGGCTGGCGCTCACCAGCAGGCACCCCTACGACATGCTGCTGTGCTCGACGCTGCTGGGGGTCGGGCTCGGGCTCGCCTTCGCCGCACTCGGCAACCTGATCGTGCAGGCCGTTCCAGCCCACCAGACCGGCGTGGCCAGCGGGATGAACACCGTGCTCCGTACGCTCGGCGGGGCGCTAGGCGGCCAGCTCGCCGCCACGTTCGTGGCCGCGAGTACGGCGGGCGGCCTGCCGGCCCTGACCGGGTTCACCCAGACGTTCGCGATGTCAGCCCTGTTCCTGGTCGGCTGCGTGATCGCCGGGCTGCTCGTCCCCGCCCGGACGCCGCCGGTCACCTCGCTGCAGACCGTGGCCAGCTCGGAAACGGTCTGATCAGTGAGCAGGCCGTTGACCAGAATTGGTAGATTAGAGGTAACACGGCGTTGATCCGGCTATCTCCGGTGAGCCTCCGGAAGAACGAGTGACCCGCCCGCGCGGGGACTTCAGTAGAACCGGACGGGCGGGCCCGTCACAGCCTGCGAATGAGCGATTCCGGCCCATCGGCTCCGCAACGGGACAGGCCGGGATAAGCGAGGTGGTACCGCGGTGCCGCCCGGGCCGCAGCGCGGCCCGGGCGATGTCGTCCTCGTGTGGCAGGACCGACCGTGGAGGATCACCTATGAGCTACCCCAAGGCCTCGACCGACGAGGCAGTCCAGGCCGACGGCGCCGGCGTGCCGGCCAGCCCGCGCTTCCCCGAGATCGAGGAGCGGGTGCTCCGGTACTGGGCGGCCGACGACACGTTCCGGGCGTCGGTGGAGAACCGCCCGGCGGGCGAGGACGGCGCGAACGAGTTCGTGTTCTACGACGGCCCGCCGTTCGCGAACGGCCTGCCGCACTACGGCCACCTGCTGACCGGCTACGTGAAGGACCTGATCCCGCGCTACCAGACCAAGCGCGGCCGGCGGGTCGAGCGGCGCTTCGGCTGGGATACCCACGGCCTGCCCGCCGAGCTCGAGGCCATGAGCCAGCTGGGCATCAAGACCAAGGAAGAAATCGACGAGCTCGGCGTGGCCAAGTTCAACCAGGCCTGCCGCGACTCCGTGCTGCGCTACACCCAGGAATGGCGCGACTACGTCACCCGGCAGGCCCGCTGGGTCGACTTCGACCACGACTACAAGACGCTGGACCTGGCCTACATGGAGAGCGTCATGTGGGCGTTCAAGCAGCTCTACGAGAAGGGCCTGGCCTACGAGGGCTTCCGCTGCCTGCCGTACTGCTGGAACGACGAGACCCCGCTGTCCGCCCACGAGCTGCGGATGGACGAGGACGTCTACCAGATGCGGCGGGACCCGGCGGTCACCGTCGGGTACCGGCTGGAGACCGGGGAGCTCGCGCTGATCTGGACGACGACGCCGTGGACCCTGCCGTCCAACCTGGCCATGGCCGTAAACCGCGACGTCGACTACGTGGTGGTCGAGTCGGCCGTCACCGGGCGGACCGAGCGTTACCTGCTGGCCGAGGCCCGGCTGCCCGCTTACGCCCGCGAGCTCGGCGAGGGCGCGGACGCGCGGATCGTCCGCCGGTGCAAGGGCTCCGAGCTGGTCGGGCTGCGGTACACCCCGCCGTTCAGCTACTTCCTCGGGCACCCGAAGTCGCACGTGGTGCTGCACGCCGACTACGTCACCACCGCCGACGGCACCGGAGTGGTGCACCTCGCGCCGGCCTTCGGCGAAGAGGACAAGCTGCTCACCGACTCCTACGACATCACGCCGGTGGTGCCGGTCGGCCCGGACGGCAAGTTCATCTACCCGGTCAGCGACTACGCCGGGATACACGTCTTCGACGCCAATTACGCGATCATCGACCACCTGAAGGCGCGGACCCGCCTCGACGCAGGCGGCCCGGTCCAGGCGGGTGATTCCACGCCGGTCGGTTCCACCGCGGTCGGAGCCACCACGGGCGGCACAGTCCTGCTACGCCACGAGACTTACGAGCACTCCTACCCGCACTGCTGGCGCTGCCGCAAGCCGCTGATCTACATGGCGGTCTCGTCATGGTTCGTCTCCACCACGGCTATCAGGGACCGGATGCTCAAGCTGAACGAGCAGATCACCTGGGTGCCCGAGCACGTCAAGCACGGCCAGTTCGGCAAGTGGCTGGAGAACACCCGCGACTGGTCGATCAGCCGCAACCGGTTCTGGGGCAGCCCGATCCCGGTGTGGAAGTCCGACAATCCGGAATTCCCCCGGGTCGACGTGTACGGGTCGCTGGCCGAGCTGCGCGCGGACTTCGGCGTGGAGGTCACGGACCTGCACCGGCCGGCCATCGACGAGCTCACCCGGCCCAACCCGGACGACCCGTCGGGCCGGTCGGTCATGCGCCGGGTCACCGACGTGCTGGACTGCTGGTTTGAGTCCGGGTCGATGTCGTTCGCGCAGGTGCACTACCCGTTCGAGAACGCCGACTGGTTCGAGTACCACTTCCCGGGCGACTTCATCGTCGAGTACATCGGGCAGACCCGCGGCTGGTTCTACACCATGCACGTGTTGGCGGCGGCGCTGTTTGAGCGGCCGGCGTTCCAGACCTGCGTGAGCCACGGCATCGTGCTCGGCTCCGACGGCCAGAAGATGTCCAAGTCGCTGCGTAACTACCCCGACGTGCGGGAGGTGTTCGACCGCGACGGGGCCGACGCGATGCGCTGGTTCCTGATGTCCTCGCCGATCCTGCGCGGCGGCAACCTGGTGGTCACCGAGCAGGGCATCAGGGACGGCGTCCGGCAGGTGCTCATCCCGTTGTGGAACAGCTGGTACTTCTTCCAGCTGTACGCGAACGCCGCCGGATACGAGGCGTCGCCGGGCGCGCACTCGGCCGACCTGCTCGACCAGTACCTGCTGGCCAAGCTGCGCCAGTTCGTGGAGACGACCGCGTGGCAGCTGGACCACTACGAGGTCGCGAACGCCTGCGAGTCGGCCCGCGCGTTCGTCGATGTGCTGACCAACTGGTACATCCGCCGGTCACGGGAGCGGTTCTGGGACACCGCCGGGGGCGACCCGTCCGTGGCGCGGCAGGCTTTTGACACCCTGTACACCGCGCTGGAGGTCACCTGCCGGGTGACGGCTCCGCTGCTGCCGCTGACCACCGAGGAGATCTGGCGCGGCCTGACCGGCGGCCGCTCGGTGCACCTGACCGACTGGCCGGACGTGTCCGGGCTGCCCTCGGACCCGGGCCTGGTGGCCGCGATGGACCGCACCCGCGAGGTGTGCTCGGCCGCGGCCTCCTTGCGCAAGGCCAGCGGGCTGCGGGTGCGGCTGCCGCTGCCGGAACTGACCGTGGTGGCCGCTGACGCCGAGTCGCTGGCCGACTTCACCGCGCTGATCGCCGACGAGGTAAATGTGCGCGAGGTGACGCTGCTCGACGTCGCCGACGCCGCGGCCCAGCAGGTCGGCATCTCGCAGCGGCTGACCGTCAACGCGCGGGCGGCCGGTCCCCGGCTCGGCCGGGACGTGCAGGCGGCGATCCGGGCCAGCAAGTCGGGCGACTGGTCGGTGGACTCATCCGGCGTGGTGACCAGCGGCGGCTTCGAGCTCAAGCCGGGCGAGTTCACGCTGGAGACCGTGGTCGCGGAGAGCGCCGGCGCGAGCGCGGTGCTGCCGGGCGGCGGCTTCATCGTGCTCGACACCGGGGTAACTCCGGAACTG
>Ga0318525_10000411_pt1 | contig 13158 bp, 15 predicted proteins | sample GRESIP052b4f23_FD_203482 | JGI IMG/M metagenome (GOLD analysis project Ga0318525, IMG submission 203482) | Tropical soil microbial communities from Luquillo Experimental Forest, Puerto Rico - GRE.SIPMG.052b4f23 | ecosystem: Environmental > Terrestrial > Soil > Tropical forest > Bulk soil...
ATCACTGAGCTGCCCACATTCCCCGGTCAACGATCTAGTGGTCGACCTGCTGCCCGAGTCGGCGCGGATCGTCTACATCACCCCGTCGCACCAGTACCCGCTGGGCGTCGTGATGTCCATGCCGCGCCGCCTGGCCCTGCTGGCGTGGGCCAGGCGGCACGGCGCCGCGGTCATCGAGGACGACTACGACAGTGAGTTCCGGCACGTGCCCCGCCCCCTCGAGCCGGTCCAGCGGCTCGACGACGGCGGGCGGGTCATCTACCTCGGGTCGTTCAGCAAGACGCTCTCGCCGTCGCTGCGCCTCGGGTTCGCCGTACTGCCCGCGCCGCTGGCCGGGCCGGTCGCCGCGCTCAGGCAGCTCATCGACTGGCATCCTCCGCTGGCCACCCAGCTCGCCCTGGCCTCCTTCCTCGGCGACGGATCGTTCGACCGGCACCTGCGCCGCAGCGGCCGGGTGTACACCCAGCGGCACCAGATCCTCCAGGCCGCCCTGTCCGGGCCGCTCGCGGCCGCCCTCACCGGCATCCGCTCCAGGGCCGGGCTGCACGTCACCGCCCTGCTGCCGCCGGGCCGGGCCGAGGGCCAGGCGCGTGCCGCCGCCGCGGCCCGCGGGATCGCCACCACCGGCCTGAGCCAGTATTTTCACGCCCGGCCGGCTCAGGCCGGGCTGGTGATCGGGTTCGGTAGCATCACCGCCGCCGACTTGCCCGCTGCGCTGACCGCGCTGGGCGAGGCCCTGACCTCATGAGGGCGTGGTCTCGCGGGGCTCATGCCACACCGTCGCGTCCGGCACCGTGCTCGAGGCCCGGATCGGGGTGAACTGCGTCGGCTGCGCCGCCGGCACCGCGGTTTCGGTGGCCTCGGTGGTCTCGCCCAGGCTGGAGACGTACTCGTCGGCGGCGGCCGCCTCGCTCTCGTCGGTCCGGCGGGCCCGCCACCTCGACGGCACGAACATCGGCAGGATCATCGCCAGCCCGGCCGCCCCGAGGACTCCGTTGAAGAGCATGGCCTCGAAGCCCGTGCCGAAGGGATCGGACCGCAGCGGGATCAGGTCGACTCCCTGCCGGACGTTCGCCAGGTACAGGCCGGTCCAGCCGAGCAGCAGCAGCCCGGGCAGCCCGGCGGCGAGCGGCGAGATCCGCGGCACGGTGATGAGGAGCCCGGCCAGCAGGCTGGTGCCGGCCAGCGCGGCCAGCGCGAGCAGCGCGTTCTTGTCGGACAGGAGCGATCCGCCGCCGGCCGGCAGCGGGGCGAGCCTTCCCGCCGCGGCGGGTAGGCGCAAGAGCCGCAGGTAACCCCACGCTCCCGGGAAGAACAGCGCTCCGGTCATGATGACGGCCAGGACGATGCCGATCCGGTGACGCATGTAGCCGACCTCCGTTCTTTCGCGCAGGCGCTCCCGGTAACGAAGCGGTCTCGGCCCCGTCGGCGTTACCTCCGGCTGGCGCCGCAGGCACCCGGCCTGCTCCGTCCCGGCGGGCCTGGCCGGCGGGCTGCCGGTCGGGATGATGATCATCGGACGGCACGTCGACGACGCCACGGTGCTGCGCGTGGCGCACGCCTTCGAGCAGGCCGCGGCTTCCCTACGCCGCCGCTCGCCGGCTAGCGAAGCAGCAAGCGCACCTGTTGCCGCGCCAGTCACACCTTCCCCAGTGAGAAACCCAACCAGGCACTCTCGCGCCGTGCTGTTTCATGACCCTCGCCCCGATATAACGGGTGGCGTTTCATGGCCGGGCAGCACTGACTGGGTTACCGCAGCCGGCGAGTATCCGCGCGGTGCTGGACGCCACCACGGTGACCGTCGAGGACAACGGTCCGGCCAACGACACCTCGACGCCGGGCACCAATCCGCCCATCGGGTTCCCGGCCGACGCCGACGCGGTCGCCGAACACCGCCACGCCAACCCCGCGGCCGACCGGATCCTGACGGCCCGGCCATCGCACCCACCAAATTCCGGCCGCTGACCAGGGCATCCGTCACGACGGTGGAAATTGTGGGTTTCCGGGAGAAATTTGTTGATCTAGGGTGGGTGGCTGACAGCGGATTCCGGAGGTGGCGCCGTGCGGCGGCTTGCGTGTCTGGCAGCGATCATCACCGTCGCGGGCTCCGCGGCCGCGACCGCGGGCAGCGCCCTTCCGGTCGGCGCGGCCACCGCGGCCAGCGCGGCCACGGGCGCCGCCGCGCGAGCAACGGCGGCGCCCGGCACCCCGGCGGCAAGCACCCAGACAGCCGGGCACACGCTGTCCGTGAGCAGCCAGCTCAGCCTCCGGCGGTACGCCGCGGCCGGTGACCGCGCCTACGAGCTCGGCACCGAGGACGGCCGGTACCCGGCGATGGGCTTCCACACCCGCGGCGAGATGGGCGGCATCTGGACGCCGCCGGTCAAGCTGCTCGACGGGATCTGGTTCGGCGTCAACGGCCAGTGGATCGGCCCGGCGACCACGTTCACCTCCGGCTTCGGCTACGTGCGGATGACTCTGCCCACTCCCGGGTCTGCCACCGGCGGGGTCCAGCTCAGCCGCACCGATTTCGCCCCAGACGGCCGCCGCGCGGTCGAGATCGGGCTCACCCTCACCGCCGGGTCGCGGGCCGCGAACGTGAGCCTGAACGTCGACGCCCACTCCGAGCTGATGAGCGCCTACCCGTGGGGCTTCACCACGCCCGACCAGACCACGTTCAACCTGCCCGACCAGGCGTCGTTCAACGGGCAGCAGCTCGTCTTCACCGAGACGGGCACCCCGCCGGCGGCCAACGCCCTGCCGCACTCCTGGGCCGCGATAGTCGGCGCGACCGGCCTGACCCCGGCGTCGCACGCGACCGGCACCGATTTCCGCGGGCCGCAGGATCCGGCGGTCATCTGCCCGGTCGGCTCCCAGCCCGACATGTTCCGCTGCGACGACACCGCCTATGGCAAGGGCGCGGGCGGCGAGCTGACCTACCCGGTCAGTGTGCCCGCGGGCACGAGCCGGACGGTATGGTTCACGGTGGCCGGGTCGGACCAGGGGCTGTCCGACGCGCAGGCCCAGTTCCAGGCGGCCAGCGCGGACCCCGCCGCCGAGCTGGCCGCGAAGATCGCGGCGCGGCAGCAGGCGAACGGCCAGACCCAGGTGTCGCTGCCCGGCGACCCGGCCCTGGCGCAGGCCGCCACCTGGAGCAAGCAGGACCTGGCCGATCTCACCCAGCAGGCCGACAACCTGCACATCCGCGACACCGAGGAAGGCACCCTGTACCCGGCGCCGCTGGCGACCGTGCCGAGCATCCGGTTCGAGGCCGCGGGCTTCCCCGACTACCCGTGGATGTTCGCGACCGACCAGGAGTACACGGTCTTCGCCCTGCTCGCCGCCGGGCAGTTCGCCACGGCCGAGGACGGCATGCGCTCGCTGGCCCAGGTGAGCATCATCGCCAACCATGACTCGGGCAAGGTGGCGCACGAGACCGTCACCGACGGCTCGGTCTACTTCGGCCTGAACGACGAGCCGGGCGACATCGACGAGACCGCCAAGTTCCCCGACGCCGTGGCCATGATCTGGCGGTGGACCGGGGACAACGCCTTCCGCGACGAGATGTACGCGTTCGTCAAGAAGAACATGCAGTACATGATCGGCTTGACCAGCGGAGACGACGACCTGTGGCCGGACGGCTCGGCCAACGTCGAGTCCAGCGTGCTCGGCGCCGACGCGGTCGACGCCGCCGTGTACACCATCCGCGGCCTCTACGACCTGGCCGACATGGCCGCGAGCAAGGGTGACGCCGCCACGCGGCAGTGGGCCGACAGCCACGCCGAGGCGATGGTGAGGCAGTTCTCGGGCGCGTGGTGGATGCCGGGCATCCCGCAGTTCGCCGACTCGCTCAACGACCCGTCGAACAGCCAGAACATGCAGCGCTGGTGGACCGGCGTCACCCCGATGGAGGCCCAGCTGTACCCGGACGGCGTGCTCCAGCCTGGCCTTGTGCCGCCGTCCGAGGCGACCCCGGCGCTCAAGCTCCGCGAGATGTCCTGCTACTCGGGCACCTACGGCATGTACGTCGAGGGCGGCCCGGGCTGCGACCCGGGCACCTACACCGGCCACACCCAGCAGGCCTACACCCTCAACACCGGCGTGATGGCGGTCGGCCTGGGCAACTACGGCCTGCTCGGCCCGGGCGACCAGCAGCGGTATACCGATGACCTGGCCACGCTCCAGCTAGGCAGCGTAGCCGAGCAGCCCGGCGCGATGCCGGAGATAGGCCCCTCGCCCGATTTCAAGGCCAACATCAGCGGGCCCTTCAACGAGCGGTCCTCGCTTGACCAGGCGTGGGGCACCTACGGCGTGCTCTGGCCGATCGTGAACCAGCAGCTCGGCGTCACCCCGCTCCTCGGCGACGGCCTGCTCGAGGTGCTGCCGAACGTGCCCTCCGGCCAGTCGTCGGTGGCCGGGACGAACATCAGGGTGGGCGCCGGCTCGGTCGACGTCGCCGCGACCCGGCACGGCAGCTCCTACACCACGACCGTCACCGTCCGCCTGTCGTGCACCCTGCACGTCGGCGCCACGCTGCCCGCGAGCGCCCAGGTCCACCTGGTGACGCTCAACGGAAACCCGGTCACGTACACGGTCCGTGACACGAACGCCGGCCGCCAGGTGCTGGTGTCCGCGCCCTGCGGCGGCGGCCAGACCTGGAAGGTGCACATCGTCGCCGGCTGACGAGGCCACGGTCAGAGCGTGACCGACCGGCGGAACCTGCTCATCAGGTACGGTCCGGCGAGCACCCTTACTCGTCTCCCGCCAGCTTAAGCAGCAGGAACTGCCGGATACCCAGCATCTTGAACCCGGCCCGCAGGACCGGGTTGAACGCGGCCCGGACGGCCGGCCCGGCCTGCGCCCAGTCCGCCAGCTCCGGCTGGGTTGCCGTGTAGTCGGTGCCATCCAGCCGGATCGAGCATCCGCCCGCCGCCCGGACGTTGCGTGACCAGTCCGACTGGTTGCCGAACGTCAGCGGGATCACCACGGTGTCCCCGGCCAGCCTCGCCCCGGCCGGCGTCACGTACGACCGCCCCGACCGGCGGCCGACGTGGCGGACCTGCGCCGCCATCATGACGTGCCGGCGTCCCGCCAGCTTCATCATGGCCGGGTTGAGCACCCGGGTCATCGGGCGCATCACGACCCGCACCAGCCAGGACGGCCGCACCACCGCGGGCGTGCTGCGGCCCGGCGTGACCCCGTGGGTATTCGACGCGTTCATCCTCGCGCTCCCTTTCCTCGGTGCCGCCATCCCGGCGGCACCGGTAAGGACGGCACGGCGCGGAGGAAAGTGACGGGGGCCGGCCAAGGCCGGGAAGGCGCCGGCTCAGCCGAGCTGGCTGCGGACGAAGGCGAGCTGACGCGGATCGCCGATGACGTGCACGGCCTGGACCTTCTCCTCGCGCACGGTCAGGACCAGGATGCCGGCCAGCGCCCGGTCGACGAACCCGAGCATCGCGGGCGGCCCGGCCACCGGCACGCTGACCAGCGTCGCGCCGGGTCCCCAGAAGCGCAGCAGGTTCCTGGCCACCCGGGCGGCGCCGCGGATCACGCCGCTGGACCCGCGCTCAGGGCCGCCGTCGAACTCGCCCCAGGCGTCGGGCGCGAGCACCCGGAGCAGCCCGTCCAGGTCCCCGCTCGCCGCCGCGGCGATGAACTTCTCCGTGACCTGCCGGTGCTCGCGCGCGCCCACGTCGAACGCGGCGCCGCCCTGGCTGTCCGCGATCTTCAGCCGGGCCCGCCGGGCCAGCTGGCGGCAGCTGGCCTCGGTCCGGCCGACGGTCTGCGCGATGGAGCCGAACGGCACCTGGAAGATGTCGTGCAGCACGAAGACGACCCGCTCCGCCGGGCTGAGCCGCTGCATCACCACCAGCAGGGCCAGCCGGACGCTGTCGTCCAGCGTGACCCGGTCGGCGGGGTCGCCCGACTCCGGGCCTGGCCCCGCCGGGCCCGGCCGCCCGCCCGGACCGAACGCGGGCACAAACTCGATCTCGCTGGCGTCGTGGGGGTGTTCCCGGCGGGCCCGCGCCGAGCGGATCTGGTCCAGGCACAGCCGGCTGGTCACCACGATCAGCCAGCCGCGCTCGTCGGCGATCTCGCCCGGCCCGGTCCGCAGCAGCCGCGAGAACGCGTCCTGGACCACGTCCTCGGCCGCGCCGATGTCCCCGAGCATCCGGAAGGCCAGGTCGACCAGGTAGGGACGATGCTCGTTCCAGGCCCGGACGACCTCCTCGCCGTGTTGGCCCCCAGCGATGTCACCAGCCATGTCACCAGCCATGTCGCCACCTCCCGGCCGCACGGGGTCCTACCAGGAGGACGATCCGGGCCCGCGGAACGTGACGTCACGTTCCGTCCCGCCATCCCGTCCTACCCAGCACAGGGCCACAGCACCGAGCTACCCCGCTGGGCCGGAACACCGGGCGAAGGAGCAGCCGATGAAGCTCGTGCAGAGCCGGATCGTCACCGACGATGTCGAGGGCCTGGCCGGGTTCTACGCCGGCCTGCTCGGCGTGCGGGCCGCGCTGAACGAGTACTACGTGGAGCTCGAGGCCGGGCCGGCCTCGGTCGGCTTCTCCAAGCGGCGCTTCACCGAGTATCAGGAAGCCGGGCGCCACCCGGGCCGCGACGAGTGCATCCTCGACTTCCTCGTCGAGGACGTCGACGCCGAGTACCCGCGCGTCGACGCGCTCGGCGTCCAGTGGGTGCTGCCGCCGACCACGCAGCCGTGGGGCAACCGGTCGATGATCTTCCGGGACCCGGCCGGCCACCTGGTCAACGTCTTCTCCCGGCCCTGACCGCCCTGAGCCGGAGCCCTGAGCCGGGGCTCCGTTAACTGGCCCGCGCCCGCCGGCCCGGATGCCCGCGCGGCCGCTTGAACGCGATGACCTTGCCGTTCTCGAAGATCTCGCCGCCCCAGACGCCGCACGGCTCGCGCCGTTCGGCCGCGCCCGCCAGGCACGCCCGGATCAGCGGGCACGTCTGGCACAGCGCCTTGGCCAGCTCGAGGTCGGCGGGCTGCTCCGAGAACCACAGTCGCGCGTCGTCGCTGCAAGGTAGCGGATCGCCCAGGTCAGCGGCTCGTCTGGCCAGCGTGGCCAGCGAAAGACTAGTCATGTCGCTTCACCCCCGTGAGGCGTAACTCCGGATTCCCCGTAAACCCGGACAAGTCGATTGTGCCCTACCTCGGCCCGGTTCGCATCGGCCGGCGGGCGGATTTCGCATTCGTAAGAAACCGGACACGGCCCGCGCAGGCCGTGCGAGGATGGCCGCGATGGCCACCGTGCTGGCGTTCCACGCCCATCCGGACGACGAGGTGCTGCTGACCGGCGGCACGCTGGCCCGGCTGGCCGCCGCTGGCCACCGCACGGTCGTGGTCGTGGCCTGCTCCGGCGGCCTGGGCCAGGGCGCCGGAGCCGATCCGGAAACCAGGCTGGCGGAGCTGCGGGCCAGCGCGGCACGGCTGGGCGTCGCCCGGGTGGAGCACCTGGGCTACGCCGACAGCGGTCACGGCCCCGTGCTGTTCCCCGACCCGCCCGGCCAGGTCCGGTTCGCCCGCGCGGACCTGGCCGAGGCCGCCGCGAAGCTGGCCGCGCTGATCCGCGCCGAACACGCCGACGTCCTGCTCAGCTACGACCGCCACGGCGCCTACGGTCACCGCGATCACGTCCGGGTGCACCAGGTCGGCGCCCGCGCGGCCGAGCTGGCCGGCCCGGTCCGGGTCCTGGAGGCGACCGCGCCGCGGGAGATGATCGCGGTGCTGTTCATCTCGCTGCGGGTGCTGCGGCTGGTGGTCCGCCGGGACCTGGCGGCGATGCGGGCCGGCTTCACCCCGCGCTCGGCGATCACGCACCGCGTCGACGTGCGCCGGTTCGCCGCGCAGAAGCAGGCGGCCCTGGCCGCCCACCGGACCCCGGTCTACAGCCGGGGCCGCGCCGCGCGGCTGCTCCGGCTGCTGGTCGCGCTGCCCGCGCCGCTGTTCGGGCTGGTGTGCGGGCGTGAGTGGTACGCCGAGCCCGGCGCGGCGGCTACCCCGGCCCTCGGCGACATCCTCCAGCCCGCACCGCCGGCCCGCGGCACCAGCGTCAGGCGCTGAGCGCCTCCTCGGGCTCGGCGCAGGCCCGGGCGAGCTCCTCCAGCGGCAGGCCCAGCGCGGCGGCCAGCGCGGCCACGGTGAAGAAGGCGGGGGTGGCGATCCGGCCGGTCTCGATCTTGCGCAGCGTTTCCGCGGGAACACCGGAGGCCGCGGCGATCTCGGCCATGCTGCGCAGCCCGCGCGCGTCGCGCAGCAGCATGCCGAGCCGTTCCCCGCGCTCGTGCTCCAGCTTGGTCAGTGGCGGCCGGACCATACCGTGATAGTAATACCGGTATAGTTATACCGAAAAGGGGAGGTGCTGGCGGTGGTCGAGATCAAGACCGCGGGGGAGATCCAGGCGATCCGGGCCGCCGGGCGGGTGGTCGCGCAGGTGCTGGCGGCCGTCCGCGACCAGGCGAAGGCGGGCACGCGGACGGCCGAACTGGACGAGGTGCTGGCCCGGGCCGGGGCCGTCTCGCCGTTTCTCGGCTACCAGCCCGGGTTCGCCCCGGTGCCGTTCCCCGCGGTCATCTGCACGTCGGTCAACGACGCCGCGCTGCACGGCATCCCCGGCCGCTACCGGCTGGCCGACGGCGACCTGCTCAGCGTGGACTGCGGCGCCGTGCTGGACGGCTGGACGGCCGACGCGGCCGTCTCCTTCACCGTCGGGGCCCCCAGGCCCGCCGACACGCGGCTGATCGCCGCCACCGGCGACGCGCTGCGGGCGGGCATCGCCGCGGCGGTTCCCGGCGGACGGATCGGCGACATCTCCGCGGCCATCGGCGCCGCGGGCCGCGCGGCAGGCTACGGGATCTGCACCGACTTCGGCGGTCACGGCGTCGGCCGGGCCATGCACGAGGACCCGCACGTGCCCAACGAGGGCCGGCCCCGGCGCGGCCACCGGCTCGTCCCCGGCCTGGTCATCGCCATCGAGCCGTGGTTCCTGGCCGGCGGCAGGGACCAGTACCGGATCGACGGGGACGGCTGGACGATCCGCAGCGGCGACGGCAGCCGGGCCGCCCACGCCGAGCACACGGTGGCCGTCACCGAGGACGGCCCCCAGGTCCTCACGGTCCCCTGACCCCGCCGTACTCCGCCCTTTTGGTACCGAACGGGCCGGGCGCGAGCCCCCGCGGCCGCATGGACCGCCGCCCTGCCTGGTCGCATACCATGAACCGATGCAGCTGGGGATGGCGAGGCGGGCAGCCAGGCCCGGTCCTGGCCCGCGGCCGCTCCTGCCGGGACCGCTGCGCTGGCCGGCCGCGGCGCTGCTGGCGGCCTGCGCGGTGCTGACGGCCGCGCTCGCGGTGCGCGTGGCCGGCTACCGGCTGCCCGAGTGGCTCGACGCCACGTTCGACCCGCGCATCCAGGCCAGGCTGACCCCGCACGCGCGGCTGCTGGACTGGCTGTCCGACCTCGGCACGCTGAAACCCGTGGCCATGATGGCGCTGGCGCTGGCCCTGGCCTGCGCGGCCACCCGCCGGTGGTCTGGCGTCCTGCTGACGGCGGCGGTGCCCGCCGCCAGCGGCCTCACCGAGTACGTGCTCAAGCCCACCGTCGGCAACGCCATCGGGCAGTCCTTCCCGAGCGGGCACGCCACCAGCATGTTCGCGCTCGCGGCCATCTGCGCCGTGCTGTTGGCCGGCCCGCCGCGCCGCCGCGGGCCGGCCAGCCTGCGGCTGCTGCTCGCGCTGGCGCCCGCCCTGCTCGCGGTGGCCGTGTCGGCCGCGATGATCGCCATGGGCGCGCACGACTTCACCGACGCCGCGGCGGGCGCCGCGACCGGCACCGGGGTGGTCCTGGCCGGCGCGCTCACCCTCGACCTGGCGGCCGCCTGGTGGCAGCGAGCACGAGCGGCGCGGCCCCCGGCCGCCAGCACGTGACCGTCCCCGCGTAGGGTCGAGCCGGAAGGGAGCACCGATGTCATCCTCGCCGGAGTCACCGCATCTGGACAACCGTCACCGGAACACGCTGCGCCAGATCTTCGAGCACCCCGTGAGCCACAACATCGAGTGGCACGCGGTGATGTCCCTGCTCGAGGCGGTCGGCACGGTCAACGTGCACCACGACGGCAAGGTCGCGATCAAGGTCGGCGCCGAGGCCGCGTTCCTGGAACCCCCGGCCGGCAAGGACATCGACACCCAGATGGTCGTCGACCTCCGTCACATCCTCACCAAAGCCGGCTACGCCCCCTCCTGACACCCGCCCCGAGTCCTCGGCCGTCCCACCAGGCACCCCGGTCGCTGCCTTCCCGGGGCAGGTCGAGCCGTGCCCAGACGACGCGGTCGCCGTCGCTGGTGGTCTCTACCCCCCAGTTGTCCGGGCCGGCCAGGGTGTCGATGATGTCCAGCCGTGGGGGCGGTCGTCTGCCGACACGCTGACCGGTCACGCTGAGATCAGCCGGGTGTTCACTATGCAGGCCGAGGCGCACCAGGAGCTGCGCGAGCAGGCGGCGGCGGCCCGCCAGGTGGACATCTTGGCGGTGCGGGCGCTGGGCCTGGTGGCGCTGAATGACTCGCTGCTGCGGGGGCCGCTGGCCGCGCGCGAGTCCCCGGTGGCGGTGCGGGTGCTGCTGCTTGATCCCGATGCCGAGGCAGCGGCGATCCGCGCGGCCGAGATCGCGGAGTCGTTCACCGCTGGCATCCGGCTTGCGCTGGCGCGGCTGGCCGAGTTCGGGGGTCATCCCTGGGTCGGCATGCAGGCAGCGGTGTACGGCTCGCTGCCGACCTGGCGGATGCTGGTCTTCGACGGCACCTTGTACCTGTCGGCCTTCGGCGTCTCCTCGGAGGGGCACCGGTCCGGCATGTATAAGCTCACCGCTGCCGCGGACGGGGTGCTGCATGCCGGTTTCCTGCGCCAGTTCAATGAGATGTGGCGTCAGGCACGGCGGGTGAACGGGGGCCGCAGCGTTGATCGAGGCTGAGCTGAAGGCACGGGTGACCGATCCGGGTGCGCCGCGGGCGCGGCTGGGACGGCTCGCGGCCGGGGAGGCCAGCACCTACCAGGACACGTACTACGATCGGCCGGGCCGAGAGCTGACCTCCCAGGGCCGGGAGCTGCGGCTCCGGGTGATCGAGACCGGCGGCGTGCGCCGGGCGCTGGTCACCTACAAGGATCCGCCAGCCGACGCCGCGAGCGGTTCCAAGCCCGAGTTCGAGACCGGCGTGGCCGATGCCATGGTGGCCGATGTCATCTTGCGCGCGATCGGCCTGGAGCACCTGATCGCGTTCGACAAGCACTGCGTGAACTACCGCTTCACCGCCCGGGGCCGGGAGATGCTCGCCACGGTGGTGACCGTCCCGGAAATCGACGGGGTATTCATCGAACTGGAGACCATGGCGGACGAACCCGGCCTGGCCACGGCGCTGGCCGATATCCGGGCGGTCCTGGGCGAGCTGGGCATCAGCGAGCGCGACCTGACGACCGAGGCGTACACCGACGCCGTAACGCGCGCTCGCACCCGGACCCGCCACGACGCCCGCCAGTAGCGCCTGACAGTGCGGGGCCGCCGCGCGGAACGCCGGGGCCCTGGCCGGGTCAGCGGTGCTGACCATCGATTCGCCGGGCCAGTTCCTCAAGAGATCGGCTGTAACCGGCGTAGAAGTCCTCAAGGTTCGTGATCACCTCGAAGCGCGGCGTTTGCGGGAGCGGATGGCGGCTCAGGACGGTCACGTTCGCGTCGCCCTCCGCGAACCACAGCGCGGTGTAGTGCTTATAGCCCACGACAGGCACGGTGCGCCGACTCCCGCTGACAAGGATCTCCGCGGTGCTCTCCGCGAAGGGGCCTTCAGCCGGAATCCTGGTCGGAAAGAACGGTTCGTTCCACTGCTGGCGGGTGATCGCCTCGTCGCGGCGCTCGACGTCACCGAGTTCCCACGCGGGCGGGGGGATCTGCTCCCAGATAGCCGGCGGCACGTCAGGCGGCCTGGCCGGGGCGAACCAGCCACGGCCATCCCAGTGTGTGGTGACCTCCACCAGCGGCCTGGCGAGGTCGGCGTCAAGATAATCACCGTAAACCAGGCTCAGGCTGTCGAGCGGGACCGCCGTGCGGGTCAGGGCCGCCCTGATCTCTGTGATCAGGCCAGCCGAGGATGATTCATCGCCGAGGGTCAGCGGCTGCCCGTCCCGGTCGCCGGCCAGGCCGAACGGCCGGGGACCGATGCGGCGGAGCCTGGCGGTACGCCAGCTGACCATGCCCCGCAGCGACAGCTTCTGAACGGGGCCGGGGAGCATGATCTGCACATTTCCTCCTTCGGGTCCCCGTGGCCGCTGTCCGCAGGCAGGCGCCGCGTATCAGGATCGATCCTTCGAGTCTAACCAGGAGGGAATCCGCATCCAGTTACCCTCCGTGTCCTGGTAATGGTGGCGGTGCGCGGGCGGAGGTGGCCGCGAGTGCGGGTGATGCGGACCCGGTGCTCCCGTGCACTGACAGTGACAGCAGGCCGGGGCGCAGGGCCGGTCGCCTCGGTGTTGTTTGCGTTACTGGTGATGCGAAGAGCGTCTCACCAGACGCGTGTTGCGTCGGCGCGTCGCGGAACAACGCGGTGAAACCGCGGTTCCAGTGCGTTCTAGCGCGGTGAAAGTGCAGGTCCATAGCGTTCTGGCCGACATTGCCGGCCGGGCCGCGGCCTAGCGAGTTTTGCCACAAGCCCCCTGAGGTACTGAAAGCCGAGGTTCATGGCGTTAGGAGGAGCCGCGCCGCTGGGGTGCCGCGCCCCTGGCCGCCACGCCGCTAGGGTGGCGCGCCGGGGCGGCGGACCTCGACGCGGGGGTCGAACGGGAGGGTCCCGGCGTCGACGGCGACGCCCGCGCCGTCCACCGGGATCACGGCGCCGTTGACGTAGGACGCGGCGTCGGAGAGCAGCCAGGCCACCACCGCCGCCACCTCCGAGGCCCGGGCGGCCCGCCGCTGCGGCACCAGCGAGGTCACCAGCTCGTACGCCTCCGCCACCCCCAGCCCGCGCGGAGCGCCAAAGGAGGCCATCTCCTCGTCGGCCATCTCGGTGACCGTCCAGCCGGGGCAGACCACGTTGGCCCGCAGCCCCTGGTGCGCGTGATCGACGGCCATCGACTGGGTCAGCGTCACC
>Ga0318525_10000423_pt1 | contig 13054 bp, 9 predicted proteins | sample GRESIP052b4f23_FD_203482 | JGI IMG/M metagenome (GOLD analysis project Ga0318525, IMG submission 203482) | Tropical soil microbial communities from Luquillo Experimental Forest, Puerto Rico - GRE.SIPMG.052b4f23 | ecosystem: Environmental > Terrestrial > Soil > Tropical forest > Bulk soil...
GGCTGGATGCACGACACGCTCGCCTACTTCCACGAGGATCCCATCGGCCGCCGCTACCACCATCACAAGCTCACGTTCCGGAGCATGTACTTCTGGAGCGAGAACTACGTGCTGCCGCTCTCCCACGACGAGGTCGTGCACGGCAAGGGCTCGCTCATCAACAAGATGCACGGCGATCTGTGGCAGCGGTTCGCAAGTTTGCGTCTGCTCTATTCGTACATGTGGGCGCAGCCGGGGAAGAAGCTCCTGTTTCAGGGCGGCGAGATCGGCCAGTACAGCGAGTGGGCCCACGACCGGAGCGTCGACTGGCATTTGCTCGGCGAGTCACCGTTCCACGTCCAGCTCATGACGCTCGTCGCCGAGCTAAACCGCCTCTACGCCGCGCGCACGGCGCTGCACGTGCACGACGTGGGCCTCGCCGGCTTCGAGTGGGTCGACGCCAACGACGACGACAACAGCGTCTACACCTTCCTGCGCAAGGGGAAGGACGCACACGACGTCGTGCTGGCCGTGTTCAACTGCACGCCGGTGCCGCGCGGCGAGTACCGCGTGGGCGTCCCGTTCGGCGGCGTCTGGCGCGAGATCCTGAACAGCGACGCCGCGGCGTTCGGTGGCAGCGGCATGGGGAACCTCGGCGCCGTCACCGCGGACGACGTGGCCTGTCACGCACGGCCCGCCTCGCTGCGGCTGACGCTGCCGCCGCTCTCGGCGCTGTATCTGGCGCCGGGCTGAGCGGCTTGACGACCACCTGCCGGTGGTTAGGAATCGCTCAATGGAAGCGGAGCCGGGAACCGACGACGCGGTCGTCACCGCCTGCAGCGCCTGCGGCAAGATGAACCGCATCCTGCGCGCGCGCCTCAAGGACGATCCCACCTGCGGTCAGTGCAAGGAGAAGATCTTCCCGCGCCGCCCTGTCACCATCACCGACGCGAGCTGGAAGAAGGAGGTCGAGGACTCGCCGATCCCGGTGCTCGTCGACTTCTGGGCCCCGTGGTGCGGCCCGTGCCGCGCGGTGGCGCCGGTGCTCGAGGCGATCGCCGGCGAGCGCGCCGGCAAGCTCAAGATCGCCAAGCTCAACGTCGACGAGAACCCGAGCGCCGCGGCCCGCTTCGCGGTGCAGGCGATCCCGACGATGATCATCTTCCGCGGGCCGCTGGAGGTCGATCAGATCCGCGGCGCGATGCCGAAGGCGGCGCTCGAGAGCCGGATCGACCGCGTGGTCTGAGCGGTCACTCGAACCGGATCTCGAGCGCGAGGCCCGTTCCCCAGTGGCGCGCGGCGGCGTCCTGGTTCATGTCGGGGAACATGAACCAGAACCGCAGATCGATCGAGCGCGTCAGCATCGAGCCGAGGCCGAAGCCGACCGGGTAGCCGGTGTGGCTCCCGCCCTGGCTGAAGATCTGGATCCCGAGCAGCGGGCCGAGCCAGAACGTACGCGTCACCTGGATCCAGAGGTGGAGCGGGATGCTCACGACGGTCTCCGTGGGGCTGACGAAGATGATGGGGACGTAGAGGCCGGTGTCGACGCGCAGGATCCCGGTCCGCAGCCGGACCGGGAGGCCGACGAGGAAACCGAACCGGGACTGGTCCTCGATCGGCAGGTAGAACCGGAGCTCGAGCCCCAGCTCGGCGGCCGACGCGCGCGCCACCGACCAGCGCAAGCCGAGCTCGGGGTCGGCGATGCGGTCGTGGAACGTGCCGTAGGTTTCGTTGTCGAACGGCCGTCCCCAGCGATCGGCCTCGGTCACCTGGCCGGCGTTGTCCAGCCGGAACCCGGTCCGGAGCCAGAGCTCGAAGTCCCGCCCCAGCCCGAAGGCGAGCTCGAGGTTGAGGCCGAGCCCGGTGGTGTCCGGGTTCGGCTCGTGTCCGACGCCGAACCCGAAGTCGAGGGCCACGTCGTGGCGGGGGAGCACGAGGTCGCGGTACAGCCACTCGGAGGCGGCTTCGGCGCGCGGGGCGAACCCCGCGGGGACCACGACGAGCAACGCGGTGAACGCGCAGATCGCTGAGAGGCGCATCGTTTCATGATCGGCCGACGCCCCATCGGCCGCAAGCTTCGTATCCGCGCTATAAATCGGGGGCTTGACAGACCTCGTGCGCTTGCGCCGACCGAGCGATCGGGCGGCGGATTCATCCTCGGCGGAACCGGCACCTGCGCCGGTGACGGCCGGACCCGCGTCCGCCGGCGCGCCGGCGCGGCTCGCCTACGTCGAGACCTACGGCTGCCAGATGAACGTCGCGGACACGGATCTGATGCTGGGCCTCCTGCACCGCGGCGGCTACGCCCGCACCGACGACCCCGCGCGCGCCGACGTCATCCTCATCAACACCTGCGCCGTGCGCGAGAAGGCCGAGGAGCGCGTGTTCGCGCGCGCCAGCATGCTCGCCCACGCCAAGGCCAGCCCCGACGTCGTCCTCGGCATCACCGGCTGCATGGCCGAGCACCTCAAGGACGACCTGCGGCGGCGGGCGCCCGACGTCGACCTGGTGGTGGGCCCCGACGGCTACCGCCGCCTGCTCGAGCACGTCGAGGCCGCGCGCGGCGGCCAACCCGTCACCGACACGCGCCTCGATCGCGAGGAGACCTATGACGGCCTCGATCCAGCGCGGCAGATGACCGGCGGCGTGATCGGCCACGTCACCATCCAGCGCGGCTGCGACAAGTTCTGCACGTTCTGCGTGGTCCCCTACACGCGCGGGCGCGAGCGCGGCGCGGCGCCGCGCGAGATCCTGCGCCAGGTCCGGGCCATGGCGGCCGCGGGCTACAAGGAGGTCCAGCTCCTCGGCCAGACGGTGAACTCGTACCGCTACGAGGACGTCGGGTTCGCCGAGCTCTTGCGCGCCGTGGCCGGCGTCGAGGGGATCGCCCGCGTCCGGTTCACCTCCCCCTACCCGCTCGACTTCTCCGACGAGGTGATCGCGGCGCTCGCCGACACGCCCAAGCTCTGCAGGCACGTCCACCTGCCGCTGCAGAGCGCATCGGACGCCGTGCTCGAGCGGATGCGCCGCGGCTACAGCTTCGCGACGTACCGGACGCTCTACGACAAGCTGCGGTCACGCGTCCCCGGGATCGCCATCACCACCGACCTCCTGATCGGGTTCTGCGACGAGACGGACGCCGAGCACGCCGAGACGCTGCGCGCCCAGGAGGCGCTCCGCTTCGACGGCGCGTTCACCTTCGCCTACTCCGAGCGCGATGGGACCTACGCCGCGCGCAAGATGCCCGACACCGTGCTCGCGGACGTCAAGCAGCGCCGGCTCGCCGAGGTGATCGCCGTTCAGCAGCGCGTGACCGGGGAGATCATGGCCGCGCAGGTCGGACGGCGCGAGCACGTCCTGATCGAGCAGCCCTCGAAGCGCGCGGAGAGCGAGCTCATGGGCCGGACCGACGCCTTCCGGACGGTGATCGTCCCGGCGGCGGCCGGCCTCGGGCCCGGGGACGTCGTCGACGTCACCATCACCCGCGCCACGAGCGCTACGCTGTTCGGCGCGCTGGAGGCGCGCGATGCCGGCCGCCCCGCCTGATCTGTCGCAGAACCCGTTCGCGCTGCTGTCGCTGATCGCGGCGCCCGCGGTGCTCACCAACGCCGCCTCCGTGCTGGTGATGAGCACGAGCAACAGGTTCCTGCGCGCGAGCGAGCGGATGCGCTCCTACGCCGTCAAGATCGAGGAGCATAAGCTGACCCCCGGGCTGCGCGCGCTGCTCCGCAAGCAGGTCGACCGCACCGAGCGTCAGGCCGTGCTGCTGCTGCGCGGGCTGCACGCCGCCTACATCGCGATCGGGTCGTTCGCGAGCGCGAGCCTGGTCTCGATCCTCGGCGCGGGCCTCGCCTCCACCCCGCTGCGCCTCGGCTTCCACATCCTGGCCGCCGTGGCCCTGGCCGTCGGCGTCCTGGGCGCCTCGGCGCTGGTCCTCGCCTGCACGCGCCTGCTCGCCGCGACGCGCCTGTCGATGCTGAACATGTCGGAGGAGGCCGCCCTCATCCGCGCGCACGAGCAAATGTCGACGCCCCCCGCGTGAGGCGACGGGCCGGATGCCGGCCACCCCGTCCAGAGATCAGCCAGGCTTGACCGGCGGCCGCAGCGCGGCCATAATATCAGGCAATCAGGATATGCGGATATGCCTAGCCTCGGCGCCACCTCGGATCTGCTCGGGCTCCTCGCGGAGCCGTCGCGCGTGCGGCTGCTCGCGCTGCTCGCCGAGCAAGAGCTGACGGTCGGAGAGCTCTGCGCCGTGACCGAGCTCGGGCAGTCGCGCGTATCGACCCACCTCGGCAAGCTGCGCGAGGCGGGGCTCCTGCGTGACCGGCGTGCGGGAGGGTCCACCTTCTACCGGATGGCCAACGGCGAGATGCCGGACGCGGCACGCAAGCTCTGGTCGGTGGTGGCGGCGGATCTCGATGACGCGCAGCTCGCGTCCGACCGGCGGCGCTGCGCGGGCGTGCTGCGGACGCGGGCGACGACGGGGCGCTGGCCGGACAGCGTGGCGGGGGAGATGGAGCGGCACTACTCTCCGGGGCGGACCTGGGAGGCGCTGGCGCGCGGCCTCATCGGCCTCATCGAGCTCGGAGACGTCCTCGACGCCGGCGCGGGGGACGGCGCGACGGCGCAGCTCATCGCGCCGCGCGCGCGCAGCGTCACGTGCGTCGACGTCAGCGAGACGCTGATCGACGCCGCGCGGGTGCGGCTCGCGGGCCACCCCAACGCCAAGGCCGAGGTCGCCGATCTCGTGGAGCTCCCCTTTGCCGATGCCAGCTTCGACCAGGTGCTGGCCTTGAACGTGCTCACCCATCTGCGCGCGCCTGCCCGCGCCCTCGGCGAGCTGGCGCGCGTGCTGCGTCCCGGCGGTCGCCTGGTCCTGGTCACCCTCGCCGCGCACGAGCACCTCGACGTGACGAGCAGCTACGGCCACGTCCACGCCGGGTTCCGGCCCGCGGAGGTGAGGCGGCTGGTCGAGCGGACCGACCTCGCCGTCGAGCAGTGCGCGCTCACCTCGCGCGAGCGCCGGGCCCCCTACTTTCAGGTCGTGACGTTGTTCGCGAGCAAACCGAAGGAGAAGCGTCGATGAGCACGGAGGAGACACTCCGCAAGACCCTGGCCCAGCGCATCGTGCTGCTCGACGGCGCGATGGGGACGATGATCCAGCGCCACAGGCCGACGGAGGCCGACTACCGCGGCAAGCGGTTCGCGAACCACCACAAGGAGCTGCGCGGCGACAACGACCTCTTCGTGCTGACCAAGCCGGAGATCATCGCCGACATCCACGCCCAGTACCTGGCCGCGGGCAGCGACATCATCGAGACCAACACCTTCAACGCCAACGCCATCGCCCAGGCGGACTACGACCTCGAATCGATCTGCTACGAGCTCAACGTCGAGGCGGCGCGGCTCGCCAAGCGCGTGACCGCCGAGTGGACCGCCAAGACGCCGGACAAGCCGCGCTTCGTGGCCGGGGCGCTGGGACCGACCAACCGGACGCTGTCCATGTCGCCCGACGTGAACGACGCCTCGTTCCGGGCCGTGACCTTCGACCAGGTGAAGGCCGCCTACGCCGATCAGGCGCGCGGCCTCATCGACGGGGGCGTCGATCTGCTGATCCCCGAGACGGTCACCGACACGCTCAACCTCCGGGCGGCGCTGGTCGCGATCGAAGAAGTGTTCGAGGAGAAGGGGGTGCGGCTGCCGATCATGCTGTCGGTGACGATCGTCGATCAGAGCGGCCGGACGCTCAGCGGCCAGACCATCGACGCGTTCTGGACCTCGGTCGCGCACGTCAACCCGCTCTCGGTCGGCATCAACTGCTCGCTCGGCGCCGAGCAGATGCGGCCGTTTCTCGCCGAGCTGGCGTCGGTCGCCACCTGCTACGTCTCCTGCTACCCGAACGCCGGGCTGCCGAACCCGCTGGCGCCGACCGGCTACGACGAGGAGCCGCCGACGACCTCGAAGCTGCTGCGCGGGTTCGCCGACGCCGGGCTGGTCAACATCGTGGGCGGCTGCTGCGGCACGACGCCCGATCACCTCCGCGCCGTGGCGCGCGTCCTCGAGGGGGTCGCGCCGCGCGCGGTCCCCGACGTCGCCGCGCGCCCCGAGCTCGCCTACCCGCGCTACGCCGGCCTCGAGACGCTCACCATCCGCCCGGACACCAACTTCCTCATGATCGGCGAGCGAACCAACATCACCGGATCGGCCAAGTTCGCGGATCTGATCCGGCGCGGCGACTACGGCGCGGCGACCTCCGTCGCGCTCGACCAGGTGCGCGGCGGGGCCAACATCCTCGACGTCAACATGGACGAGGGGATGATCGACGGCGTCGCGGCGATGACGAAGTTCCTGAACCTCATCGCCACCGAGCCGGAGATCGCCCGCATCCCGATCATGATCGACAGCTCGAAGTGGTCGGTGCTCGAGGCGGGCCTCAAGTGCGTCCAGGGCAAGGGGATCGTCAACTCGATCTCGCTCAAGGAGGGCCCCGCGGACTTCCTGGCCAAGGCCAAGATCATCAGGCGCTTCGGGGCGGGCGTGGTGGTGATGGCGTTCGATGAGACCGGCCAGGCCGACACCGTCGAGCGCAAGGTCGCCATCTGCCAGCGCGCCTACAAGCTGCTGGTCGAGGAGGCGGGCTTCCCGGCGACGGACATCATCTTCGACCCCAACATCCTCGCCATCGCCACCGGGATCGAGGAGCACAACGACTACGGCAAGAACTACATCGAGGCCACACGGATCATCAAGGCGACCTGCCCGGGCGTGCGCATCTCGGGCGGCGTCTCCAACCTGTCGTTCTCCTTCCGCGGCAACAACGTCGTCCGGGAGGCCATGCACGCGGCGTTCCTCTACCACGCCATCAAGGCGGGCATGGACATGGGGATCGTCAACGCCGGGCAGCTCGCCGTCTACGACGACATCGAGCCCGAGCTGAAGGAGCGCGTCGAGGATGTGATCCTGAACCGCCGCCCCGACGCGACCGAGCGCCTCCTCGAGCTCGCCGAACGCGTGAAGGGCTCCGGCAGGAAGAAGGAGCTCGATCTCGCCTGGCGGCAAGAGCCCGTCGAGAAGCGGCTCGCGCACGCGCTCGTCGCCGGCGTCGTCGACTTCATCGAGGCCGACGTCGAGGAGGCCCGCCAGAAGTACGGACGCCCGCTCAGCATCATCGAGGGGCCGCTCATGGACGGCATGAAGATCGTCGGCGACCTGTTCGGCGCCGGCAAGATGTTCCTCCCCCAGGTGGTCAAGAGCGCCCGGGCCATGAAGCGCGCGGTCGCCTATCTGCTGCCGTTCATGGAGGCCGAGAAGGAGGGCGGCGCCCAGCCGCAGGGGAAGATCGTGATGGCGACGGTCAAGGGCGACGTCCACGACATCGGCAAGAACATCGTCGGCGTCGTGCTCGGCTGCAACAACTACCAGGTGATCGATCTGGGGGTCATGGTCCCTTGCGAGAAGATCCTGGAGACCGCGCGCCGCGAGAAGGCCGACATCATCGGCCTGTCGGGGCTCATCACGCCGTCGCTCGACGAGATGGCCAGCGTCGCCGCTGAAATGGAAAGGCAGGGGTTCGACATCCCATTGCTCATCGGCGGCGCCACCACCAGCCGGCAGCACACCGCCGTCAAGATCGCGCCCGCGTTCTCCAAGCCGACGGTGCACGTCCTCGACGCCTCGCGCGCCGTGGGTGTGGTGCAGAGCCTCGTCAACCGCGAGACGCGCCCCACCTTCGAAGCCCAGAATCGCAAGGAGCAGGCCGAGCTGCGCGAGCTCTTCGGCCACAAGCGCGCCAAGCCGATGCTCACCTTCGCCGAGGCCAACGCCAAGCGCCTGGTCGTCGACTTCAAGCCCGAGGACGTCCCCCAGCCCGCGTTCCTCGGCGTCCGGACCGTGGACGCCGATCTCGCCGAGCTCGCGCGCTACATCGACTGGACGTTCTTCTTCACGGCCTGGGAGCTGCGCGGCCGCTTCCCGGCCATCCTCGACCACCCCGAGCAAGGTCCGGCGGCCCGCGAGCTCTACGCCAACGCGCGCAAGCTGCTCGACGACATCATCGCCGGCAAGAAGCTGCGCGCCCGCGGCGTCTACGGCTTCTGGCCCGCCGCCGCCGACGGCAACGACGTCGTCCTCTACGCCGACCCCGGCAAGACCCGCGAGGTCGTGCGCTTCGCCATGCTCCGCCAGCAGCTGGCCAAGGCCGAGGACAAGCAGGGGAACCCCTGCCTGTCGCTGGCCGACTTCGTCGCACCGCTCGGCGCGCGCGCCGCCGACCACGTCGGCGCGTTCGCCGTCACCGCCGGCCTCGGCGCCGCGGAGCTGGCCGCCGCCTACGAAAAGTCGCTCGACGACTACAGCGCGATCATCGTCAAGGCGCTCGCCGACCGGCTCGCCGAGGCGTTCGCCGAGTACCTCCACCAGCGCGCCCGCCGCGACTGGGGCTACGGCAAGAACGAGGACCTCACCAACGACGACCTCATCGACGAGAAGTACCGCGGCATCCGCCCCGCCTTCGGCTACCCGGCCTGCCCGGACCACACGGAGAAAGGGAAGCTGTTCGACCTGCTCGGGGCGCGCGCCGCCGGCCTCGAGCTGACGGAGAGCTTCGCCATGACCCCCGCCGCCTCGGTCAGCGGCCTCTACTTCGCGCACCCTTCCGCCCGCTACTTCAACGTCGGGCGCATCGGGCGCGATCAGGTGGAGGACTACGCCCGCCGCAAAGGCGTCCCGATCCTGGAGATGGAGAGGTGGCTCGCGCCCAACCTCGCCTACGACCGGGGGAATTGAGGGCCGTCCCAGATTCCGCGCAGCGCCTCTCCGTCGAGGGTGACATCCTCCCGGGGCGCAACTATGCTGACCGATCTCTTGGAGAACCCCGCGCCCGACGGTGACCGCGACGGAGACGGACGGGAGGCCAGCGCCGATGACGCTGCGCCCCCGATCGTCCGCGAGGAGATGCAGCTCCTCGACGTGGTGCTGCGCAAGATCGACGGCGGCGGGCCGCGGAGCCGGCGGGCCCGTACGCCGGTCGACGACGCCGGCGCCCTGATCGAGCTGCGCGACGCGCTCGCCGAGGCCAAGCCCGAGGATCAGGGATCGATCCTGGAGCAGATGCACCGGATCGAGGCCCTGTCCCGCCAGCGCGGCAAGGAGGACGTGCCGCCCGTCGATCGCAAGTCGCCGTACTTCGGCCACCTGCGCCTCGACGAAGGGGGGAAGCGGCGGGACGTGCTCATCGGCGCGCGCAGCTTCGTGGAGCCCGGAGGCGGCGTGCAGATCGTCGATTGGCGAAACGCCCCGGTCTCGCGGCTGTTCTACCGGTACGAGGAGGGGGACGCCTACGAGGAGCGGCTCGGCGATCGGCTGGTCGAGGGCGAGATCGTCGCCCGCCGGACGGTGGCCATCGTCGACGCCGAGCTGCGTCGGGTCGCCTCGCCGCAGGGGACGTTCTCGCGCGACCTTCACACCGGCGCCTGGCGCGAGGTCGCCACCCGCCGGGCGCGGCTGCACATCGCCCGCGACGGCAGCGCCGCGGAGGTGGTGGGCACCGCCGCGCGCGCGACGCCCGCGCTGCCGGCTCCGGCCGCCACCCCGGCCACGCGCGGCCGGCTCGGGTTCGAGGACGGCGGGGTCCGGCGCCCCGACCGGCACCTGCCGGCGATCGCCGCGCTCATCGACCCGCGGCAGTTCGAGCTCATCACCCAGCCCTCATCCGGCCTGATCGCCGTGCAGGGGTCCGCAGGGAGCGGCAAGACCACCATCGGCCTCCACCGGATCGCCTACCTCGCGTTCGCCGAGCCGCGGCGCTTCCGCCCCGAGAAGATGCTGGTGATCGTCTACCAGCGGGCCTTGGCCGCCTACGTGTCGCGCGTGCTGCCGTCTCTCGATGTGGACGGGGTCCCGGTGATCACCTTCGCCGGCTGGGCGGAGGCCGTGCGGCGCGCGACCCTGCCGGCGCTCGAGGCCGGGATCACCGAGGACACGCCCCCCGTGGTCATGCGCGCCAAGGCTCACGGCGCGCTCCTGCGGATCATCGACGACCGGCAGGTCGCGCTCGCCGACTGGTGCCGCGCGCGGCTCGAGGGGGACCTCGCCGGGAACCCGGACGCCGCGGCGGCCGTCGCGTTCTGGGACGGCACCAGCGGTCCCGTCGACGGGCGGGTCACGGCGCTCGCCACCTGGCTCCGCGACGCCACCGTCGACCCCGCCACGCGCAACGCCCTCGAGAACGTGGGCCGCGCGCTGCGGGCGCGCACCCGTGACGTCGTCGGCGAGTGGGCGGCGCTGTTCACCGACCGCGCCGCGCTCGGCGACGGCTTCGCGCGCCACGCCCCCGGCGCGTTCACCCCCGGCCAGCTCGACGACCTGCACCGCTGGTGCGTGGCCCGCGACCGCCTGCGCACGGGCGGCCCCAGCGAGGACGGCGACGTGTTCGCCCTCGACGCCGAGGACGAGGCGCTCCTGCTCCGCATCTACCAGCGCCAGCGCGGCCGGCTCTCCGACGGCAAGGGCTCCCTCGCCTACGAGCACATGATGGTCGACGAGGTGCAGGACTTCTCGCCGCTCGAGCTGGCGGTGCTGCTTGACACCACCTCCGCGCACCGCTCGGTGACGCTGGCCGGCGACACCGCCCAGGCGATCGCGCCCGAGCACGGGTTCTCGAACTGGGCCGAGCTGCTCGACTTCCTGGCCATCTCCCACGAGCGGGTCGAGCCCCTGCGCGTCAGCTACCGATCGACGCGCGAGATCGTGGACGTCGCCGAGCACGTCCTCGGCCCGCTGATGGGCGACGTGCGCCCGGTGGCGCCGCGCTCCGGCGCCCCCGTCGAGTCGTTCGCCTTCGCCTCGGCCGGCGAGGCCGCCGAGTTCCTGTCGCATGCCCTCAAGGAGCTCGTGCGCCTCGAGCCGGAGGCCTCGGTGGCCTTGCTGGCCCGCCACCCCGAGCAGGCGCGCGTCTACTACGAGGCGCTGGCGCACGCGGAGGTCCCCGGCATCCGCCTCGTCGCCGACCAGGACTTCTCCTTCACGGCCGGCATCGACGTCACCGACGTGCGGCAGTCCAAGGGGCTCGAGTTCGACATCGTGATCCTGCTCGAGGTGAGCGACGCCTCCTACCCGGCGAGCGACGACGCGCGCCGCCTCCTGCACGTCGCGATGACCCGCGCCGCGCACCAGCTCTGGGTCACGCACACGGGCACCCCGTCGCCGCTGCTGCCGGCGAACCTGCGCTGACTAGGGCGCCATCGCGTCGAGCACGGCGTCATGCACCGCGGGGCGGAAGCGCCGGAAACGATCGTCGACCGTCACCTGCGGGTGCACGCGGTTCGCGAGCAGAGCGATCCAGAGCTCGCGCGCCGGATCGATCCAGAGCGAGCAGCCCGTGAACGCCAGGTGGCCCACGGCGTCGCGCGACAGCCGGCTCCCGGCCTGAGAGTGGGCCGCGGCGGGGCCGTCCCAGCCGAGGCGCCAGGTCGACCCCGGGACGCCGGACGGCGACCAGAACAGGCGCACGACGTCGCGATCGACCAGCCCGCCGCTGCCGTCGCCGCGGAAGGCGGACACCAGAGCGCCCGCGATCGCCGACAGATCGGCCGCCGTCGAGAACAACCCCGCGTGCCCGGCGATGCCGCCCATCGCGGCGGCGTTCAGATCGTCCACCTCGCCGATGAGCACGCGCCCGCGCTCCGGGCAGAGCTGCGTCGCGGCGATCGTCCGCTCGCCGAGGACGCGCGCCCGCGCGTCGACGTCGGCGAGGCCCAAAAAGCGCGTCGACGCGAGCCCCAGCGGGCGCGCGATGCGGGTCTCGCAGAGCACGTCGAGGCGCGCGCCCGTTCGCCGCTCGAGCAACCACCCGAGCAGGATGAACCCGAGATCGGAGTAGACGGCGCGCGTGCGCGGCGCCTGCTCGAGCGGCTCCCGCGCGGCGAGGCGCTCGACCGCCCAGCGCGCGGACGACGCGTCGGCCGCCTGCCGCCAGAACGGCCGGTGCGCCGGCAGGCCGCTCGCGTGGCACAGCAGATCGCGAACCGTCACCTCCGCCCGGCCGGGCTCTGGACCGGCGAACTCCGGGAGCGCCTCCGCGACCTTCTCGTCGAGCGCGAGCCGCCCGGCCCCCACCTCTTGCATCGCGAGCACGCTGGTGACGACGGCCTTCGTGAGCGACGCGACGTCGTAGAGCGTGTCGCGAGAGGCAGGGAGCTTGTGGGGAATGAGCTGGCGGGCCCCGAACGCCTCGTGGAACAGCGTCACGCCGCCCCCCGCGGCCAGCAGGACCAGCCCCGGGACGGTGCCATCGTCGGCGGCCCCCGCGCACATCCGCGCGACGGGCTCGAACTTGAGCTTCACAGCGCAGGCCCCTGCCGCCACCCCGCGCGGGGAGAGTCCGACCCGTCCACTTTCTCGTGAATCTACCCGGAGGCGGCCCGCCTGGCGACCTGGGCCACGGGCCGGGGCCGGCCGGGGCCGATCTCCCCTCGCCGCCCGCGGCACACAGGACCATGCTTAGTTTTGAGGTGACGCCATGAAGCGGCATGCAGCGGCTGAGGCCAAGACCGGGACGAAGACCGGGACCGGCGCCAAGCCCGGGGCCAAGCCGGCGCGGCGCGGCCCCAAAGCGGCCAAGCCCGAAGCGACGGCCAAGCCCGACGCGGCGGCCAAACCAGGCGCGCCCGTCGCCACGGGCGCCGTCCGACACAATCACCCGCCCCCGGAGCCCGCGCCTCCCGCGGCGCGTCGGGGACGCTCCGACGACGGGACGGCCTTCATGCCGGATCCAGAGGACGGCCCGGCGCGCATCGACGACACCCTCGCGGAGACGCTGGCCGAGGAGTATCTCGAGTCGGCCACGCGCGGCGAGGACGTGGTCGAGGACGCCCTCGAAGAGGTGGTCCCCGAGGAGCTCGGCGGCCCGTTCGTCGAGACCAGCGCCGCGGACGAGTTCGCGGATGGGGTCGACGCGGCCAACCCCGAGGACGCCGAGGCCGAGCCCCTGCCGCGGCCCGTGGCCGGGCTGGTCCAGGCCCCGCCCGAGCACGACGAGGGTTAGTCCAGGCCTCGCGGCCCCGGGCCCCTCCGC
>Ga0318525_10000430_pt1 | contig 13000 bp, 12 predicted proteins | sample GRESIP052b4f23_FD_203482 | JGI IMG/M metagenome (GOLD analysis project Ga0318525, IMG submission 203482) | Tropical soil microbial communities from Luquillo Experimental Forest, Puerto Rico - GRE.SIPMG.052b4f23 | ecosystem: Environmental > Terrestrial > Soil > Tropical forest > Bulk soil...
TTCGGCCAGGACCTGCCCGCCGTCGAGGCGTTCACCAGCTACCAGGGCCTCGGGATCTCCGGCGTAACCGACGGCCGCGCGGTGGTCGTGGGCCGGGCCGGCTGGCTGGAGTCCGAATGGGCGCAGTCCGTCCCCGCCGTGCTGGCTGGCCGTGCGGCCGAAGCGGAGGCGGCCGGGCAGACCGTGGTGTTCGCTGGCTGGGACGGGCAGGTTCGCGGCGTGCTGATCGTCGCCGACACGATCAAGCCCACCTCGGCGGAGGCGATCAGGACGCTGCGCGGCATGGGGCTGCGCCCGGTGCTGCTCACCGGCGACAACGAGCGCGCCGCCCGCGCCGTCGCCGATGCGGTAGGCATCGATGAGGTGATCGCCGGCGTGCTGCCGGCCGGCAAGGCCGCGGCGGTCAAGGAGCTACAGGCAGCCGGGCGTGTGGTAGCCATGGCCGGCGACGGGGTCAACGACGCCGCCGCGCTCGCCCAGGCCGACCTCGGCCTGGCCATGGGCACCGGCACCGACGCCGCCATCGAGGCCTCCGACCTGACCCTGGTCCGCGGCGACCTGCGCGCCGTCCCGGACGCGATCCTGCTGTCCCGCCGCACGCTAGCCACCATCAAAGGGAACCTGTTCTGGGCCTTCGGCTACAACGTTCTCGCCATCCCGCTGGCCGCGCTCGGCTTCCTCAGCCCGCTGATCGCCGGAGCGGCGATGGCGTTCAGTTCCGTGTTCGTGGTCACCAACAGCCTGCGGCTGCGCCGCTTCCGGCCGGCCGCTGGCCAGCCCGGTCTTCCCTAGCGGGGATCGTGTCGCAAGGTCCCGGCCCAGGATGGCCCGAGGTGGCGGAGTAGGCCGGGACCCTGCTGGGGGGGCGAGCCCCACCAGCAAGACCGACAGGGCGGCGGATCCCGTTACGCCGGCGCCCCGCCGCTCACGGCGCCGGCTGACGTAACCGGAAGATTGCGCGATGTTTGACCCCGCCCAGGGGGTCAAACATCGCGCAATGATTCGACGTGGTGCGCGCCCGGCAGAGTTACCGGTCTCCGCCCTGCTCCTCGTCGGCTTCCAATAACGCGAAGGATTTCACGGGCTATAGATCGAAGAATCTTTCGCGCTAATTCGATCTTGGCTCTTTCTATCGCTATGGAGTGCGATTCCTTTCGCGATCATGAAAACCGGTGGATGACGGGCGGTGTCAGCTCGCCCGGCTGGATGGCCGGCGCTCTCCCGTCGGCCATGATGGGCACCGGAATGATGGGCACGGGCACCGGCACCGACCCGGGCAAGATCATGGGCAGCCTGTGGGCGAACGCCCCCGGGCCCCGGGTCAGCGCCGCCTAGGCCGCCGCGCTCGGCAGCCAGGTCCCCGCGGGCGCCCAGGTCAGCAAGGCCGCCAACGCCATCACCTTCACCACCACGTCGGTCCGGCTGACCATCCTGGCCAGCCCGTCGGGCGGGCCCGATGAGACATTCCGCGCCGTCGGCCTGGTCAACCCGCGCATCGTTGTCCCCGCCGGAGCCCGGGTCACCATCCAGCTCATCAACGCCGACCCCGACACCGCGCACGGCCTGGTCATCACGGCCGGCGACGCGAGCGCCTCGCGGATGCCGATGATGACCGCCCGGCCCGCCTTCACCGGCTCGGCCCTGTGGTTCCTGGCAACCCCACATCAGCCGGCCTGCACGAGGGCACCCTGACCTTCACCGCCACCACTCCCGGCCCCTACCACTACCTGTGCCCGGTCCCCGGCCACGCCCAGAAAGGCATGACCGGCACCTTCACCGTCCGTTGAGGCCGCGTGCCCCTCGGTCCCCCGGTACGTCGCCGAACTGGGCTGCGCCCACTGACGCAGGCTGTCCGCCCGGGGTTGCTGCGAGCGGGTCGCGGCTGCGCCTCGGTGGCAGTTATGGATGTGCTGCAATGCGGGTCTGCTGGCACCCTCGAAGGCATGAGCCATCCGCATCCGCACACCGCCAGCCACGGTGAGCACCGCCATGACCAGGACGATCACAGCCACGACCACGACAGCCACGGTCATGACGAGCACGGACACGAACACGGGGAGGCCAGCGGGCGTGGCCTGACCGGGGCGGTGGCCCGGGCGGCGCACGGGCTGCGCCCGCACTCGCACGAGCCCGGAGACCAGGTGGATGCGGCGCTGGAGGCCAGCGCGGAAGGCATGCGGGTGCTGTGGGTGTCGCTGGGCATCCTGGCCGCAACGGCGGCGGTACAGGCAGTGGTGGCCGGGGTGTCGGGGTCGGTGGCGCTGCTAGGCGACACGCTGCATAACGCGGCTGACGCGCTGACCGCGGTGCCGCTGGGGATCGCGTTCGCGGTGGGCAGGCGCCCGGCCACCCGCCGGTACACCTACGGGTTCGGGCGGGCCGAGGACCTGGCCGGCGTGGTAGTGGTGCTGCTGATCGCCGCGTCATCGGCGCTGGCCGCGTGGGAGGCTGTGACCAGGCTGGCGCACCCGCGCCCGGTGTCCGCGCTGGTCGCGGTCGCACTCGCGGCGCTGGCCGGGTTCGCGGGCAATGAGCTGGTGGCCCGGTACCGGATCAGGGCCGGGCGCCGGATCGGGTCCGCGGCGCTGGTGGCCGACGGGCTGCATGCCCGCACGGACGGGTTCACGTCGCTTGCGGTGCTGCTGGGCGCGGGCGGCGTAGCGGTCGGCTGGGACTGGGCAGACCCGGTGGTGGGCCTTGGGATCACGGTGGCGATCGCGGCGGTGCTGTGGCAGGCCGGGCGCGAGGTATACCGGCGGCTGATGGATGCCGTCGACCCGGCACTGGTGACCCAGGCCGAACACGTCCTTGAGGAGACGCCCGGGGTGCTGGGGACCGGGGAGGTGCGGCTGCGGTGGATCGGGCACAGGCTGCGCGCCGAGTGCGAGGTCATCGTCGACCCTGCCGCTACCGTGGTCGAGGCGCACCAGGTGACGGTCAGCGCCGAGCATGCCCTGCTGCACGCGATCCCGCAGCTGTCCGGCGCGCTAGTGCACGCCGACCCGCAGCCCCGCGAGGGCAACGACGATCATGCGGTGCTGGCATCGCACCGCCCGGCCCACGGCGGCAGCCCGCCGGCTAACCCGGCTCCGGCTGGTTTACTAGCCGTCCGGGCTGCCATGACCGCCCGCGCGGTGGCGCGGGCCAGCAGCGGGACGGCTTCGGGCGGGAACGGGGTGACGGAGCTGGCGTTGATCTCGCACAGCAGGTAGCTGTCCTGGCCGTCGGCGGTATGCGGGCCGAACAGGAAGTCAGCGTCCCACAACACCGGCAGTGACCCGGCGCCCAGGCCGAGGATTGCCTGCATGCCCGGCACCCACTCGTCCTCGAGGAGCCGCCGGAGCCGGGCGAACGCCGGCTCGCCCGGGGGGTACATGGTCTTGCTGGATGGCAGGCCCATGATGCCGTCTGCCGGAACCTCGGCGTCCAAGCTGATTCCGCGGGCGGCGCGGTCTTCGGGGGACAGTCCCTTCGGGTACTGGCGGGCGAACCCGGTGACCTGGTCGCTGACGAGGTAAGCGCGGATGATGCCGTGGCCGATGCGGCGGGCGAATGCCTGGTCGATCAGCGTGCCGGTGCCGCCGTGGGCGGCGAAGGCGGCCGCGCAGCGGTCCATGAGCTGCCCGAGGGGCACTTCCTCGCGGGTCCCGTCGCGGATATGGGCGTGCTGGGCAAGGACGATGGCGTCCGGCCCGGGGACGGGGTTGCCGTCGCGGCCACCGCCGAGGGTGACCTTCCATACTCCCCGGCCGCCGTTGCCTCGGCTGGGCTTGAGCACCCGGATGCCGTCGGCGCTCAGCCGGGCGGGGAACTGGCGGCGGAACTCGGCAGGAGTGGTGTACAGGTGGGTATCGGTGCCCCAGCCGAGCGCGCGGGTGGCGTACAGGATTTCCTTGGTGCCCATCTTGGCGATGACGTCCGGAGGTGAACCGATCCAGGCCCCGGCCGCGGCGGCGTCCCGGAGGATGCCGTCCAGGGCGCTGCGGTCGCCGTCCTCGCTGACCGGATCCACCCAGGCCAGTATCGCGTCGGCGGCCAGCAGCCGGCCGCGCATCTCATCCGCGCGGGCAGCGGCGTAAGGGACAGGGGCGGCGGCCAGGCCCATCCTGGCCAGAGCCGTGAAGACGGGTGCGAGCCGCGGGCTGGGCGCCGAGGCGTGCCAGTTCGCCGGATCGCCGGGGAAGACGATAGCCACCCGCCCGGCCGCCGCGCTCACGCCGTTCCCCTGACGGTGTCCGTGTACTGGCCCGGCAGTCGCGGTGCGGAAGGCCGACGCCGGCGTCGTCTGGTCATGGTGCTCCTGATCGGCAGATGGTGTGGGGCGAGGGCGTGCGGTTATCCGGGTTCGCGGCCGAGCAGGGTAGCGCGGCGGCAATATTCGTACAGGCCGTCGAACAGCGGCCCGGCCAGCTCAAGGACGCGTGCGTCGGCGCAGGTCATGGACAGGCCGCGCAGCGCGACGTCGAACCCGGCCGCCTCGGGGGCGTCGTAGCGCTGGTCGTCCAGGTCAGCCTCGTGGACGATCTGGGCGATCTTCCACAGCACGGGGTCGGCTAGTTCGTAGCGGCGCAGGATCGTCTCGAAACTGCAATCCGCCCCGTGATGGGATAGGTCAGCGCCGCGGATGTCGAACGCGGTCGCGGCTGGCGGCACGGCGGCCGGGTCGGTTACGAACGTGAACTCCGCGTCCGGGTCGATGAACCGGCGGATCAGCCACGCGCACGCGGCCCGGTCGATGTGCACCCCGGCGCGGGTCACCCACCTCACGGCCGGTTGCCGCCGTCCGTGGCAGCCGCGGCGCCCGCCTGATCCGGGGCCGCCGGGCCGGGGGAGACGAGGGCCTCGACAGCCGCGCGGGCCTGCTCCCGCTCCGGCGGCGGGAAGTAGTCCCGGCGGCTGATGCGACGCAGCTCGCCGCGCAGCCGGCGCAGCGCCGCGGCCCGCGCTGGGCCGTCCGCGCCTTGCGCGGCCCGCGCCCGCCCGGCCACGGCGGCGTACTCTGCGGCGCGTGCGGCAGCCATGGCCGCGGCTAGGTCGCGTTCCTGCGCACCGGTGGCAGGGCGGGCCAGCCATATCCCGGCGCTGCCCCCGGCCTCGGACACCTCTTCTGCCGTCCATTCCAGCTGCTCCCGGGTCCGCGCGTCGGCCGGCAGCGCGACCAGGCCGTCGGCCAGCTGAGCGGTGCCGAGTCGCCGCAGCTTGCGCCAGATCGCGATCCGCGGCGCGGACGGCTCGCGGGGCACTCGGTAGCACAGCAGCACCCACAGCCCCGGCTCGTCCCCAGTCGACCTTGGTTTCCGCCGTTGCTCCACGCCGGCACCTCCTCACGCCGCCCGGCGTCCGCCGGCGCGACCTGCTTAATCATTGTAACCATGGTTACACTAACCACATGACAGGCGCGGCAGCAGCTGACCAGGCGGGCGGCGCGCCGGCGCTGTTCGCCCTGGAGGGCGTGACGGTGCGCCGCGGCGGCGCGGCGCTGCTCGATCACGTGACCTGCGAGATCCCGGCAGGAGCGTGCACCGTGGTGACCGGGCCGTCCGGGGCTGGCAAGACCACGCTGCTGCGGCTGCTGAACCGGCTGGACGAACCCGACTCCGGCCGGGTCCTGCTGCTGGGCCGGCCGCTGCCGGACCTGGATGTGCTCGCGCTGCGTCGCCGGGTCGCCCTGGTCGCCCAGGCCCAGGTCCTGCTCACCGACCGGGTGCTGGACGAGCTGCGGGCCGGCCAGCCCCGCCTGGGCGACGACGAGGCGGCCGGGCTGCTGGAGCAGGTCAGCCTGCCGTCGGCGATGCTGGCACGGGGCACCGCCGGGCTGTCCGGCGGCGAGGCGCAGCGACTGTGCCTGGCCCGCGCCCTGGCCGCCCGGCCGCAGGTACTGCTGCTGGACGAGCCCACCTCGGCCTTGGACCCGGCCAGCACCAGCGCCGTCGAGCAAGCCGCCAGGGCCTTCATCGCAACCGGCGGCAGCGTTGTGCTGATCAGCCACGACCCCGATCAGACCCGCCGCATTGCCGGGCGCGTCCTGACCCTGCACTCCGGACAGCTCACCGCGACCCGTCATGTCCCCGCCGCCGCTAGTCTCAGGGAGGTTCCATGAGCACCGCCGTCCCCACCTGGGCGGGCGTGGCCGCCTCGCTGGCCCTGGTCGCGGTCGCCGTCGCCGTCGCGTGGCGGCAGCGGCTGCACCTGGCCCGCGAGATCACCATCGCCGCCGCCCGCGCTGGCGCCCAGCTCGCCGCCGTCGGCGCCATCCTGCTCCTGGTCTTCCAGCATGCCGGGCCTGCGGGGGCCGCCGGCTGGCTCACCGTCATGGTGCTAATCGCGGGACAGGTCGCCGCTCGCCGCGCTCGCGGTCTGCCCAGGGCGATGCCGGTCGCCACCGCCGCGGTCGCCGTCGGCACCGCCGCGACCGCTGGCACCCTGCTCGCCCTGGGCGTGATCAGCACCCAGCCGCGGGTTGTCATTCCGGTCGGCGGCATGATCGTCTCCGGTGCCATGGTCGCGACTGCCGTCACCCTCACCCGCGTCCTGGAGGAAGCCGCCGCCGCCCGCCCCGCCATCGAAGCCCGCCTCAGCCTGGGCATGCCCGCCAGCCAGGCGTTCGCCCCGCACCTGCACGCCGCGCTGCGCACCGCGCTGGTCCCATCCATCGACTCGACCAAGACCGTCGGCCTGATCAGCCTGCCCGGCGCGATGACCGGGCTCATCCTGGCCGGGGTCAGCCCGCTGACCGCCATCCGCTACCAGATCGTCGTCATGTACATGCTGCTGGCCGCCGCCGCCCTGGCCGCCCTGGCCGCCGCCCGGCTCGCCGAACGCACCCTGTTCGACGACGCTCACCGGCTAAGGCCGCTGCCCGCACCTGCCGGGAAAGACAGCGGACGCCATCCGGCAAGGCCGGCCTGACGGCGGTACGCGCCTTGTTCGCGGAGACCGAGTTCAACGAGACCGAGGATTAGAATAGCTTTAGATCAATATGCTCTAAGCCGCGAGCGGGGCCGAGTTCGCGACCCCGGTGGCGAAAGGTGGTCACGTGGCCAGTGCAGGCACCAAGGGCGGGTCCCGTGAGGTGCCGCAGCGCGTGGCCGACGAGCTCCGGGCGCTGATCGTCAGCGGCGAGCTGTCGGACGGCGAGTCGCTCGGCCGCGAGCTTGACCTCGTGGAGCGTTTCGGCGTGTCGCGGCCGTCGCTGCGGGAGGCGCTGCGCATCCTGGAGGCCGAGGGCCTGATCACCGTCGAGCGCGGGGTACGCGGCGGGGTGGTCGCCCATGAGCCCGACAAACGCATCACGGCCCGCACCGCTGCCCTCCTGCTGCGGTCGCGCAACGTCCCGCTCGCCGACGTGTTCGAGGCCCGCTCGCTCCTCGAGCCGCAGGCGGCGCGGAAGATCGCGGGGCTCCATGCGCGCGCACGCAGGGCGATCGCCGCCGAGCTCGGTGCCCTGATCGACGCGCAGCAGGAGGCGATCGGGGACCCGGCGGCGTTCGCCGTCGTGACCACCGAGTTCCACGAGCGGCTCGTGGCGCTGAGCGGCAACCAGACGCTGAGCATTCTCATCGAGATGCTCAACGAGATCGTGACCCGGGCCGTCACGGAGGTGAGCCAGAGCGGCGGCGCCACGGGGTCCCTGGCGATGCGGCAGCGAGGGGTCCGATCGCAGCGCAGGCTCGTGCGCCTCATCGAAGAAGGCGTCCCCGCCGCCGCGGAGGAGCACTGGCGCGACCACATGGCGGCCGTGGCCAAGGTCATGCTCGGGCAGGAAGCGTCCACCGTAGTCGACCTGATGCCCCACTACAGCTGACCGGGCAGGTAGTCAGCCGCGCAGCCGGTAGCGGACGGGCAGGTGCTTGAGGCCGCCGACGAAGGTGGTGGCGGTCCACTCCGGGACCCCCGCGAGCTCGACGGACTCCAGCCGCGGCAGCAGCTCGGCGAACAGGGCGCGGGTCTCCATCTTCGCCAGCGCGGCGCCGAGGCAGTAGTGCGCGCCGAACCCGAACGCGAGGTGGCGGTTGGGGTCGCGGCCGACGTCGAACCGGAACGGATCGGTGAACACCTCCTCGTCGCGGTTGGCGGACGGGTAGGACAGCAGGACCGACTCGCCCTTCGCGATCGGCACCCCGCCCAGCACGGTGCCCGCCGACGCCGTGCGCATGAACTCCTTGACCGGGGTTACCCAGCGGATCATCTCGTCCGCCGCTGTGGGCAGCAGGGCGGGATCGTCGCGCAGCCGGGCCAGCTCGCCGGGATTGGCCAGCAGCGCCTGCAGCCCGCCCGCGATGGTGGAGCTGGTGGTGTCGTGGCCGGCGGTGGCGACGATGACGTAGTAGGACATCGTCTCCACGTCGTTGAGGGGCTGGCCGTCCACGACGGCGTTCGCGATCGCGGAGGCCAGGTCGTCGGTGGGGTCCGCGCGGCGCGCGGCGGTCAGCTCCTGGAAGTAGGCGAAGAAGTCCATCAGGACGCTCATCCGCTGGTCCTTGCCCGCGTCGCGGCCGAACTCCTCGTCCTGGGCGCCGAACAGCTCCCTGGTGAGCTGCAGCATCTTCGGGAAATCGGACTCGGGCATGCCGAGCAGCGAGAGGATGACGTAGAGCGGGTAATGGACCGCGATATCGGCCGCGAAGTCGCACTCGCCGCCAAGGCTGGCCATCCGGTCCACGTGCTCGCGGGCCAGCTCCCGCACCCGGGCCTCCAGCATGCGCATGGCCCTCGGCCGGAACCAGTCCGCCCCGATCGCCCGGACGACCCGGTGGTCCGGGTCGTCCATGTTGACCAGCGTCCTGACCCGGAAGCCCGCGTTGGCCCGCTCCGACGCGAGGGGAGCCAGGGCCGGGCGCGGCTCGCTGAGCCACAGCGCGCCGTCCCGCTCCACCTCCATGATGTCGGCGTGCCGCGTCACGGCGTAGAAGGGCCGGTACCCCGGCGCGGTCACGAGGTGGACTGGCGCTTCCCGGCGGAGCAGGGCCAGGCCGCGGTGCAGCCGCTCCTCGTCGGTGTAGGAGAGCGGGTCGGCGAGCAGCAGGCCGGCCTCCTCGATCGTCATGGTCGTGGTCATCTCCACACCTCTTCGCCCGGGCCGGTCAGCCGCTCCTGAATACCTTTACATCTTTAACCGGTTCCGGCAAGCGGCGCTGACCTCTTACAGGCGCCACGGGTCCGTTCGGGAGAAAAGAGATCTTGAATTTTCCGAACGGACCGTGGTTCCACCCGCAGGCGCCAGGGATTCGCGCGGCGCGACCGAGCCCGACTGGTGCTTCATGAATTACCTTGGGTAACCCTGAACAAACGCTGAATGAATAATGTGACTATTGGTCGATTAAGTGCCTTTGCGTTCTTGTTGAGGTTCGGGTCTGTCGGGATCATCCGGAGTATGACCAGGCGAAAACTATGGATGACAAGCATCGCGGCCGCCGCCGCGTTGACCGCGATCACCTTTACCTCGGCCGCTGGCCCGGCCGAGGGCGCGAATCGTCCGGCGACAGGTGTCGGTTCGTGCACGCTCAAGGGCTGGAACCCTACGTCCGACCCGGCCGACGCCGAGAATCTTCCGGTCGGCCACCGTCCGCAGTCGTACAAGCCCGACAACTACAACTGCACCGGGGCTGTCTTCGCTAAGCCAGGAGTTGAGTTCGCCAAGTTCCCGCAGCCGCACGACTACCGCATCACCAATCGGCACACGACCCGGCTGGTCCGCACCTGCAAGTCCGGAGTCTGCGCCGAGCGGACGGCGGCGATGTGGCGGCCGGCCGCGGCGGTCAGCCCGCTGGCCCCGTACTTCCCGCCGTTCACCCACTTCGTGGTCATCATGCGGGAGAACCACACGTTCGACGACTACCTCGGCGACTGCGCCACCACGGTCGCGGTCGGCTGCAACGGCGCCGTGGAGAGCACCAACCACATAAGTTCGGTGCCTGACCTGCACACGCTCGCCAAGACCTACGCGCTGGGCGACTCCTACAGCACGGGGACGCAGCCCCCGAGTGGCCCCAACCACTGGTGGCTGTTCACGGCGCAGTCACAGTCCAGCTCGCAGCAGCAGTCCTACCCCACCGCCACCGGGACGGAGTTCGACCGGTTCCTCGGCGGTGATATCGGCCCGAGCGGCGAGGGCACCAACGCGTGCACGGCTCAGACCGGCACGGGGAGCGGTAGCAGCCCGTACACGTTCATGGCGGCCGGTGACTTCTACTGGATGCTCACTAGCGGCAGCGGGTACTGGCGCAACCCGGGGACCAAGAACCTCGAAGTGCTGCCCGTGGACCGTCCCGGCACGACCATCCCGGAGGAACTCCACTACAACGAGTACACCTGCAGCGGCCAGAACATCCCCGACTCGACTGTCGCCAGCGACTACCTGAGCTTCGTCAGCACGTACGGCCTGCCCGCCTACAACTACGTCGAGCTCTTCAATGACCATCCCGGCACCTACCAGGACATCCCGGGGAACGATTCCGCGACCATGCAGATCGTCAACTCGATCATGAACAACGCGACTTACAAGAACAACACGCTGATCGTGGTCACCGAGGACGACACCCAGAATGGCAACAACGGCCCGGACCACGTCAGCAACACCTACCGCGTGCCGCTGGTCGTCATCGGATCGCCGACGTACGTGAAGGCGCACTACCTCTCCCACGTCGCGTACACGACGAGCAACGTGATCGCCGCGATGGAACGCGTGATGCAGAACGTCCACCCGGGCATCATCGACCCCAGCGACAACCTCGGCCTGGCCACGTTCCCGATGACGACCAACGACCAGGCGGCCCTCGGCGACCCGCTCGAGGACTTCTGGGTGCAGGGCTCCACCCCGCTCACCGCCGCCGCCTCCGGCTCGCCGACGACGGGCAACGCGCCGCTCAGCGTGTCGTTCACCGGCTCTGCCAGCGGCGGAACCGCCCCCTACTCCTACAGCTGGGCGTTCGGCGACGGGTCGACGAGCACAGCGCAGAACCCCAGCCACAGCTACAGCGCCGCCGGGACCTACACAGCGACCCTCACCGTCACTGACAGTTCTTCGCCGGCCAAGACGGCCACCTCCAGCGTCACGGTCACGGTCAGCGCCGTCGGCAACCCCCTCGCGGCTACCGCCTCCGCCACGCCGACCTCAGGGCAGGTCCCGCTGAACGTCGCCTTCACCGGCACGGCGACCGGCGGAACCCCGGCCTACTCCTACAGCTGGAACTTCGGCGACGGGTCGACGAGCACGGCGCAGGACCCCAGCCACAGCTACGGCACCGCCGGGACCTACACAGCGACCCTCACCGTCACTGACAGTTCCTCGCCGGCCAAGACGGCCACCTCCAGCGTCACCATCACCGCGTCGCCCATCGCCGGGACGGCGCCGGGCGCGCCCACCGGCCTGACCGCGAGCGCCGGCGGCGGCCAGGTCTCGCTGAGCTGGACGCCTCCGGCCAGCAACGGCGGCGTCAACATCACGTCCTACCGCGTGTACCGTGGCACGGCCAGCGGCGCCGAGACGCTGCTGACCGCGGGCGGCTGCAGCGGCCTCGGCGCGGTTACCTCGTGCACGGACACCGGCCTCACCAACGGCCAGGCGTACTACTACAAGGTCACCGCGGTGAACGCCATCGGCGAGGGCCCGCAGAGCGGCGAGGCGACCGCCACACCCGCGGGCAGCTGCCCGGCGGCGCAGCTGCTCGGCAACCCCGGCTTCGAGAACGGCAGCTCCAGCCCCGCACCGTGGACGGTCACCTCGACCCACACGCCGCTCGAGGTGATCGGCAACAGCTCCAGCGAGCCGCCGCACAGCGGAAGCTGGGACGCCTGGCTCGACGGCTGGGGCAAGACCACCACCGACACGCTGTCGCAGACGATCACGCTGCCGACCCGGTGCTCCAGCTACAACTTCAGTTTCTGGCTGCACATCGACACGGCGGAGTCCACCACGACCACCGCCTACGACACGCTGAAGGTGCAGGTGCTCAACAGCTCCGGCACGGTGCTGTCCACCCTGCACACCTACTCCAACCTCGACCACAGCACCGGATACGCCCAGCACAGCTTCTCGCTGGGCGCCTACGCCGGGCAGACGATCACGCTGAAGTTCACCGGCAGTGAGGACTACGAGTACCAGACCTCGTTCGTCGTCGACGACACCGCTGTCAACGTGAGCTGACCTGCCGCAGGATGTCGCTGGCGGCAACCTCGCGCCTCAGGGCGGCGACAGCTAGCCTGATCAGCGTCAGCAGGGTCCCTGCCGGCTTCCCGCCGGCCGGGGACCCTGTGCCGCTTTCAGCTTATAGCGCACCGGGGGGCTTGCGGCAAGGCCCGGGTCGTCCCGCATAATCGCAGGCCGGGAGGTATTGCGATGATCGAGCGCTACGTGCTGGGCCTCGAAGAGATCGACAAGACGCAGGCCGCGCTCGTCGGCGGCAAGGGCGCGAACCTGGGGGAGCTTTCGCGGATCGAAGGCATTCGTGTGCCGGCTGGCTTTTGCGTGACGACGGACGCCTTCCGGCGGATCATGCGGGCGGCGCCCTGGATCGACGACCAGCTCGATCGGCTGTCGCGCCTGGACCCCGGCGACCAGCAGGCGATCCGCGCGCTTAGCGCGGAGATCCGCCGGGCCCTTGAGGGGATCGCCATCCCTGACGATCTGGCGGCGGCGATCACCCGCTCGGTCGCCCGGCTTGGCGGGCACGCTGCCTGCGCCGTCCGGTCCAGCGCGACGGCGGAGGACTTGCCGACCGCCTCCTTCGCGGGCCAGCAGGACACGTACCTGAACATCGTGGGGCCGGCCGCGATCCTCCAGCACGTCAGCCGGTGCTGGGCCTCCCTGTTCACCGAGCGGGCCGTGACCTACCGCATGCGGAACGGCTTCGACCACCGCAAGGTCCACATGGCCGTGGTCGTGCAGCGGATGCTCTTCCCGCAGGCGGCCGGCATCCTCTTCACGGCCGACCCCGTCACCTCCAACCGGAAGGTCGTCTCCATCGAGGCCAGCTTCGGCCTCGGCGAGGCCCTGGTCTCC